>Ga0187776_10000048_pt1 | contig 61068 bp, 96 predicted proteins | sample 0216_BV02_MP12_2_FD_132426 | JGI IMG/M metagenome (GOLD analysis project Ga0187776, IMG submission 132426) | Tropical peat soil microbial communities from peatlands in Department of Meta, Colombia - 0216_BV02_MP12_20_MG | ecosystem: Environmental > Terrestrial > Soil > Wetlands > Peat | place...
ATTATTCAACTTTCTGAGTTTGGAGAGATTGACGACGATGTCGTGTTTGATTTCGTTTCGCTGTATGCGATGACCGAAAAGGAGCTGAGCCTTATACGTAAGTCCAATGCCGAGAGCGATCAATTGCATGTGCAGCTCGGCGCGGTGAGCCCTGAAGAGGTTCGGCATCGGCTGGCAAATGACCCTGATTCAGGTTGGAACAATCTAGTCACATCCGAGGGGATTGAATGAAACTCAGATCCCCACAAGGGAGGGTGACGCTTGGCTCAATCCGGCCAAGCGCTGCTGTTAGCTCCTGGTATGATAGTTATTTAAAGAAGCTAATTGTTGAAATGCGGAAGGATGTTGAACAGGCTATCCTGGCGGAATACAGCAAGAACCCGTCCAAATCAAAACTGGATCATTTGATCAATGGGCTGAACAAAACGTGGGGCAAATTCTTCAATGCCAAAGCGGATGCGCTCGCGAGAGGTCTCGTTGTTCGCTCACTGCGCCACTACGACCAAGCGTTTAATGCCGAGCTCAAATCTGCAAAGATCCCCTCCAGGCCAATCCCGAAAAAGGAAATTTCTGCATTGGGTATGGATGCTTTGCCGAAACTAAATGCAATCAAATTCCAAATCACAGATAGATTGCAAGAAACAATCGATCGCGGTGTCCGAGACAACGTTGATTTGATCACGAGCGTCCCCACAGAATACCTCGATTCAGTTCGATCTCGCGTGCGAGAGGCTGTCGAAAAAGGACGCGATACTGAAGCCCTTGCGCGAGATCTACGTGAGCGATTCGACATAACGGCTCGCCGAGCTAGGACCATCGCAACTGACCAAAACAACAAAATCACGGCTCAGATCAACCAAACTAGGCAACGGGACCTTGGCATCACGCAGGCTGTTTGGATACACACGGCGGCCAGTTTGAATCCTCGTGAGTCACACGCTGAGTTCAACGGCGAGGTTTACGACGTCGAAGAAGGTGTGGATTTTGATGATGGTTTTGGTCCAGTCCTGCCTGGTGAAGCAATCAACTGTGGTTGTTTGAGTAGGTCAATAATACCTGGTTACGATGATGAGGAGTGAGTGAGATGGTCAATCAACTCGGTCGTTATCTCGACTCCTTGGCGCAGGACAGTGCTAGAACTGTGGACGCGCAGGGGTTCCTGCACGTCGCTATCAGCAATATCTCAAAAGCAACAGTCAATCCTTATTATGGGCGAGAGATCCCGAATTACGAGAGTTTCGGACTTGATCCTGATAAAGTTTATCAAGTGCTTCGTCCTGCCGACGAGTTGGAAAAAGCAGCTACAACGTTTAATAACCTCCCTCTTTTGAACAAGCACATTGGGATTTCAGCATTTGACCTTGAGAACCCTGACGTGCAGCGTCACATCGTGGGTAGCACTGGCTCGGAGGCTGTGTTTGACGCACCGTATCTGAAAAACAGCTTGGCAATTTATACGGCGAGCGCCATAGATGGTGTGATCAACGATTACCAACGTGAACTATCTTGCGCCTACAGGTATGATTATGATCCGACGCCTGGGGAGTTTGAGGGTAGGTCATATGATGGACGAATGCGCAACATTATCGGGAACCATGTCGCCCTCGTCCAGGAAGGCCGCGCTGGGCATGACGTGCTAGTGGAAGATGCGGCGCTCATTGGAGCTAAGCTCAAAATCTATAAGGCGTTGAAAATTGCGTTGGATTACAACCCCTATCACGATGAGCGCGGACGATTTACTGGCGGAGAGGGCGGATCGGGCGCAGATGTCAGCTCTGTCTCCATTGGTAACAAAGCGGCTGTCGCTAGGATGAGAGACGCCCATGCTGCTAGCGGAAGCAATGTGTTACGTGTCACTGACCACAAAGACATGCATCCATATAGTGGGGTCAAGAGCATTCGAATTAATCACGAGTTGCGCAACGACCGCACATCGGACCCATTGGTCAAAAAAATGGACAGTGTGTTGAACAGGACATCTTTGCCTGAGGCTATGACGACATATCGTGGGATTCCGGAACGTGTGGTTGAAACGACGTTTGGACAAGACGGACCCAGAATCGGTGATGTTTTCGGCGATAAAGGTTACGTGTCAACGAGCAAGAGCCGCGAGGTAGCTGAGGGGTTTTCGACAAAGTATATCATAGAGATCTCAATACCCAAGGGATCGAAAGGATATGACTATGAGCGGCCAGGGGCTAAGCCCAGCGACCCTGGGGAAAGAGAAGTGTTACTTCCTAGAGACTCGTCATTCAGGATTACTGGTGTGGAAAAGCAAAGAACGAAATTGAACGATCCAGTGACCGTCATCAAAGTGGAGAAGTTATGAGTGGCAAATACAATTGGGAGCACAACGAAATTGAGCTCGTCAAACGAGGCGGGAAAGGTGCGGCTGACATCGCCAAAAGAGAGGAGGTGAATCCAGAAGCAGGCAAGGAGAAATACGGCAATGTCGAATTTGCCGATCCAAAGAATAAGAAATACCCACTTGACACAGAAGCGCATGTTCGGGCGGCTTCTAGCTATTGGGGCATGCCGAAGAACAAAGCTATGTATTCCAAAGCTGACCAAGTGGCGATCACTAAACGAATTGAATCGGCGAAGAAGAGATTCAAGATTGGCGAATATGCCGAATAGCTTATGCCCACAGTGTTATAACTGCCCTTGAAAAGTAGCGTCTTGATTGGGTACATCGTAAATTTACGTGTGGAGGATTGCATGAAAAAACTAAACGTCCAGCAGATCGCGCTGAAAAGCGGATTGCTGGGATATCTTGGCGGCAAGCTAGCAGCCGACTCCGCGCTCGAATCGGGGGAGATGGCGACCCTGATCGAAGGTGTCACCAGTGAAAATTACCACGGCCTACGAGACGTTTTAGCTTCAACAATCAAGTCTGTCTTTACTCCCCGTCTCGCCAAAGACTCCAAACTCGACGATCTCGAAGAGCTCCTTGAGGAACTCGAAGAGGAAGGCGAAGAAGGCGAAGAACTCGAAGAAGAGGACATGGACGCTTACGATTGTGGGCCTCTGGAAAAGGCCTTGATGGATCTGGAGGTTCCCAAGGAAAAGATTGCCGAGCTAATGAAATTGGTTCCAGCTAAAGCCGACAAGGCGATGGACAAAGCTAAAGATGAAGACATCGATAGTTCCGAAAGTTCCGCTATGGACGAAGACGAACTCTCAAAAAAGGAGAAGAAAGCAATGCCCGAACCCCTCGATAACAAGCAGGCAATGGATGCCGCCATCCAGGCCAGCAAGTCTGAAATCGCTGCACTTTTCAAGGCTGCTGAAGAAGTTGCCCCCCTTGTGGGCAAAATCGACGCACTTGCCATGGACTCCGCCGCCTCCATTTACAAACTCGCACTTGATGCAGCTGGCGTGGATGTGACCGGCGTTGATCCTAGCGCGTTCCGCGCCATGGTCAAGCTCATCGAAACGCAGAAAGCCAGTGCCCCTGCTCAAATCACAGCAGACGCTGCGAGCGTGGACTCCTTTGCTGCCCGTTACAAGCACATTCCTTCCAAACTTTAAGGAGATAAAGACATGGCAGGTTTCCAGAAACAGGCAAATATTTACCTGGCACCTGGCGTGCCGGGGCAGTTTGCCAGCACAAACCCCTTCAGTGCGATTGTTGCCGGGCCCGGTGGTCTGGTGGCAGGTTTCCTTGGCTGCGTAGTTGGTAAATTCGCATGGATTACATATGCGATTGCCGGTGGCCCGGGTGTTGCTAACAGTTTTGGCGAAGGCGGCGTGGTACCTGACGGTTTCGTTGGCGCCGACATGCAGGCCTTGATCACCGATTTCCTCGGTTCAGATTCCATGGTGGTGCCTAGCGGTATCCCCGTGACGCTGTTCGATCGTGGCGATTTCTGGGCACAGAGCTTTGGTGAAGCGGCGATTGGTCAGAAAGCCTTCGCCAATCTCTTCACTGGCGACGTGCTCGCTGCAGCTTCCGGAGCTTTCCCGACAACCTCTTTCGGTTCCGCAGTTATTGCTGCGGCCACTTTGGTGGCTGGTTCTTATAGCATGAACGTCACGGCTGTGACTAGCGGCGTGCTGGCTGTTGGTCAGCTGGTCAGTGGTGCCGGCATCGCGCCTGGGACATTTATCGAGAGTCTCGGTAATGGATCTGGGTCCACCGGAACTTATAACCTCAGTCGCGCTGCTCAGGTTGCTGGAACCGCTGTCGCGATTGCTTGTGCTGTTCCCGCGGCGGTTGGTGGTGCGGTGGCCACGTGCTCTTGCTCCAGTGCTAGCCCCACGATGACCGTTACCACCTTGACCGCCGGTTCCTCCGTTGTAGCTGGCATGTTGGTGTCTGGCACGAATGTTCCCGCGGGCACTTACATTGCCGGCATTGTGAGTGGCGGCGGAGGCAATGGCAGCGTGATCACGCTGAGCGCCAATGCGAGCGATACTATCTCCGGCGCGTCGATCAAGTTCAGCAGCTGGGTTGAAACTCCGTTTGTGATCAAGTCTGCCGGCAATGTGGGTGATGTCATCAAAATTGGTGTGAAAAACTAAAGGAGCTTGAAACATGGCAAAGATTAACCCCCATATCCCGCTGCTCGCAGAGCACTACGGGATTGTTTTTCCCGGTGCAACGGACTACCTGCCCCGGTTTGGCATGGACGGCGCTCCCACAAATGCGCTCCAGTCTCCCCTTGTCACCCAGATGAACCAGGGTATTCCCGCGTTTCTAGTGACAATGATTGATCCCGAGGTGACTCGGATTCTCACCACTCCCCCCAAGGCTGCCGAGATTCTGGGTGAAGCCAAGAAGGGCGATTGGACGACTAAGGTTGATCTGTTCCCCGTGGTTGAGAGTGTCGGTGAGGTTTCCAGTTACGGCGATTTCAGCACTAATGGTATGGCTAATGCCAATATCAATTGGGTGTCCAGGCAGAGCTATCATTTTGAAGCCCAGACTCGATGGGGTGATCTCGAATTGGAGAATGCCGGCAAAGGCAAGATCGACCTGGCTGCTGAAAAGAACATTGCCTGTGCTCACCTGTTCGCCAAGGCCTTGAACAAGAGCTATTTCTTTGGCGTGGATGGTCTGGAAAACTACGGCCTGCTTAATGATCCCAGCCTCAGCCCCAGTTTGGCACCTACCAAGGCTTGGTCCGGCGCAACCGGCGTTGAGATTGTGGCCGATATCAATCGGCTGTATCAGCAGCTGCAGATCCAGATGCCCGACATGATCGAGCCGGATGCTGAGATGGTGCTGGCACTGTCTCCCAAGATCCTACCCTATCTCAGCGTGCCCATGCAGAATGTTTACGGCACTAGCTCTGTCAAGGCCTACCTGAAGGATCTGTTCCCCAACATGGAAGTCAAGACTGCAGCTGAATACAGCCTCGCCGCTGGTGAGCTCGTGCAGTTGATTGCCAAAAACGTGATGGGCCAGCAGACTGGTTTCTGCGCGTTTACTGAAAAGATGCGGGCCCACGCAATTGTCAGGATGAGCTCCTACACCGAACAGAAGAAGTCCGCCGGAACCTGGGGTGCCGTCATCAAACAGCCTGGTGCGATCGCCAGCATGATTGGGGTCTAAGTTAAATGGCTAACGAAACCGTCATCGTCGGGTGCAAATTGCCCAACGGCCTGATCCTCCAAGTAGGGGACAAGCGCGTGTGCCTTCGCGGTTCTGCTATTCCCAAACAACCCAATGCAAAAAATGCCGATTCTCGGGAATTTTTGTATGCCGACTCGATCAGCCTTGTTGACAGGGTTTTTTGGGAGGCATGGGTTGCTCAGGTTGGGACCGATTTCCGTCCACTCAAATCCGGCGCAATTTATGCTAGCAATAGCAAAACAGATGCCACTTCGAAGGCCAAAGAGACCGAGCGTCTCAAAACCGGATTTGAAGGCTACCAACCCAGAGTGGATGGATTGCAGGAAGTTAGTCGTTAATTAGGAGTTGTAAATGGCTGTTGCTGTGTTCAACCTCACGTTGTTTCGGGCTCGTTATCCCGAATTTGCCACGTTGGGTGACGACATAGTGACGGCCATTTTCTCTGAGTCTACACTCTATTGCAACAACACTGACAACTCAGTCATTGCTGATGTTAACGTGCGCTTGACGCTGCTCAACATGATGACCGCACATTTGTTGGCTATCAACTTCGGCGTGAACGGCCAGGCCCCTAGCTCCCTTGTGGGTAAACTATCCAACGTCAAAGAAGGTTCGGTCTCCGCAACTGTCGACTATGGGTCTCTGAGCCGTAATCAGCAGTGGTTTTGCCAGACTAAATATGGCGCGGCCTTTTGGCAAGCGTCTTTGCCTTATCGATCCGCACTCTATGTGCCTCCCCCGTCTCAGCCCGTTGTTTTCGTACCGAGGGCGTGATGGATATTGCGAGTTTTGGTGGAGGCGATGGTTTAGAACGTCATCTAAGCGACCTGATCGATAAGCTCGGCGGTGCAACGCAGGTGCACGTCGGCTTTCTTGAGGGCTCTAAAGCCGGTTGGCCAGGTCCTAGGCCTCGCCGAAAGGGTAAAAAGGTTACAGCCAAGGGCGAGGCTTCCATTGGCAACCAGCAACCTGCTCCAGAAGTGGCATACAATCTAGAGTATGGCACAAAGCACATGCCTCCACGACCCTTCTTCCGGAATATGATCGACAGACGATCGCCAACCTGGAGCAAGTTAATTGCAGCTGCGCTAAAGGCACAAAACTACCATTCAGATGCAGCTCTACAGATGGTTGGGTTGAAGATCAAAGAACAATTACAACAAGAAATACTTGAATTCACAAACCCAGATATCAAACAAGAGACTAAAGATCGGAAGGGATTCTCGGCGCCATTGATTGACTCTCACAACATGATCAATTCCATAGATTTCAGGATCGATTAATGGACCTGCACGCAATCGTAGCAAACGCAATCTCAGCCGTCAACCCCCGGATATGTTGCACTTTGCAACGTTCGGTTGGCTACTCAATTGACGAAGCTGGCGTGCAAATCCCGAAGTATGCGGTTTACCATGGCGAGGCTCAAGTCCAACCTTTGAGCAGCAAAGAGATCCAGCATTTGGAGCAGTTGAACATCAGCGGAATTCTTAAAAAAGCTTATCTCTGCGGAGAGATAAGCGGATTGGTGCGCATGGAAGGGCGAGGTGGTGACCTCTTAACCCTGGCTGATGGGACCAAGTGGTTAGTGGTTAGAGTGTTGGAAGCTTGGCCGGATTGGACAGCAGTTGCCCTGCAACGGCAGGTGAGCTGATGGCTAAAGTATCAGCTGGTGATCGTCAAGTCTTCGTGGCCATAAAGGCATGGCTTGAAGACACTCTTGAGTTAGATGTGTCGACACCAGTGATCCAGGGTGATATCAACCGTGTCGCTGAGCCGGTTGGACCGTTTATCCTGATGCGTCGTGTCAAAGAGAATCGATTAAATACAACCATTGAAGATTACACGGACACCCGCGCAAGTTTCCAGGGCTCAATTTCCGGAACATTGCTCACAACGTCATCGGTTTCTGGAACGATTGTGGAAGGGCAAACGGTCTTTGGAGTGGGCGTGCCCACAGGGGTGTTGATCAGCGCCGCCGGAGTTGACGTGAATCACTGGGTGCTGAGCAAAAACTGCGGGGTGATTACTACCGAGGTAATGCGTGCCGAGCTAGCCATAGAACGGTTCGAGCGTTCGGTAGAATGCTTGATCCAGCTGGATTTCTACGGAGACGACGCTGGCGATTACGCGCAAACTATCGCAGGGGTATTCAGATCATCAGAGGCGGCAGCCTTCCTGGACGAGTATGCTGTTTACCCCCTGTGGGAAGAAGACGCAATCTATGCACCGGTCGTCAACGGCGAGGAGCAATACGAGCAAAGATGGACAGTGCGGCTACACTTGCAGTATACTGCTGTGGTGGAAACGGTTGCCGAGTTTATGGATACGGCGCACATCGATCTGGTAGACGCTGACAAACTGTGAAAGGGTCTCAATGAGCACAATCCCTATCAATACAATCATCAACGTTGAGCCAAGCGTCCTGTCAGCAGGTGGGAATCCAGCTGCTATGGACGCCCTGGTGCTGACTAAAAACGTCGTTCTGACATCCGGCGGGGCTCCGAGTGTTTTCTATGACGCCGCATCGGTTGCTGTCATTTTCACAGCAGGATCTGACGAGGCAAAGATCGCCGATCAATATTTTGCCGCATTCGACACTGCTACACAGAAACCCAAGAAGCTGTTGTTCTTTCGACCGGTCACAGTTGCTGGCGCCATGGATGCGGTGACAGCGTTGACCACTGATTTTTTCAGCGTGCTGACAGCATTTGTGGCTACTAGCCAGGAGATGGAAGATCTGTCGGATTGGTTCGGAACATGCGATGGTAAGTTCGCCTTTATCTGTGCTGATGCGGATGCAACTGCTGCGCAGAATCCTGGCACCTTTGCTGGCCTTGGGAAATACCTGGTGACGAATACCATCAGCGGCGTGGCGCTTGTGCGCAACATGCTGGAGGCTGCGTTTGTTGCCGGATCGATTGCCGCTACCGACTACGCTCGTAAAAATGGCCGTATCACACTGGCGTTTAAATCAGCCAGTAGTTTAGCCGCCAGCGTCAGTGATGCAACCTCTGCCGCAAATCTGCTGGCAAACGGTTACAACTACTACGGCGCGTATGCCACTGCCGCCACTCCGTTCAACATTTTTTATAACGGACAGATCTCCGGAGATTCCAAGTGGATCGATAGCTACGCCGGGGCGGCCTGGCTTAATAGGTCGCTTGAGTTGGCAATCGCGAGCTTGTTTGTCCAGATGAATGCTGTCCCATATACTAACTATGGATATTCGCTCATCAAGGCGGCCTGCCAGGACTCCATTGACGCAGCACTTAACGCTGGGGTGATCGTGCCTGGTGTGATATTGAGCAATGCCCAGAAGGCAGAGATTAATGCAATGGCCGGCCTGCCTATTGACAGCCAAGTCCAACGTAAGGGCTATTACTTGCAGATCCTCGATCCTGGTGTAGCAGTTCGTGCGCTGCGTGGTTCACCAGTGTGCACACTGTGGTATGCCGACGGCGGCTCTGTCCAGAAACTCACGCTTGCTTCAATTTCGATTCAGTAAGGAGAGTTAAATGGCTCGTTCAATTACCTCGACAGACGCCGTATTCACACTCACAATCCCTGGGCTTTACGATGTGCCACAGGTGATCCAGGGTTACGCAACCGATGAAATGTTCGATCTCGATGCAATCGCAAAAGTCGAAACTCAATTCGGCATTGACGGAAAGCTGAGTCAAGGCTACGTGCGACACCCGCGCAAGATGAAGATCAAGGTGGCCGCTGACAGCGCAAGCCAGCAGGTTTTCGACGACTGGGCGGCTGCCATGGATCTTACGCTGGCGGCTATCCCCTGCCAGGGCTTCATCGTGATGCTGTCGAATGGCACGGAATACAGCCTCAAAAATGGCGCCCTCACTAGCTATCGTGATATGCCCGACGCGAAGAAGGTGTTGCAGCCACAGCAATACGAGATTACGTGGGAGAGCGTTGTTAAGTCGCAGAATGCCGCTTAATAAGGAGCAACGGTGAGAAAAACTAAACTTGTCACGATCGAAGCCTCAAACCGGGATCAGGGAAAAACTTACCTTCTCACGGAGATGGCCGCGTCGCAAGCCGAGAAGTGGGCGGCCAGGGCGTTTCTCGCCCTGGCTAAATCGGGCATTGAGATCCCCGACGAAGCTGCCAACGCTGGCATGGCTGGAATTGCAACGGCTGGCCTCCAAGCTCTGGGTGGAATTCAATGGGAATTGGCAGAGCCTCTTCTCGATGAGATGTTCAAATGCGTCAAAATCAAGATGCCTCTCGCCACTCGCGAGTTAATTGAGGATGACATTGAAGAGGTGTCAACGCGGCTGTTTCTGCGTAAAGAGCTCTTGGAATTGCATTTGGGTTTTTCGCTGACCGAGAGCCGCTCGGAATCGGCTCCGGTTTCGGAGATTCCAATGCAGACCTCGCCGATTACAAAAATGTTTCCCGCCTCATAGGTGTCCTGGTGAGCCATAAGGCCGCGACACTGAATGAGTTGCAGACAACCTATAGTCTAGAAGACGCGTATGATCTGCTTGAGATTCTATTGATCGATGCCCACAATGAGCGAGTGTCGGCACCAAAGGAAGATTACTGATGGCAACCGTTATCGATAGCTTGCTAGTGACACTTGGACTCGACGCCTCTGGGTTATCTAGGGGCAAGGAAGAGTCCAAGCACTCGCTTGACGAGCTGCGGGTCAAAGTTGACGAAGTGGGAAAGCATCTGAGCTCATTGAAAGCTCAGTCAATGGCTACAGCGGCTGACGTAAAAAACGGTGTCCCAGAGGCGGCCACATCATACCATAAATTGCAATCCGAAATTAGCAAAGTCACTGAAGAAGAACGCAAACTTCAAGGGCAAATCAAACACGTCACCGCTGAATTTGCCGAGCAAGGTAATAAAGTCAAAGAAGTTTTCAGCGAGTCCAAAAAAGTCCTAATGGAATTGGTCGGACTCGCCGGCCTTGGCCTAGCTGTGGGCAAATTTGTCGGGTTCATCGAGAAGACCACGGAAGCGGCTGTGGTTGTTTCTCGTCTATCCAAAGAAGCCCACATCGGAGTTGAAGAAGTTCAAGCATGGCAAAGCGTCGTCGCTAAATTTGGAGGATCCGCAGAAGGCGTTGCCAGCTCTATTGAGCATCTGGGAATGCGGATGTCGATGCTTGGCACCAAGCTGCACGGCGCTAAAAGGGTGACGATGGCTTTGGCTCAAATCGGGATTAGTGAGATTCAGGTCAAAGGCAAGGAAACTGGGCAGGTCTTAGAGATAATTTCGGATAAACTGAAGGGCATGGAGTTTTACAAAGCTCGCAAAATGACGTCCCTGCTTGGCATTGACGACCCTGGGTTGATCAGGGCTATGGTGCAAGGGGGTGACGAGCTACAGAAGGCGCTATCGAGTGCAAAAAAGAACGCCTTGAATGAAGAAGACATCGAGGCAATGCATCGCTACCACGAGTCTCAGATTGCGATAAGCAAATCGTTTAGCAACATCAAGAAGCATGTAGTTGCTGATTTGATGCCAGCTTTGGAGTTGCTCACAAAGCTAGTTGAAAAAGGCGCTAAATTTTTAAAGGACAACCGAAAAACAATCGAAGCGGGCATACTCGCAATCGGAGCTGTCACCCTGTGGCTAGGTCGAGCTACACTCGCCACCGGAATCAAAATGGCTTCGGGTTGGTTGATTGCTCAGGCTCCGCTGATCCCATACTATCTAGCAATAGCTGCAATAGTGACAATACTCACATATCTAATTGTAAAATTCCGAGAATGGCGAGAAGGCGGAGAGTCCGCGTTTAGCCCACTTTTTGCCTACTTGCAGCAAGGCTTCACTCAGTTGATGGGTATGGTTGAGGATGTAGGCGCCATCTTCAAGGACGTGTGGGATTTCATTGTTGGCGTCGTCACAGGTGACGACGATAAAATCCTAAAAGCGCTCGGCAATTTGTGGGAACATGTGGTGGACCTGCTTGATATAGCTGTCGGCTGGATGGAATACCGTTTTTGGGTCCTATACTACACAATTGAAAAAATCATCAAGAAAATTCCAGGCATGATGAAAGAAAATTTGACGAAAGGCTTGGGCGATGTCTTCGGAAACCTACTTCGTAATCCACTACTCCGCTTCAACCCTGTCACTGGTCCAGTAATGGGTACGATTGGCGCGACCAGATCACTCATGAAAGGCGCTTCAAACGAGGGTGGGCCAACTAGTGTAGATAACAGTAAAACCGCCACAACAACGATCAACGGACCCGTCACAATTCAAACTCAAGCCACAAATGCGCCCGATCTAGCCAAAGATCTGTCCTGGGGAACGTTCCAGATAGCCGGGGGGTTCAATTAATGCAAAGTTTAGAATGGGGTATTTATGATCTAAATGGGAATCTAGTCTTCAATGCGGACTCAATCTCGGAAGTCAAGTATGCTGTGAAGACCAAGGTGTCAAATTTCCCTGTCGAGAAAGGGACATTTGCTACCTACAACAAAGTCCAGGAACCCGACTCAGTCAAACTCAAACTTCTGGCCAGCGGTGCAGCAAAAGTATCCCCACTGATCGCAAAGCTCAAGCAAGAGACCGTTTCACCGAACTTGTATAATATCGTTACGCCATTAAACATATACGCGAACATGACGTTGGAAAACTTCAACTACTCGCAAACTTCAACAAAAGGTCTTGAGCTTCTATCAATTGATGCGAGCTTCCTGGAGGTTCGAGAAGTTAACCCAACGTTCACAAATGTCAAGATCCCGGCTCCTAAAAAAGCAACCGCAAAGTCTAAAGAGACTGAGGGCAAGAAGCAAACAAGTAACCCTAGGAAGACTGAATTACTCAAGGGGACTCTTAAAAATGCTGACGCAGCCGCTCATCGGCTCGTTTATGGTGATTGATGATATATTGTGATTTGGCTATTAACGGTGTTCCCACATGGGTGGGGGTGCCATGTTTAACCAACGTGTTGATTGGTAGTCAGCCGTATCTACCTTTTCGCGGCCTACTGATATTCAATTGCACATATGGGATGACAGATCCAGATTACACAGGATTCGGGGATGATGGGCGGTTCGAACTATTGTTTACTCCGGATGCTGAAAATTGGGAGACGATTCCACTCAAGGCTATCCCATCGCAACAGTTTGACATCGACCTCAATGGACAAAACTGCACGCTATCTATCTATCAGAAAGACTCGTTTGACATAGGTGCCTGATGGCCGGTTCGTTCACCAAAAAGCGTATACAAGTCAACATTTCGTTGGCAAGCGGCACATTTGATGGATCGAACAATACGATCCAGTTGCAGGGTTTGCGTGTCGAGTGCCATGTTAAAAAGGGCGGGCATCCAAGCAAAAATGAATGCAAGCTCAAGGTATACGGCCTATCGGACGCAGACATGAACAAGCTCACCACCATGCCATCCAAAGACAAGAACGCGCTAGTAGTGCACAAGTCGATAGTGCAAGTGCTGGCCGGAGACAGTGATGGCATGGCTGTGGTTTTCTCGGGCAACATTGTTTCGGCATTCGCTGCCTATCAGTCCCCACCCAACCTGGCGTTTGAGGTCACAGCGATGGAGGGTTATTACCCATCTATTGCACCCAGCAAACCAAAGTCTTTTAAAGGTGTGACGCAGGTCAGCACTATTCTGAAAACCCTTGCCGGCGAGATGGGTTATAGTTACGAGGATGGCGGAGTGGATGCCACACTCAACAGCCCCATTCTGGAGGGTAGTGCGTGGGCGCAGGCGTCTGAGGTAGCAGACAGCTGCGATTTGGAGTTTGGCGCAGATGACGGAGTTATGTTCGCGGCACCTCGACACGGGGTCCGTTCCGGGTATGTGCCTCTGATTTCCCCAGACAGTGGATTGAGGGAGTATCCTGTGTTTGATAAGGAAGGGTTGAGATTCTCATGTCTCTATAACCCAGCTTTGAGACTAGGGGGCGCCGTGTCAGTCAAATCAGCGGTTAAAGTCGCATGCGGGACGTGGCGCATCCATGGTCTAGACCATCAGTTGGAGTCAGAAAATCCCAATGGCAAATGGTTTTCAGATGTTCGCGCCACTTGGATCGGCTCATGAGCGACGCGGTTTATTCCAAGCGCAAAGTTTCAACCGAGAACACTGGATTTAACCAGCTGTCGTTTGTTGTCAAACAACACCTCAACAAGATGCGAACAGCAACTTTAGTCAAAGTTGTGGGCGTCACGCCTAACGGTGACGGCACGGGCTTTTTGGATGTCCTACCCCTGGTCAATTCTGTGGGCAGTGATGGAGCGATTATCGAGAATGTGCCGATTTATGACGTGCCTTATTTACGACTCTCTGGCGGTCCGAATGTCGTGATTTGTGACCCCGCCGTTGGTGATGTTGGTTTTTGTGTGTTTGCTGACTCAGATGTTTCAAGTGTTATGGGCCAAATTGGACCAGCCACAGCGCCATCAGAGCGCAAATTCTCGCCGTCCGACGCACTCTATGTGGGCACATGTCTACCTGTCACAGCGCCACAACGATACATCAAAATCAGTGACGCCGGTGTTCAGATTTTCGCACCCGAAGACATGGCCATCAACGCTCCTGCGATTGCGACCGATGCAGCTCTGAAAATTGCCGGCAAACAGGTGGTTGGTGCGCAGCAATCCGCTGTGAGTTTTACTGCCGGTGGGCCCAACCCAGATCCGAACTCTCAATCGGCGATCCAAGGAATCATCAATGTATTGAAAGCACACGGGTTGACGGCATGAACACACTAAAACTTGACATCAATTGGGATCTAACTCTGGACTCGTCCAGAAACATAGCCGTCCTAACTGGCGGGGCAGCACTTGCTCAGGATGTTGCATCCGCCATCTCACTGTTTTCAGGCGAGCTATACTATAACACAAGCCAGGGAGTGCCATGGTTCGGTGACGTGTTGGGGCGGTCGTATAGCAAACGTCTGATCGAGACACTCCTGGAGAGAGCGGCATTGACAGTGCCCACAGTTGTGTCTGCGCAAGCCGTTGTTTCGGGCTTCTCGGGGCGCACTGTTACTGGGGAAGTCCGGTTCATTGATAGCACGGGTGCTGAAAACGGAGTATCTTTCTAGGGATGAGGTTGTATGCCAACTAGCGTTCCATCCCCGACCCTCGGGCCAACAGGTTATTCGATCCCCAGTGACGCAGATATTCTGACAGGCGTGTTGGCCGATATCAATTCAGCATTTGGTGGCAACCTCAATACTGATTTAAGCACCCCACAAGGTCAACTTGCTACATCTATAACTGCTATAATCTCTAATTGTTATGCTCAATTTTTGGCACTGGTGTCTCAATTCGATCCAATTTACGCACAGGGTCGCATGCAGGACGCGATAGGTGCACTGTATTCAATAACGCGATTTCCAGCGACATCAACTACTATCAGTGCTCGATGCAATGGCTCGCAGGGCACGGTCATCCCCGCAAGTATAGCACTATTGGTGGATGCCGCTGGTAACAAATATCAGACGGTGGGTGGAGTGATAACCTCGGCGGGGTATGTCGATTTGGAATTCACAAATCAGACAGCCGGAGCACTTGCGTATGAGGCACCAATCACAATCTACCAATCGGTCGCGGGCCTGTCATCAGTGTCGAACGTCAGTTTAATCTCCACTGGGACTGATGTCGAAACCCAGCAAGCATTCGAATATCGCAGGCAGGCACTCTTGGCGGTTAAATCCGATGGAATGATCGCATCAATGAGAGCTGCAATCCTGTCGATCGCCCCGTCATTGGCTTGCGCAATAGCCGAGAACCCCTCCGACTCACCGGCCACAATCCGTGGTGTCTCGCTGCCAGCAAATTCGATCTATATCTCAGTGGGTGTGATTGACGGGGTGATCGATCAAGCGCTGGGATTTCAGATATCTCAAGCAATTTATTCCAAAAAGGTGCCCGGGACGCCATACGCTGTCGCAACTGGTCCCTATTATGCAACCGATTCGACGTTACCCGATCCTAAACCCACATACCCCGTGGGGTTTGTCGAACCAACTAAAACGTCAATCAATTTTGTAGTTAGTTTAGTTGCAGCCTCAAATCCGCCTGGGGATGCGGCGTTGTTGGTTCAACAGGCGATTCGCAAGGCGTTTACTGGGGAAGATGGTGGGTTCGTTGACGTCGCAATTGATTCCCTGATCGGCGGCACAATTTACTCAAGTCAATTTTACCCGGCAGTCACTGCAGCTTTGCCCACAGTGGGTGTGGCTTCGATTGCAATTGGGTTATCCATTTCGCCATCTGACTATGTGCTAGAGCTGAATTTGGACCAGATTCCTGTCCTGGGCAGCATTTCAGTAGTGGCAATATGATCGATCTCGCCTCGACAGTAATTGCCCAGTATTCGAATTCCCCAGTATTGTTGTCAATGTTGGGATCGATCAATTCGGCCTTGGACAGCGATGCTGAGACAGCTGATTTTTACAACAAAGTTTTCAACATCGCGACTGCCCAGGGTTACGGTCTTGATGTGTGGGGACGCATACTCAGGGTATCACGCAAACTATTGTTACCACAACTCAAGAGTCAATACTTTGGGTTTTCAGAAGCCAATGGCTGGCAACCGTGGGGGCAGGCCCAATTCTGGGATGGTTGCGGACAATATTCGATTTACACGTTGGGCGACACCGAGTATCGTAGATTATTGATGGTTAAGGCCCATAACAACATCAGCAACTTGTCAATTGAAAACATGAATTTTGTCTTGAATGCTCTATTTGGTGACACTACAAAATGTTATGTTCAAGACAATCTAGACATGACCATCTATTTGGTGTTCGAAACCCCATTGACGTTGATACAGGCGTCAATTCTAGTCCAATCAGATTTGTTACCTAGACCAATGGGTATCAAAAGTTACATTGTCGATGGTATCGGAACTACCCCCCTGCAAATTCAATACCGTGAGGTTATACCGTGACTCTATCTAATCCCGACAGCCGGTTGATTCAACTGCCGTGGCGCGGTAGAAATGGGGTGAACGCAGGCTTGTTAAATGTTGTCCCCGTGGACGCGGTGGGTAGCGGTAATTCGGCATCGTTTGCGGATGGCTTCCCTATCCAGACGATGGTTTCACCAGATTTGGGTGGTGTTCCCCCAAGTGGAGCGGATATCAATGGGTTGCTTAACCAGTTGACGGCATTGATGTTGTGGGATAACGCTGGCGGGCAATGGCGCTACAATGCCGCGTTAGCTGCAGCTATTGGCGGTTATCCGATTGGCGCTACTCTGCAGCTGTCTGACAATGCAACGACAGTGCTTTGCACAAGCGCGGGTAATCTTAACGACCCAAACAGCAATCTCAATGGATGGCAGCTCGTTGGCAACGCGGCCCTGATCGATTCGACGCTCGCCAACGGTGACGCCCTTGTGCGCGTATTGCAGCCGTTTACTGGGGCAATCGCCAGGACTCAGCATCAAAAGAACATTGACGCGCTCAATGCCCTGGATTTTTGCGTGGGGGATGGTGGCACTGATGACACTGCGGCAATGCAGCATTTGCTTAACACGGGGCGAGATGTCGATCTGAGCTACGGCGTCTACAAATGCGGCGCATTGTTCATGGCAGCCGACAACCAAAAGATCTTCAGCCATAGAGGTGGCACAATTATTGCTACATCCAGCGCCATACAGCAGATAACGGTGGCTGGGGATAGTCAGCGGATCTCTGGGATCAGGTTTAAGGGCGTCGCCACAACATCAAATCCAACGCTGTATTTCGCCATCTACACCTCTGCTACGCCAGCGACAAACATCACCATTGACAACTGCTATTTCACGGGGACAGACGCATCACATGGCTGGAACAATGGTATAAAACTGGCAATCGACTGTCACGGTGCGATGATCTTCCACAACCGCATCGACAGTTTGTGGGGATCAGCTGACGGTGGTTATGCCATATTGGTGTCCGACTCCGACCATTGTTTAATTCATCAAAATATCATCATCGGGGACTCTGCGACACAACTAAGAGGCCGTCACGGAGTCTATTTGTCTGCTGGCGCTCAATACAACTCGGTCACGAACAACTTCATATACGGGACGTATGAAGCGGGGATTACCCACTTTTCCCAAAATACACAGGACGTTTGCGACAGCAATTTGATTGCTGAGAATTATGTAATCCGGTGCTCTAGGGCTGCAAATTTTGCGGGTGGTGGCATCACAATCGGAGGTAAATCAACAAGATGCATGTGCCTCAACAATATCGTCCTTGAAAGTCCAGCTAAGGGTATCACCCTCGACGCCACTAACTATGGCACGAGTGTCGCTCCAATCGCGTATGGCAACGTCGTGCGTGGTAACAAGGTCTACAATTCCGGGTCGTTCGGGATCACGATGATCAATCAAGACTCATTTGTGATCGCTGATAACGACATCCGAGACTCTAGTGTTGGATATCCTGGCACATATCCACACATTGGCTTAGACAACATTGTGGGTGGATTTGGATGTCAAAACGGTTACGTCGGAAACAATCAATGTAACGTCTCTGTAACGGCCAGAAGCTCATTTCAGTGCAACGCGGCCTATGCGGCTGTTAACATTACAGTTGTGGGCAATAAGTTCCCTGTCTGCAACCTCACGGACATTGAGCTCAACGGATCGATCATTCCGGTCGATGGCAAACTGTGGAGCGTGACATCCTGGGCTCCTGGGACCGTCAACAATGGGGCGTCCGCAAACACAACGGTCAGTGTTCCGGGCGCTGTGCTCAACGATTTAGTTGAAGTCACGTTACGCGGTGGCGCTGGTGAAATGGTGGCCGGCCTGTTTGCGACCGGATTTGTTGCCAGCACTGGCAACGTCACGGTGACCCTCGGCAACCTATCTGGTGGCAATCTAGCAGTGGCCAACACAGTTTTGACAGTGGCAGTGAGCAAACGTCAGCAGGTGTAAACGATAAAAGCCCACTTTCGCGGGCTTTTTAATGCACCAAGCAGAGCTATTTGTGCTTCCGTGCAGCTTCACGCATCTTCACCAGATCGTCGAGCGAGTATTTGGTACTGTTGGCTAGCATCCGGCCAATTTCTTCAGGAGTGGCTTCGCGACCTTCGTTGACAGTTTTTGCAGCGAGTGATTCCGGGCTGTTGGGATCGGCAGCAGATTTGATGGTTTCAGCCGCTTCAGTCTGATGGATCTGCTCAACTTGCAGCGCCATGATCCCGCGAACTACACAATAAGCACCACCAGAGAAGCCGATGAGCAAGCTAGCTGTTGCAACAAGAATGAACTGGGTTGTGGTCTTCATTTAGTCCTCGCAGCCATAAAGGCTTTATGCAGCGATTTTACTTTCTTGGTGGTCGCATTTGGGATCACACCATTGTATTTGCTATAATCAAACGGCTCGTTCGAACTCATATCGCAATTGAACCCACTCCTTGAAAGAAGCAAGACAATTGCCTCTCTTGATAGACTCGTAGGCTTATCAAAGAGCATCATTTTTTGAGGAAAAGTGTTGCAAAACCCTGTGGCGAAATCGGTATTGTTCCAGTCGCCTGTGTTGCTGTCGCCTGTGTTCCAGTCGCCTGTGTTCCTGTGGCCTGTGTTCCTGTAGCCTGTGTTGCTGTGGCCTGTGTTGCTGTGGCCGGTGTTCCTGTCGCCTGTGTTGCTGTCGCCTGTGTTCCTGTGGCCTGTGTTGCTGTAGCCTGTGTTGCTGTCGCCTGTGTTGCTGTCGCCTGTGTTCCTGTGGCCTGTGTTGCTGTAGCCTGTGTTGCTGTGGCCTGTGTTGCTGTGGCCGGTGTTCCTGTCGCCTGTGTTGCTGTCGCCTGTGTTCCTGTGGCCTGTGTTGCTGTAGCCTGTGTTGCCGTGGCCTGTGTTCCTGTAGCCTGTGTTCCAGTCGCCTGTGTTCCTGTGGCCTGTGTTGCTGTGGCCTGTGTTGCTGTTGGCATCAAATTTAATTTCTTCAACTAACTCAATTCGCCGGGCCACCATTTTATGGTCTGCACCTGGCTCGATAGCTGCATCCAACACATCATACGCTCTGATTTTGAATACACGCCCTGAACTGTAATAAGCCCAAACTCCAGAAGGATGTTTGCAAAAATGGATACCGTTTTTACAAGGTTCGAGAGGGTCATCGTTGCTCAATTCGTTGATTTCTCCAAAGACGTATTGTTTATCTCGACAAGTCAAGTCGTTGTTGAAAATCTTATATCCGTCAATGGGTCCGGGGAGTTCTTTATATTCGTGCATTTAGATTCTCCTAATTAGAAAGAACAATTTTGTCATTGAACGGTTCGAACAAGCTATTAACGAAATTGTCACGATGTTCTCCAACACACAAGCCTTCATCGTAACTGAAAACAACAACTCCTTTATTGTAGGAGGAAAATAACACAACTACCAGAGGTTCACATTTACGCTGCATAAGCCTTGGATAGTTGTAATTATCTGTTTGATCGAGTTTGAGTATTTCGTTTTTCATTTCAGACCCCCTCACGACTCAAAAGATAACTCGGCGAGTATAATTGTCAATAGGAAATTTTCATTTCAACAAATTCAACAAATTCATCGGCTTTACCAAAGGTGGCCAAGCTTCCTTCAATAGAGCAATCTGCTGTCCAGCGATGTCTCTGAGCACACGTTCCATCCTGTCATAGGTTTGAGCTGTTGGTCGATAGCCTTTGTTTAACCAGTAACGCCAGATCCGCAACTGTTGAATGAAGAACTCGCAGTCATATCCACCTACCGTCTTGCTGTCTGAGTTACCATGGATGCGGTATTTAATCAGCGGGTGGGGAATGAAAGCGCTCCGGCTACGGCTGGCGATCTCAAGCCAGAGCGCCCAATCATTTAAAGCGCCATGTGGTGGAACTCCAAAAAACGGCATCCATTCGCGACGGAACATGACGGACGGCATACAAATTTGATTCCGAATTATCAAATTGTCGAATGGGGTTGCATCTAAATAGCCAACTTGTTTGGGCAGATCAAAATCACACAGTCCGTTCACGTCGCCGAATAGCTCAACACGGGAAAAGGCAAAACCACACTCGGGATGCGTGTTCAACACTTCGGACTTCTTGGCCAAATTGCCAGGCATCATGATGTCATCGTCGGAAAATAGCACGATGTATCGACCAGAGCTATTGAGAGCCAAGTCTTGCCACGGGCACGTGGCTCCAGGAGCTCGGTTCACTTCTCGGCGCCACGTTCTCAGGCGTGGATCAGAATAGTTCTGTAGGACAGCCGCCGTCTCTGAAGTGGAACCATGGTCCAAGACTAGGCACTCAAGGTCGACACCCTGCTGTGCGAGGATCGAATCCAAGGCCAGCTTGAGGTAAGCTGGCCGGTTGTAGGTTGGGAAAATTACAGAAACGTCGATCAAAACAACCCCCTCCTCTTGACTTTAACACCCAGATCATATAAATAGCTGTTTGCCTCTTTGATATACCAATTGTAATCCAGGTCTTTTGGTATGGTTTTGCTTTCCATGCACATCAATGGTTTGCACCCCTCCGTGCACGCGACGAGGTTATCGTTTGCAATCCGCCGTATCGCGCTGTGCTCGTTCTCGGCGTAGTAAAACCTGATTACTTTACCGAGCCAAACGCCATCTTTATGGGCACCACCTGTGACATTGGTGACAGTGAGAAACTTGGTCACGTCGTGGCACTCTCGGACGGTAACTTCAATAGGTGTGCCCACAGTGAGGTGCGCAATGACTGCGTCCGTGCAGATTTGATTTGATGGGTTTTTGGATAAAGCAAGCCGGGCATTACCTTTTAGTGTTCCGGAATCGGTGAACGCACCTTTGGTCTTGACTTTTCCGTCAGGCTTTACAGCGATATAACTATTTACGTCACGTGAGTGCAAGGCTCTATAATCCGTGAATTCCAATTCTAGACCGGCTGTTTGCTGCCACCAGTTGCAAATTGCATCATATTGTGGCTCTAGTTCTTTGGAAAAGAAAGACACAACACCGTCGGTATTCGCTGAAACTACAGATATTCCGGAGTTTTCTAGGCGTTCTATTAGCATTAACAGCGCAAGCTGCCCTGTGAGGGTTACCGTCAACAAAAGAGCAGGTGAATATAAACAACTATATTTACTGCCGAACTTGCCGTATGATCCATTACAAACAATTTTAAGGCTATCCGCTGTTACTTTATCGCCAGCGCGTTTCGCTTCAACTCGTCTATCTACTATACTTTTATAAACAGATGCGAAATTTTTGCCACATTGCTTTGGGTAAAGGCCAAGTGTCAAAATTAGCGATGGGTAATAACTGCATACATCGGCGTCTCGGCAAATTTGGCCTTCATTTGGCACGATCGATTGACTCTTTTCTGTGCTGTGTAAACCACCGATGCCTAATTGATATGTGGATCGCCCCATCGATATCTTGAGTTTCGAAATATTGTCTGGCATAACAATTGCACCGCTTGCTTCAACGTTAAATTCTGTGTCCCGGATCAGAGCTAGGGCTGAATTCAGTTGGTTTGACTCGAAAGCTATGTAAGCGGGAACTTGATATTTGATAATAGCGTTCGTATCAAGTTTCGGTTTTTTCGGACGATAGCCATTGACCTTTTCCAGTTCAGATGCGAGAACGGCCTCGGCAATTTGTGCATCTGATTTAGAGCGAAGATCCACTCCATATTGCAGACTCATACTGCGCCGGAGCTCGATTTGGTCACCTACAGCCTGGTAGAGGTTGATGGTGGAATCCAACTTATGGATACAATAGTCTCTGATGTAATCTGCCTCTTCGCGCGTCAAGTGTTTGTCAACACCAATGGGTTGTGTCTCCACGCGAGATGCGTGCATTCTCCCATTGAGTGTTTCGAGAGCCGGCGCAAGTGCGACAATCTCAATCAAATCAATATGATCCACCCTTGTGGGCAACTTACAACCTATAAATTGTTCGAGGGCTGAAAATCGGAGCTCTTCTTTTACAATTCGATTGGAAATGTGGCACAATTCAGCGGCGTTTCGACCCTGCAGCGCTGCCATGGTTAACGGAATGTCATATGAGGCACTGTTGAAACCTATTAGTTTGTAATGATAGACCAACCATTCAAGTTTGGCGCAATCGATAGTGGCCTCGGGGCTCGTTTCAAAGAGGACTACCCCGCCAGTGGCGACATGTTTGAACGCAACGACGAAATAGTTGGGGTAGCATTCGATATTGAACACCATGTCTGTCAGGATGTTACCAACTAATTCGTCATCGCTCATCAGTTTCATAGCTGAATCCAATCCATGTTATAGCAACCGATCCATTCGAGCCGGTCCAGACGCTCCTGATCACCAATCGATGTGTATGGTTTATCATAGTAAACCGTACGGACGCCTGCTAGTGCCAGCTCTTTGGTGCAATTGACGCAAGGCTCATGTGTGACGTACGCGACCATTGGCCGGCTCGCAGATACTCGGAACAGCAATGCGTTTTGTTCAGCATGAACGGTTCGATTGCAACGGGAGCTTGAGTTGCAATGTTCGTCATTACAGTGAGGCATACCTGGGCCAGCTCCATTATATCCGCACCCGCAAATTCGACCCTGTTCATCCAGAAGCACACAACCTACGTGCAAACGATTGCATGTTGACAGATTGGTGAGTTCTTTTGCGATCTGCATGTAAGTATGGTGTTTCAGCCAGGTGCGTTCGCTGTTCATTCGGAGCCCTTATCGGTAACAATTTCACACAGCAGACCCGGAACGGCTACAGTATAACTACCCCACATTGAGCACCACATACCAACGTATTCGCCCTCTGCGTTAACCTCGCAATTGCGAATGAACGACCCCTCTGGAATACCTTCATGGTCGTGTAAAGTGCGCACATCCACCGTTTTAGACATCACTCCTCCTCTGGATAGAATTTAGACACTGCACCACGAACACCTTTGCCACGGAAGACAAGTTTGTCTTCGCCGACACCAAAAGTCAACACATGTTTTGCGAAGTGGCGCATTGCGTCAGCGTAATACTCTTTCCCCAGGAATCTAACAACTTTAGCAAGATTTGAGATCAAAGCCAATGGCATCGCCGATTCAAATGTAAGCTCTTGATCACACTCAATATCCAGAAACTCGCACGGATAAACGACAAGTGGTTCAAGCGAAAACTTCAAGCAAAACTGAGGATACCTAAAAGTAATACTTTCGCGTGATCCACCCATGGCTTTTAACGGCTCTTTGATTTTAAACAGGGCCTGCACGGCCTCGCCGTGGATGCTCCCCACAGGGGGGTTATTGAGGCCGTGATCGGCTTCCAGGTAAACTCTTCGGTTGGTCGCTGACAAATGATGAGGCCCGATATTGACCCGTGTTGTTACAGGTGAACCCGAACGGTCTGGAATAGCTGCGACCGCAGACAATGCTGCCATGAATCGCTTGGATTCGACGCCGATGGACATCTGGTCAGGCTGCGAGTCATGCACATATGGAGTTTCGGCGCGATGACAATCATAATATGCGACTTCGCCCTTAAACCGGATCATGGACGGCATCTCGATGATTGTGTAGTTATGGCCAAGTTGTTTAATCACGTCAAATGTATCGGTTACCGATAGAGCGACATCGATATCTTCATCAATGTCATGGATTAAGATCACGCCATGATTGCACACGGCATAGAGTTTGTAGTCATGAAGCCGGCACACCTTCGCGCCGAGCTTCTTGGCGAATTTAACGGCCAGCTGGAGTTTGGTTTCGGGTTTGGGTGTCATGGGTGGCAGCTCAAGAGAGACTTGACCTCATCAACAATGACGCCAACAGCAGTGCCATAGTCTAACTTGCGAAATGGAACTTCGTTATCGAACAATAATTTAGCAACCTCACCATCAATAGCTTGTGCGCTCAACACATCTTCGTTTCGTCCACGAGTGTCATAGGTTTTGGTCCGTTGAATCACATAGTTGAGGTTGTTGAACTTATTGAATAACTCGAAAACAAACGGGTTTAAATGTTGCAAATCGGAATATCTATCATTGTATACGACAGTTAGAAGCAGAGGCGAATCAGTGATAACCACATCAACTTCACCATCACATCGAAACAGTCTCCAAAACTGTTTTCCAAGTATATATGGTTGACAACAAAAGACCTTCTTGTTCCCTTCCCACACCTTGTCTTTGGCGAACTCCGTGACCAATTCGCAACTAACACCAAGTTTCTTTAGTTCGTGGAAGACCCCGGCTGCTGTGGTGGATTTTCCAGCACCAGGTCCAGCGAACAAGTTTACAACCAATGCCATGTAGTCCCCTTTTAATCCGTCAAGCCAAGTTTGAGATCGTCAATGGTGAAGCTACCATTGATTTGTGGTGCTTCAGAATGTGCCCTCAACTTGCACTCGATTATAGCCAACAAATTCCAACACTCGTGAAGTTCATGATCAAACCCAGAATCGACATCTAACTCCTCACCCTGCAAGCGCTTTAGCTTGTGCCGTCCAGCCGCTTTGCGATATTCGTTAACCGCGTCAGGGACTTTCAGGAAACCTAACCGGCTATACTTTTGAGCACCGAACTCAGCAACCTTGCACAGTTCCAGCAGTGCATTTGGGAAGCTCTCGAAAACCATCTCAACATCGGGCTTACCCTTGGATAACTTTGCGCCAGGTTCATGCTGTGGGATACCGTTTGGGTCCTCTTCTGGAAGCGGCTGGGGAAAAAACGACGGTTTGTAATTATGATAACTAGTGTGTTGACCACAATCGTGGCACATTCCGCCGCAGGATGTCGAAACATTTCTAAATATGCAATTATCACAAGGCTTATGTTGCATTCAATCCTCCAATTCGGCACTTTTGACGACACCGTATTCGCCATCGGGATGGAAAAACAGACGCTCACCACGTGGACCTCGCTTTTCGTCCCAACCCTCATATGCTGGGAAACAGGCCAAGGCACGTTCAATGCTTGTAAAATAACGCTTGCCGCACCGACGTTTGACAATGTAAATCACGGAATTATACATCGAACTCCTTTTTCAACATGGACGCCAGCTCTTTGATTCGAGCTTGACGCGGGTGATCCACACACGGGATTCGTGCCGGTTGCAGCAAAATTAGAGTCAACAATTCCTTGAGTCGATACATGCAACCTCCTTAAAACTCATGACTTAGCACCTGCGGATACTTCAGATTTGTCTGCACCGAGATCCGACGAGGCACCGCTAGACCCCCAATATACTCCAAAGCTTCATCAATGGAAGAGGGGATAGTTGCCGAGTTCATGCGCTGAATCCACCAATCCACGGCTTTGCGTCTAGCAAATCCCAAATGCTCCAAACAGACGTATTCCGAAAAACTACTCAGACCAACAAAGTATGTCACTTTGAGGCTCGGGTTGCCACCAGCCTTGCTGTGTTTAGAATAAACAACGCGGTCAACTGTAAACCATTCGATCTTTGGTGCGTCATTCCTGCGGATCAATTCCAACTCAGCAGCGGCATGAGTGAGTTTTGAAGCCCCCGGTGGGAAATCGTGCCCACACGAATAACACTTACGCGCGGACGCGTGCAAGTAAATTCCACACTGCGGGCAAATCTTGATCGGGGCTTCTCCGGGTTTGTCACCTTTTTTACGCGGTTTGACGGGATCGTTGATCGGCCCCAAGCGTTTGACATTGCCGGCGAAATCCAGTACGAGGCAATCGCGTTTAGGGCTAGCAGCTATTGCGGCAAGTCGACCCTCTGCTGTCGATAGGTCGAATCCAGGCGCATAGACTGGCCTGGTGCCTCGTCCAAGGATCTGAACGTGAAGGCCAGGGCTGAGAGTCGGGCGGAGCAATAAGAGGAGGTCCACTGGTTTATGGTTGAAGCCAGTCGTGAGCACACCATTCGACACGATGGCACGATATTTTCCGGCTTTAAAATCAGCAATGTTTGCATCACGATCAGCTTTGCTCATTTTGGAGTGAACGACGCAGGCAGACACACCGAATGAATGTAACGCTTCTGTGATGTGTTCGGCATGCTCAATTCCCGACGCAAATACAAGCCAGCTCTGTCTATCGGCGCCAAGCTCAATCGCCTCCTGGATACAATCATACGTGACCTTATCAACGTCGACAGCTTGTTGCAATTGATGCTGATTGAGATCGCCATTTTGAATCCCAACGTTGGACACGTCTAGTTTCGTTGCCGTTGGCCGTGGGACGAGGTTAACGAGATAACCCTCGTCGATAAACCAGTTGAACGCATCTAAGCTAGACATATCGCAAGATATTGCATCAAACAAGCCGTTTTCAGTTATCATACCCTGGCCTAGACGATATGGCGTGGCTGTCAATCCAATGACCCGTAATTGTGGGTTAACCACCCTCAGCCCACCTATTAACTTTTGATACATTGTGTCGTCTTTTGTTGAGATAGAATGAGCTTCGTCTACTAACAACAGATCGCGGAACCCAATACCTTCTATGTTGCCCACAAGGGAGCCAACGCCACCGAACACAATTGGCGGGCACGCTTGCTTGAGCCCTAGGCCGGCTGAGTAAATCCCGAGCGGAGCACTTGGCCAATATGCCATAAGCTCATCGGCATTCTGCTGGATCAGCTCTTTAACATGTGTCGCCATTAAAATACGGCTATTGGGATATAAACTGAACGCTTGCTTGATGATGCCCGCGCACACTATGGCTTTACCCGATCCTGTGGGCATCACAACACAAGGGTTACCAGCATTTGCATACAAATAATCAAACGTCGATTTGACAGCATATTCCTGGTAATCCCTGAGTTTAAATGACACGATCACCTCTGCAGGATTGACACCCATTGTCCACACTGGGTCGGTTTCATGCAATGCTCCTTGGGGATGATCCCATACAACGAGCACTCCCACTGCCCATTGTCAACGGCGCGCGCATTCTGGCAAGACCGGCAACTTCGTAAAACTTCTTTACCTCCATGACAAACTCCACTGAAATCGCAGAATTTGCATTTGTAGTAGGCAGCACTTGCACCTAGCTTAGGCAAAGATTGCTGTGATGTGATGATTTCAAGGGATTTGTCTTCCAGTTGCATGGCGAATTCAGGGTTTGCTGGAAGAATTTCATAATATATCTCGTCGTTCGACTTTAAAACTGCTGTGTATAGCGCATGATTGCAGTTAAACTTATGACAATACAGCACCATCTGCGCGTAGTGGATGGGTTTTACCGACTGAACCCCAGTCTCAAACAAGCCCTTGAACTCGGTCGCCTTGCCATAAGTCTTGCATTCCCACACGAGATTGCCTTTGACGCCAACCCCTGTGGGCATTGTTACAATACCATCGCAAGATCCACCAAAATGCCCCATACCCGAGCTGAACTGATGCTGTTCCGTCTTCCAATTGTAGAACTCGAGCAGCGTCTGGAATTTAATTCCAGCGCCCTCCAGGTAATCGCGAACACGAGGTTCTTCCTTGTGACCTCGATTGAAGAGCCGTTGCATCCGGCCAGTGTGAACTTTGTAGTCACAATTCCGGAATCCGAGCCACAGTTTCTGCCGGCACGGATCACCAATCTGTGATGCACCGAGATGGGATCGGGGACCGTCCTCATGCAGAAATTGACTATAAGCATCAACGGCATCGCGTAGTTTCTGGCAAACTGGGCTCATGGGCATGAAGTGACTCCTGAAAAAGGCCCCATTGCTGGGGCCGTAGAACGACGTATTGGATTTTAACCGAAAATTACCTCGCCGCCCAGGGAGGGACATTGCCGACGGGTGCGGGCGTAGTAGGCGGTGCTGAAGCCGCAAAAGCAGACTGCACGGACGAAGCAGCAAACTGCTGAGCCGGCGGTCCACTCTGAACAGCAGGCGCGCCACACTTACCAGGTTTGTTGCCGTTGGCATCTAGAAAGCGCTTGATTTTGGTGGTATTGACAGTCTCACCGTTGGTGTTTGTAAAGCTGTCTGCAACCACAACGGCACGGAACGGCCTACCATGGAAAATGGAGGTGTCGACATTACCAGGCGCAGGTGCGACACCAATAACGGCGCAGATAGCCGCAAGATCGGCGCGTGCAATCTGCACCGCCTTCTCGCTCGGATTGAAAAGATTGAGCCGGAAGGTAGCGGAGCTACCCACAGCTTCACCGTCCATGCCTTCGATTTCGAAGACCAGCATACCACCATTGCCGTCTTTTGTGCTCTTCATTTCAGAGCTCACGATCTGAACGAGATGACCGTTAGAATCGGACACGGGAAGGCAACCACCGCCTGAACCGCTGGGATTGACTGCGGTGAGATCAAAATTGAGATTGAAGACTGTCATGTTGGCTCCTTTTGAGGTTAAACGAAATATTCTTTGGTGAAAAAAGGAATGCCGAAGACATAATATTTGGTAACGCTGTAAGGTGGGAGATCGTGAAGCTGCGTTTCACACTGGCCACAGCATGTGGGCTCACCAGCTTGTGCATCAGCACAGTAATTTTCATCGTAATGGCACATTCTGCCTCCTTTAGGCAAGGATCTTATTAAAGATCGCAGTCAAGTTAGGTTCTTCCCAAGGATCGAGCGCGCCGCTTCGATCCTTGGCTTCGTGGGTTGTGTCCTTCTGAGTCTGCAACCAATACGAGCGAGCTTTGGTTGCTGGATCGTCATGAACAAGAGACCTGAACACTTCATCGAAAAAGTAAGGCAATTGTTGCCCGAGTTTTGTTCCAGGAAGCCCTGGGTAAATAGCGATCGTTCCTGCAACAGGGTCAGTTACGACGCGTTCTTGTTTGGCGCTGAAATAGACGTGCTTGTCTAAATCTCGGAACGATCGTATAATCTGAGTCATCTGATCCTGGAGCTGCCCATAGGCTTGCCGTGGATCTTTGCTGGTCTTTTTCAGCTCGACGAGGACAGTTTCGGCCACTTCGGAAAGACTGTCAAGGCAAATCGTCTGGTAATTTTTTGCCTCTGTGGAAGATTGTGCCCACAAGAAGCTTTCCGTGAGCTCTTTATACGTTCCAATGTCAACGAACGGTATTTTTTGCTTACGTAAACTCAGGAGACCGGATTCGGCACTGAGCACAATTGGGTTGGGTGCTGTGGCACAGAGGGTAGTTTTTCCTGTCCCGGCAAGACCGTATACAAGCACTTTGACGTGATAGAGCTTTTGATTGTCTGTGTATCGGATCTTCATTCGTCACAGCCTGTGGTGGGTAATGGGAACCAGTGGGTGGGTGCGAACTTATGAGGCCATCTGACAAACGTGCCGTCTGGGCTCCTCCACACACAGTAAGGATCACTAGTGTATGGCGTTGACGCTCCGGAGAATGGCTCAACGTCTATAGCAATGACTACAAACATTTTTTGCTATCCCTGGGCGCCGTTTCTATTAGCAACCATTCGTTTGAGTGCATTCATTCACTCACATTCTTCGGACGGATATATTCCAGAGATGGCGCTCCTGGCTTGATCGTCAACACTTCATCAATGAGCACTTTCTGTGCAGGTAACAGTGACTTGTAGACGCTCGTGCTCAGCTCTGGTTTCCACTTGAAGATCGTTCTGGCCAATTCCGGGCCGTCAGGTGTCTCGCACAACTTGGTGAGCACAGCTTCAACCCTCTCAACATTGCGCTCTACAGTGATATTCTCTTTGGTTACAAGGCGCAGAAAATACCCATCACCAAGTGCATGCCGGTGTGTTCCAATGGCATCCGTGCTCTCGAAGACCTCTGCGTGAATGCGATCGCGCAGGGTTCGTTCTTCTTTCTTTGTTACTTCGAGTTCTTCTCCGGCTTCAAGCCATGCTAGAATCAGTTTGGTTTTTGGGTCCATGTTTGTCTCCTTGTAAAGGCACGAGCGGTGCTGTTTTGCATTTAGGACATGTGGTTTCACCATCGAAACAATTGGTGAGGATATACCAGTCACCGGAATCAAAAACAATACCGCACAACGACTCTTCCCCATCCATTGATCCGTGAACTAGGCCATACGGGATACCATCATTCCGGACGCGTGATACAGTGTATAGCGATCGACGCATCAAACCTCCAAATAAGCGAACTCTTTGAACACATTAGGACATTTGCGCCATAGTTCAATAGCTATTTTTTCAGCAAGGAAGCGATGATCAATCTGTGCCGTTTTATGCGTCCTGGAACGCAGATACGTCAACCAAGCGGAAAAATTTGCAGTGACGACAAACTTGGTTGCAACAGACTCAGGCAAAATGAACCTGGCGGTTTCGGGTTTGTTGCCTTCGGTGAGCAGGCGAAAATAAGCTTTTTCTGCAATCGCGCACGAATTGAGCCAGGCATCAAAACCAATTCCGTTAGCTTGCAAATCACACGGTTTGATGACAGCTATCTCACCCTCGAACCGCTCACTTCCTAGGTTGCAATACCTGAGGGATTGCTGCGTGTGGGCGTGACAGACGACATCACCCTTCCAAAATCGGTGTGTCCTGATTTGCGCGGCGATTGCTACAGATGTTTCTATGAGGAATGACGCATTTGCGTGTTCAAGCACCGATTTATGCGCTTCTCCGCCACTGGGAGGTGTCAGTAAATTTTCGATAAATCGCACATAGCTCGTGCTTGTGATCCTGCCAACTGTTGCCGTGCAGATTCGACCTACTCGCTCGATAAGTTTTTCCGCGTTGGGTGTGATGGCCATCAGTTCGGCACGCTGGTTTTTGACGATCATAGTTCCCTCGGGAGTCCTAGTTTACGGTAGGCTCAGAGGAAGTCAAGAGGAAAATTTCACATCTTCGAGTTCACGTAACTTGATGATCTTTCTTAGCCGGCCAATAGCCCGGACATAGATCTGATGCGCGCGCTGTCTGCTCTTACCCGGGCACGCCTCGCCTAGCGATTCGCAACCCAGGTGCTCTCCAAAGCCAAAATACCGCTCCAGCAAATCGCGTTCTGCAACGGGCAGTGCCTCCAGGAGCATTTTGCAATAGCTTTCCCTTTCTTGGCGAGAGACGTTCTCGAAGGGGGTTTCGGTTGCGGCGTCTTCGAACTTCAACATAGAATCTTCAGCTTCATCTTTTTTGCCAGAGACGACTAGTCGACGCATCCGCGCACGTTCTTCACGATCAGCCTCATCAAAATGCCGCTGTGGCACTTTCAATGGAAGATTCAATCGGATGAATTTGTTCACGTCGTGCAACATCGCCCAGATCGCGAATGTTGAGAAATGAGCATATTTGTTAGGATCGTAAGTCCGAGCTGCCATTACACCGGCTAAGAACGCAGTTTGATACAAGTCATCTCTATCAAATCGTGTGTTGCAACTAATTAAATATTTGCGTATAAACCAGTTACTCAGCTTGCCAATGTCTTTAATGCGTTCCTCAGTCAGCTCGCACATGGATTCATTTCCTGATCAAAGGGTGCTGTTCGGTGATGGTGGTTTCGAAATCAACAACGCCTGGGTTGTGATGGACCCGTCCGCAAACCAGGCACTCCTGGCGCTGGATGCCATTCTTACGCTCTTCGTCGGTTTGCGTAACCCAGCGCCTAACATTGCATGAGCAAGTCCGCATCACATCTCCCAGATGGTGACGAGGTTGGTTTCAGCGGCAGAAAGTTTGCTAGCGTCTCCGCCATTTTCAGGCGAGCGCTGCGACTGCCAGAGTGCAAAGAGGAAGCGGTTGAAGGCGGCGTGATACGAGTTAGGCATTAGAGTGCCTCCACATAAAGGGTTTCTTCGGTTTCGTCCAGGAAGCGTGAGCGTTCGACAGCGCGTCTAGCTTTCAGGGGTGAGATTTCGATACACTCGATTCCGATTCGGTGGCCTGGGAGCCAGGTGATGGTGTCGTCTTCCATGACGCTCTGCATGATCGTGGCTTTGATTTCGACAAGACCTATCTGAGGCTCCATCCGGCGCAGCTCGTATGCGAGCCACTCGATCGTATCGGTCATTTTGGTCAAGTGGAGATTCCGGCCATGGACGTGACTTGTTACTTTGAGTGTCAGGGTTCGCATCTGCCCCCTCCTTGACCCAAAGGATAGCCCAGGATTTGAAACCGTCAATAGGTCTTTTCAAAAAAGTTTGAGCCCCTGGTTGGAGGGGCTCAATTGAAGTGCTCTCTTGGTTTAGTAACAACTACCCCAACGCACAGACAAGGCATCGGCGACACCCCATCGATAGCAATGGCTCTTCAGGTGCATGTCATTCGATATTCGTCCGTCCACGGCATGTTTCCAGCCGAGGTTGTATAGCTCGAACAGTTTTAACAGCTCGGTTCGTGTGAGTGGATTCATAATGTCACAACCTTAGACGATGCAGGATTATGATAAACGCAACAACTCGTTCAAACCAATTCGCGGACCTATCACTCACAAGATATCGTATCGCTAGAGATATGGATAGATAGGCGGACGCTAGTAATAGGCATTGCAACCATACGGCCACATTACCTCCAAACGTTTTGATGGAACACAGCCAAACACAACGCGTGATTGGCCCGGCTAATTGCAGAATTGCCTTCCCGTGAAGCAGATCTCGCAAGCAATCGCAATATAGCATTCAGGCAATTGTTTCGGTGCTCAATTTGGCAGCTCATGTTTACCTCCACGACGTAAGGGTAATACCGCTGCGTTAGGTGTCAAGAGTGGAAATTTGAATTGTCGCGTTTTTCTGTGATTTTACCTGTTTATGCGACAAAATGTCGTCAAATACAGAGTTAGACAGCATCATTCAGGTGTCGAATGATTGCAGTTTTGACTTCGATTTCATCTTCGTATTCAAAGGGAATAACAGCCTTGGCACGTCGCAGCAGAGCATCCGACGCCTCAAGCCGATTCTTGTATCGGTTCCTGTCGTGTTCGGCTTTCTCAAGTTCCTTGGCTAATTCGACTGCCCGACCTTCATATAATTTTGCCTTGAACTTCGCATCATCCAGGGCTTCGCAGGAAACACTCAAGCAATTTTCCAGTGTCATCGTTTCTCCTGTTTCTCGTTTCATCCTGTGCCGTCTAACCACGGCTTCAACACGGACGCGGCCTTCAGCCGCGCCGGTTAAGCCGGGCGTTAGCCGACCACCAAGCGATAGGCTTCCTCCCAGAGATGGGCTTCTCCTTCGCGCAGTAATTCCAGAAGAAGTCGCTTCTCTTCCAGATAGACACGCGCAAAATTTGGGTCTCGCTCAACGATGCTTCGTGTGTTGTCGATAAGGTCAGCTAGCTTAATGGTTTTTGCCTGTGGGCTCGCCTTGGACGTGTGCTCACGGTCCATGGCCTTCCTGATGGCTCGTTTGCCATCCGAGGGCTTGGAAACATCGGTCAGCTGTTCCACCAGCGATGCGACCTCAAACCCAAATATTTGCTCGATCTCATCCAGGCTAACCCCGCAGTCCTCCACGGTATCATGCAGCCACGCAGCGCAAAGCATTGCCTCTGTGTGCGGCACGCTCCGCACCAGTTCAGCAACGGCGGCGGGATGCGCGATGTAGGGTTCACCCGTATATTTTCGAGTTTGCCCAATCCGTGTATGGGCAAGGGTAGCAAATTCTTTGGCACGGTGCTCCATAAATCTCCTTGCTGTCAGCCACGGTCGCCTAACCGGTCGTTCGACCTGCGCTCCCTTGCGGTCGCCGGGCCAACTCCAGCGTTAGATTGCTCGTTGAGCATCGGATCGGTCTGCTTCTTCCACAGCTCTCTTCCAGCGTTCAAGGTATTCCTTAAATCCCTTTCTGTTCTCAGGGTCGCTTATAAGTTCGCCACTGAACACAGAGGCATCAAGGGCATCACAGGCTTCGTCATATCGTGGGTGCATGTTTCCTCCTTCGCTGTCAGTTTCGATTTCCACGCCCTCTCCATCGTTTCGGCTTGCGGTTGCGCCTGGTTAACTCTATCACTAGACCGTATCTCTCCCTGCCATCTGTATGCATATCGAAACAGCTCTTGGAGCGTGGTTTGAATATTTGCAGCACCAGTTGCAGTATCGGCTCCCATGCAATGGAGTCCCTGGCTTGTGCCCTGCCTCATGATGATACTTACATCCTCGACAATGATCAGGTTTCTTCTGTTTGGGCATCGCCTAACCTTTCGATTGACTCGGACGCTACCGCCGCTTCGGTTCATTTGCCATTCTGTCTCCTTCCGGCGGCGTCCGAGTTAGCTACAATTACACCCCAAATCCTGACTCAAATTCGATATAACTGCACGTGCATTCTCAATCAATACGTGTTGACGATGTAACGCGTGGCACGCCTCTTCTAGCAACCGAAATACTTCAATACCACCAATTGTTCCTTCTCGCAATTCGAACAAAACTTTAACTGGATCGAAGTTGTCGCGCGTCATTTGTTTGTTACACATCAGTTTATATCCAAATCGACCCAAACCCGGTTTTCAAGGTCAAGCAGGTCGTAATGGTCATATGACATGAATTCAATGGCTGATTTAGCCTCATCCACAGTGCTGTACGACCCACGGGAGTCACAGTGACCGCCCATCGCATAATGTTGATCATAACCAAACAACAGAAATCGCTTGTATGCGCTCATTGCGACACCTCCTTAAGCCTTCAGCCCATCAAAATTCAGCACCTGGAAATACCTACCCTTGCGCTTACAGTAGCGCTTGTTGAGTGTTGCTGCATCAAGCTCTTCAATGATCGAGCTGTCGCAAAGCACTTTTAGGGCATTGTCCAGTGCGAATTTGACATCCCTACTGGCTTGCTTGTAGCAAATCTTGTTTGCCACTCGCCAGTAAAGATAGGATAAGGGAACCACAGAATCCGTCAAGACCTCTTTTAACAAACCGTGAGATTTTTGTGATTTCGTGATACACTCGGCATTAACAGACAATGCCTCGAGAATGGCCTTTTTGAGCTCATAGATCTGCTTGCCTTCGGAGGCATCAGCGCCGACGTCCTTCCGAGCAAACCTAGATAAGACATTCTCCGTCTCCCAGATCACAAGGTCATGTGCCCATTGCCAGATCGATGCGGTGATCACGGGTTGCCAGACGTTAACGCCAACTGCGATCAAGCTGGCAATCTTCAGAATTTTGAACTGCGTGCGACCCCATAAGGAAGCAGTTACCCAATCCTCGGCAGCATTTGCCGCGTTGATTAGATCGTTAGTTTTGCGATCAAACGCTTCGTCCAGAGCTAACGCGTCTACGTCAAGCTCAACTGGAGTGACTTTGTGCTCGTCATTACGCAATGTGATGGTTTTACCGACGTTCAGAAACCAATCAACCAAGTCGCAGGGTATTGGATATTTTTCCTTGTTGGCCAGGCTTCGCAATCCCGTGTATTCGAAGATGCTAAACCTAGGCAAAAAACCATCAGTGCACGCCTCGTCTGTTAAATTCTTCCAGAAAGACCCAGGAGCCGATTCACAAAGCATGGAAAAAGCAGGTTGAATTGTCGCAGCAACGTTTTTTTCCTTGTCGCTGTAGGTCTGGCCGATCAGGATGTTACCCTTCTCGCCCTTACCGTAGAGATCCAGGAACGCCTCAGCCAAGCCACGATATGTCTCGGATGGGTTCTTACCGCCCATGCGGCCCAACTGCTTACCAAACTCGCCAAACAATGACACGCAACATGGGTTCTCCGCAAGGTGTCGCATCAATCCGGAGTAGCTGGCCGCTTTTGGACCCAGAAAGTTTGCGATCTTTGGATCACGCTGCCGCAAAGTAGCAAGCAAATTGCTTACGTTTTTGGTAGTGTCTTCCTTGCCAGTCGCCGGCCCCGCCACCAACACCATATAGATATTGAGCGACGTATCCCAAACACTATGGCTCCGCCCAAACACCCCGGAGAATAGACCCAGCGCTGACACAATCGAAATCAACGGGATTGGTCGTTTGGAGTTGCGGTAGAACGCTTTAGCGAGCTCACCTACTTTGCCCTCTGGCCAGGTTGGCTGCCACTCCAGAGTGTTGCCGGCAGGTGTCTCGATTACAACCGGCTCAGCTGGATCAGACAGGAACGGATTGGGTATCGGCTCAACCTCTGGCAGCACAAGATCCATCGCTCGGCTGAACGTCCTGTCGAGATAGTCTTCACGGAAAGCTTTTGGCCTTTGGCCAAGCTGACTTTGGTGGAACAACCGAATCGTCTGCTCTTTGTTCCGAGAGTGGAATGAGAGCATGTTGAACAAAGCTTGATCATAGGTCGACTGCCCAGAGCCATCCCAAGTCTGTGGATACAGGACCTTCAAATCATCAAAGTCCCGCTCAAAGAACGCGGCAAACTTTTCACCGTTGAATCGATGACAGCGTTCCAAAACCTCATCATCGTCATACCGAACTTCTTCGGAGATCACTTGAACAGTAGCGTTGTTACTGTTACCAGGCACCTGAAAGTAGTAGGCCTTCATGGCGCTGAGTTTCTCCTGGATGGCTTCAGGAGACTGCAACAGCACATCGATGACCATATCACCAGTCAAAGCGATAAAGCGCTTGCTGGTATAGAATTCAATCTCTTTAGTGCGGCGATTAAAGACCTCATTGGTCTTGAGGAAGACGTGCAAACCACGTCCTGATACCGACACCTCGGTGGGGCAATTGAGCCATTTACAGAGCTCCCAGGATTGGGTGCAAATCGGGTCATCCATCTCCAGGTGTTTGAGGTCAATGTCCAAGATTGCGTATGGATCGTCCTCAAAAAGCATCAACCCGATGCCATTTGCATCAGTATTATATGCACAAGCAAGTGCCGTCTCAAAATCAACGCAGTCCTGCCGACTCTTGGGGTAAGCCGTGAGTCCAGTAAATGGACTCTTGGGCACCTTGGCGGGGCGAGTCCCATCCTCTGGATTCACCTCCAAGCAATACGGGATAAACTGCTGCAGACTTCGGATTTCCTCAGGCAGGCGCCTGAGAGTTGCAATTTGTTGGTCTGTCAAAGGCATATTTAAGACCTCATTGGTGCCCACATAGATATGGAGGCGGACTCTCAGAGTAAGGCCGGGGTCTCAGGGTCGCAAGATGTCAATTTCTTGACCGATTCTCAATACAAGGTGCAAATCGCATGCAACTCTAATCAAAACACACCATATTCACAATACACAAAATACAAGATTTTTCGATCAAACTTTATGCGGAGTATGCGCATAATACATCAATACATGAAAATCGTGTTCAGACTGTATGCAGTATTTTATGCAGAAACTCGCATAAAAACACAACATTCGATCGCATAAGATAGATACTTTGCATAAACACACCAATTTCAATGGGTTGCTCAATACATTGAATACAAGATTTTTCGTTCAGGCTATATGCAGAAAAATATGCAGTTTCTGCATAACCTATGGGTAGAATTTGCCTATAGGGGTGTCATACATGAGCCGCATTTTCATACATACAGCCATTTTGCATTTAAGTGCTTAAAAATCAATAACTTAACATTATACACCAAAATACAAGATTTCAGTATCATACATGGGGTAGGGGAGGGGGCCTACAGGGGGCCTACAGGGGGAAATACACCACCTCCCCTGAGCGATCACTCTGACCCCTTTTAAGTGTATTGTATGTATTATGTAAGTAGTAGTAGTAGTAGTAGTTATGTAATGTATATTATATGTATTTTTGTGTATGTTTGTAAGTAGTAGTAATAGTAGTATTTATATAAGTATATATTATTATTTATATTTATATATTTATCTTATTTTTACTTCTTTTTCTATTGACATTCTTCTATTTTGAGACTATTGTTTCGGGCCTTCTATCGAACTGCATATGCGCATATTTTCCAGACTAGCCGCACCGCCGGAATTGATGTAATTTGTCTGGGTAGCGCTGCGGTCCCCCACCCGTCAGCCAGAGTAGTTGATCCCGAGGCTACTCCTCTCCTGGACGTAACAACCAGTGATGAACCTCGGGTGGATTGTGACCGGGAGGCTTTTGGGCTTCCCGGTTTTGTTATCCAGAGAATACCCTTGTGGGAACAAGCACGTTAAATTCGTCCGAATCGGGTTGCGAGCTGACTCCAAAAGGCTGGTTGCTCGCGCGAGGTTCGCTTGAGTGGCTCTAGAATGCGTTTGAGTGCATATCGCGATGTCCATGGCCAAACGATAGCCTTAAATGATGAGATTGGATCTCAATTAGAAAGGTGTTGACTTCCTGAACAAAAATCCGATCATGGACTCAACAGCGGGAATGATGACAACCCGGCCATAGTTGAAGTCGATTCCTCATCATCGAAGCTGAACTGAAAGCCTCCTGATAGACCAAGTGTCCGTAGAGGCTTTGCCCCAAGACTATACTTGGGGCTTTTTGATTCCATAAACCGCTACCACTGACTGGAGTCCACACATGCCACGCGCAGAATGCCGCATTGACGCATTGATGGGTAAGACAATCACCGAGATTATAGGGATGGAGCCAGGTAGTGGAGAAATCACTTTTCAGTGTTCAGGCGGAAAACGCTATCTCATGTTTCATGATCAATGCTGCTGTGAAAGCGTGATTGTGGAGGACGTCTGCGGGGATGTGGATGATTTGATAGGATGTCCGATTCTACATGCCGAAGAGGTTGTTAGTGAGCGATGTGAGACACCCAATGGGGTGACAACACCCACCAATTGTTACGACTACACCTGGACATTCTATAAATTCGCCACGCAAAATGGATACGTGACATTGCGTTGGTTTGGTGAAAGTAATGGCTATTACAGTGAGAGTGTTGATTTTTGCGAATTGATCTTCTGAGTCCAAATTTCAAATCCCCATTGACATCCACCAGGCAAAGAGCTATTCTTGGGTTGCAAGGAAAATCAAACCGAAGCGAGCGAACCTGGAGAACACATGTTCGACCAACTGCTGTGCGGAATTCTTGAATTCGTCCTTGACACTACGGCGAACGCTTGTGCCACTCCTGCGGCTCAGGAAGCCCTTAGGTGCCTGGCGAAGCACCCTGAGATCACAGCAGCCGGCCTGGATCACCCTGAAATTAATTCGGAGTTGTGATTGCAAGAACGCTTGAAACAAGCACTATAGGAACTGCGAGAGACAGCACATAGAGATGCGCTCAGACGGTGGAATGAGGGAAAAGAAGAATTCATACGTCAATTGATCGCTGGCCATGACAAAGAGTGACTTACTGAGAGGTTCAAATGTTTAACAAAGTCATTGATATTGGCATCATCGTTGCAATTGGAATCATCTGTTGGCTCGCTTCTGAATTGATCCTGCGAGCCTGCAAAGTTCCGCCTGAGAAATAACCTGTGGGGAAAAACAATGGGCAAACCTCTGGAACAAGCGCTCGACGTTGTCAAAGTGATCAAGAGTGCTGAGGAGGATCGGATTGCGACACGAAGCCGATACGGCTATCACACGAATGACGAGTTGGCCGTTAGCTATCGCGATTGGCTTGAAAAACACGGCATCGTCAAACCAAAGGAGTAGTATGACGCAGGAAACATGCCAAAATGGTGTAGCTCAGTTCGAGAGCATCAACGATTACCTGAACTTCATGGGTGGTGTTGACGATTACGCGGTCGTTTGGAGTCGATCTTTTACCAATCCTGTCGATTCATGGGATTGGCACGATCTTCGCAAGCACATGGATGACACGTTCGAAGAGTATTGCAAGAAGTATACCAGTCGCCATTTCATCCTTGTTGAAAAATAATTTCATAAACGCAATTGACATCTAGGACAATTGCGTTATCTTCTTGGCATCGGGGAACCCGATAAGTGAGAGGTGGCTGAAATGGAACGCGCCCAATGTAGTATCGAAGAAGACGTTGAAGGTATTAGGGTCGCCTGTGAAGAGCTGCTAGCTTACATCAACAATGTGGGAAAAGTTGATCCTGAGGATTTAAGAAATTGTGCATTGTTTGCCCATTTAGGGCAACCGGAAATAGTTACTTCGGAGATGGCCGTTGAACGCGCCAAGCACACTTTCCGTTGCTTGTTGGGGTTGTATAGTGTGGACCAATGAAGGCGACTTTATCTCTTGAGTATATAGGTGAGTCTTGTGATGCCAGGCTCATACTGGAGTCCATGAAACTCGACTATGCGTTTGGTGGTAATTTTGGTAAGGCTGTTATTGGTAACACCAAGGCACGTCGACCATGGGTGGCTGAAATTGTTGACAAATCAGACAAATTTGGATTTGACAGAAGATTTTTAAAAGGCAAGATTCAATATGCCGGATCAAACAGCACTGGATCACGCGGTGTTGAGTTATGGTTTATTTTAGAGTCTGAGCATCTCTATGAGGTGAAACGGTATACTTCGTGGAAATCATCCGAACGTTATTTTTGCACTGTTACTCCATCCGGCGGAATCGCCCTAATTGTGGATGTGGACCAATGGCTAAGCGACCACTCGGGATAAACGTGTTAGACGCTGCAACTGAGCGCATTCGTTCAGTTTTTGATGATTTTCCGAGAATATACGTCAGCTTTAGTGGCGGTAAAGATAGCTCTGTCATGCTTCATCTGGTTATGCATGAAGCCATTCGACGTAGGCGTAAGGTCGGTGTGCTATTTGTTGACCTGGAAGCTCAGTATGCGCTAACAATAACCCATATTCAAGAGCTATACGACAGGTATGCGGAATACATTGAGCCATACTGGGTCGCTCTACCCATACACCTACGAAATGCTGTCAGTCAATATGAGCCGCAATGGGTGTGTTGGGAGCCAGGTAAAGAAGCCGATTGGGTTAGAGACGCTCCAGAGATGGCGATTACAGATGAACGTTATTTTCCGTTCTTTCGTCGAGCCATGGAGTTTGAAGAGTTTGTTCCATTATTTGGTGAGTGGTATGCGCAGGGGAAGCTGTGTGCCTGCTTTGTGGGGATTCGCTCAGACGAATCGTTGAACCGATACAGGACGGTGTCCTCCAACACCAAGGGTTCGTTTGAAGGTAAGAAATGGACCACTTGGCTCGGTAATTGCGTTTACAACGTCTACCCTATATACGACTGGCGAACAGAAGATATCTGGACGTTTAACGGGCGATTTAAAGCTCCTTACAATAAATTGTATGATCGGATGCACCAGGCTGGGCTAACGATCCACCAAGCCCGTATTTGTCAACCTTATGGTGATGACCAGCGGAAGGGGTTGTGGTTGTTTCACATCATTGAACCTGAGACGTGGGGCAAGGTTGTGGCTAGAGTCAATGGGGCAAATCAGGGCGCTCTCTATGTCCAGGAGTCAGGAAACATCTTGGGTTATCGAAAAATTAGCAAGCCGGCTCATCTGACGTGGCAGAAATTTGCGGAGATGATTCTAGCCAGTCAACCACCTGCAACAGCTGAGCAATACCGCAATAAAATCGCAGTTTTTCTACGATGGTATCAACAGCGAGGTTACCCAACCGGCATTCCGGACGAGGGGAGTGCCACCGATAAGGCCACTCCGAGCTGGACTAGAATATGTAAAGCCTTGCTGCGCAACGATTATTGGTGTAAGGGTTTGTCTTTCTCGCAGAACAAGACCGAAGCGTTCTCAAAATACCAGGCGTTGATGAAAAAACGGAGATCTGAGTGGGGGTTGATTTGAATCACAAACAGATTGTAGAAGCTGCAATAGATGTTTTTCGCGAACTGGAAGTCATTGATGAGGATTCCAGAGTTGACGTTATCAATGATATTCGCAAAGCTTTACGAGAGTATTCACCCATGCGTCGTGAACCTGTAGATTGCATTCTGTGGGTTAAGGCTGACGAACTTCATGCTAATGATTATAATCCAAACAGTGTGGCTCCTCCTGAAATGCGTCTGTTGCAATTGTCAATTATGCAGGATGGTTACACACAACCCATTGTGGCTTGGCCTGATGCTGGTGGCACCTATGAGGTGGTAGATGGGTTTCATCGCAACCGTGTGGCTAGGGAGGTAGGTTCAGTTAAAAAACGGGTTCGTGGTCGAATGCCCATAGCTGTCATAAATCCAGACCGGACCAGCAAAGAAGATCGCATTGCTGCTACCATACGTCACAACCGAGCAAGGGGTAAACATCAAGTCGACGCCATGGCAGATATCGTGTTGGATCTGAGTCGCAGGAACTGGGATGATGCGAAGATTGCCAAGGAGCTAGGTATGGAAGCTGACGAAGTTTTGAGGCTGAAACAAGTTACTGGTTTGGCTGAGTTATTCGCAGACCGTGATTTCAGTGAAGCTTGGGAAGCATAAGGGGTTGTCATGGAAGTGAGATTGAACAGAGATATTGATCACATGCGTCTTAAGAAGGGTGCGTTACTTCAGTATGCTGATCGGACACTGGATGGGAACTATGTTGGATCATATTGTGCTGGTGGAGTGACAACAATCGAAAGTTTGCCATGTGATTGTTGCGATGTTGTTCACAGAATACTTAAGTGATTCACTTAAGATAATCAACATATCGCATTCATAGATGTGACGTGTTACGTCACGTTGCAAAATACCACACAAAATGGTATTGACTTGACGATATGTCACGCTTATGTTTTGGTATCGGGTCTTTGGAGATCCTAGTGAAATCTATGTTTTACGGTTTGTAAAGGGTGGTTATGACACTTGCGCCAAGACGTAAACAAAGTGTATGCGGATTGGAGCCCAGTTTTAATTTGTAAATGCCCCCATTGTAATGAATATGTTGACTTAGTTAGCCACCCCAACTTTTGGGAAAATTGTAATGATTGGATTTTAATCGGTCGACCAAGAGAAGATCTTGAAGTGGTGTGCCCGCTGTGCTCATCCAAATTTGAGGTGGACGTTAGATGATACGGAGAGACCTGTGGATCCAGAAGAATTGAGAGGTCTGAGTATTGAAGAGCTTGAAGCTAAACTGCTTGAGCTGCATGAAGCTAGGACTAGGATAAAGTCGCAGTTAGAAGAAAGTGCGTTGCTCACTAATTCGATGGGTGTGATTGATTTCAACTGGAAGAAACGGGCCAACCATGCTTTGAGATGCAAAAACTTTGAATACAAGTTGATTGAAAGAATCGTTGCTGAAAAAAGGAAAGCGTTTCGACAAAAGGCTCATTTCGAAGATCGAGATTCTGTGGCCAATCGGTTCATTGAAGCAGCTAGGAGAAGTTTGAGTGAGGCCACCTTTGACCGCCTGATGAGTGAGGCTACGCACGGGTCAATATCCACGGCTAAATAACCACTTGGAGTTGTTACATATGACCGACACAAACGAAGCCCTCTTGGACGTGGCTAAAGCGCTTGCCAGGCGCTTGCGGCTATTTCGCAAGCTGGCAGATCAGGCCGGTGAACGTGATGAGCAAGTATGCGCCTGGCCATGCGAGCTTTGGGAGCCGGCGGATCAAGCTGCGTTGGATAAGTTTGAAGCTGTGCTGGCTGATATGAAGTCTCAGGATGCGAGTCCACCGGCACAGGTTCGGCTTGAGGAAACGCGGTATGTGGTTCCTGAAACATTCGTTCCAACACAAACCTGTCTCACCAATCTGATTGATCGAGCGCTCAGGAGTCAGGGGCATGCCTGTTGAAGACCCACTCGCCAACAGTTTCTTCTTCGAATTCAGGTGCCCCATCTGTGGGAACAACTGTAAATCATCAATGCCGCCACCTAAACATGGCATGAAATTTGTATGTTCGAATTGTGAGACTCTGCAAGAAAATCCAATTGACAAAATGGTTTGGCACTAAAAGGGGTCCAGTGTGAATTTAGAACAACTGCTTCGCAAACCAGCGCCCAAACCTCGTGAACTATCAGTATGTGGTAGTGGGGCACTGCTTGACATGCAGCAAGAGCATTACGAGTTGGGATGGAAAGAGGGGATTGCAGCCTATCGCAAGATGCTGCGTGAGCTTGGAAAAGCTATTGATTGAAATAGCAAACCCGCCATGAGGCGGGTCTTTTTGTTTTTATGTGATGATCACTGATGCATCCAGGACCAGGCCATCCAGAACACATCGGGATTGCAGGTTTCGCTGGGGTCGATTTCGAGTTCGCCCTTGGCGTATTGCCTGGCTTCGGCACAAGCGGTTTTCCAGGCTCCCTTGCGGATGTTGCGGCGGGTGGAGTTTGACATCTCAGGCTCCTTTGGGTTGCTTCCTTTATGCCATAAAGATAATTCCTTCATGCCATTTCGTCAAGGGGTTTTTGAAAGAAAATAAAAATTATTTTTGGGGTTGCATGAAACTTAGTTTTGGTGTATGTTGGGGTCTAAAGCAGGTCAGCCATGCCACACGCTGAGAGTTGTGGGTTTGCACCTTGATGCAGTAACTGATGTGCACAGCGCGCCAGCAAACCATCAAAGTGACCTTCCGGTCATGGTGAATCACTAATGGTCCATGATTCGGCTGCAGCACCAGCCAGTCTCTGCAGGGGCTGGCTTTTTCTTTGGAGGATTATATGAATCAATTGTTGGATTTGGTATTAGCCTGCAAATATGCGTATTATGTTAACTCCGAGTCTTTGATGTGTGATTCAGATTTTGACATCCTGGAACGCCAACTCAAATTTGAGTTGGCCAACGAGCATCCCTATAAACGCCTCGTTGGGTGGTCCGATGAGTTCATGACTGACGGGGTAATGGATAAATACGATCAATTGAGGTCCGGATCATTTGAGTTATACATTGCCTATACGAAGGATGAGCCATTGGCCACCAATACAGTTGTATTGGCCGATCCTTTTCGATCAGGCCCATTCTGGGTGATACCCTGTTCCCGCCCCCAATATATTTAGCCGAGTTATGGTCGGCCACGATAATCTTGTGGGGATGAATGGGAGGTAGTGTTGTATTAAGTTGCTGAAAAATAATTCAAAATCCCCTCTTGACGTCTTCTACAGAAGTGGTATCCTTTGGGGCAAGGAGAAAGAGCCATGACTAATGAGGAAAGAGAGCTTTTAACGGCGTGGCAGGGGGGAATGTGATCGATACTGGGATCTGGCACAAAAACTGGATGATATGTATCCCGATACTCCAGGCGCTCATGACGGTTCCCCGTCTGAACGGATTTTCAGACAACTTAAGCAACTTGGCCTCTTAAAGTAATCTTCAAGTAAGGAGAGCTACATGACCTACAGCCTTTGCCCTCTACCCCACGGTGAACGGATTGAGCTTAGTGCCAGGACTCAGGAAGGTGCGCTGTTGGAAGCGGCTCTGACTGCGCTGGATCAGTCAATTGAGCACTACTACGTTTCAGCCAGAAAGGATAGTTTATGAGTAGTTGCCTTAGTTGCCGCCATGGCGGCAAAAATCATTCCGCGGAACCGTGTCATAGCTGCAATTTATATAGCAACTGGGAGGAGTATAAAAGCACTGTGGATGAGCCCTGCTGGTCATGTGAGACCGGCAACAAGCGGATCCCCAATCAACACTCTCTAGACAACTACGGCGTGCAATCAGACGAACGTAAAACAATCCTCGCGTTGATCTGTGCATTTACTGCTGGGTTTGTCACAGCCGTTTGGATTTGTGCTCTACTTCTCTGAGGTGTTTTATGCAAGATCAATGTCAGAAACTCGAATTCATTATCTCATTTTGGTCTTGCCTTTTGGCCAAAAATCCTGATAGTTTGGTTGCATCCTGCAAGCTGCATGATGCAACGCTTGAGCTCAAGAAGTTGCAACGTGATCGACAGAAAGGATGGTTTGATGTTCTACGAATCGTTTAAGTTCATCACGAAGATTGACGATAAGTCCAAAGAGGCCGAACATCAGAAACGGTTTTTCGAGTGTATGGCGCTGATGGCTGCGGCTAATCCATACAAATACGCCATGCTTGGCAGCAAATTACTTTTTGCAACACAGAATGAAAATTCGAGTGGTTCAATTAAACTTGCGATGAAACGCAAAGCGATGGGGATCAAAAGCGGGGTTGCTGACATCTTGTTTCTATATCCTCTTGATAAATGGATGGATAACTGTTATCACGGTCTTTGCATTGAGCTGAAGAAACCCAAAGGGAAACAATCACCTGAGCAGAAATTGTTTCAATGTGACGTGCGAGATGCTGGTTATGCCTATGCCGTATGCTACGGTTGGCAAGAAGCCGTCGAAACTGTTGTTAAGTATTTGGAGGGAAGACTGTGAAATCGTGCCAAAACTGCATTCACTTTCGAACAGATTGCGAAGAGCTTCCCTGCTCAGATTGCATCTGGGATGATGACCGTCCGTCTTACCGAGCAACACCTGACACGAAAGTTATCGTGATCGCTATCGCACTGGTTGTGCTTGTGCTGTTGGTGGCTACTGTCAGCATCGGCATGGTGGTTCGCCATGCCATTGGAACAGCCGATCACGTCAATCATTTCCATGTTCAAGTGTTGGAGGATTGATGCGCACTATTGCGGTTTTTATGCTGACATTGGTAGTATTGCTAATTGCTGCAATACCAATGTGTCTAAGCCTCCTCGTAGGTGCTATTGTTGGGGCATGCCAATGTGGTTATCGTTACGGTGATGCTCGATTCTTCACTCTCGTTCACGACCTCTTGGGGGGAATCGATGAAATTTAACCACGTCAACCTATGTCTCCTCAGCGCCCCCGCCATCGTCTCAGCCGCGCCGGCACCGATGACACCAGCTGAGCCGGCACCGATGACACCAGCTGAGCCGGCACCGATGACACCAGCTGAGCCGGCACCGATGACACCAGCTGAGCGGCTGATCGCAATGTCGGCTGAATACTACAAGCAGGCACTGGCGTGTGATCGTGTGGCAGAGCAGTTACTCGATCAGCTCATCACTGCTGACGATGGCGCTGCCCAGCTTGCCACGTCGCTTGAACTCAATCGTGTGCTCTTGAAGGGAGCCGCCTATAGGGATAAGGCACTTGAATGCCTGGGCGCCGTTTTTGACGCAATGCGTGAGGAACGCAAATCATGACTGAATCACGAATCATCAAATGCCCCCACTGTGGGAAACCTGCCCTCTGCAACAAAGTTGGCCTTTATTGCCCACACTGTAAGAACAACCGGAGGTGACATGTCGAAGCTCGAATGGGACGAGATCAAAGGTTGGTATGTCGTCGACGATGAGCCAAAAATTCCTATTGACACGAACCCTAATTACGACGACATTGTTCGCAAATCGATCGTCCGGGATTCCTGGAATCGACACGGAGAGGGGTTTGATTAGATGCCGGTTACCCCAGATTTAAGCGCGCCAGAAAACAGAGACTGGTGGGAATTTGTCAGGAAGACCTCTGAAGAGGTTAAAGCCTGGCCCGCTTGGATGAAAGGTGATTATAGTGGAAAAGGGTTGCGATAACTGTCGTCATTTCAATTCGCATGGAAGGCCCGTGTGTTCTAAACTTCTTTGCAGCAGGGATTACGAAACTGGTGAACTTTCTGGATGGGAGCCGAATGTGTGCGACATTGCCATTCTGCCCGAACATCAACGTATCGAATCCGCAATCTCAGAGGTCATCTATTCGCATGTCGACAGTCCAGTTGTCGCTGGGCAAATCATGCGTGACATTCGTAAAGCGATCTACAACTAAAAGGAGCGAGTATGAACACCATGACAAGTTTCAGCCTCTTCGCTATCGCTTACAGCAAGACCGTCGTTCAAGCTGATATCGGTCTTGTGCTCAGCGAGACTTTTGAAACCTCCTTGTTAGGTTTCCAGCTTGACTTGGACGAGCGGTGCGTGATCTTCAATATCTTCGAACTCAACATTGGCATTGGTTTTTAACTACGGACCCCTCCCCCGGAAAGGCGCTATTTGGCGCCTTTTTCATTTTTGCTATTGACACTCAAACAACATGAGCCATCATTATCTCAGGAGGCACCGATGAACGCTGAATATAGACACGCGCTTGAGGCGAACATTCGTGCTGAACGTAATCGTGGTCTTGTGTGCAAGTTCGCAATTATCGCACTGAGCTTGTCAGGTGTGATCGCTTGCTTGTATTCATTGGGCGTGATTTGTGTTGGGACGTTCTAACCGAAGCCTGAGGAGAGGCGCTCTATGCTATACATCCTACCAACCACCTATGATGACACACCTCTCAAAGGTTATCGTTACCAAACCAAATCTGGCCTGAACTTGTGCCAGGATTGCGTATGTGGCAATCGCTCGGCATGTGCCGACCCATACAGCGAAGATTGGTTCGTGATCGGGCATGAAAAATGCAGCAACTTCGTTTGCGATAACTGCGCGGAAAGGGGCATCGATGGCGAAATTTGATTTGGCGTTGCCATATCTTTTGTTAAGCGAGGGTGGTTTCAGCGATAACCCGCATGACGCCGGTGGTCCAACCAATCACGGTATCACCCTGCACCTGGCACAGCACTATGGGATCAACAGCGTCGAAGAACTCAGGACGATGTCGATGGACAAAGTTGCCGAAATTTACGAGACCGAGTTCTGGAGGTTTGACGGCATCACCAACCAGAGGGTTGCAACTAAACTGTTCGATATGGTTCCTAATTTCCGAGCTGGCAAAGCGATAGAAACTGCCCAACGTGAGATGGCGCTCGCTGGAACCAAACTCACGATTGACGGGCGTTATGGGCCAGCTACTGAGTCCGCAATCAACGCCTTTGGCGACCGCATGCTCGACATGCTGTGCGAGGGTTGTAAAAAACACTACCTAGCAATTGTTGCAAAGCAACCCGATCAGGTTGTATTTTTACGGGGTTGGTTAGCACGCGCAGCGAGAGTCCCCAGGTGATGGCATGAACTTTGATTGGAAGACAACAATCTCGGCGGTAGCCCCTATTCTGGGGACGGTCCTTGGTGGGCCCCTCGCCGGCACGGCTGTCAAAGCTTTGTCTGATCTGTTGCTCGGCAAGCCGGATGGTACATCAGAAGAAGTTCAGAAGGTCGTGGAAGCTGGGCTACCCCCTGAAACGTTGGTTAAGCTCAAAGAACTGGACAACCAATTTAAACTCTCCCTCGAAGCCGCGAAACTTGACATCGCAAAACTCGAAGCTCAGGTTGAACAATCCTATCTTGCTGACACCCAGAATGCCCGGTTGGCCAATGCTCAGAACAAAGGCACCTTCTGGATGGGAGTGTGTATACTCTGCACGTTTTTCGTCTTGATGGCATTGGTCCTTCTCGCTTGCTATAAGATTCTTACACGCGGGCTTTTGATTGCAGATCCTGGCACAGCAGCTGTTGTGTTTACCCTTGTGGGCACGATAGTTGGATATGTGGCTAGCAATGCTCAAACGGTTGTCAATTTCGAGTTCGGTTCTGCTCGGGGATCGGCGAAGAAGTCCGAAGATCTCGCCGCTGCTGTTCAACAGTTGGTTAAGAAATGAGCAGGTCCAGACGCAAGACCTCTATTTGTGCCAAATCTACTTGCCGATCTGAGAAAGAAGACAAGCAGATTTGGCACTCAAGAGAACGACACGCGATCAAGCAATCTTTGCACTGCGACCCAGAGGTAGAAATTTTGCCCGCACAGAAAGAAGTAAGCGATCCCTGGTCGATGGGTAAGGATGGAAAGCAATTCTTCGATTCGGTAAGGTTCCCAAAATACATGCGCAAGTAACTTCACTGACGGCGAAAGCCGTCTTTTTCTATTGGTGCCAAAATGCCTATTGCCGCCGGAACCATAATTTCAAGCCTGTCGTTACTTCTTCTGAGTATGATGGCATGGTTCCTGCTTGAGCTCTGGCGGGGAAACAAGGATACTCGTGAGCTGCTTTTGAAAATCTTCCAGGAACTCAAAGACGAGATGAACGAGATCAAGCTTGAAGAGCAGAAATTGCGCGATAAGCAAGAAATGCTCGCTAAGCAGTGTGACTGGCGACACTCCAGGAGCAGACGTGACGCAGCTTGAACTGTGGCGTATATTGTAGTTGTGAGATCGGTCCCTTAGCTAACACAGGAGGCGCTGCGTATGCCAGAGAAAATCAACCCGTTGACGAATCTGACTGACAAAGAGGAAATCTTTGTCGAGGAATATATTAAGCATGGCAACGCGTCGAAGGCGGCAGACGTTGCTGGGTATAAATGGTCCAATCGGGTTGGGCCAAGGACGCTTAAGAATTCTCGTGTCAAGGCTGCGATAGCAAACAAAAAACTTGACATGAAGGCCGATGCGGTCGAACGAATTGACAGCAATTGGGTGCTCAAGCAGGCTGTCGAAGTCTACAATCGTTCCATGGCCCGTAAGCCAGTTACAACACGTGACCCCAAGACGCGTAAAGAGATACCCCTTGTCGATGCTCAGGGTCGTCACGTCTGGAAGCATGACGCGTCTATTTCAATCAAGGCTCTGGATCTCATCGGCAAGCATGTTGAGATTCGAGCATTCAACAACGATGCCCAGGTGACGATCAAGAACCAATCCGACGAGATCGACTATTCTTTATACACGGATGACGAGCTAGAAGAGATCGCCAAACTGGAAGCATTGGTTGCTCGTGGCCGAAAGCGCACGAGTGTTGAAGACGCTGAAGATGAGGGAGAATAACGATAAATTACTATCGCATATCCAGGGGGCTAAAGCCGAGTTGGCTAAACGCTCCTTGGCTGAGTTTGTCAAGCAAAGTTGGCACGTCATTGAACCAACAACACCGTTGATCTGGAATTGGCATATCGAAGTCATATGCCAGCATGTGCAAGCATTATTAGAAGGTAGGCTGGGTAAAAACAACTTACTGGTTAATGTGCCACCCGGTTCAATGAAATCTACGATTATTAGCGTATGCGTTCCTCCGTGGATGTGGCTAAGGAACCCGTCCTGGCGGGGTCTGTTCATTTCAGGTAATGAATCGGTTGCCATTCGAGACAGTATTAAGTGTCGTGATATTCTAACTTCTGAGTGGTATCAGAATACCTTCAGACCTAGATGGACGTTCGCGAAAGATCAGAGGGCCAAGGGGAATTATAAAAATTCAGCGTCTGGATTTAGAAAATCCACCACTGCCGGAAGTAAAATAACTGGAGATCGTTCTGATGATATTTTCGTAGACGACCCGAACGACGCGCAGTCGGTAATGTCGCAGGTCAAACGGGACACTATCAATTTCTGGTGGGACAATGCAGCTGCGAACCGTCTCAATAATCTGATAACCGGAAAACGTTGCATAATACAACAGCGGCTCCACGAAGAAGATCTGACAGGCCACGTGTTAAGTAAAGACCCTGGTAATTGGGACGCTCTCGTGATACGCCAGGAATTCGAGGTTCCCAAAGAGACCGATCCTGATTTTTTGCCCACTAGTTTGGGGTGGCGAGACAATCGACTTTCGGGGGAGCTCATGTTTCCGGAGCGGTTTCCGGAAACAGTTTTGGCTGGGGAAAGACGCCGGTTAAGAGCGACTGGATATGCCGGGCAACATCAACAAAGGCCCGCGCCGGCTGAAGGAGCAATTTTCAAGCGAGAGGATTGGCGATGGTATCGACCACCCCAACCATGGGATACTCTGGACGATTCAGGCCGACGTATGCAGCTGCATGCACTCGGGATTAATCAAGTGCTTCAATCGTGGGACATTGCGATAGGCGGCAAACAATCGAACGACTATACAGCCTGTTGCACACTGGGTATTGCGCAGAATAAGTATTACATCCTAGATATCTGGACGGCTCAGTGTGAGTATCCGGAAGCCAAACGACAAGTACAGTTGTTGTATGACAAGTGGCGTCCCCACAGGGTGACGGTTGAAGGCGGTGGCGCTACTGGAGGCAAATCGATCATCCAGGAATTACGACGCGAAACTCGAATCCCATTCAAAGAAACTAAAACGAGTTCTGACAAAGTCATGCGGGCACGGTTGATTAGCCCAAACCAGGAATCGGGATTGTGTTATCTCCCGGAAGGTGAGCCGTGGGTTGCTGATTTCTACGAGTCTTGCTCCGTGTTTCCGGCTGGCAAACACGATGACGACGTCGACTCATTTATCATGGCGATGGAGGAGGCGACTACCCCGGGAAGCCGAAAACTGCAAATCACCGAGAGCCTGCTAAACAAGCTGGCACGTTAGTTGCGAGTGGCTGCACCTGGTAGTAATTTGATAAGATCGGGGGTCGATTGGGTTTCCAAGTGTTTAGCAACAATTGCTCAGCGGCATTGGCGTCGGCAATTGACGTATCGACCGACACCTTGACTTTGGCAAATGTCGTTGGCGCCTGGCCCGTCCCAAGTAATGGTGACTTCTTCAAGTTCACCCTTAGCGACGCAGCCGAAACCAAGTGGGAGATCTGCACCTGCTCAGCTAACGCGTCCGGGGTCCTATCTATTCAGCGCGCTCAGGAGGGAACCGTCGCCAGGGCTTGGCCGGCTGGGTCTGTTGTAGAGATTCGAGAGACAGCTGGGTTCTTTAATGAGCTCGCACTGAAACAATACTCGCAGGTTTTGTTGGGTGACAGCTTTGCGACAAACCAACCGTTTCAGTTGCAGAACGGTATAGCCCAACAGGTCACTTCATTGAGCGCGGACCCGACCGTAAACGGCATCATTCTTTCCTCGGGACACGCCGGCGACACAGTTCTATGCGCAATGACTGACGGGCCCGTATTCGAAACGCCTCTTGCGTTCAACTTTGTGGGCACGGCATTTCTAGGACAAGATGGTCGGCTCACGGCAATAATACCGTCAAGCGAAGCTGGGGACGTTTGGAGCTTGCAGGTGGCCCGCGTCTTGACATCAACAACGTTTGCATTTCAACCTGATTATGCAATTCAATTGGCATAAGGAGATCCTATGACCGCTGCGCAGAAATTTCTTCAACGCAATCCCTCTGGTTCAGGCTTGGCAGAAAACACAGCTAGCACCTCGGGAGGCGCTGGGAACGAAGGTAAAATCCCGGCCCTCGATCCTACCACGGGTTTGTTGAATATCAACATGATGCCCGTTGGCATTGGCCCTGAGGTTGACGCATCCGGTGTCTGCGGAGCCACTTCTTTGACGGCAGGAATGTACGTCAATTTTTACAACAATGGCGGGACCAAAACAGTTCAACCCGCCGACAACAGCGATGCAACCAAGCCGGCCCACGGCTTTGTGCTGGCTGGCTATTCTGTTGGTCAGACGGTGACAGTATATCTCCCCAGCCAGACTAACAATCTGATCCCGGTTGGATCGTTTGTAGCCGCCGACATCGGGAAACCCCTCTACCTTGGAACCTCTGGCGCTGCTACGCTTACTCGCCTGGCATCTGGCACTGGTAAATTGGATCAGCAGGTTGGAGAGGTCGACAGCGTTGGCGCTGCAGTGAGTTCCTGCTTTAAGCCCGAAGCTGGTATTGTCTTGGCTTAATTCAGCAGCACCAATGGAGGCGGTGGCATGACGGCTAAAAAGCCTCTAATTCGATACCCAAGCGGGCCGGGCTTCCAGGAAGCCCAGCTCGCATCTAGCGATTTATCCGATGGACCATCCCAACCATTGGATGCGACGTTAACGGCGTTAGCTGGGTTAGACACGGTTACGGGGCTCGTATATCAAACCGGCGCGGATACGTTCACCAAGGTCGCCGGCTCATACAGTGCCGGTGTCGTAGTGCTTCCAGGCATAACCGATAACGGTAATGGCACAGTCACACTAAACAATAATGGTGTTGTAAATCTGTACAGTTCTTCTGGGTCAGTTACGCCACTGAAGAGCTACCCCCTGACTGGTGGAACGTTTTCTCTAACTGACTTAACGACCAACTTTATATATGTCGATTACAATAGTGGGGCCCCAATATACGCTAGCACTGCAAATCGTGACTTGATTAACAGTCATTATTTGATGGATCGCACAGTAGTATACACGATTGAGCGCAATGGGCTCGCACTGAATATAACGGATTGGGATCAAACTGGCATTGGGCTCACCGAAAAAGCCCTCAACCGTCGATTCGATGTTGACGCCAGATACCAACGTTCACGGTCGGTAGGTGGCCTGGCTATTTCTGACACAGGCTCCAATACATTCGCCCTGTCGGCTGGACGAGTTTGGGACCCAATCAAATATTATGACCTCGGAGCAGTTGCGAGTGGAAGCGATACAGTGTGGCTGGCGTATCAGGACGCTAGCTTAGTATGGCACACCAGCGCGGTCACAACATACAACAACACTCAGTACAACGATGCGACAGGCCTCGTTATACTGAGCACGAATAAATACGCAGTCAACCACATCTGGCGGTTGGTATCTGCGACAACTAAGACGGTTTGGATTGTCCTCGGGAGGGGGGATTACAAACTCCTGGATGCCCAATCGGCGCCTACACCACCAGCACCGCCATTCGTGAGTCCGTTAGCGATATACTGTGGTCGGATCATCGTTCAAAAGAACGCCTCAACAGCTACTCAGATTGATTCAGCATTTACACAGAATTTGGGGTCCGCGCCGGTTCTCGTTCACAACGATTTAACAGGGCGTGATGCTGTTGATTGCCATCCAGTCGCCAGCATTACAGGTGCTGCTCCGGATATGTCTGCGATCACCAAAGAAGTGACTGGTTTTGCTGATCCAGGCGCAGTTGTGCTCAACTATGACCCAACTGCTCGGACGATACAACTCACCGGGACAGCAACGGCATATTGGCGTAATACACTGGTAAGCTCGCTCACGTCTGGGTGGGTGAGCAGTGCCCACACTAATACGACCGGGCATGTCTATTGGCTCTACTACGACGGAGCCAATTTCCTGTGGGCGACAGATTCGTTCCCAGGCTTCGATAAACTGCTGATCGCTATCGTGAATTTCGGGGCGTCTGACAAATATGCTATGCGAGAATGTCACGGTGTCATGCAGTGGCAGGTCCATGAGGAGTTTCACGACACGGTAGGGACCTATCGCGAGTCCGGTGGAGCGGTTGGGGGTTACACTCTTGCGTCGACGACGGCTACTGAGCGTAGGCCATCTGTGACCCAGACTGTGATCCAGGATGAGGATAACACAACTACACTCCCAGCTTTAGCTGACAATGGCCCATATACGCAGATATACTTAGCCTCCACTGGCACATCCACGTATGCGGTTGACGCGGCTGAAATCGTTCCAGTGTCAGGTAGCAATCCATATTACAATAGCTTTTCAAGCCCCAACTGGGCTCAAACGCTGATGCCCGCCAACTCTGTGGGCACAGTTTGGCTCATGGGCATCCCAGCAACGGCCAGCGCAACGAGTCAGAAATACAGGTTCCTGTGGATACAACCTCAATGGATCACTCAGGCTCAGAGCACTTCCCCTGCCAACCTGGCTACCGCACGAGCCACCGAGCTATTGCGATCGCCAAGTGAGTTAAACCTAGGCACATTTGCCAGTGAGGTGCCTGAGCATGTGATTTTTGCACGGTTGACGATTCAATACACGGGTGGTAATTGGACGATCGAGGCGGTAAATGTTGTAAATGGCACGCGATACTCTCAATTTGGATCGCCGTCTGGTAATTTTCTGTCTAGTGTCGCAGTTGCGAGTCCTCTGACTGGATCAGGTGTTCTCACAGATCCGCTTACAATCGCAGCTGCAACAGCATCCGTGCCTGGCTATATGACTTCGGCGCAAGCCGGCGTCATATCCCAGATCATAACAACCGCTGGGCAGACCTATACACTGCCGGCGACTAGTGCAACTCTGGCCAGGACTGACGCAGGTCAGACTTTCACCGGCACGGAAGTCTTTAATGGCGTTGTTCAAATCCTGGGCGGCGACACTAAAGGCGTCACCTTCCGTGGCAACATCCTTAATAGTGAAGAATACAACGGTGCGACGTTCATCGCTGTTAACTATCATGGTTACAACAATGGGGTCACACAGTTCCGTGATTTCCGAGTTTACGATGGCAAAGCGAATCAGCTCCTCTTCGTAGACGCCGCTAATGCGCGGGTCGAACTGACTGCGACAACAGGGCGTGCGCTCCAAGTGGATTCTACCACAGCAGCGACGACACCGACCAATGGCGCGGTTTATGTGGTCGGAGGAATCGGAACCTCAGATTACTTCTGTGGGAAGTATCGTTCGTCCGACGGCACGGCTGGCGCCACAGTCACATTAACCGGCGCGCCCAGCGCAATGACAATCAAAGACGGCATAATTACGTCGGCTTCCCCTGGCTCCGGTGGGGCATTGAACACCCGAGCGGAGGCGGCCCACACAACAGCGTTATTGGCCGCCAATGCGACCGAAACATTCACGTTGACTCTCAATAAACTCAGCGGGATCATTAAAATCGCGACGGATTACCCGGCTTGGATTAGAATCTATGGCACGGACGCAGCTAGGACGAGCGATAACAGCCGATTGATCAATACTGACCCAGCTGCAAATATTGCATTGTATATGGATGCTGCAACAAATTCTGCGCTGTCGTTAACAATCGTGCCGGTCAAGTTGTTCGCGAACATGGATTCACCAACGGCAAATACTGCCTATGTGTCAGTGCAAAATTTAGACGCTGTGAGCCGGGCGATAACGTTGACTGTAACTTACCTTGGTCTGGAGGCTTGATCTTGGCTACTTCCACTTTCACAGTCGCTCCGTCCAATAGCTCCGATGCCTACTTTAGAGGCTGGGGTGGCGCCTTGTCAACTGCAATTCAGGCCGTAGGTGTGACTAAGACAACCGACACCGGCCAGGTTAACTGGACAACAGCGACCGCGCCAGCCGCTATAAACACTAAAGCAGGTTACGAAATTTACAAGTTCACGGATACTTTGTCCGCAACATACCCGGTGTTCATTCGTATTGACTATGGCTCTGCTAGCTCGACAAACAACCCGGCGATCTGGATTACAGTGGGAACTGGTACAAACGGTGCCGGAACGATTACTGGAACCGTAATAGCGGCCACTCAGATAGGCACAGCCAGTTCATCTACCACCGCATACGTTTCGAGAGTTTCGGGTGACACCAATCGGTTGTCTTTTGTGACTTGGGACAATTTTGCCGGTGCCACATATTTGATCGGTGTCGGCATTGAACGCTCCAGAAACTACGCAGGGACTGAAACCGGGACCGGCGTGTTGTGTCTGTTCTTGAATGGCACGGGAGCCACCAAGATTTCGCAGTTCGGCACGTTTGGAGTGACCACCACGCAGTACGCGAATTGGAACACTAGCACGCCGCCGTCGGGAACAGGAGCGTTGGCGCCTGACACGAATTTCTATCCGGTTCGCGGTTGGCGTCCTGGTGAGACCTCGCCAAGTTTGAATTTTTTGAGCTTTATTTCTGGCGACGCCGCGTTCAACAGTTCTTACAGCGTGGTTTGCTTTGATGGCGTGACTCGCACATTTGTTACTCCGGTCAATTCCAATGCAGTGATCGCTGTCGGGTTCGGTGGAACAAACTACGCAATGATGAGGTATGATTGATGGCGTACCTGTGTTCATCCGATGCGCCGGTGACCGCGTTCACACGACCTACCGCCAAACAAGTCCAGGACGCGTTGGTGACGACAACCGCGGTTACTCGCCCATCATCCGGCGTGCTATGGCCACGTGACACCTGGCCAACTAGCGTGTCAATTATTTGGAGCACGTTGCAAACGGACGTGACTGTTGTCAATGGGCAGAATTACGTCATCGCTCGGCCTCTGATAACTAACAACCGGGTCCTCGAAATCAAAAAAGGTGGAATCGTGGCGGTGATATAATGGCGAATACGACTAGTTTAATTCTACCCTCCGATGGTGCTGGGCGAGCCTTGTTTGCCGTGCCCACACTGAGTGGGGACCAGACGTATGTTCTGCCCGTTGCGGGGCAAACGCTTGGGGCGTCCGACATGTTCCAAGCGCTTGTCAATGCTGAGGTTGCGGTTGGATCTGCGACGACTGCGACAGCCGCCAAGATGCATGTGTGCTCAGGCACGACGGCGAACTACGCGTTGACGTTGCCAGCGGCTGCAACCTGGACCGGCAAATTTATCGGCATTCGAATCTCTACGGCAATGACCAAATTGCTGACCGTCACAGCCAACGGAGGGGAGACAATTGACGGTGCAGCTACCCGTATTATGTGGGCAGGAGAGTCGGCCATCCTATACAGTGATGGCTCCAATGTGTTTAAAGTCGCTGGCAAATCAATCCCTCAGGTTTGTCATCTACAGCTCGGCGCAGATACCGCCGCTGTCACCGTCAACGTCGCGACTAAAGTCTCTTGTGGGACTTACGATAGCACTCGCAGCAATTACGCCGCCATGGGCGATACCGCTAACGGTAAAATAGTTATCGCTCGCCCGGGCATGTATAGTCTTTATATGAGCTGCGTGCTGGGTCGTGGTGACACCAGCGCTAGCGATGTCGCGTTAGTTCCAATGTTATCCGGAGCAAACACGGAGACGATGTACTCTAACAAAACGGCGAGCAACTGGGAGCAAGTGACGGTGCGATTGACTCCCAATCTAGCACTAAACGCAACTGTTGAGATGTATGTCTATTATAATACGGGTTCAGGTTTGTATGTCAGCTCCACCGGACTCGGAACGTTTATCTCAGCACAGGAGATTCTCACGTGGTGATCGATGGCTATCTCAAGCCTCTCTGGATCGATGATGGTTCCGGGAAGGTCCGTAATCCGGACATTAGTGATGCAGAGTTCGCAGCGGCCCTGTCGAAACAAAAAGACGATAATATCGCGGCCCTTTGGGAAGCCGCGACTAAATACCAGGAGACTTGGATCTCTGGTGCGGCGTATGGAGTTGTAACGCTAGGTGTCATACAACAGAAGCCAAAATGCCTAGCTGTGATGATGTGGATCAGCTCAATTTGGAATGGTCTGTATTATCCTCGCAAGGCGCAAGTGACTGAAGATTTCGATTCAGCGCTGTATGATTTTTCATCTTGCGGACCAATGCCGTATTCTGTTCCCGAACTCAACGCCGAAGTGTTTGGTAACTAATGACATTAAACGGTCGAAATGTCAACAGATCTGCTATCAATGGCTCCGGAAAACGCATTCCGTTGCTCGTAGATCTGGACTATTTGATCAAAGTCTTGGTTCGTGTCAGGAAAATAACGATACGAAACCGTGTTGCTGAGATTGTAGTGTCAACAATTAGGCGGGTCACAATCAAATTCAGAGACAGTCTGTTGCGGTTTTGAGGTCATAGATGCCCACATGTCAGCGATTTCAATCATTTGGTCCCAAAGATCCAGACGAAATCAACGTCATCTCATTTGATGTGGCGGAACTTCTGGGTTCGGAGGTCATTGATTCGTGCTTGTTCGATAGTGAGCTATATGGTGCAGGCACTGTGGATGCGAGCATGATCTTGGGATTACCCAGTGTATCCGGGACAATCGTTTCAACCCGCGTGCAGGGCGGGCACGATGGTTCAGTTTATCTAATTCGGTTGACGATCACCACCGCGAGTGCGTTGATCCTGATTTGCAGTGCTCTGTTGCCAGTGTCCCGGGGCGGCGCGGCGTAACCATCTGCCGTAAAATTGTGGGTTGAGGGCATATGCTGAAACGATTTTGGGACAAACTGAGTGGACGGCAGACAGCCCATAGGGCAGCGAGGTCCATTGAGCAAGATCTCGCTGAGATGCGGTTCGCTCAGTCACAGCGGATCTATGGTGCAATCGCTGACCACTTAGCTAGCTTGGATAGCGGCAAGCCTGAGCCCATCCAGTTTAAAATAGCTGCGTATGTCCCACCAGTGGGTGTCGCACCGGCTTCGCATGTCAAGGGCGCAACGCTTGCAATGGATGCTACGATCACCAATATGCAGGGCAGCAATGCACAATTCTTCAGTTTGCTAGGGTTCCCCGGTTTCCCTTTCTTAACTGAGCTTGCGCAGATCTCGGAGTATCGGGACATTTCTGAGCGCTCGGCTTCTGAGATGGTTCGCAAGTGGGTCAAGTTTAGATCTGTGGGTAACAAAGACCAGAGCGAAAAGATTCAGGCAATTGAAGCCTGCTTGCGCAAACACCACGTTCGCGATCTGTTTAGGCAGTGCGCTGTGTATGACGGCTTCTTTGGCCGCTCACAGCTCTTCGTCAATTTGGGAGACACCGAGGGTTCGGAACTAGCGACGCCGTTGATTTTGTCTCCGGCAAAGATCAAAAAGGGCTCGCTCAAATGCTTCAAGATCATTGAGCCGATCACCACTTATCCAGCGCAATACAACGCCTCTCGCCCTCTGCAACCGGATTATTACAAGCCGTCTTCTTGGTTCGTCTACGGGCAAGAAGTGCATTCTTCACGGTTATTGCTGTTTGAGTCTCGCCCTTTGCCTGATCTGCTGAAGCCGGTTTACAACTTTTCTGGTATAAGTCTTTCCCAACTAGCTCAGCCGTATGTTGACTATTGGCTCAACACTCGCGAATCTGTAGGCAAACTACTCCGCAATTTCTCGACAACGTCTTTGTCCACGGACCTCTCTGGGCTCATTGCCACCGGCGGGGATGAGCTGTTGAACCGTATTCGGTTATTCACTCAGACTCGTGACAATCAGGGCATTTTCCTGCTCGATTCGGGGATGGGGCAAAGCGGCGAACAACTTAGTCAGATCAACACCCCTCTGTCTGGGTTAGATAAACTCCAGGCGCAGGCGCAGGAGCACATGGCGGCTGTGGCCAAAACGCCCTTGTCGATACTCCTGGGCATCACGCCGACCGGCTTGAATGCGTCAAGCGACAGTGAAATTAGGATTTTCTATGACTACGTGTCAGATCAGCAGGAAGTGTTGTTTAGGAGGAACTTAGAAACAGTTGTAAAAATTATTCAACTTTCTGAGTTTGGAGAGATTGACGACGATGTCGTGTTTGATTTCGTTTCGCTGTATGCGATGACCGAAAAGGAGCTGAGCCTTATACGTAAGTCCAATGCCGAGAGCGATCAA
>Ga0187776_10000050_pt1 | contig 60760 bp, 64 predicted proteins | sample 0216_BV02_MP12_2_FD_132426 | JGI IMG/M metagenome (GOLD analysis project Ga0187776, IMG submission 132426) | Tropical peat soil microbial communities from peatlands in Department of Meta, Colombia - 0216_BV02_MP12_20_MG | ecosystem: Environmental > Terrestrial > Soil > Wetlands > Peat | place...
ATCCAGGACGCGGTGATCACCGGCCACGGGCGGCCCGAGGTAGGCGCGCTCGTCTTCCTCAACGCCGCGGCGGTGAAGGCGAAGGGCCTGGACGCGGACGCAGTGCGCGCGCACCTGCTCGCGGCGATGCGGAAGCTCGCCGCGGAGACCGGCTCGGGCAGCTCGACCCACCCGGTGCGCGCGCTTGTCGTGGCCGATCCGCCTTCGATCGACGCCAACGAGATCACCGACAAGGGCTACATCAACCAGCGCGCGGTGCTCGAGCGGCGCGCCGCGCTGGTCGAGGCGCTGCACGCCGATCCGCCGGGCGCCGAGGTCGTCCTCACGTCGCCGGCGCACAAATAGCACGAAGGAGAAAGCAATGGCATTGCCGAAGTTCGAGACCGTCAAGGTCGATGTCGCCGAGAGCATCGCGTGGGTGACGATGAACCGCCCGGAGAAGCGCAACGCGATGACGCCCCGGATGCACGAGGAGATGATCGTCGCCCTGGGCGAGCTCGCCGTCGCCCCCGAGGCCGGGGTGCTGGTGCTCACCGGCGCGGGCGAGAGCTGGAGCGCGGGCCAGGACATCGACCTCTTCTTCCGCGACCTCGACGACAAGCCGGCGAAGAAGCGCCGCGCGCTGTACGCGAGCCAGGAATGGCGCTGGAACCAGCTCGCGCATTTTCCGAAGCCGACGATCGCCATGGTAAACGGCTATTGCTACGGCGCCGCGTTCACTCCGCTCGTCGCCTGCGATTTCGCGATCGCCGCCGAGGACGCGAAGTTTGGCCTCTCGGAGATCAACTGGGGGATCCTGCCCGGCGGCCTCGTCTCCAAGGTGATGCTGGACGCGTGCAGCTACCGCGACGCCAAGTGGTACGCGCTCACCGGCGAGCCCTTCGACGGCAAGGTCGCCGAAAGGATTCGCCTCGTCAACATCGCGGTACCGCGCGCCCGGCTCCGCGACGAGACGGTCAAGCTCGCGAAAATGCTGCTCGCCAAGAATCCGCAGGTCTACAAGTCGGTGAAGGAGGTCATGCACCACATCCGCGGCATGGACGTCGAGCAGGCGACCGACTACCTGAGGGCGAAGGAAATGGAGATGCGCTTCATGGACCGCGAGGGCGGGCGCGCCAAGGGCATGAAGCAGTTCCTCGACGACAAGACCTACCGCCCGGGGCTGGAGACTTACAAGCGCTGATGTCCGCTCCCCTGAAAGGCGCCCGCGTCCTCGAGCTCGGCCAGTTCATCGCAGGCCCGTACGCGGGGCTGCAGCTCGCCGACCTCGGCGCGACGGTGATCAAGGTCGAGCGGCCCGACGGCGGCGACGCGTTCCGCGCGTTCGGCTTCACCGAGAACACCAAGGGCTACAGCCACAACTTCTGCGCGTTCAACCGCAACAAGCTGAGCGTGGCTCTCGACATCAACTCTCCGCGCGGGCGCGAGGCCTTTCTGAGGATGGCGCGGCAGGCGGACGTGGTGCTGGAGAACTTCCGCCCGGGCGTGATGAAGCGCCTGGGATTCGACTATGAATCGCTCAAGAAGGCAAATCCGCGCCTGGTCTACTGCTCGATCAGCGGCTTCGCCGAGGACGGCCCGTACGGCGACCGCCCCGCGTACGACGCTGTCGGGCAGGCGCTGTCGGGCCTGCTGTCCCTGTTCGTCGACCCCAAGGATCCGCGCACCCTCGGGCCGACGCTCTCCGACCAGATCACGGGGATGCAGGCGTGCATGGCGGTGCTCGCGGCGCTCTACGAATGCGAGCGCACCGGCAAAGGCGCGCGTGTCGAGGTGACCATGGTCGAGGCGAGCATGGCGTTCATCCCCGACTCGTTCACCGCCTATACCCACGCGGGCCACGTCATGCAACCCGAGTCGCGCGCCGCGGTTTCCCTCTCCTTCGCTTTCGCCTGCGCGGACGGCAAGCTCCTCGCGATCCACGTCTCGTCGATGGAGAAATTCTGGAAGGCGCTGCTCGCCGCGGTCGAGCGGATGGACATCGGCGACGACCCGCGATTTCGCGACCGCATGGGCCGGATCAAGAACTACCACGCGCTCGTCGACGCGCTGCGTCCCGTGTTCGCCGCAAAACCGCGCGCCTACTGGGCCGAGCGGCTCGCTGCGCACGACGTACCGGCGGCGGTCGTGCACTCGATCCCGGAAGCCATGGAAGAGCCCGAAGTGAAGCACCTCGGCATGTTGCACGAGCTGAGCCATCCGCGATACGGAAAGCAGATCGCAATGCGGCGCGCCTCGAGAATCAATGGCGAGCGCGAGTCCCAGCCTCTCCCGCCGCCGACGCTCGGCGAACATACGGATCAAGTCCTGCGCGAATTCGGCTTCGCGTCCGATGAGATCGCAGAGCTGCGCGCGGGCAGTGCTGCTTGAAGTACAGAACTTACAGGACGCTCGCAGTCGGCAGCGCTGCCCTGCTCTCCGCAATGATCACCGGTTGCGGGGGTGCGGGCGGCAGCGGGTCGAGTTCCGAATCTAACCCCGCCCCAGCGTACAACTTTGTCGCCGATAGCGGCGTCCGGGTAGCGGGCGGAATCGGGCCGGTGGAGCTCGTCGTGGGCACAACGACGTATATGTACGTCGGCATCGGCGGCACCGCCACGGTCCTGGCATCGACCGACGGGCTCGCGTTCACGACGGTCCAGGCGACCGTGGACGGCGGTCCCCTCATCTCGGGGGCCTGGTTTTCGTTCGTCGCGCTTCCCAGCGGAGGCTACCGCATGTATTTTGCCCGGCTGCTGGGTTCGCTCCTGAGCGCCACTTCGACGGACGGACTGACCTGGACGAGCGAGCCGGGCACGCGAGTCGTGCTCAACAGTATCGCCGTGCCGAAGGTCGTCGCTCTCCTCGGCGGGGGCTATCGCGTCTACTACACGACTTCGGGGGGGCCGACGGGAATCGCGAGTGAGACCTCGAGCGATGGGCTGAACTTCACTGCGGATGATGGTCTGCGCCTTTCGCCGGTTCCCAAGAACCACGAGTGGGGAGATCCGAACGTCGTCGTCAACGGCTCGTTCTATCTGATGTCCGCGACGCACGTGCCTGCCGACCATGTGTCCTATTCGAGCATCTGGCTTTCCTCGTCTGCGGACGGACTTACCTGGACAGACCCGATCCCGATCATCTCGAACCCGGGGGGCAGTCCCGTCGATTCGTCCTTCGTCCCGCTCTCGAACGGGGCGTTCCGGGTCTACCACGGTCTTTTCCTGAACGCGCCTGCCGGACCGAACACCGGGAACGCGCAGAGCGAGATCCTCAGCGGCGTGCTCACCCCCGCTTCGTAGCCGGATCATGGATTTCGCCTTCACCGAAGAGCAGCGCATGATGCGCGAGTCCGTGCGCAAGCTCATGGGCCGGATCGCGACGCCCGAGTACGTGCGGCGCCTGGACCGCGAGCAGGCCTACCCCGAGGAGCTGTACGCTGCCTGGGTCGAGCTGGGCTTGCTGCGCGTCCCCTTCGAGGAGAAGTACGGCGGCCTGGGCGGCAGCGTCGTCGACCTGATGGTCGTCGCGGAGGAAATCTCGAGAAAGAGCGCCGACTTCTTCATGGCCTACGCGGGCAGCGTCTTCTGCGCGCTCAATGTCGCGCGCAAGGGCTCGGAGGAGCAGAAGCGGCACTGGCTGCCCAGGGTCCTGTCGGGCGAGGTCAAGATGTCGATCTCGATGTCCGAGCCCGAGGCGGGATCGGACATCGGCGCGATGAAGACGAGCGCGCGCCGCGAAGGCGCCGACTGGGTCATCAGCGGGCAGAAGCTCTGGGCGACGGGCGCGGGCGCCAGGGGCAACGTCATCAACGCCTACGTGCGCACCGACCCGCAGGCGAACATCCGCCAGGGCATGTCGCTCTTCCTCGTCGACAACGTGGCGAAGGGCCTGACTCTGAAGAAGCTCGACATGCTCGGCCGGCGCTGCACCGGCACCTACGAAGTCTTCTTCGACAGCGTGCGGGTTCCGGCCGACCGCCTTGTCGGAGGCGTGAACAAGGGCTGGGACTGCGTCCTCGCGGGGCTGCAGGCCGAGCGCATCACCTCCGCCGCCGGCAACGTCGGCGCAGCCCAGGCCTGCCTCGACCTCACGGTCGAGTACGCCAAGGAGCGCCGGCAGTTCGGCCGCGCCATCGGAACCAACCAGGCGATCGCGCACCTGCTCGCCGACATGGCGGCCGAGATCGAGGCGGCGCGCGCGCTTACCTGGCGGGCGGCGTGGATGGCCGCGAGCGGGCAGGACGCGCTGCGCGAGATCTCGATGGCCAAGCTCTTTTCCTCCGAGGCTTACGTGAAGTGCGCCAACCTCGGCATGCAGGTCTTCGGTGGCTACGGCTACAGCATGGAGTACGACATGCAGCGCCACTACCGCGACGCGCGGGCGGCGACGATCGCCGCGGGCACGTCGCAGATGCAGCGGAACATCATCGCAGGCCTGATGGGCCTGAAAGTCGGCTAGAAATTCACCATCAAGCCTACGAAGCCGCCCCGGTCGATATAGGGCTGCGCGCCGTCCTCCAGCTCGGCGCGCGTCCAGCGCACGCCGACGTAAGCGAAGCTGTTCCGGAACACCTCGACCTCGGCGCGCAGGCCCGTATCGTAGAAGTTCTTGCCGTCGATGAAGGTCACGACCTTGGGCGCGTAGAACGCGTAGCCCCCGAAGCCGAAGTTGCCGTTGTTCGGGAACCAGCGCAACTGGCCGCCGAGCGCCAGCGCAGCGACGTCGGAGCCGGCGACGTGGATGGCGTAGACCTTGCCCCCGAGGCCGCCGGCGACGCGCGACTTGCCGGCGCTGCCCTCCCCCGCTGCGAGCAGACCGATGTCCAACAGATAGTTCTTGTCGTCCCGGTTGTACATTCCGCCGAAAGTCCAGTCGGCGGCGCCGAAGGGGTTGTCGTACTTGGCCTCGATGGTGTCGTTCGAGAGATTGATGTCCAGGGTCCCCGCGGTCGCGGTAACGCCCGCGAGCGCGAGCACGGCGAACACGATCCAACGCATGTTGCTCCTCCGAATCAAGATGGCTCCCCTGCAAAAGGACGGAGGATTATCCCACGGGAAGGCGGGCAATTTCAGAAATCCCAGCGGTAGCCGGCGGAAAAGAAGTAACGATGTGTAACCTCCTGCAGGAAGGCGCTGCTCGTGTTCGTATTCTCGATGCCGGCCTCGAGCTCGAGCGTGATGCTGTTGCGCCAGCGCCAGCTCGCGCGCCCCACCGGCGAGATGCGCTGGAGCGTGCTGCCGTCGTCGTTCTTCTGTCCGTACCAGACCACCGCGCCGTCGAAGGTCCAGCTTGCGCCCACGGGAAAGCGGGCGGTGAGCTGGCCGGCCAGCCCGTTGTACGTGTCCGCGGTCACCCCGCTCACCGAGGCGACGGTGACGTCGCGCGTCGCGAACACGCCCGTGCCGATCGCCTGGCTGGTCAGCGTCTTGATGTAGCCGCTGCCGGGCGACGCCGGGTAGTTGGGAGTCGCGTTCGTGTGGGAAATGCGCGTCACCTGGGCATTGACGCCGAGCTGCCACACGGAGGTCACCGGGTGCGTGAAGCCTCCGTACGCGATCGCCGATTGGGCGGTCACGTCCCGGGCCTGCTGACGCAGCTGGTCTTCGGTATAGATCGCGAGCAACTGCCGGATCGACGTCGTGGGCGCGCCGATGATCGCGCTGGTGGTCTGCAGGGACGGCGTCATGCGGTAGTCGAGAAGGATGTTGAACGAGGTCCTCCAGGGCGCGATCCAGTTCCCTTGGGCGGTCGCGATGTTGAGGTGGCGGAACAGCGTGTCGTAGTCCACCGTGGTCGAGAAGTATCCGTCCGGTCTGAAGTAGCGCGCCTCCGCGCCGACTGCGTCGCGGTCGTCGATGCCGTCCACGGTCTGGCGGAACACGTAGACGTTGCCGCTCCAGCGCTGGTTAAAAGGCCCCAGCTCGGCGCTGGCCCCCCAGAAGCGCTGGACCGAATCGATGCTGAATCCCGGAATGACGGGCTCACCCGCCGCGAGACCCAGCCGCGTGCTCGAAGTGACGCCGTAACCGAGGAGAGCGCCGTCGAAACGGCCGGGAAGGCCAGCGGTGTTGCCGGGCTGCCGTCCCACGCGCGCCGACGCGTTGGCGGGCTTGTACTTGTAGTCGTAGTAGGCTTGGTCAAGCCGGTTGACGCTTTCCTGCCCGGCTATGAAGTTGCGCGTGTTGACGTCGCGGAACACGATGCGGTTCTCGTGGGTGTCATTCATGAAGCGCGCGTTGAGATCGGCGCTGGTGATGAGCGCCGACTGGTCGACGACCGACAGCGTCGTCCGGTCGAGGGCGTTGGGCCCCAGAGGCTGGGAATCGATCTTGCTGTTTCCGTGGTAGTAGAACTGCGATAGGCCCCCGCCGACGAACGAGCGCCATCCCTGCTGCGGCTCGGTGGGCCGACGCAGGACCTCGGCCTGCGGCGCGGCGGCGAGGCTCGCCAGTCGCTGGCGCACGCGCACGGAGTCGTCGCCTTCCGGATACTTCTTGAGGTAATCCTCGTACTCGGTCCTCGCTCGGGCTGTGTCGCCGCGGCGCTCGTAGGAAAGCGCGAGGAACTCCTGCGCGTCGCGCGTCAGGGCGTTCTGCGGCAGCGCGAGCAGCTGCGTGAACGCGCGGATCGCGGCGGCGTAGTCCTCGCGTACGATCGCGCCGCGGCCTTCGGCCATCAGCGCCTCGGGTGAGCCGGCGAGCGCGGGAGCCGCGGGCGGGGCGGCCGGTTGCAACGGATCGGCCTGGGCCGACGGCGCGGGCGCCGGGGGCGTCGCCGTGCGCGCCGGGACCGCCGTGGGAGGCGCCGCCGGGGGCGGAGGCAGCGCCGCGGCGGCCGGAGCGGCGGTCCTGGCCCGCGAAGCCTTCTCCAGATTATCGCGCTCCTGCGGGCTGACCTGGATGACGCGGGCCTCGCGAAAGCTCGCGGCGAGCTGCTGCCTCGCGCTCTCCGCGTCCCGCTGTGTGCCGAAGAATCCCAAGCACAGCTGGTAGCTCACCTCGGTTCCCGACCTCAGCACGCGCCAGTAGACCTTGTTCTTGCGCAACGAGGCCGGGATCGGAGTGCTCGGACGGTCCGCGACGTTCTTCACCGTCGCCAGCGCAACCACGTAGAGATCCGGCGCCGAAGCCTGAGCGCCCGCATCCTGCGCAAGGAACGCGAGTGCAGCCAGCGCGGCGACCGCCAGGCCTCCCCTTAGGCCGGTTGTTGTCATTTTTTCTTGTCGGTGTTCGGGGAGTGCTTGTTCTCGTCGGGTGTCGTCGGGAAATCGAGCAGCAGGCTGCGGCGGTCCTCGCCAAGGCGGACGCGGCTGCGGACCGGACGCTCGTACTGGATCAGGATGCACACCGGGTTCAGCACGGGCTCGCACAGCGGGTCGAGCGAGATCCGCACCGTGAACGGAGGAATCGGGCCGCTTCCCGGAAAGCGCTTCACCTCGTCAGGAAACGGCGGCTCCCCGGGGGCCAGGGGCGCGAGCGCCTCGAGCTGCACGTTCACCAGCTCGCCGTTCCTCGACGCGTAGTCGCGGATGTAATGCACCGGAGCGGTGAGCTTCACCCTGACCCTCGGCGCCGCCGCCTCGCCCCGCTCTACGGCGATCTCGTCGATGACGGCCGCCGCCGCCGACGTCGTCCCGAGCAGGGCGACAACGAACGCGGCGGCCAGGGCCAGATCGTCCATATCGCCCCGCAGCCGGTTCAGTTGGACCAGCTGCTGTAGTTGACCCGGTGGCAGCCGGACTGCGTGCAGTCCGTGGGGACAGGCGACCTTTGCTGGTGGGTCACGGCGCGTATGGTCATGTTGCCGGCATCGAGGCCTGTGACCGAGTGGCACCGCGTGCACCACCCGGCGCCGTTTCCTTGAGTGCTGCCGTGGTTCATCCTGTAGGTCAGGAACGAGGTCGTGCTCGTGTGGCAGGCATCGCAGGCCCCGCTTGCGATGCCAATCAGGTTGGCCTGCCAGGGAATGTGATTGGGGGCCATCGTCATGCCGGGCCCGGCGGCGTGGCAGTTCCCGCAGGTCCCGGGGACGACACCGGTGTGGTCAAACCCTGCGGGCAGCCACGCCGTGGTCTTGTGGCAAACGTCGCACGATTGCGTCGTCACAACGTGCCCGGAGGGCTTGCCGGTCGCGGTGGTGCCGTTGTGGCAGGTCATGCAGGTTCCCGGCGCGACCCCGGCGTGGTTGAATCCGGCGGGGACCCATGCGGCGGTTCTGTGGCAGCTGTCGCACGACGCGGTCGTCGCGAGATGGTTCGCGGGCTTGCCGGGCGCGACGAATCCGGTATGGCAGGTCATGCATGTCCCGGGCGCGACGGTCGCATGGTTGTAGCGAGCCCCTTGCCACGTGGCCGCGGAGCGGTGGCAGTTGTTGCACGCCTCGTTCGTCTGCACGTGATTCGCCGGCTTGAAGGTCGTGGCGATGCGGCTGCCCGGGCGGTGGCAGTATTCGCACTGCCTGGGCGTGCCCGCCATTTGCCCGCCGACGTGGCAGTTCTCGCAGGGCGTGACGGCGTGCACGCCGGTGAGCGGGAAGGTCGTGCGCAGGTGGTCGAAGGTGCTGCGGCCGCCCTGCGCGAGCGATGCGCCCGCCTGCAGCAGCACCGCGCCGAGAGCGATCAGGCGCGCCAGCCGAATCCCGTGTCCGGAGTCCATGTTGTTTCTCCTCTCACTGGAACAAACGCCCTGCGCCTCCCGACTTGATGGTCTTGAACGTGCTCGTGACGTGGCAGCGCTCGCAGACGGGCCCGAAGCCGCCGTTGTGGATGTCCTGCTCGGCGTGGCAATCCGCGCAGGTGCTCGCGAGCTTGAGCTTCCCCTGCACCGGGAACCGGTGGCAGGCCAGGCAATCCAGCCCGCGGTGCTTCCCGTCGAGGACAAACGCGGTGCGCTTGTTGTGATCGAAATCCCATTCCTTCCAGCTGCGCGGGTTGTGGCATTGCTCGCAAGCGATCCCGAGCCTCAGCTTGTGCTTGTCGTCCTTGCGGTGGCACGCGTAGCACTCGGTCTTCGCGTCCTTGAACTGCGGCGTCGTGTGGCAGTCCTTGCAGGCGACCTTGGCGTGCCTGCCGAGCAGCGGGAAGCGCGTGAGTCCGTGATCGATCTTGCTCTGCTTCCAGCTCGCCTCGTTGTGGCACGACTCGCACTGGGCTCCGAGCTGCCCGTTGTGCTTGTCGTCCTTGCGGTGGCACGCGATGCAGGCCGTGGCGAGCTTCTCCCGGTATACGAATCCCTTGTGGCAGCTCACGCAAGTGATCTGCGCGTGCTTGCCGCGCAGCGGATACCGCGCCGCGAGAGCGTGGTCGAAGACCGTGGCGGCCCAGGACCGCTCGACGTGGCAGCTGTCGCACTTGTCCCCGAAGTGCCCCTGGTGCCCCTTCTTGTCGTCGTCCTTCTTGTGACAGGCGACGCACGCCTTGGGCGTCTTCTCCTTGTAGAGGATGCCGGTGTGGCAGGCGTCGCAGCGGACGAACTGGTGCTTGCCCTTCAGCTCGAACCTGGTATCGCGTGCATGGTTGAACCGTGTCGTCTTCCACGCCATGTCGGTATGGCAGGTCTCGCACTTGGCGCCGAACCTGCCGCGATGCCCTTTCTTCTCGTCGTCCTTCTGGTGGCAGGAGACGCAGGCGAGCGGAGTTCCCTTGAAGTCCTGCGTCTTGTGGCACGACTCGCAGGTCACGTCGGCATGCGCGTTGCGCAGCGGGAACTTCGTCTTGCTGTGGTCGAAGCGCGTCTGCTTCCACGACGTCTCGGTGTGGCAGTTGACGCACTCGGGGCCGAGCTTGCCCTTGTGCTTGTCGTCCTTCTTGTGGCACGCGTTGCAATCGTGCGGTGTGTTGCGGTACTTGACCGGCGGCACGTGGCAGGAGGCGCACTCGACCTTGGGCGAGGCGTGGGCGCCCTTGAGCAGGAAGTCGGTCTGCTTGTGATCGAAGGTCCTGGAGTTCACGGGAGCGATGTTCGCCTTCCGTCCCTTGTGGTCGGTGTGGCAGGCGCGGCAATCCTGGTCGGGCATGCGCCCGTGGTAGCGCCGGTGCTGCGCGACGTCGGCGGCGATCTCCTTGTGGCAGTCCAAGCACTGCGCCCTCTGCCCGGCGCGGTTGAAGCGCACGTGGCAGTTCTTGCACTCGCTCTCCCACTTGGCATGTCCCTCGATGACCTGGCCCGGCATGACCGCGGTCTCGAGGCTTTGCGCGGAAGCGCCCGGGACGAGCAGCACGAGGAGCCATCCGATGACCGTCGCTCGTCTCGGCATGAGCCTCAGTACATGTGCACGTAAACCACATGGACGATCGCGCTGAACACCAGCATGAAGACGAAAGGAACGTGCAGGACGTGCCACAGTGAGAACAGGCGCTCATAGGTGCGGAACTGCGCGACCTCCTTCAGCTCGCGCATGTAGCCCTTCAGTATCCGCCGAGCGACGCGGACGCGATGGCTGCGCTCGCCCCGCGGCCAGTTCCGCTCCCTAGCCGCGCGCGACAGAACCCGCCCGACGTCCAGCATGCTGCGCCAGTAGACGTAGCGCGTGCGCACCGTGAGCGCGACGAAGCGCCGCACGCCGAGCAGGCCGAGGTGGGTCTGGTCGGCGGCGTACGCTTCCAGGTCCTTGAGGCGCCGCTCCACGCTCGGCGCGAAATGGAACTTCGACTTCAGCGACTCGCCCTGGAGGCCGAGGTGCTCCTGGCGCTCGCGCAGCGTCGCCTGGCGGCCGTAGAGGCCATGGTGGATCTTGGTGTAGATGAAGCGTCCGATGACGCCGCTGCCGGCGACGATCAGCATGCTGTAGAACGCGACCGCGGCGTTGAGCGACTGGACCCTGAGCATCGAGTGGTAGAGGATCAGCACCGGCCCGGCAATCCCGAGAAACATGTGCACCTTGAACCAGTGCCGGAGCTCCCCGGCGCGCTGAAGAAAGCGAATGCGCTTGCGCAGGGGATAGAGCAGCAGCAGGAGCATGAAGATCGAGCCGACAAGGCCGAGGTTGTAGCCGAGGTCGGAGCCGGGGGTATAGAGCTCGGCGCGGCCGGCGAGCCACGCGCCGGCGGCGAGAGCGATCGCCACGATCCAGATAGACGTGACCGACAGCGGACGCGCGCTCCCGCGGCGCTCCGATCCCCCGTGCGTGCGCGGGCCCACCGAGCGGCGATCGACCTCGTATGCAGGACTCACCGGGGACGACACGGCTCAGCTCCGGAGAACGCTGAAAAGAATGACATTGTCATCTGGACGGCAGCACCCATCCATGAAAATATTCCACCATGCGCAGAAGAATCGAGGCAGTCGTGAAAAACTGCCGCGCCTCCCGTCGCCTCCCGAGCGCGGGCGTAGGATACGATATATTCAAGCGATATCTGCGATTTCTCTAATGTCTCCGTTTGGCGACACGCGGATGTTTCTCATTCTCAAATGCTAGAAGGCGCCAACCTCACCACGCTGCTCATCTACGGCGTGCCTTTCCTCGCGGTGCTCGCGTGGTACGTCGCGCGCCAGCACCGCCGGGACCGCGAAGGCAGCGCGCGCCTGCAGCAGGCGATCGAGGAGGGGCTGAACGAGCCCGCGTCGCTGCACCCGGTCATCGATCCGCGCAAGTGCCTCAACTCCAGGGCGTGCGTCGCCGCCTGCCCGGAGGATGCCATCGGCATCGTCAACGGCAAGGCGCAGCTGGTGAACGCCGCCGCGTGCATCGGCCACGGGGCGTGCATGGCCTCGTGCCCGCACGACGCAATCACGCTGGTGTTCGGCACCGAGAAGCGCGGCATGGACATTCCCATGATCAACGCGAACTTCGAGACCAACGTGCCCGGCGTGTTCATCGCCGGCGAGCTCGGCGGCATGGGGCTGATACGCAAGGCCGTCGAGCAGGGCCGGCAGGCGATGGAGTCGATCGCGAGGCTGAAGGGCAGCGGGCTTCCGCACGACGTCGTGATCGTCGGCGCGGGCCCGGCGGGCATCTCGGCTTCGCTCGCCGCGAAGGAAAAGAACCTCAAGTTCGTGACGCTCGAGCAGGAGAGCTCGTTCGGCGGCACCGTCTATCACTATCCGCGCAACAAGGTCGTCATGACCGCGCCGGTGCAGCTGCCGATCATCGGCAAGATGAATTTCGGCGAGGTCAGCAAGGAGAAGCTCCTCGAATTCTGGAATGGCGTGGTCAGGCGCGCCGGCCTCAAGATCAATTTCTTCGAGCGCATGGAGACCGTGAAGCCGGATCGCCAGGGATTCGTCGTCAAGACCTCGAAGCAGGAATACCGCACGCGCGCGGTCCTGCTGACCATCGGACGCCGCGGCACGCCGCGCAAGCTCGGCGTGAAGGGCGAGGAGCGGCCCAAGGTCGTCTACCGCCTGATCGACCCCGAGCAATACCGCGGCCAGCACGTGCTCGTCGTCGGCGGCGGCGACTCGGCGCTCGAGGCGGCGCTCGCCTGCGCCGACGAGTCCGGCACGAAGGTCACGCTCTCCTACCGCAGCGAGGCGTTCTCGCGGGTCAAGCAGAGGAACCGCGACCTCGTCCAGCGCGCGGAGAGCGCCCGCAAGCTGAAGGTCATGCTCTCCTCGAACGTGGAGCAGATCGGCGAGGGCAGCGTCACCCTCGACCAGGGCGGCAAGAAGATCGAGCTGAAGAACGACGCGGTGATCGTATGCGCGGGCGGCATCCTGCCGACGCCCTTCCTCAAGGAGATCGGCGTGCAGGTCGACACCAAGTACGGCACCGCCTAGCTACACGGCCGCGCGCTTGGACATTCCCCCGTCGATGGTGACGATCGTGCCGCTCGTGTATGAGGACAGGTCGGAAGCGAGAAACACCACGCTTGCGGCGATCTCCTCGACGGTCGCCGGCCGCCCGAAGGGATTTTTCTTCAGCAGCTCCGCGTAGCGCTCCTCGTCGCCGAGCATCGCCTTGGCGCGCTTCCTCGAGATCTTCATGACGCGGTCGGTGGCGACCGGCCCCGGGTTGACGCCGAGCACGCGTACGCCGTATTCCGGGCTCGCCGCCCCCAGCGCGAGCGTCATCGACATCAGGCTCGCGTTGCCCATCGAGCCGGCGACGTAGGCGGGTATCGGCCGCTCGCCGGCGGCGCCGATGACGTTGACGATGACGCCGCGCTTCCTTGCCTTCATCTTCGCGAGGTAGTGGCGGGTGAGCGCGACGTAGCCGAACACCTTCAGGTCCCAGCCCGCGCGCCAGGCCGCGTCGTCGACCTCCTCGATCGGGCCCGCCGGAATGTCGCCCGCGTTGTTGATCAGTATGTCGACCTCGGGGCAGGCCTGGATCAGCTTCCCGCGGCCCGCGTCCTGCGACAGATCGAGCGCGAACACCTGCACCTCGACCTTGGCGCTCTTCCTGATCTCCGCCGCCTCGCGCTCGAGCAGGTCCTTCGAGCGCGCCGCGAGTCTCAGATGGCAGCCCTCGCGCGCGAACCACTGCGCGATGGCGAGCCCGATGCCTTTCGACGCGCCCGTGACGAGCGCCGTGCGTCCCGCGAGCTTGAGATCCATTCCTATCTCCCCTGCTTCGCGGCCCGCGCCTTGGCCTTGAGCCGCTGCGCGCGCGCGCGCCGGCCGCCGCCCTTCCCGAGCGCGCGGAAGATGTCCTGGTAGACCGCGACGACGTCACGCGGCTGTTCGGCGAGCCTGGCCGCGAAGGCGAGCGTCTCGCGCTCGAGGTCGGCCGCGGCGAAAACCGCATCGAGGAAACCCCAGTCCCGCAGGGTTGCGGCGGCGAGGACCTCGCCGGCCAGCATCATGCGCCGGGCGCGCGTCTCACCGATCATCGTATACAGCCGCTCGAGCGCCGTGATCGGGTAATAGAGCCTGTTCTTCACCGCCGGCACCGAGAGCTTGAGGACGTCGTCGCCGAAGCGGAAGTCCGTCGACGCCGCGAGCTGGACGCCTCCGCCGTAGCAGTTCGCGTGCAGCATGGCGATCGTCGGAAAGGGCATGGCCCGCATGTCGCTCCAGAAGGCCTCGATGCCCTTCTCGACGAGCGCGAAGCCCTGCGCGCGCTTCGGGAAGGTTTCCACGAACTTGAGATCCACTCCCGCCGAGAAGGATCGGTCGCCCGCGCCGCGCAGCACCATCGCCCCGATGTCCTTGCGCTTCTTGAGCGCCCTCACCGCGGCACCGAGCCCTTGCGCGACCCCGGCGTCGATCGCGTTCATTCGCGCCGCGTTGTCGAACGTGATGACCGCGACCGCGCCGCGGATCTCGGTGGAGACATTTCCCACGTCAGGCGCTCTCCACCGCGACCGACTCGATGAAGCCGAGGCACAGCCGGTTGAACTCCGCCGGGTTCTCGAGGTTGACGCAGTGCCCGGTCTGCGGAAAGACGTACAGGCGCGCGTCGGGCAGGACGCGCTTCAGGAAATCGCTCGGCTTGCGGCACGGCTCGTCCTCGTCGCCGACGACGACGAGGACCGGGAGCCGCAGCGCAGCGAGGCGCTCCTCGTGGACGTACAGGGGCGGGCGTCGCCCCTGCACGCCGAGCTGGGTATTGGCGTGCCCGACCGGCGACATCGCGAGGAGCTGCTCGTTGAAACGGCGGAACTCGGGCGGGTTCTTGTCCTTCAGGCGCCGGCGGTTCGGGCTGTCGTTCATCTGCGCCGCGAGCGCCGCCATCCCGCGCTCCTTCAGCAGCTTCGCGGTCGCCCGCGCGGCCGCGCGGAACGTCCCGGGGTCGTCCGATCCCGAGCCGATGCCGACCAGCGTCGCCGAGAGGACGCGCTGCGGCTCCCTGAGCGCGTACTGCAGGCTCGAGGCCGCGCCCATCGACACGCCAACGAGGTGGGCGCGGTCCATGTTCATGTCGTCCATCACCGCGGCGATGTCGGCGACCGCCTGATCCTGCGAGTAGCGGTCGGCCGAGGCAGGCACCTCGGAGGGCGGATAGCCGCGCGCGTTGAACGTCAAGCAGCGGTAGCGGCTGCGGAAGGCTTCGACCTGCCCGTCGAAGCTGCGGCAGGAGCCGCCGTACTCGTGCACGAACAGGACGGGGACGCCGGTCCCGCTCTCCTCGCATTGGATACGCGTGCCGTCGGCGCTCCGGACGCTCTTCATTCGACCTTGAACCCTGAAGTCTTCACGACCTGCGCCCATCTTGCGATCTCGCGCTCGATCACGGCGGCGAAGTCCTGCGGTGAGTCGGCGACGGGCTCGAGCCCCTGCGTCGAGATCGCCTCGCGCAGCTCGGCCGACGCGACCGCCTTGCGCACCTCGGCGTTCAGCCTCGCGACGATCTCGGCGGGAGTGCCCTTCGGCGCGATCAGCCCGAACCACGCGGTCACGTCGAATCCGGGCAGTCCCGCCTCGGCCGCGGTTGGGACCGCCGGGAGCCGGGCGGTGCGCTCGGGCGCGAGCACCGCCAGCGCGCGCAGCCTGCCCGACTGGATGTTCTGCACCTGGAACGACGCGAGGATGTCGAAGCCGATCTGCACCTGGCCGGCGAGCAGGTCGACGAGCACGGGCGCCACGCCCTTGTAGGGCACGTGCACGATCTCGACCTTCGCGAGCGACTTGAAGGTCTCGCCGGCGAAGTGCTGCAGCGTTCCGTCGCCGATCGAACCGAAGTTGTAGTGGCCGGGGTTCGCCCGGGCGAGCGCGATCAGCTCGGCGAGGGAATTCGCCGGGACCCGGGCGTTGACCACGACGATGAAGGGCGCGCTCGCGACGAGGCTCACCGGCGCGAACGCGGCGAGCGAATCGTAAGGGGGATTCGAGCGCACCACCGGCGCCATGCCCAGCGTGGACACCGTTCCCAGGCCCAGCGTGTAGCCGTCGGCGGGCGATCTTGCGAGCGCGGCGAGGCCGATGGTCCCGCCCGCGCCGGCGCGATTCTCGACGATCAGCTGCTGCCCCAGCCCCTCGCCCAGCTTCTTCGCGAGCGAGCGCCCGATGAGGTCGGTCGAGCCGCCGGCGGGGAAGGGAACGATCAGCCGCGGCGGGCGGGCCGGGTAGTCCTGGGCGGCTGCCGCTCCGAAGACGCAAACAAGCAGCGTGGCGAGGAGCGCTCTCACTAGGGTGCGTCGCCCCTGAAGCCCGAGGCGCGGATCACGGGGCCCCAACGCGCGTAGTCGGCGCGGACCACGGCGGCGAATTCCGCTGGGCTCATCTCGTGCACCTCCAGGTCGAGGCCCTGCATCCTCTCCTTCACCGCGGGCGTGCGCATCGCGGAGACGAAAGCGGCGTTCAGCTTCTTCACCGTGCCGGCGGGTGTCGCCGCGGGCGCGAAGATGCCGAACCAGGCGTCGGCGGTGAGCGCGGGAAGGCCGAGCTCCGCGAAGGTCGGGACATCGGGCGCGCCGGACGAGCGCTCCCTGCCCGACATGCCGAGGATCGCGAGCTTGCCCGCCTTGGCTTGAGCGAGCAGCGTGCCGAGCGGCTGGATCGTGGCGGGAACGTGCCCGGCGACGACATCGAGGATCGCCGGCCCCGCGCCCTTGTAGGGCACCTGCTGCAGCGCGATGCCCTCGGTCTGCCCGAGCAGCACGCCGAAGAAATGCGTCGAGCCGCCCGCGCCCGAGGACGCGAACACCGCGCGCCCGGGGTCGGCCTTCACCCAGGCGACGTACTCCGCGAGCGTCTTCACGCGCATCTCGGCCTGCACGGCGAGCGCGAAGTTCCAGCGGCCCGTGTGAGCGACAGGCGCGAAATCGGCGAGCGGGTCGTAGGGCGGCTTCGCCAGGGTCTGCGGGCGGAAGATCACCGTCGCGTCCGGCGCGAGCATCAGCGTGGCGCCGTCGGGCGTGGACGCCTTCAGCGCCTCGGCCGCGATCTGCCCGACCGCTCCCGGCCGGTTCTCCACCACCACGGGCCGCCCGAGCGCCTCGCCCATCGGCTCGGCGAAGATGCGGCCGAGCACGTCGACCGCCCCGCCCGGCGGGTAGCCGACGAGCATGCGGGCCGTCTGCGCCGCCGCCGGCGCGCAGGCGAGCAACGCAACGAGGGCCAAAGCGAGGGACCTTCGGATTCGCGTCATCAGCGGTCCTTCCCCTGAGAGACGTCCATGATCATGCGCGCGAGCAGGTAAAGCCGCGGCTCTATCGAGTCTAGCAGGATGTACTCGGCGTCGTTCGAGTGCGCGCCGAAGCCCTGCAGCCCGAAGCGCTCCAGCGTCGCCGCGTGGGACTCGAGCGCCGCGAACGCCGCGTCGGTGCCGCCGCCTTCGGCGACGGAATCGACGGTCAGCCTCCTGCCGATCTCGGCGTACACCTTCTGCGCGTGCGCGCCGAGCGCCCGCGCCGCGGCATTCGCCTCGAGCGGCGGCCGCCTGCGCTCGAAGGTCATCTCGACCTGCGTGTCGGGGATGAGCCTGTTGCGGATGCGCTCGCGCACCTCGCGCTCGATCCGGTCGTAGTCCGCGACGCGCAGCACACGCACGTCGGCGGTCGCGGTCGCCTCGGCGGGGATGACGTTGCGGTTGGTGCCCGCCGACGCCAGCGTCCAGTTCATCTTGAGCCCGGTCGCGGGATCCGAGAGGTCGCGCGTCTGCATGATCTGGTGAGCGAGCTCGTACAGCGCGTTGCGTCCCATCTCGGGCGCCGACCCCGCGTGCGCGGCGCGCCCCTTCACCTTGAGGACGACCGAGGCGATCCCCGCCGTGGCGAGGGCGAGCTTGTCGCTGTCGACGCGCGAGGACTCGCACGAGAACACCGCGTCGTGCCGCGTGCCTTCGCGGGTGATCAGCTTGCGCGACCCGGGCGAGCTCAGCTCCTCGTCGGCGTTGATGAGCACGGTCACGAGTCCGTAGTCGCGGAAGTCCATCGCCTTGAGCATGGCGAGCGCGTGCAGGACGAGGGCCACGCCCTGCTTGTCGTCGGCGACTCCCAGGCCGTAGGCGCGAGGGCCTTCGACGCGGAAAGGCTGCTTCGCGAGCATCCCGCGCAGGTACACCGTGTCCATGTGCGCCAGCAGCAGGATGCGCTTCTTTCCCCTGCCCTCGAAGCGCGCGAGCACCACCTTGCCGATCTTCGGCGGCGTGTCGGCCATGCGGTAGGCGTCGGCGCTGGTGTCGACGAGCTCGACCTTGCCGCCGAGCGCCTGCAGGCGCCCCTCGATCAGGTACGCGGCCTTCTCCAGCCCCTCGAGGTCACGCGAGCCGGTCTCGATCGAGACGAGCTCGCGCAGCGTGTCGAGGTAGGGCTGTCTTTCCTTCTTCGCGAGGGAGAAGACCGGCTCGGCGGGCTGGGCGAACGCCGCGCCCGAGACCGCGAGCATCAGAACGGCGCAGACTCTCACGGGCCCCCTCCGGCGACGTGCAAAGCGGGATTCTATCCTTTAGAGTCGGCTCATCGTGAGTCCTCCCCGTGTTCTCGACCGCAGGCTGATGGTCCTGCTCGCGGTGTCGGTGTTCGCCGGCGCGGGCACCATCCACTACCAGACGCCGATGCTCGCCGCCTTCGCCGCGGAGTTCCACGCGGACGCGGCGGCGGTCGGCTGGGTGGCGACGCTCACTTTCGGCGGGTTCCTGGCCGGCACCTTCTTCCTCGTGCCGCTCGGCGACCGCTACGACAAGCGGCGCCTTATCCTCACCGAGCTCACGGTGCTCATCGTCGCGCTCCTGGTGATGGCCTCGGCGCCCACGCTGCCGACGCTCGTGGCGGCGAGCCTCTTCGTCGGCTTCACCTCCGGCTTCGCGCAGCTCGTGATCCCGCTCACCGCCGAGCTCGCTCCGCCCGAGAAGCGCGGGCGCGTGATGGGCACCCTGCTCGCCTGCCTCTTCCTCGGCATTCTGTTCGGGCGGCTCGCCGGCGGCTTCGTCGCGCAGTTTCTCGGCTGGCGATGGCTGTACGTCGGCGCGGCGGCGATGCTGCTCACGCTCGCCCCCGCCCTCGTCCTGTGGCTGCCGTCGATGCCGTCGAAGACGACCGTCGGCTATCTGCGGCTGCTGCGCTCGCTCTTCGAATACCTGCGCGACAACACGACGCTGCGCCGGGCCTCGACCCTGCAATTCCTGCTGGGCATCTCGTATGGTGGATTCTGGGCGACCGTCGCGCCGATGATGCTGGCGCTCCACGGATTTGGCCCTGCGCAGACCGGGCTGCTCGCCATTCCCGGCGCGGCAGGGATCCTCTTCTCGCAGCCCGCGGGCCGCTGGTCGGACCGCCGCGGCGCGTTTCCCATCGTGACCGCGGGCGTGTGCCTGGTCCTCGCCGCCTACGCCGCGTTCGCTTTCGCGCCGCTGTGGGTCGGCGCGGTGATCATCGGCGCGGTGCTGCTCGACTCGGGGCTGCGCTCGGCGATGGTCGCGAACCAGACGCTCATCACCGCCGTCGCGCCCGAAGCGCGCAGCCGCTTCAACACCGTGTTCGGCGCCCACATCTGGGGCGGCAACGCCGTCGGCGCCTTCCTCGCGAGCACCGCTCTGGCTCACTGGGGATGGACTGCCGTGTGTGCGATCGCCATGGGCGCATCGTGCGTCGCGTTCGTTTTGCACTGGCGCACGCGCTGAGCTTCCCGGTACGATTCGCGCATGCGGGAAAAACTCGCCGTCGCGCTGCTCGCGCTTGTCCTGGAGGTCGTAGCCCCCTGCCGCGCCCAGGACACGTTCCGAAGCGAGGCCGGGCTGTCGTACTCGAACTTCAAGGGGAACGACCTGACCCGTGTATCGGCCGGAGTCGACGGCACGTACTACTTCGACCCGCTGCCGCTGCATCCCGCGGACACGCCCTACGACCAGGTGCAGTTCGTCGAGCGGGTCGGGAGCGTCAGCGCGAACGCCGCCTGGACCTCGACCGACATCGAGGGCCAGGAGCGCCTGAGCAACGGCTACGACTACGGCGCAGCCGTGCAGTTCGCCCGGCCCGACACGGTCCTGCGGGCCGCGGCCAGCGCCGAAGTCCTGAACCAGGGAAAGAGCAGGTCGAACGGCGTCGATATCGAAACCGAGACCAAGGCGTATCAGCTCTCGATCGGCGCCTTCGTCGCCAAAGCCACGAGCGTCGACCTCAATTTTTCGCGCAGCACGACCAGGGCGCCCTCATCGGCGGGCATCCCCGATATCACCGTCGACGGGATCGCTCTCGTCGGCCAGCATCTCGAGCCGCTCGCCATCAGCGGCCATGTCTTTTTCACCGCGAGGGCGGCCCAGTTCACGATCCGGTCCGAGGGGAGCTCGGATCAGAAGAACCGCGACCTTCAGGTCCAGGCCGTCTACTATCCGACGAAGCTCTTCGGGCTCAAGGCGGGGCTCGGGATCGACCGCGGCGACAACGACTCGCTGGAAGGCCAGACCCTGCTCCTCGGGTTGAAGACTTTCTTCACTCCGGCGGTGAGCCTGAGCCTCGATTTCCAGAGTTTCTACGCGAAGGCCGCGGGAAAGGACACCGACCTGGTCATGCTGAGAGGCGCGATGCGGTTTTAGCCGATCGTTACTGCTTCTTGTTGTACGCGACCTGGTAGATGACCAGAACGCCGTCCTTCGGCAGGTCGGTGACGATGGGCTCGTTGTCCCCGCGCATCTTGATGACGACCTTGCCGCCGTCCACGGTGTAGCGGCCCGAGTTCTGGGGGTCGCGGCGCTCGGCAGCGTCGAAGTCGAAGCGCCCGCCCGGTGCCTCGAGCTGGTCGTAAGCGCGGTACGCGCGCCCGTTGGCCGAGAACACGTAGAAGTGAAGCGCCGTCTGGTAGGACGCATAGCCGGTGACGTTCATCATCGTCGCGGTGTACTTCGCCTTCATGCCCTGGTAGAGCCCGGCGACCTTGTTTCCCGCCTCGATGCTGAGCGGTGCCGCCGCGGGCGCGCCCTCGACCTTGAACGTGCTCGCCATCTGGTTGAGCCGCGGCACCGCCATCTGCCATCCCTGCATCGTGCCCGCCGAGGCGTCCACGATAGCCGCCTCGTTCCCCTTCACGATCAGCATGCGATTGTGCGGCCGCGCCAGCCCCACGCGGCTCTCGTTGAACGTCGCCGCGATCGCCGCGTCCGCGCCTGCAACCTGCACCCTCTGGAACGCCGGCTTGCCGGCGACGTTCTCCTCCTGATGCATCGGGCCGATCCAGTCGCGCAGCAGCGACCTCTGGAACGCCTGCACGATGTCGCCGCTGAATTGCCGGAACTGATAGACCTGCACCGACGCGTTCGTGCCGTTCAGGGAATAGTCGTCGGCCTGGATCGCCGACTTGAACGCGTTCGCAGGCGGCGTGTACTTCAGCACGTGCGTCTGCGCCTGCGCGGCGCCGGCCAGCGCGAGCGCGACGATCGTCATCGAAATCCGCATGCCGGCCTCCCGATTTCTCCGTGCACGCGGCCATTCTGCGCGCGGGAAGGCCCGGCGCGCAATGGGCGATCCGCTAGCGCCCGCCGTTTCGATGTCGCGGGCGCGCCGGCTCTCGCGCTGTTCCCTATAATCCGCTTCGTGCCGGACAGTCCGACGCTCAAATCCCGTCTCGACGCCCTGCTCCTCGCGCTTCCCGGCGTCGAGGCGCGCACGGTCCACGGCCTCGACGCCTACTTCGTCGCCGACAAGATGTTCGCCTGCATCAGCGGCGGGGGCGTCGGCCTGCGTTTTCCCGCGCAGGTCGCGACCGAGCTGCAGTTCTCGCGCGACCACGTCACGGCGTTCCAGCCGCGTGGCCTACCCGCGACGCGCGAATGGGTGCAGGTCAACCGCGCCGATCCCGTGGATTACGCGAAAGATCTTGAGCTGTTCCAGGAATCCATCGCGTTCGTGAAGAAGGGACGGCGCTAAGGGTTGACCGAACCGCTTGACAGCGGCCGCGGAAAGGCGCTCACTGGAAGCGCTACGGTGATTCGGCTCGAAACGATCTCGACCAAAGACTGAGATCCGGTTGCTGCACCGAAGTCCGCTGTTGCGCGCGCCCCGAAACCGCGGGTGTGCCTGAGGCGGGCGGGCGGCGACCACCGTCGACACGATGTTGGAGCATCGCCCGGGCCGAAGCGCCGCAGCACGACGTTCGCGCAATAGTTGCAGTCGAGAGAGGAGGGCGATTCTATCGATGACAACTACGGACAGCACCACTTCCGCGCCGGGTAACGATTGACCGGCCTCGTCACGGTGAACGTGACCAAAGCAACGCCACGACAGTGGCCAAAATGAAGCCCCGAGGTATCCCCCGGGGCTTCGGTTTTTCAGATCACCGCCTGCCGCTCTTCCGCCGCGGCGCGTCGGGCAGCCCAATGTGCTGGGTGCGGAACGGGTTCGCACGCTCATTCGAATGAGGACGCCGATGACCTTCGCGTTCCTCTCCGGTTCCCGCAGGCTGCCACGCCGGGACGAGATGGCGCTTTCCGGGCCCGATGAGGTCGGCGCGGCCCATGCGCTTCAGCGCCTCGCGAAGCATCGGCCAGTTGTTGGCGTCGTGGTAGCGGAGGAACGCCTTGTGCAGCCTGCGCACGCGCAGGCCCTTCGGCACCGTCACGCGCTCGCCGTCGCGCGTGATCTTGCGCAGCGGATTCCGCTCGCTGTGGTACATCGCGGTCGCGGTCGCCATGGGCCCGGGCAGGAAAGCCTGGACCTGGTCGGCGCGGAAGCCGTTCTTCTTCAGCCACAGCGCGAGCTCGAGCATGTCGCGGTCGGTCGTACCGGGATGCGCGGCGATGAAGTAGGGGATGAGGTACTGCTCCTTGCCGGCCTCCTTTGAGTACTTGTCGAACATCGCCTCGAACTTGTCGTAGGCGCCGACGCCGGGCTTCATCATCATGCGCAAGGGGCCTTCCGAGATCGCCTCGGGCGCGATCTTCAGATAACCGCCGACGTGATGCTGGACGAGCTCCTTCACATACTCGGGCGACTTCACCGCGAGGTCGTAGCGCACGCCCGAGCCGATGAGCACCGTCTTCACGCCCGGCACCTCGCGCGCGCGGCGGTAGAGGCGCACGAGCGGCGCGTGGTCGGTGTCGAGGTTCGAGCAGATATCTGGATAGACGCACGACGGGCGCCGGCAGGCCGACTCGATACTGCGCGACTTGCACGCGAGGCGGTACATGTTCGCAGTGGGCCCGCCGAGGTCGGAGATCACACCGGTGAAGCCGGGCACGGTGTCGCGCACCGTCTCGATCTCGCGGATCACCGAGTCCTCCGAGCGGCTCTGGATGATGCGCCCCTCGTGCTCGGTGATCGAGCAGAAGGTGCAGCCGCCGAAGCAGCCGCGCTGGATCGAGACCGAGAAACGGATCATCTCGTACGCCGGGATCTTCGCCTTCCCGTACGACGGATGCGGCGCGCGCCGGTACGGCAGCTCGTAGAGCGCGTCCATCTCCGGGGTCGAAAGCGGGATCGGAGGCGGGTTGATCCACACGTCGCGGTCGCCGTGGCGCTGCACGAGGGCGCGCGCGTTGCCGGGGTTGGACTCGACGTGGAGGATGCGCGAGGCGTGCGCGTAGAGCACCGGGTCGTCGCGGACGCTCTCGTAGGCAGGCATGCGCACGACGCTCCTCGCGCGCATCGCGTTGGGAACGTGGCGCTCGAAGCGCACGATCCTGACCGCCGCGGCCGCGCCCGCGTGTGCGGCGGGCTCCATGGCATACGGATCGGCCTGCGGCGCGGCGGGCCCCGGCTCGTCGATGGACGTCGAGTCGATCTCCATCCAGCCCTCGGGCGGTTGCCTGCGCACGAACGCCGTGCCGCGGAGATCCGTGATGCTCTCGGCTGGGTCGCGCTTCGCGAGGCGGTGCGCGATCTCGACGATCGCGCGTTCGGCGTTGCCGTAGACGAGGAGGTCCGCGCGCGCGTCGAGGAGGACGGAGCGGCGCACCTTCTCCGACCAGTAGTCGAAGTGCGCGATGCGGCGCAGGCTCGCCTCGATGCCGCCGATGACGATGGTCGCGTCCGGGAACGCCTCGCGCGCGCGCTGCGCGTAGACGATCACCGAGCGGTCAGGGCGAGCGCCGCCCTCGCCGCCGGGCGTGTAGGCGTCGTCGCGCCGGATGCGGCGGTCGGCCGTATAGCGGTTGACCATCGAGTCCATGTTGCCGGCGGTGATGCCGAAGAAGAGGTTCGGCGCGCCGAGGCGCTTGAAATCGCCGGTCGAATTCCAGTCCGGCTGCGCGATGATGCCGACGCGGAACCCTTGCGCCTCCAGCAGGCGGCCGATGATCGCCATGCCGAAGCTCGGGTGATCCACGTAGGCGTCGCCGGTAACCAGAATGACGTCGCAGGAATCCCAGCCGAGCGCGTCCATCTCGGCGCGCGACATCGGCAGGAAAGGCGCGATGCCGAAGCGAGCGGCCCAGAACTTGCGGTACGAGAAGAGCTCCGGAGCGCTCTTTATCGATGGCGTCATCGCGGCATTAGACCACCAAAAGAAAAGCGGCGGGCCCTCGCGGGCACCGCCGCCTTCCGGGTCGTTCAGCCCCTACTTCTTTACGGGGTCGGCGTCGGACTTGGGCGCGCCGGCCTTCGGCGCGTCGGACTTGGCCGCGTCGGCGGCCGGGGCCGCAGGCGCCGCAGCGGGAGCCGCCGCGGGAGCGGGAGCAGGCGCCGGAGCGGGCTGGGCCTTGGGAGCTTCCTGTTTCTGGCCGCAGGCGGCAAGCGCGGCGATGAGTGCAGCGGACAACAGCAGCGATTTCGTGTTCATGTTCCTCGGATAATGGATAAAGAAAAGCCCGCGGCGGGTGCCGTGGGCGGCGCGAATTATATCAGAGCAGCAGGATCAGGATGATGACCCCGAGCAGGATGATCAGGATGAGCTGGAAGTCGGTGAGCCGTCCGCCCGCGGGCAGCGAGTCCATGTTCTTGGCGATGAGCCGCACTTCCGCGTCGCTCATCGCCTGGACTCTCGCCTTCGCCTGATCGGGCGTGACGCCGAGCGACTGGAGCTGCTTCACAACCTCGGGACGGTCGAGAAAGGCGCGCAGCTTCTCCCGGTCGGCGTTCGGGTTGGCGGGCTCCATGGAGGCGGCCGCCTCGTCGGTGCCGACCAGCTCGGCGTTTGCCGTTCCACAGCACAGCGCGAAGCCGATGAGCGAAGCCCCGAAAACACGGGAGAGAATGTGGAGACCGCCTTCGTTCATGACTCACCCCTTCAAGTATTGGCAACGGCGCGATTGTAATCGGGAATCGATTACCGGATGGCTTGCGCTAGTGCAATATTCCCGCTTCGCGCATATAACGCAGCACGCCCGGATGGATCAGGTCCCGCCGCGGCGCAGCGGCGAGCGTGTTCTCCAGCGTCGACTCCTGCCCCTGCGCGTGGCGCGCGGCGATCACGGCCTTGCCCCTGTGGAGCGCGCGCGCCAGGCGGTACGCCACGTCCTCGGGCAGCGAAGGCGCCGCGAGCACCAGCGAATACGATCCCGGCGCGGTCACCGGCGCGTCCTGGCCGGGATAGCTGCCGGCGGGCACGGTGATCGGCTTGATGAAGGGATGCTTCGCGAGCACGCGCTTCATGTCCTCGGGCGAGGGCGCGATGAAGCGCGCGCCTCCCAGGGATTTCGCAAGCGCCATGAAGCCCGGCCAGCCTATTCCTCCGCCCCAAAGCGCGGCGGCGCGGCCGTCCTGCACCATCGCTGGACCGTCGCCGGCCTTCTCCAGGAAGATCGGCGAGAAGTCGCGGCCGATGTCCAGCCCGAGCCCCTCGAACACGTAGCGCGCCAGCACCACGAACCCGGAGCCCGACGCGCCCCAGGCGACGGGCTTGCCTGTCAGGTCGGCGAGGGAGCGCGCAGGGCTGTCGGCGCGCACGATGAACATGCCGAAGTTCGAGTACATCGCGCTGATGATGCGGAGATCGGCCTTCGGCCGGCCGATCCCCTGCAGGGCCTCGTAAGTGACCTCGCCGGTCGCCTGGCCGATGTCGATCTTGCCGGCCTCGAGCAGCGGGATATTCTCGGTGCTGCCCTTGGTGTTGCGCGGCTCGACCGAGAGCGTCGGGTCCATCTCGTTGAGCGTGCTCGAATACGCGGCACCGTAGACCGGAAAGCCTCCGCCCGGGGTCGCCGTACCGAGCATGACCACGGTCTTCTGCCGGGCCGTCGTGATCATCTCTTCACTCCGCGGGGACGTTCGCGCTGCGGATGACCCTGGCCCATTTCTTCGCCTCGTCCTGCATGAAGTACTTCAGGTCCTCGGGGGAGCTCCCCACCGGCTCGGCGCCCTGGGCGACGAGCGCGCTGCGCATCGCGGGCTTCTCGATCGTCTCGACCAAGGTCAGGTTCAGCTTGTCGACGATGTCTTGCGGCGTGCCCGCCGGCGCGACCACGGCGTGCCAGCCCATGCCCAGCACTCCGGGGAGCCCGATCTCGACCGTGGTAGGCACGTGCGGCAGGAGCGGCGAGCGCTCGGTCGCTGTGATCAGGAGCGCCTTCAGACGGCCGGCTTTCACGTGCGGCAGGAAGGCCGGAATGGTGTTGAAAGCGAGCTGCACCTTGCCCGACATGATCTCGGGCAGTGCCTGCGCGACGCCCTTGTAGGGAACGTGCACGATGTCGATGCCGGCCTCGGCCTTGAACAGCTCGCCGATCAGGTGCAGCCCCGAGCCCACGCCGGTGGAGCCGAAGTTGAGCTCGCCCGGGTGGTCGCGCGCGTAGGAGAGCAGCTCGACAGCGGAATTCACCGGCAGCGTCGGGCTCACGAACAGCACGAAGGGCAGCGTCGCCACCAGCGACACCGGCGCGAAATCCTTCGCGACGTCGTAGCCGAGCTTCTTGTACAGCCCGGGACCTATCGCGAGCGGTCCGCTGTTTCCCCACAGCAGCGTGTAACCGTCGGGCACCGATTTCGCGACCGCCTCGCTGCCTATGGTCCCGCCCGCGCCGCCGCGGTTGTCGACGACGATCTGCGCCCCGAGCGCCGCCGACCACGATTGGCCGACCAGGCGCGCGGTAGCGTCGACCGACTCGCCGGCGGGAAAGGGAACGACGAGGCGGATGGGCCTCGCGGGATATTGCGCGAGGGCGCCCTGCGCGAGAACGAGGAGCACAAAGGCAACGCGTTTCATTTCGGTCCTTTGTAACAAAATCTTGCAAGCTACGGAAATATAGACGATCCCGCCAGCCGTGGTATTCTTTTCGCGAGTTCATTCGTTAACCCCGCCATCTTCGCAGAGGAGGACAACCATGAAGATCGCGCAGACTTCTTCCGTCAAGCTTCTTGCAGCAGCTGCAATGACCCTCGCGCTCGCCGCCTGCGGCGGAGGCAAGACCGTGGTCGAGAGCGACCTCGGCATCAAGGGCGCCCCCGACTGGGTCAACAAGGGGACGCAGGCCGTCAACGACAAGGACGGCAGGCTGTTCCACGGCGTAGGCTCGTCGGCTTCGCTCGGCGACGAGGCGCTGCAGCGCTCGACCGCCGACGACCGCGCGCGCGCCGAGGTCGGGCGCATGCTCTCGACCTACCTCGACGTGGTCGGCAACGACTTCACGGCGTCGGCGGGCACCGGCAGCAACGCCAGCGCCGACCAGTCGGTGTCGCGCCAGATCAAGGCGGTCACCAAGGTGAATCTCGCGGGGTCGAAGATCATCGGGCGCTGGAAGGACACGAAGACCAACATGGTGTGGTCGATCGCCGAGCTCGACCTGAAGCAGGTGAAGAGCACCCTCGAGCAAGCCAACAGCATGAACGAGGACTTGCGGCGCTATATCGGCCAGAACGCCGACAACATCTTCGACAAGGTATCGGGAGGAAAGGGCAAATGACGAGTCATCGATGGCTGCGCGTTGGGCTGGCTCTGCTCGCGCTCGCGACGGCTTCGGCCTGCTCGACCAAGGTCGAGCGCCTGGACGAATCGCAGGCGGTGGACCTGAGCGGGGCCTGGAACGATACGGACTCGAGGCTCGTGTCCCAGGAGATGATCCAGGACTCGCTGTCGCGTGCGTGGCTTCAGGAATTCAGGGGCCGGGCCGGACAGTCTCGGCCGGCGGTGATCGTCGGCGAAGTGCGCAACATGAGCCACGAGCACATCAACACGCAGACGTTCACGCTGGAGATGGAGCGCGCGCTGATCAACTCGGGCAAGGTCGATTTCGTCGCCAACAAGTCGGAGCGCCAGGGCATCCGCGACGAGCGCAAGGACCAGGACCTGAACGCGAGCCAGGATACGCGCAACGCGATGGGCAAGGAGCTGGGCGCGGACTTCATGCTCTCCGGGACGATCAACACCATCGTCGACCCGAACGGGGACACGCAGGTGCGCTTCTACCAGGTCAACATGACGCTCATCAGCCTCGCGGACAACCGCAAGGTCTGGGTCGGCCAGAAGGACATCAGGAAGCTGGTCACGCGCAGCAAGCTGCGCTTCTAGCGCAGCCCCGCGCTCGTGTCTGCGGGCGGCCCTGCGGCGAGGCTCCGGTTGCCCTGCGCGGCGGCGTGCCTTGCCGCGCTTGCGGGCTGCGCGACCTTCAGCGACACCATCCAGTCCACCGAGCGCAGCCTCGCGCAGCAGCAGCCCAGGGCAGCCCTCGCCGAGTACCAGAAGCTGAAACCAAATGCCGCCGACCGCGTTCTCTATCTCATGAACACGGGAATGCTGGAGCGCATGGCCGGAGACTACGACGCGAGCACGCGCACGCTCGAGGCCGCCAAGGGCCAGATCGAGCAGCTCAGGGCGCTCAGCCTGCGCGAGCAGGCGCTTTCGGTCACGGTGAACGATGCGACAAAGGCCTTCACCGGCGAGGACTACGAGCGCGTGATGGTGAACAACTTCCTCGCGCTGAACTACCTGGAGCGCGGGCAGCTCGACGCCGCGCGCGTCGAGGCGCTGCAGGTCGACGTGCTGCTTCGCGAGAAGCAGCAACGCACCTCCAAGAGCAACCCTTACCAGGAGGACGCGTTCGCACGCTATCTCACCGGAATCATCTACGAGGACGAGGGCGAGTGGAGCGACGCCATGATCTCCTACCGCCAGGCCTACGAGGCCTACAACCGGCAGCTGAAGGCTTTCGGCGTCGCGCTGCCCGAGTCCCTGAAGCACGACCTGATACGCCTGGCCGACCGCATGGGGATCGCCGACGAGGCGAAGCGCTACCGCGAGGAGTTCAAGATCGACCAGACGCTGAGCGAGGCGGAGCTGCTCGAGCGTGGGGAAGTCATCTTCGTCGTCAACGCCGGGCTCGCGCCGCTCAAGCGCGAGAAGGCGGTCACCGCGCTCAACCCCGCGACCGGGCGCATCGTCAGGGTGGCGGTGCCGGAGTACCACGCGAGGGCGCATCCCTTCGCTTTTGCGAAGCTGAGCGCCGACTCCGCATCGGCGACCACCTCACGGGTCGAGAACGTCGAGGCGATCGCCATCAAGACCCTCGATTCCGAGATGGCCGGGATCACCGCGCGCGCCATCGCGCGCGCGATAGCCAAGGACACGCTCGCCGGCGCCGCGTCGGCGGCGGGGAGCAACAACAACAGCTCGGGCGCCGCGGGCGCAGCGCTGCTCGGCCTGGCGGTGAACCTCGCCGGCGTGTTCACCGAGCGCGCCGACACCCGCAGCTGGTTCACGCTGCCGGGAGAGATCCATCTCGCGCGCCTGGCGCTGCCGCCGGGCGAGTACAAGCTGAAGATCGAGCTCCACGGTAAGGACGAGCGCGTGCTCGACTCGAACGAAATCAAGATAGCGCTCCGCAAGGGCGAAAAGAAATACCTGTCGCGGTACTGGATTCCAACCAATCTCGAGGTCAGACCATGAAGCCATGGCTATCAGTCGTTGCAGCGGGCGTTCTTCTGTTCGGGTGCGCATCGGCGCCCACGACTCCGGACTGGGTGAACGGCAAGAGCGCCAAGTATCCGGACAACCAGTATCTCGTCGGCCGCGGCCAGGCCGACACCCTGGACGAGGCGCGCAACCGCGCGCGCGCCGACTTGGCCAAGATCCTCGAGGTCGCGGTGTCAGCGAAATCGAGCGACGTCACCACCTACAGCTCGGGTCCGGCCGGCGGCACCGATTCGCAGGTCTCGCGCAGCATCACGACGCGCACCGACCAGATCGTGCGCGGCATCCAGGTCCCCGAGGTATGGCAGGACCCGAAGACCAAGTCGTACTCGGCGCTGGCGGTGCTGCCGCGCAACCAGGCCGCGATGGGCCTTCGTGCCGACATCGACCGGCTGGACGCGGCGACGCGCGGCTACGTCGCCCAGGCTCAGAGCGCGCCCGACCTGCTCGCTCAGGTGGCGGCCGCGAGCCGGGCGCTCGACTCGCAGCGCGAGCGCGACGGCGTGCAGCGGACTCTCCAGGTGATCGACGTCACCGGACTTGGCGTTCCGCCCCAGTACAACAGCGGCCAGCTCGCCGCGGACCTCGGCACGCTGCTCAAGCGCGTGCACATGAGGCCGGAGGCGCCGTCCTCTCAGGAACTGGAGCGCATGCTCTCCGCGGCCCTGTCGGCGGCGGGATTCGTGCCGGAGGCCGGCGAGGACGCGCCGTATGTGCTGTTCGGCTCGCTTCAGATGGACGACCTGGGGCTGATCAACGGCTGGTACTGGATGCGCGGCACGCTGGAAGTCCAGCTCGCGGAGAAGGCGAGCGGCAAGGTCCGCGGGAACAAGCGCTGGGAGATCAAGACCTCCAGCCCGCAGCAGGCAACCGCGCGGCGCCGCACGATGGATGAGGCCGACGCGACGCTGAAGCGCGAGCTTCGGCCGACGATTCTAGGCTTCGCGACCGGCAGCTAGCCGCGCCAGAGCTCGGCGATCCAGTCGGCGATGAATGCGACGCCGAGCGGACGGTCGTCGACCTGGCAGTGCTGGGCGCCTCCTTCCTCGGGGGTGAAGATCCTCAGCGTCTTCTTCGGGGTCCTGAGCGCCGCGTAGAGATCGTGCGCGGCCTGGACAGGCACGACGCGGTCGTCCGCGCCGTGTGTGATCAGCACCGGGCAGCCGATCTTCTCAGCGACCCCGGCCAGCGAAAAGTCCCTGGCGCGCTCGAGCGCAACCTCCGGGTCGTTCAGGCCCAGGATCCACTGGAACTGGAAGTTGGACTGCGCGCTCCTCTTCGGGTCCGCCCTGAGCTGCTCGCGGATCTTCACCTGCCACGCGTGCAGGTCCCAGTGCAGCGCACCCAGGCACACGCAGGCCGCGTAGCGCGGCTCGAAAGCGGCGACGCGCGGCGCGTAGTAGCCGCCGAAGCTGTATCCCATGATCACCACCTTCGCCGGATCGACGTCGGGGCGTTTCGCGACGAACTCGTAGGCAGCGGTCCCCGGCGCTTCGTAATCGTGGCGCGCGTAGATGCGCCGCACGCGCAGCGTCTCGCCCTGCCCGGGCCCGTCGATCGCGAGCGTGTTGAAGCCGCGCCTCGCGAACTCCAGGCCGGCGAACAGCACGCTCATCTCCTTGCAGTTGTCCATGCCGTCGAACAGCACGACGGTGGGCGCCCTTCCCTTCGCGTCGCGCGCCTTCATGAAGTAGGCAGGCAGCGTCGTCCCCTCGTAGGGAACCTCGCAGAACTCGATCTCGGGATGGCGGCGCCTGAGGCCCTCGTGATAGCAGCGCAGCGCCTTGCGGTATATGCCGAGCTTGCGCTCGCCCGGGGGAACGAAGCGCTCGCCGGTGTAGTAGTAGTTGCCGGCGCGGAGATAGAGGCTGCCCGCGGTCGCTTCGCGGCCCTCGGCCGAGGCCGTGTCGGCGAGCCGCTCGAGCCGCCCGGCCTCGCCGCACCACTCCGCCGGCCAGGCTTCGGGGTCCTGCGGCCCGCGCGCCTTCAGGCGCTCGCAGACGCGCTCGATCTCCTCGAGCGCCACCGCCCCGTAGGGCGCCATGCCCTTGCACACCAGCGTTGCGTTCGACCACTGGAAGTTGCCGGGGAAGGAATCGGTCCAGCTCGACGGCATGCTCATCCCTGCAGCCGCTTCGCCTGGATGCGGAACCGCAGCGCGAGGCCGTCCTTCACCGCGATCGCGCCGCCGAGGAGCGCGTAGGGCGTGATGCCGAAGTCGGTCTGGTTGAACGCGAGCTTGCCGGAGACGGCGATCGCCTTGTCGCCGGACTCGACCTCGGCCGGGACCTGGAAGTTTCGCGTCTGGCCGTGAAGGGTGATCGCCACGTCGAGCGTCGGATTTTTCGCCTTGGCGTCGGTGCCCTTCACGGCGATGACCGCGTAAGGATACTTGTCCGCCTCGAGGACGTGGCCGAGCATGTTGGAGCGCGTGCCCTCGATGTCGGAATCGGTGGGCTGGGTGTCGAATCCCGCCTCCTTGCGCAACCCGGGCTCGTCCACGACGAGACGCGCGACGGCGACGTACAGGTCGGCGCGCCCCTCGCCGGGCGCGATCCAGCCGGTGACATCGTGGCTTGCGACGACGTGGTCGTGGCCGAGCCGCGCGAGCGAGCCGCCGCGCCGCACCTCGATCACCACGAGCGATGCCGCGGGGTCGACACGGTACACGGGCTGGCCCGCCTTGAGCGCCTGCTGGTAGTGGCTTTCCGGAAATTCGGGTGGCGGCGCGACGGGCGCCTCGACGCGGAACAGCTCCGCGCAGCCTGCGACCAGCGTCGCGGCCGCCGCGAGCGCAAGAAGGCGTCTCATCTCAGGCCTTCTTCAGCTTCACCTTGAACTTCACCTTCACCTCGGCGCCGATGGTGTCGGTCGCCTTCCATTCGCCCAGGCCGATGCCGAAATCGCCGCGCCTGAGCGTGAGCTCGCCCTCCATGGTCGCGCCGTCGCCCGAAGGTGTCCAGGTGAAGGGCACGTCGAGCGCCTGCTTCACGCCCTTCAGCGAAAGCGTCCCTCGCGCCGCGTAACGGTTGCCGTCGAGGCGCCGCAGCTCGGTCGAGCGGAACTCGGCGCTGGGAAATCCGGCGTAGTCGAACCAGTCCTTGTTGCGGATCTCCTTGTTCACGTCCGGGATGCTCATGTCGGCGCTCGCGACCTTGACGGTGACGTCCAGGCTGCCGCCGGCGGGCTTTTCCGGATCGAAGGAGAGGCGCGCGTCGAACTCCCTGAACACGCCCGGCGCCGGGCTCTTCTCGAAGGTGGCGACGAACTCGAGCCGGCTGCCCGCGGGATCCATTTTCCAGTCCGCAGCGAGCGCCGGAGAGGCGGAGAGGACGGCGCACACGAGGAGGATTCCGTTCATGTCGTGCTCCAGGGAAGCATGCGCGCGAGAACCTTGTCCTTCTTCACGTAGTGGTGGCGCAGCGCGGCGCCGACGTGCGCGGCGAGCACCAGCGCGAGCAAGGTGACGAGCCAGGCGTGGATCGTCGCGAACAGGTCGGCGAGCGCCTTGTCGGCGGCCGCGAGCGCCGGCAGCGGGATCGTCCAGAAAATCCTGAACGGAACGCCGCTCGCCGAGCTGATCACCCATCCCGTCAGCGGCAGCGCGAGCATCAGGGCGTACAGGAGGAAGTGCGACACGCGCGCGCCGGCGCGCTCCCAGAGAGGCATCTCCCAGGGCAGACCGGGGGCGCGATGCGAAAGGCGCCACGCGAGGCGCAGCGCGAGCAGCGCGAGGATCACCATTCCCGTCGACTTGTGCCAGACGAAGAGATCGAGCTTGGTCGGCGAAAGCCGCCAGCTCACGGCGAGGAGGCCGAGCGCGATCTGCGCGAGGATGAGCAGCGCCATTCCCCAGTGGAATGCCTTCGCCGTTGCGCTCCAGGTATCGGCATCGTTGCGCTGCATGGGCGGGCTATTCTAGCGGCTCGCCCAGGCTTGCGGCTGGCTGACTAGGTGGCCAGTGCCCGGAGCGTATGATAGCGGCCGGGGACAGGTCGCTACAGGGGAAAAGCGATGGACCTCGAAGACACCGACAACCTCACCATCTTCGCGCCCACCGAGAAGGGCAAGAAGGAGCTCAAGGCAGGGTCGACGAACCTTTCGGTCGTCGCTCTCGAGCTCATGGTGATGTTCGACGGGAAATCTCCGATGGCGGCGATCACGAAGCGCGTGCCTGGCGCCCGGCCGGGCGAGATCGGCAAGGCGGTGGAAGCGCTGCTCAAGGACCGGCTCATCGACGTCGTAAAGCCCGGGGCGGCGACGGAGGACGACTTCGGCTCCTTTTTCGAGGTGCCGATCGAGGCGATGCCGGAAAGCGTCTCGGCGCAGTTCCGCGACGAGGCGGAAAAAGGCCTGCAGTCGCTCGACCGCGCCGGCTACTACATCGGCGTCGCGAGACAGGCGGCGGCGACGAAGCCTCCGAACAACGGCGCGAGGTACGCCGTCCTTATGGTCGAGGACAACGCGCCGTTCATCACCGCGGTCAAGATGCTGCTCAAGCTGGAGGGCTACGAGGTGCGGGTCGCCACGAACCGCGACGAGATCGTCGCCGCGCTGAGGGGCGCACCGCTGCCCGACGCCATCCTGCTCGACGTGAACCTGCCCGGCACCGACGGCTTCTCCATCCTCGCGCGCGTTCGCCAGCATCCCGCGCTTAAGACCATCCCGGTGATCATGCTCACCGCGCAGGCGAGCCGCGGAGACGTCCTTCGCGGCCTGTCCGGCGGAGCCGACGGCTATATCACCAAGCCCTTCGAGCACGAGGCGCTGATGAAGAGCCTGCGCGCCGTGCTCGGCGTGAGCGACCAGCCCGCGAAGAAGTCCTAGGCGTGCAGCAGCAGCGCCGCGAGCTCCTGCGGCACCAGGATCATCGAGTCGTGCCCGGTCTTCAGCTCGTGGAAGCGCCACGCGGGATCCTTTCGGTATTTCGCCGCGAACTGGTCGAAGGTGCCGGTCGCCGGCGACGAGCAATAGATGAACGTCTTGGGCAGCGCGGCCGACGACGAGTTCGCGCGCCGCAGCGCCTGGGTGAAGCAGCGATAGGGGTGAGGCCGCTCGCGCTGTCGGGCGAAGGCGACATGCTCGGGCGCGACGACGCCCCACAGCGAAGCCGGCGGCGGGTCGACGTATCCGGTGCGCTCGCCCTGCTCCCGGAACGCCGCCGCGCGCGCGGGAACGACGTAGTCGAGCGCGCAGCGGCCGTCCTCGGGAACGAAAGCGTCGAGATAGACGAGGCGCCGGATGCGTTCTGGCGCGCGCTCGGCCGCGCCGGTCACGACCATGCCGCCGTAGCTGTGGCCGACGAGCACGATATCGCGCAGGTCCTCCATTTCGAGGACCGCGACGACGTCCTGGACCTGCACGGCGAGGTCGACGTCTGGGGTCGCGAGATGCGCACGCTCGCCCAGTCCCGTAAGCGTGGGCGTGAACACCTCGTGCCCCGCGCGCCGCAGCAGCGGCGCGACGAAGCGCCACTTCCAGCCGCCGGACCAGGCGCCGTGCACGAGAACGAAGGTCGTCATGAGCGTCAGCGCTTCGGCGCGAGCAACCCGAACATCGCGCCCTGCGGGTCGAACGCCTGGGCGATCCACTGCCCGGTGGGGACCTGCGTCGGCTCGAGTCCGATTTTGCCTCCCGCTTTCCGGACGCGAGCGACCGCGGCGTCGATCGCCTCGACGTTGAAGTAGTACAACCAGAAGGGCCCGGGCGCCTCGGGCACCTTGGTCATGATGCCGCCGACCGCGGCGCCGCCGGTCGAGAACGTCTGGTAGACGCCCATCTTGCCCATGTCGATGGCGTTCTCCTTCTTCCAGCCGAACAGGTCCGAGTAGAACGCAAACGCGGCCTTGCCGTCGCCCGCCTGCAGCTCGCGCCAGCCGACGTGTCCGGGCGCGCCTGGCGCGGGTTCGGGCGGCCCCTCGGCGCTGTTGCCCTTCATGATGATGAACACCGCGCCGTGCGGGTCGGCGACGACCGCGAAGCGCCCCACCCCCGGGATGTCCTCCGGAGGGCGATGAACCTGGCCGCCGGCCTTCTTGACGCGCGCCGCGTAGTCGTCGACATCGTCGACGGCGATGTAGCCGTTCCAGCAGGGCGGAACCCCCCGCTTTCTCGCCTCGTCGGAAATCGCTATGAGCCCGCCCACGTCGACCACGTCCGCCGAGAACAGTGTGTAGGGACCGTTGCCCATTCCGGCTTCCCTGGCGCTCCAACCGAGCGCCTTGGCATAGAACGCCCGGGATGCCTTCGTGTCGTTGCTCATTACGTCGTACCAGATGAACTTGCCGTGGTATTTGGACATGGCTTCAGCCTCCTGGAAGGGTCTTCATCCACGCGAGCAGCGCTTCGGCCACCGCGCGCGGCTGCTCGGGGACGAGCGCGTGGCCCGCGTCCGGGATCACCACGACGGTGACGCGCCCGCCCAGCTCCTTGCGCAGATCGTACGCCGTGTCGCGCGGCCGGAAGCGGTCGAACTCCGCCTGCAGGTCGAGGAGCGGAGCGCTCCCCGCGCCCCACCAGGCCGCCTGCGGCGTAGCAAGGCCGGCCGCGCGCTGGCTCGCGTTCACCTCCGGATGGAAGCCCTCGAGCCACCCGCTCGCGTCGTGGCCCGGCGCGAAGAAGGTGTGCCGCAGATGCTTCAGGCGCTCGGCGTCGGGAAGCGAGCTGTCGGCGCATTTCGTCACCGCCTCGGCGAGCTCCTCCGGATAGGTCTTCGCCGCGGCGGCGAGGATGGCAACGCCGCGAACGAGCGTCGGGTGATCGGCGGCGGTCATGCGCGCGACCCAGTTGCCGAAGGCGTGCCCGGCGACCACGGCGGGACCGCCCTCGCGCTCGATCACCGCCGCCACGTCGCGCGCGAGGTCGTGCAGCGTGAGCCCTTCGAGCGGCCCCGTGCTCCGTCCTATCCCGCGCGGCTGCGGCCGCAGCACGCGGTAGCCGGAGGCGGCCAGCACGCGCGCGAGATCGTCGTAGTCCTCCGCGCCGCGCCCGCGCGAAGGCAGGACGATGACGAGGGGGCCCTTGCCCTCGGCGATCGTCTCGATGTGCGCGTCGCCCGAGGCGACCAGATGGGACATCGCCGCATGATACGCAGGGGCGAAAAAAAAGGGCGCCGAGGAGCCCCTTCCCGCTCACTCGGCGCCCGACCGGCCCGCCAAGCCCTCCCTCAGAGTCCGGCTCGCGAGTACCAGGTCCGGTCGCGGAGCAGGCACTTCAGGGACAGCACGCCGCCCCACGCGAGAAAAGCAACAGCAGCAATATGGATCACAAGAGTCAGCAGGTTCGTCATGTTCGCCTCCCTAGTAGTACATCACCGGTTCCGGAACGATCTCCCTGGCCTGGTTCTCGATCTGGGCCGGAAGATAGTCGCTCGCGGCGATGGTGGCTGCGGCCGATTCATCGGTGCCCGCCTGCGCCGGCATCAGCAGGACGGCGACCGCGCAGATCACGACCGCCAGCAGCATCAGCGTGAACAGGCTGGGCTTCGATTCGCGGTTGCTCATCTTGGGTCTCCTCTCGCTTCGCGGACCGGCGGAAATCGCCCGTCCGATGGAGACCACTTTAGGGCTGCGGCTTCGGGGAATCCCCGCCGTCCGGCACTGGGGCGTTGTGCCGGAGGCCACAAACGGCCGCGCCCTGCGAAACGCATCACGCCGGTTTTGTGCCAAACGCACAAAACCGCGGCAAGCGCGGGAAAGCAGGTCTTACCAGTGCGCCGGGAGGCGCTTGTGGACGCGGATCTGCTTGGCGTCGACCGAGATGTACCCGCCCGCGGTGAGGTCCTTGACGATGCGGTTCACCATCTCGCGCGAGCCGCCGATGCGCTCGGCGATGTCCGACTGGGTCAGGCGCTCAGGAACGACGCGCGCGCCGTCCTGCTCGACCGCGCTCTCATCGATGAACTTGGCGAAGCGCCCGTAGACGTCCTTGAGCGCGAGGTCGCGGACCTGCTTGACGAGGCTGCGCGTCTTGGCGATGAGCATGTGGATGAGGTGGCGGGCGAACAGGGGGTTCTTCGCGAGGAGCTGCTCGATCTCGCTCATCGGGATGACGAAGCAGCGGCAGGGCTCGAGCGCCATCACCGACGCCGAGCGCGGCCCCCCGTCGAGCACGAGCTCGCCGAAGTAGCTGCCCTCGCGCATGGTGGAGAGCACCACTTCCTTGCCGTCCTCGTCGCTCACGTAGACCTTGACGCGCCCGGCGAGCAGGACGTAGAGCGAGTCGGTCTCGTCGCCCTCGGTGATGATCACCGCGTTCTTGGGGTAGGAGCGCGCCGTGCCGTGCGGGGCGAGGTCCTTGAGCGCCTCCTCGCCCAGGGTGGCGAGTGGGCCAATGCCCATCGATACGGCCTGTGACAGCGACATGGGGCCCCCCAGGAGTGCTTGAGGCTGAATTCTGGCATGGCGCGCGCCGCTTGTGCAGAGGCTCCGTCCGGGCGCAACATGACGGCTCATCCCGGGGAGAAAATACATGAGACGCCTCGCTGCCGCAGCCGCTTCGCTGCTCGCCGCCGCCCTGGCGGGCGCGCAGACGCTGGACGACCTGAAGAACGACGGGAAGAACACCGACAACATCCTCACCTACGGCATGGGCTATGCCCAGCAGCGCTACAGCCCCCTCGCCCAGGTCAACAAGACGACCGTGAAACGCCTGGTGCCGGTCTGGAACCTGAGCCTCGACAACAACTGGGGCGAGCAGGCCCAGCCCATCGTCTACAACGGCGTCATGTACGTCACCAACGCCAGGGCGACGGTCGCGATCGACGTCGCGACCGGCAAGCAGATCTGGAAGCAGACGCTCGACTGGCCGGCGGACACCCCGCGCGTCGTTTGCTGCGGCGTATCGAACAAGGGGGCCGCGATCTACAACGGCAAGGTCTACCGCACCACGCTCGACGCTTTCGTCGTGGCTTACGACGCGAAGACCGGCAAGGAGATCTGGAAGTCGAAAGCCGCCGAATGGAAGGACGGCTATTCGCTCACCGTGGCGCCGCTCGTCGCCAACGGCGTGCTCATCACCGGCATCTCGGGCGCGGAGTACGGGATCCGCGGCTTCATCGACGGCTGGGATCCGGAGACCGGGAAGCAGCTGTGGCGCCGCTACACCATCCCGGCGCGCGGCGAGAAGGGCAACGAGACCTGGCCGAAGGACAACAATGCCTGGGAGATCGGCGGCGGCTCGGCCTGGATCACCGGCTCCTACGATCCGGCGCTCGACCTCGTCTACTGGGGCATCGGCAACCCCGCGCCTTGGGCCTCGCAGAGCCGTCCGGGAGACAACCTGTATACGTCGTCGGTGCTCGCGATCCGGCCGAAGACCGGCGAGATCGCCTGGCACTACCAGTTCACCCCGAACGACGCCTACGACTACGACGCCTGCTGGGAGCTGATCCTCGCCGACCTCAACGTCGGCGGCAAGCCGCGCAAGGTCGCGATGCAGCTCAACCGCAACGGCTTCCTCTACGTGCTCGACCGCAGCGACGGCCAGCTCATCTCGGCGAAGGCGTACGAGAAGGTCAACTGGGCAAGCGGCGTCGACATGAAGACCGGGCGCCCCGTCGAGACCGACATCGCGAAGAGCATCCGCGACATGAAGGCGACCGAGCACTGGCCCTCCACCCGCGGCGCGAAGAACTGGGAGCACGCCGCGTTCAGCCCGCAGACCGGCCTTCTGTACGCGAACACGCTGCACGAGGGGCGCATGTACAAGCACCTCGAGACCAAGCCGTACAAGGCCGGCGAGCGCTACATGTTCATCGAGAACCTGCCGCTTGCGCGCGCCGCCGGCGAGCCGGTCGGGCACATGGAAGCGATCGACCCTCTCACCGCCGAGAAGAAGTGGCGCGTGCCGCTCACCGAGTTCCAGAACTGGTCGGCGATGCTCGCGACCGGCGGCGGCCTGGTGTTCACCGGCAAGGAGACCGGCGAGTTCATCGCGCTCGACGCCGACACCGGCAAGCAGCTGTGGCAGTTCCAGACCGGCTCGGGCATCAACGCGATGCCCGTGACCTTCACGCAGGGTGGCCGCCAGTACGTCACCGTCCTGTCGGGGGTCGGCGGCCTCTACTGGAACATCGCGCGCGAGCAGCTCAAGGACAAGGTGCCGCCCGGCGGCTCGGTGTGGACCTTCGCGCTGATGCCTGATTGAAGCCCGCCTTGATCGCCCTCGCCATCGCCTGCGCCCCGGCGATGGCGCAGGACGCGCAGAAGCTGAAGGCCGGCGCCGAGATCTACGAGCGCAACTGCTCGCCCTGCCACGGCGCGCGCATGATGGACCCGCAGGGCGCGTCCGATCTGCGGAAGTTTCCGCACGACCAGCGCGAGCGCTTCCTCAACTCGGTGACCAAGGGAAAGAACCAGATGCCGCCCTGGGGCGGCCTCCTGAAGCCCGAGGACGTCGAAGCGCTGTGGGTCTACGTCGTCAACGCCGAGAGCGTCTACGGTCACTGAACCACGACGCCCCAGGGTAGCTTCCCGACCGGGATGTCGGCGATCTTCGCGTTCTTCCGCGTGTCGATGACCGACACGACGCCCGAGCGGCCGCACGCGACGTAGAGCTTGCTCCCGTCGGGCGTGAGCGCCATGTTCCAGGGACGCTGGCCGACCGGGATGGTGGCGACGAAAGTGTTCGTCGCCGTGTCGAGCACCGACACCGAGGCGTCGCCTCCGTTCGAGACGTAGACGTGCCTGCCGTCCGGGTGCACCGCGATGCCGTTCGAGCGCTTGCCCGCGGGGATCTTCGCGAGCACGGCGTGCGCTCTGGCGTCGATCACGAACACCGTGTCGGCGTTCTCGGCGGCGACGTAGGCGCGGCTGCCGTCGGGCAGGAAGCCGATGCCGCGCGGCCGCTCGCCGACCTTGATCTGGCCGGCCTGAGCGCGCTTGTCCACGTCGATCACTTCGACGGTGTCGCCGTCCTCCGAGCTCGCGTACACGGTCCTGCCGTCCGGGCTGAACTCCGCGTGCTCGGGGTTCTGTCCCTTGACTTTCACGGTGAAGGCTTCCTTGCGCGTCGCCGTGTCGATGAAGGTCACGCTGTTCGACTGCTCGCTCGCCGCGACGATCCAGCGGCCGTCCCACGAGCGCCCCACGCCCTCGGGCGAGACGCCGAGGGCGATCGCGCCGGATGGCTTGCGCTCCTTGAGATCGATCAGCACGAGGCGGTTGCCCGGCTGGTCGCTGACATAGAGCCAGCCGCCGGCCGCGGCCGCGCCGCGCGGCTTGCCGCCGGTCTCCAGGGTGGCGACGACGGCGTCGCTGGCGGTGTCGACGACGCTCACCGACCCCGAGCCCTCGTTCGATACGTAGGCGAAGGGCGCGGCGAGCGCAACGGACGGGAAGAGCAGAAAGAGAGCGAGCTTGTTCATGAGGGCAGCATCCTGCGGAATATCCCGTAGCGGGGGAAGAAGAGATGCCTGAGCGCGGCGCCGACGTGGACGGCGATCAGCGCGACGAAGACGAACGAGGTGGTGACGTGCAGCGCGTTGAACACCGCGTAGACCGAGCGGTCGTCCGGGCCCCAGGGCGGCAGCAGCACGGCGTTGAAGAATTTCACGCCGAACCTGCTGAAATTCGACGCGGTGTAGCCGGCGACCGGCATGACGATCATGCACACGTAGAGCAGCGCGTGGCTCACGCGCGCGGCGCTCTGCTCCCACGCGGGCATCGCCGCGGGAAACGGCGGCGGCTTGTGCGTGAGGCGCCAGCCGAGGCGCACGAGGATCAGCAGCCCGATCACGAGGCCGGTGGACTTGTGGAAGTTCACGAAGACGGCGCGCTCGGGCGTGAGGCGCGGCACGGTCTGCAGGTACCAGCCGAACGCGATCTGCCCGAGGGCGGCGAGCGCGATCACCCAGTGCAGCACGATCGCCGTGCGGGAATAGCGGTCTTCCACGGCGTTATGGTAGCTCAGCCCGTCCACTCGATCCCCGCCCACAGCCCGCGCGGAGCGCCCGGCGCGTAGAAGGTCTCGTTCGTCTGCGCGCCGGGGACGGCGAGCGCGCCGCCGGGAAAGAAGTTCTGCCGCAGCGCCCCCGCGGTCGCGTAGCGCCGGTCGAAGACATTGCTCACGCGCGCGAAGACTCGGAAGCCCTTGTCGAGCCTGTAGTCCAGGTTGAGGTGGACGAGCGCGTAGCCGGCGACCTCGCCCGAGCCGAGGAAGGCGACGCCGTCGGCCTGGTGAGCGTTGTTGTCGTTGCCACGCGCGAACTGGCGCGACACCGCGACGGCGTTTGCCGCGACGGTGAGCCTGTCGGTCAGGTCGACGCTCGCGAGCGCGTTCAGGTGCTGGCGAGGGATCCCGGGAATGTGGTTCCCGGGGGAGACCTGGATGTTGCCGTTCGTGTCGGCGCTGCTGTTCGCCTGCGAGAACAGGAGCGCGCTCGACTGGTAGGTCGCGTCGACGAGGCTGTAGTTGAGCGCCCAGCCAATGCGTCCCTCTTGCCGCGCGAGCGCCGCTTCCAGGCCCTGCCTGCGCGTCCGGCCGAAATTCTGGAAGAAGCCCGAGCTCGCGGCGGTGCTTACGAAGAGGATGTCGTCGTAGCTCGTGGTGCGGTACAGCGCGGCGGCCCATTTCAGGCCGCCGTCGGTCCTGCCGCGCGCGCCGGCCTCGAAGGTGCGCGAGACGACCTGCTTGAGCGGCGGGTCGGAGGTCATCGCGTTCGGGAGGTTGCACGGGCTCGCGGGGTCGGCGCAGCCGAGCTCGATCGGCGAGGGCGCGCGGCTGCCCTGGCTGAATCCCGCGTACGCCGTGAGCGAGGAACCCGGCGTGAACGACAGGCCGAGCGCCGGGTTCAGCTTCGAGTACACGAGATTGTTGTCCAGCCCTTGCGCGGGAGGCGGCAGCGGCGGAGCGAGCCGGTCGCCCGTGCGGATCGCGGTGCGGTTGTAGCGCGCGCTCGCGGTGGCGTGCCAGCGCTCGCCCGGCGAATACGTGTCCGAAAGGTACAGGCTCGCCGTGCCGCTCGTCCCCTGGAGGTTGACGATCTCGGTTTCGGCGCCCGTCGGCGCCGCGGCGCGGCTGGAGTCGAACTGTCCGAGCTGATACGTCTGCCGGAAGGTGCTGCTGCTGCGGTCGTAGGTGCCGCCTGCGATGAACAGGTTGCGCTCGCCCGGCGCGGGCTCGCCGGTCCAGGAGAGCTGGGTCGAGAAGCCGTACCCGCGCTGATCGGTGCTTGTGCGGTTGGTCGAGGAGGCGTTGGGGTCGCCGTCCTCGAACGGCACGACGCCGTTCCGCGGGTCGGTCACCTCGTTCACGTCGCCGTTGACCGTCTTCTTCGAGCTGCCGCGGTAGTACAGGACATTGGACCAGAGCAGGTCGGCGGTGATCCAGCGCGTCGCGTTCACCGCGAGCATGTCGAGGCGGTTCTGCGTGTCGTCGCGCAGCGTGTAGGCCTGTCTCGGATCGGCGGAATACATCGTCCCGGGCAGCAGCCCGTTTCCGGTGAGGTCCGAATCGGCGTAGGTGAAGCTGACGTCGATGTCCGACTTTCCGTCCTGCCACCCGGCCTTCGCGAAGAACTGGCGCACGTCCGAGGGCGACTGCACGCGCCACCCGTCCTCGCGCAGTCCGCTGGCGCTCACGAAGTAGTCGTAGGGCCCGCTCGCCCCGCCCTGCTGCGCTGCGAGCGAGCGCCGGCCGAAGGAGCCGCCGCTCGCCTGCACCTCGGTTCCCGGATACTGCGCGCCGCTCTTGGTGCGGATCGAGAGCGCGCCGCCGAGCGTGTTGAGGCCGAACAGCGGCACCGAGCCCGGGACCAGGTTCAGGGTGGAGATCGCCGTCATCGGAACGAGATCCCAGTTCACGGTATCGCCGAAGGGCTCGTTGATGCGCACGCCGTCCTGGTAGACGGAGAGTCCCTGCGGCGTGCCGAGCAGCGGCGACGCCGTGAAGCCGCGGTAGCTGACGTCCGGCTGGTAGGGATTGCTCTGCACCTCGTTGATGTTCACGCCGGGCAGCCGCTCGTTCATGAACTCCGGCAGCGTGATCGAACGCTGGCGGGAGATCTCGGCGCCGGTGACGGCCTGGACGTTGGACGGAATCTCGGCGGCCGGCACGCCGAACCCGGGCAGCGGCGTCACGCCGATCACCTCGACCGAGGGCGTCTCGAGCTGCTCGGCCGGGTTCTGCGCGAGCGCTAAGGGCGCGGTGAGGCTCGCCCAGAAAAGCGCGAGGCCCGGGTCTCTAATCGAGGCTCGCAATGTAGTGCGCCAGATCCTCGATGTCCTGCTCGCTGATGGTCTGGGCGACGCTCGTCATGTTGCCGGCGTCGTTGGTGCGCGTCCGCGCCTTGAAGGCCTTGAGCTGCTTGACGACGTATTCGGGCCATTGCCCGGCGACGCGCGGGATCTCGTTCTGCCCCTTCATGCCTCCCAGGTGGCACATGGTGCACAGGACCTCGTCGGCCTTCTTCTTCCCCCGCGCGACGCGCGCGGGGTCGGCCGTGAACGCGATCGGCTTCGGCTTCTGCGCGGCGAAGTAGTCGGCGAGGTCGAGCATGTCCTCGCGCGAAAGTCTCGAGACGAACTGCGCCATGAGGCCGTTGCTGCGGCGTCCCTCCTTGAAGTCCTTCAGCTCGAGGTAGATGTAGCGCGCGGTCTGTCCGGCGAGAACGGGATATTCGCCGCTCGCCGAGTTCCCGTCCGGCCCGTGGCAGGTGACGCATGCCGCCGCCTTCTTCCTGCCCGCCTCGGGGTCGGCGTGCGCGGCAGCGCCTGCGAGGAGAAATAAAAAGGCCGCCGTGAAGGCGGCCTTCCGGGCGTGCATGGCTCAGGGCAGCGAGAAGACGAGCACGCTGTTGCCGCGCTTGAAGTCGATCTGGGTGTTGCCGCCCGCCGCGACCGCGATGTACTGCTTGCCGCCGACCGAGTAGGACACGGGCGGGGCGTTTACGCCCGCCCCGGCCTGGTACTGCCACAGCAGCTGGCCGCTCTTCGCATCGAGCGCCTTGAACCAGCCGTTGCCCTCGCCGAAGAACACTAGGCCCCCGGCGGTGGCGAGCGCGCCGCCGATGAGCGGCTGCTCGGTGTCGTATTTCCACGCGACCTTGCCCGTGTCGATGTTCACCGCGGACAGGCGTCCCCACTGCTTTTCGCTCGCGATGGTCTTGAACGCGCCGCCCAGCCACAGCTTGCTGCCGCCGGGGTAGTTGGCGGCCTCGACGTGGTAGGTCATCGGCTGGTGCAGGTTGAGCGCGTAGGCGAGGCGCGTGCTCGGGTTGATCGCCATCGGCGACCACTCGACCCCGCCGTTCGCCCCCGGGAGCATGCGCGCGCCCTGCGGCGTCGGCAGCACCCACATGTTCTCCTGCGGGATCATCGCCTCGGAGAAGCGGATGAGCTTGCCGGTCGCGCGCTCGTGCACGTAGATGTGGCCGGTCTTGCCGCCGTGGATGACGACGTCGACCATCTTGCCGTCCTTGTCCGCGGCCTGAGTGAGGATCGGCGGGCTGACCGCGTCGAGGTCCCACACGTCGTGCGCGATGTACTGGTAGTGCCACTTGCGCTTGCCGGTGGCGAGATCGATCGCGACCATCGAGTCCGTATACAGGTTGTCGCCGGGGCGCTCCGCACCGTACAGGTCGGGCGAGGGGTTGCCGACGACGAAGAACACGGTCTTGGTCTTGCGGTCGACCGCGGGCGTCATCCACACGCCGCCGCCGAGGGTCTGGTAGAAGCCGCCGCCCTTGGAGGCGAACTGCTTCTTCTCCGCGGCGATGTCGCGCTTCATGTTGCGCCCGGTGGCGTCGTTCTCGGCCCACACGCCCTCGTGCCCCTTCTCGGGGATGGTATAGAAGGTCCACAGCAGCTTGCCGCTCTTCGCGTCATAGGCCTTCAGGAACCCGCGGATGCCGTACTCACCGCCGTTGGTGCCGATGAGCACCCTGCCGTCGACGGCGGTCGGCGCCATGGTTTCGGAGTAGCCCTTCTCGGGATCGGCGATCTGGGCCTCCCATTTCACCGCGCCGGTCTTGGCGTCCAGCGCGACAAGCTTCGCGTCGAGCGTGCCCATGTAGACCATGCCCTCGTACGCCGCCACGCCGCGGTTGTTCGGGCCGCAGCAGAAGGTGGTGATCGGCCCCATCTTGTGCTTGTAGTGCCAGAACTCGGTCCCGGTCGCCGCGTCGATCGCGTAGACGTGGTTGAACGAGGTGGTGAGGAACATGACGCCGTTCACGACGAGCGGCGCGGTCTCCATCGACTCGAGCACCGCGGTCTGGAAGACGAACGCCGGGCGCAAGCCCTTCACGTTGTTTGCGTTGATCTGCGAGGCCGGATAGTAGCGGGTCTGCTCGTAGTTGCTGTTCGGATGGAGGTGGTTCTTGTCGTCCCTGGCCGCGGCATCGAGCATCGCCTGGGTCACCGGGACGAGCGCGGCGGACATCTTGGCGCCCGAGGTGGTGGGACCGCCCTTGACTTCCTGAGCCTGGGCGATGAAGGCGGCGGAGCAGAGGCCAGCGAAAGCGATCAAACGGAGATTACTGCGGAGCGAGGTGCGCATGAGTCCCCCTTGCGAGTTGTCTGACGTTCTTATTTGTCGTGACGCCGCTCAGTTGCGAGGAAATACCGTTGGCATGAGGGCGGTACGTGGCTACTATAGTTCAGCCCACTTATGGGATTCAAGATGAGATTGGCTCGGAGAATTGCTACGGCATCGATGCTGCTCGCGGCCTTTTCGGCAGGGGCCCAGGAGCTTTCCCCCAATGCCCAGCTCCTTGCTGCGGCGCGGCAAGGCGACCTCGCCGGCGTTACTCGGCTGCTCGACGCGGGCGCGGCGGTGAACTCGCGCAACCGTATCGGCGACACGCCGCTGATGATCGCATTGAAGAACAACTACAAGGCGGTGGCCCAGCTCGCTGTCGCGAGGGGAGCCGACGTGAATCTCGCGAACCTGTCGAAGGTGACCCCGCTCATGGCGGCGAGCTTCTCGGGGAGCGCCGAGCTCGCCGCGCTGCTCCTCGAGCGAGGTGCCGACCGCGCCCCCGAGGACCGGGTCGGCAAGACCGCGATGGTCTACGCGGCGGGCCTGGGGCACTCGGAGGTGGTGGCGCTGCTGCTCGACCGCGGCGAGAGCCCCCGCGCCGCCTACCACAACGATCTGACGGCCCTCATGTGGGCGGCGGGGAACGGCCACGCGGGGACGGTCAGGCTGCTCCTCGAGCGCGGGGCGGACGTGAAGGCGCGGGACAACCGCGGCAAGACGGCGCTCACGATGGCGGTCGAGGGTGGCCACAGGGAAGCGGAGCAGCTGCTCCGCCAGGCCGGCGCCAACGACTAGAAACGAGGCTGGAAATGAAAAGGCCCGGAGGGAATCTCCGGGCCCTGCTCCGGCCGGGGGTTGGCCGGGAGCGAAATCAGTTGTACATCATCGGCGCGGCGTCTTCGTAGCTCGGCGCATCCTGCTTCGGGAAGGCCTTGGCCAGGCCGGCGTCGCCGTACTCGTAGATCGCGGGCTCGACGCTCTTCGCCTGGTTCTCGATCTGCGCCGGCAGGTACTCGGTGGAGGCGCTGAAGCCGGTGGTGCTCGCCGAAACCGGCGTCAGGGCGACGAGGACGGTGATGCCGAAGAGCGCGATCGCGGCTGCCACGGTGTTCTTGATCATGTTGGTCTCCTCTCTGTTTCGGTTTCAGGCTCGCGGAAATCGCTCGCCCAACGGCCTCCACTTTAGGCGTCCGCCCTCCCGGATTCGCCGTCGCACGGCGCAGGAATTCTGTGACGTACGCACATTTCGCCGCCGGAAGCGGCTAGACTCGGCACAAATGCGCGCGCCGCGACTCTTCCTCGCCGTCCTGGCGCTCGCGGCCGGAGCCGCCTTCTCCTGGCGCAGCAGCGCTCGGCGGCCGCGCGTTACCCTAACGGATACACGTGGAGGAAGATCGGCAATGGGAGCATTCCGGGGACTCTGCCTTGCTGCGGCGGCCTGGTTCGCGCTCGCCGCCGCAACCGCGCTCGCCGATGAAACACCGTCAGCCGGGGCCGCTCCGCTCCAGCTGTCTTTCGCGGCCCCCGTCCAGCTTGTCCCTGAATCGAGGGACGTCTCGGGGCTGAGGCTCACCCTGTTCTACGGGAAGAACGCCGGCGTTTCCGGCCTCGACATCGCCGCCCTCGGCTTCTCCCAGTCCGGGACACTTGCCGGGGTCCAGCTGTCTTTGTTCGCGAATGCAGTCGAAGGCAGGACGACGGGGCTGCAAGCCAGCCTCCTCGCGAACGGCGCGGGGCAGCTCTCCGGCGTCCAGGTCGGCGGCATCATCGCCAATTTCGCCCGCGAGGGGGGACACGGGGTGCAGGTCGGGGTCTCCAACTTCGCGGGCGGCAAGTTCAGCGGCGTTCAGATCGGATTGATAGGAAGCGCCTTCCGCACCGACTGGGCGACCCTGGACTTCGCGGGCGTCCAGATCGGCGTGATCAATCTCGTGAACGGCGACGTCTCCGGCGTTCAGGTCGGGGCATTGAACGGCGAGGGCATCAAAGAGGGAAAGTTAAGCGGTGTTCAAATCGGTGCAGTGAATTTCGCGGGCGAGTGCAAGGGCCTTCAGATCGGGATCTTCAACAGCTGCAGGGACATGCGCGGCGTGCAGATCGGGCTGATCAATCACATCGCGGAGGGAGCCGTGAGATGGCTCCCGATCGCCAACGCGAAGTTCTAGGGACCTAGTGGCGGCTTCGGCGGCCCGCGGCGCGGCGGGGCTTGGCCTCGGTCGAGGCGCGGTGCGGCTTGTGTGCCAGTTTCTGGCGGCGCAGATAGGTGACGACCTTGGGGGCGAAAGTCGTGCTCTCCGACGCCTTGCCGCGCCGCGCGAACCCTCCGAACAGGTAGGCGACAAGGAGCCCTACCAGCGTCCACGCGAGCAGCACGGAGACCCACACGATCCAGCTCGATTCCATCCGCTTACCCTACACCGATTTCGGCGCGCGGCCTATGCGCTGCACACCGCAGGCGCCCCTATTTCTCGCGCGGCCTCGCAAATGCGTCGCAAGTGCGCGCTCACCCGTAGATAAAGGAAGACGAATCCGTCGCTTTATTGCGACATATCCGTCGGGGGGTGAAGGTATAGCCCACGCGGCTCCCCGATAACGCTGCCGTTCTCGCACACCAGCATCCCGCGCAGGAACGTCGCCTTGACGCGCGCTCCGAGCGCGTGGCGAAGGCGACGCCGGGCGTTGAATCGAGCGCTTAGCGCTGGTAAGTCCCGACCAGCTCGGCGCGCGCGATGACGTGACCCTGCATCGCCCTTTCGAGCGCGGCCTTGTCGGGGCGGCTCAATCCCTGGAGCACGGTATCGAGCGCGTAGAGCTTGTGGAAGTAGCGGTGCCGGCCGACCGGCGGGCAAGGGCCGCCGTAGCCGGTACGCTGCCAATCGTTGGTCCCTTCCGCGGTTCCGGCCGGAAGAGCCTTCGCGCCTTCGGCGAGAGCGCTCGCGGAAGGCGGGATGTTGTACAGCACCCAGTGCACCCAGGTCATCTTGGGCGCGGCAGGATCCGGCGCATCCGGGTCGTCGACGATGAGCGCAAGGCTCTTCGCCTGCGCGGGAACGCCGGACCAGGAGAGTGGCGGCGATGCATCGCCGCCGTCGCAGGTGTACTTCTTCGGGATCGCGCCGTTGTGCGCAAAGGCGCTCGAGATGAGATTCATCGCTCCGCTCCTTCCAGAGAGTTCCTGCCCGAACGCCGCGCCGGCGAGCAGCGCCGATACGGAAACAGCGAGACGCAGGGAGATCACGTCGGCCGGTGAAGGTAGCGGCCGCGCGGCTCGCCGAACACCTTGCCGTTCTCGCACACCAGCATCCCGCGCAGGAACGTCGCCTTGACGCGCGCTCCGAGCTCGATGCCCTCGAAGGGCGTGTAGCCCTGCGTCGACTCGGAGTCCCTGGCCCGGATCGTCCACGTCTCGCCCGGGTCGACGAGCGCGAGGTCGGCGTCGAGGCCCGGCGCGATGTCTCCTTTGGAGTTAAGGCCGTAGCGCCGCGCCGGGTTGTGGCTGATGAGGCTCGCGATGCGGGAGAGCGCGAGTCCGCGCTTCGTGCCCTCGGAGACGAGCGCGGGCAGCAAATACTCGGTTCCGCCGAAGCCCGATTTCGCGAGCCAGATGTTGCCGAAGGCCTTCTTCCCCGCCTTGGTCTCGTGGCGGCAGCAGGCGTGGTCGCTCACCACCCAGTCGATCCTGCCTTCGAGGAGCTTCTCCCACAGGAACTCGACGTCCTCGCGCGGGCGGATCGGCGGGTTGACCTTGGCGAGCACGCCCGCCTTGGCGCCGGTATCGAGCATCAGGTGGCCGATCGTCGCCTCGCGGCGGAAGTCGATGTGCGGGAACACCTCGGCCATCTGCAGGGCCGCGGCGAGCGCTTTTTTCGAGGAGAGGTGCAGCAGGTTGATGTTCGGCAGCGCGGTTTCGTTCGCGAGGTAGGCGGCGATGAACACCGCGAGCCCCTCGGAATGCGGCGGCCTCGCCGCGTGGTAGGCGGCGAGGCCCTTCAGCCTCGAACGCTCGATGCGCTTCGTATACGCCGTCATGATTTCGGCGGTCTCGCAGTGCAAGGACAGGCTGATCTGCGCGGCCTTCTCGGGGAAGCGCTCGCGCGCCGCCTGCACCGCACGCATCACGAACTCGAAGTGCGCGACGTCGTAGCGCTCGTCCTTGCCGATCATCAGGAACCTGCGCTGGTCGTCCGAGCGCCCGTGCAGGCCGTGCGAGCCGTAGAACATGAAGATCTTGAACGAGGCAACGCCGTGCTTCGACACCAGCATCGGGATCTCGCGGAGGTGGACGGAGTCCATCGGCGCGAGGTGGTAGCCGTAGTCGACGTGGAACCGGCCCTTCGAGGCCTTCAGCACCTCGGGGAAGAACTTCGCGTACGGCCCGCCGCGGTTCAGGTAGTACTGGCCGGTGCGGAAGTAGTTGAGCATCGACGTGACGCCCCCTTGAGCGGCGGCGCGGCTCTCCGACACCGCGTCCTCCTTCAGCGGCGCGTAGATGCCGGCGTGCATGTGCGCGTCCACCACCCCGGGGAAGGCGAGCCGGCCACGGCCGTCGTAGACCGCTTTCGCCTCCGTCGCAGGAAGGTTCGGCGCGATGCGCGAGAACCTGCCGTCCTTCACGCCGATGTCCGCGTCGAGCGGAGCACCCGCTCCGGGACGGACCACGCGCACGTTCTTGATGATCAGGTCGTCGTTCATGCCTTCTTCAGCCGCTTCTCCAGGTGTCCGAGCAGGCCGCCGTCGCGGATGAGCGCCATGAGATGCGCGGGGACCGGCTCGCAGGCGATCGTTTCGCCGGTCGTGAGATTGGCTATCCTCCCCGCCTCGGCATCGACCCGCAGCCGGTCCTCCGCGCGCATGCGCTTCGCCTCCGCGCACACGACCGCGGGCAGCCCGAGATTGAATGCGTTGCGGTAAAAGAGCCCCGCGAACGATTCCGCGATCAGCGCCGCCACCCCGAGATGCTTCAGCGCCTGCGGCGCCTGCTCGCGCGACGAGCCCGCGCCGCAATTGCGCCCCGCGACCAGCACGTCGCCGGGCTGCACCTCCTTCGCGAAGCGCGGCTCGACCGATTCGAGGCAGTGCTTCGCGATCTCCTCGATCCCGAATTTCATGTACCGGCCGGGCGCGAGGACGTCGGTGGTGAGATCGTCGCCGAAGCGCCAGACGCGGCCGGCAGGCGGCGAGGAGCTCGACGGGCGGGCGGTCATCGGTCGGGTGCGCGGAGGCCGGATCGGGAATCGTAACACCGGTCAGCCGGGCTATTTTCGGCGCACTGCTTTTGCGCCATCATGCGGCTTACCCACAGTATCGATCCCACTCGTACATGCCGAAACCCCTCGCGGCCCTAGGCGTCGGCTTGCTCCTTGCGGTGCGGCCGCCCGCTGCGGCAGCGGAAGGATGTGGCAGTGCCTATATCGACGTTCCGGGAAGCTCTGCCTTGGCCTCGGCCTCGTTATGGTCGAATGCGCGCTCCGCCGGCGACTCGCTCAAGGTGCAAAGCCGGACTCTCCTCGAGCAGGCGGCGGCAAGCCGCAAGGTCGTGGCGCCGCCGTCCGGCGGCTGCCCGGCCGGCTGCAAGCCGGCGGGCCCTCCCCTCGTCGTGTTCCGCTCGATCCCCAACCGATTCCGTGCGGACTACTCGGACGCCGGGATGTGCAGGAAGCTGGAAGCGCAGACGCGAGCTGCGCCGTTTCGATACGGCGGGAAAACCTTCGCGTCGCTGGACGACCTGAATTCGTGGTTCAGCGACTTCTCGCAGGGCGACGGCCCCGACGGCGAGGACCTTTACCGGCGCTGCTCCGGGGAGTGCAGCCCGCAGTACACGAATTCCATCGACATGACGGCCAGCTCCACGTTCAACCTTATCGCGGACGTGGTCTGCGGCCCGGCGCGGGACAAGTCCGACAATCAGTACCTGCTCACGATCGCCTATCGCTTCGCCTGCCGTCCCCAGCGCTGACGCTCGAGGCCCGGGACCCGCCCGGTCCTGCTCAGTGCTGCCCGAGCAGCCGCTCCGCCGAATGCGCGCCGCGGTACAGCGCCCAGGCCGCGAACACCACGAACAGTGCGCCGACGGTCGCGGTATTCCGCGCGATCAGGAATCTGGACGCGAACTGCAGCGCCCAGGGCGACACGATCAGCCAGGTCCCGAGCAGTATCTCGAGGACTTCCTTCCAGTACCTGGGCACCGAGGCCGCGAACGCCGCCAGAGCGAACAGCACGGCGCCGAACGTCCAAGCGTTGCGCGCCGCGGTCTCGTGAACGTACCCCAGGGCCCACGGCGAGACGAACAGCCACGCCGCGAGCAGCATGTTGATGATTTCCTGCCATCGCCGGGTCATGATGACCTCCTTGACAACCGATGAATACGACCAGTTCGACTTCGACTGCAGGCCCGAGGTTCCGGCCGAGAAAATATGTCGGGAACGCGCGACCTTTAATCGCCGCTTAAGAATCGGCGCGCAAAATCGCGGATCACTGGTCGGGAGCTTCGCGATACGCCGCCCGCACGGCGCCGCCCAGGCGCGCGCCCGCGTCGGGATAGCGCTCCTTGGCTTCTGCGGCGATCGCCTCCACGGCCTGCGCGACCGTCTTGCCCTCGCTCTTGAGCGCGGCGGTGCGCGCGCGCACGAAAATCAGATACTCGCGATAGCTCCTGATGAAGCCCGCGTCGCCCATCGGCCCGTGGCTGGGCACGATGATCCGCGGGTGCAGCGCATCGAACGCATCCAGGCTCGTGAGCCACGTCTTCAGGCTGGACGCGGGGCTCGCGAACGCCGGCGCCGCCTTCATCGCGATGTCGCCGGAGAACAGGATGCCCTCGCCTTCGACCCAGATCGCGGTATCGCCCGGCGTGTGATTCGGCCCCATCGCGATCAGCCGCGCCTTCACGCCACCCAGGTCGATGGTGCGCTCCCTGTCGAAGACCTCGTCCGCCCTGCGGAATTGCGCTCCCTCCAGGAGCTGCGCCATCGCGGGCGAACGGCTCCGGAAAATGTCCGCGGTCTTCATGCCCTCCGACGCGATCTCGTCGACCTGCGCCCGGGCGCGAACCATCCGGGTCGATGGGGGGAAGGCCTGAGCGCCGAGATCGTGCTCGGGATGCACGTGCGTCGTCACCAGGTAGAGCGGCCTGTCGCCGCTCACCTTGCGCGCCTCGCGCAGCACGGTCTCGCCGTTCTGCCGGCCCAGGCCGGTATCGACGACGAGCGTCGCGCGCGTGCCGACGACGATGCCCACGTTGGGCACGCCGGGCACACTGAAGTCCGGGATCACGTACACGTGCGCGGAGATCTTTTCCGTCGCGCCTTCCCTCACGAGCGGACCGCCGGTGACAAGCTGTTGCGCGCCGGCCTCGGCCGCGAGGAGCAGCACCGCACCGAGCGAACGTCGAAAGCCCTTCATGATGCCTCGCTCTAGACGCAGCGCGCGCCGTCGACCTCGATGCAGACGCCGCTCACCATGGCGGCCTCGTCTGAGGCGAGGTAGAGGCAGGCGTTCGCCACGTCGAGCGGCGTCGAGAAGCGCCCGAGCGGAATGGTGGCGAGGAAGCGCTTCTTCGCCTCGTCGCTCAACGTCCCGCCGGCGAACTCCGCAGAGAGCCCGGTGTCCGGGCTGAACACCGGATTCACGCAATTGACCCGGATCCTGTCGGGGCCGAATTCCGCGGCCATCGACTTCGACATGAGGATCACCGCGCCCTTCGAGCTGTTGTACACCGTGAGCCCGGGCCTGGGGCGCACGCCGGCGGTCGATGCGATGTTGACGATGCAGCCGCCGCCGCGCTTGCGCAGGACGGGCACGGCGTGGATCGCGGAGAGGTAGACGCCTTTCACGTTGACGGCGTAGACGCGGTCGAACTCGGCTTCGCTCACCTCCAGGTACGGCTTGTTGCGGTGCGTCCAGCCGGCGTTGTTGACGACGATGTCGAGCTTCGCGCCGGCCTCCCGCACGAGGCGCGCCCAGTCCTCGCTCTTCGTGACGTCGCCCTGCACGAACTGGCCGCCGATCTCGCGCGCGATCCTTTCTCCGTGGGCGGAAACGTCGTTCACCACCACCTTCGCGCCTTCCACGGCGAAGCGCTTCGCGATCCCGGCGCCGAAGCCGGAGCCCGCGCCGGTGACGATCGCCGTCTTGTCCTTCAGTCGCACGGACAGGGGCTTAAGCGCGCGCTTCGACAGCCGCGCTTGCTGCGGGAATCCGCCGCCGCACGAGCCAGTAGGCGATGATCATCCCCACGGGCACGCAGGTGAGAGCCGCCACCCGCTCGCTCGGGTGCAGCAGCACGACCAGGGCGAGCGCGGCCAGCATCCCTCGCAGCCCCAGATCGACGAGCGGGCGCTCGGAAAACCGCGCCTGGAGGCTGAAGGTGATCCCGATGGTGGCGACGAGGATCAGCGCCGCGGCGCCGAACTGGGCCGTTCCAGGCTCGATGACGAGCTCAGGCCTGACGAACACGCCGGCCATCAGCGTGAACAGCGAAACGCAGATCTGCAGCGCCCGGGCGAGCGTCTGCCCGAAGGAAGCGCCGGCGATCTTCGACGTCACCGCCGCGACCAGCGACGTTGGCGGCGTCAGCTCGCCCCAGACCGCGAGGAAGAACGCGAAGAAGTGCACGACCCACGGGTTCACCCCGACGCTGATCATCGGTGGCACGATCACCAGGGCGGCGATGATGTAGGTCGGGGCAGGCGGCAGCCCGGTCCCGAGCACCGCGCCGAAGATGAAGGCCATCAGCACCATCGCGGCGAGGTTCACTCCGGCCGCGTCCATGAGGAGCGAGCCCATCTTGGTCGGGACGCCGGTGATGACCAGCGCTCCGGTCATGATCGACAGCGTCGCGAGCAGCAAAGCCAGGTCGGCGGTCATCTCGGTGTAGGTGTCGACAAACCGCGCGAGCGGGTCGACGAGCGCGCGGAGCGACAGGCGGCGCGACCACAGCAAGGCCGCCACGTTCACGGCGAAGAGCACGCCGGCGACCGCAACGAACACGTAGAGCGCGGCGAACATCGGCGCGAGATGCCACACCGCCATGAGGCCGACCAGGCCGCTGATGACCGCGGCGAAGGCGCCGATGTTCGTCCAGTCCTTCCAGGTCATGCTCTCGATGTTGAGGGCGACGGTGTGCGTGCGATTGCGCAACGACAGCAGGTAGACCGACACGGCGACGGTGGCGTAGTAGATGATCGCCGGCACGTAGCCGCGCGCCACGACGTCGAAATAGCTGACGCCCATGAACTCGGCCATGAGGAAAGCCGAGACGCCCATGACCGGCGGCATCAGCTGTCCACCGAGCGAAGAGGCCGATTCGATGGCGGCGGCGGTTGCGCGCGGCATCCCCGCGCCGATCATCGCGGGGATGGTGGCCGTGCCGATGGTGATCGCGTTGGCCGCGCCGCTACCGCTCACCGTGCCGACCAGCATCGACCCGACCACCGCCGACTGCGGCAGCGCGTGCGCCGAACGCACCGCCACCCGCTTGGTGGCTCGGAGCAGGGAATCGATGCAGCCGTAGGCGCGCAGCGCGCTCAGCACCAGAAGGAACGAGCCGATCACCGTCAGCGCGATCTGCGGCAGTCGCGCGAAAATGCCGGTGGACATTTCGACGCTCGTGGCGGTCACGATGCGGGACCACGGGAGGCCCGCGTGGTAGAACATGCCGGGCACCAGATAGCCGTAAACGGCGTACAGCATGAGCGCGATGTTCAGGACGAACAGCGTCATGTGCCGCTTGCGCGCGTATTCCATGACGAGCGCGACCATCGCGCCCCCCAGGACCAGATCGGCCGGGTCCCACATTCCGGCGCGCACCGTGCCGAGGTCGATGTACTCGACGCGCATATACACCGACACGGCGATGCAGACGCCCACGTAGACGGCGGCGATGGCGTAGTTCGCCGCCGCGGGCAGGCGCGGATACAGATCGTCCTTGCGCAGCGCGTCCAGAGTGAAGAGGACGAACGTGAAGGGGATCAGCGTCATCGCCAGCAGCGTCGGGCCGCCCGAGCTGGTGACGTAGTACCAGAAGAGGTAGAGGAAGAAGAGCGTCGCGGCGGCGTAGTAGAGCCGGTCGATCACGACGCGCCGGCGGCTGGAAGCGGCTGATGCCATAGTCTCACCCCGTCGGTCGGCTGCCGGCCTACTTCGCGATCCGGCTGTCCCACTTCGCGTCCCAGACCCCCTTCTCGCGCATGTACTTCGCGAGCCCCGGGTGAATCGGTACGAGATCCCACGACGATTCGACGCCGCGCCGCTGGAAGCCCGCCATGTCCTGGGCGATCTGCGCGAATCCCGAGTCGGCCTTGGCCAGCTCGGGCGCGTGCTTCTCGATGAGCTTCAGCATCTGATAGACGTCTTCCGCCGGCATGTCGAGGCCGACGTCGAAGCCGAAATAGAACGGCAGCTCGACCACCTTCTTGACGTGCACGTCCCGCTTGAATACCGACGGATCGAGCTCGACGACGCCGAAACCCTGCTTCTCCAGCTTGGCGAGCTCGGCCGCGCTCGGATTGAGCGCCGCCCAGTCGACCGCGAGCGAGGCTTCGGAGATCCAGGGGGCCGGAGTCTTTTCGGCGCCGGTATAGATGCACATGGCGTCGATGGCGCCCGAAGCGAGCTGAGACCCCGCCGTGGACAGATCGAGCTGCACGTATTGGAACTTGATGTCGAGCGCGGCGAGCGCCCGCTCGATCTGGGCGCGCACGTCGAAGGGCAACGGGCACGTGAAGATGCGCTTGCCGGCGAGATCGGACCAGGATTTGTACTTGTCCTGGTTTTTCGCGAGGATCCCGAGCGTCCCCTCGATCGTGAACGCCCAGAAGGACTGCACCGGCATGCGCTTGATGTGCGACTTGAACCCTTTGAAGCGCAGGGAATCGGTCGCGAGCTCGTGGAAGGCAATGTCGGATCCGTAAAAGGCGTCGTAATCGCCCGTGGCGTAACCCTTGACGGTCGTCACCGCCCCAGGCGTGGGCAGCACGGTGATGCGGTACTTCGGCATCGCGTGGTTCAGGAAATCGGCCAGCACGACCAGAGACTTGTGGCCGACCGAGCCGACCGGGCCGGTTCCCCAGCGGATGTCCTTCACCTGGGACCAAGCCGGGGCGCTGAGCGCCCCCATCAAAATGACAGCGAGCGCCGCGAATGCGCGGTTGAGCATTAGAACCCTCCTCGAAAGATTCCCTCCCTCGCCCGGGTCGGACGAACCGTCGCCCGCCCTGCTTGTCGTCGTTTGTGCCTCGCGAACTATCCGCCAATCGAACCGGTTTGGCAAACTCTCCCTTTGTCCTACGCGAGCAGCCCGCGAGGGTCGACGATCTTCCCGGCGACCGCGGCCGCGGCCACCGTGTACGGAGAGCCCAAATAGATCTGAGCGGAGGCCGCGCCCATGCGGCCCTTGAAGTTGCGCGCGGTGGTGGAGATCGCCACCGCGTTCTCGGAGAGAAGATGGCCCCCATACCCTGCGCAGGCGCCGCAGGCGTTCGGCAGCAGCTCGGCGCCCGCGTCGAGCAGCGCCGCGAGCGTGCCTTCGGCGCGCGCGATCTCCTGGTCCTTCGCCGACGCCGGCGCGACCTGGATCCGCACGCCCTTCGCGCCGCGCCGGCCTTTCAGCACCACCGCCGCCATGCGCAGGTCCTCGAGCTTCGCGCCGGTGCAGGCGCCGATGTAGGCGAGGTCGATCTTCGTTCCGGCGAATTCGCCGACGGGCCTGGAGTTCGCGGGACTGTGCGGCGCCGCGACCTGGGGCGAGAGCGCCGCCGCGTCGAGGCGGTGATGCTCGAGCACCGCCGCGCCCGGGTCGCCCTGCCAGGTATGCGTATCGACGTCGCGCGCGCGATGCTGCACGAGCCACTCGCGCGTGGTTTCGTCCGGCGCGATGAGTCCCGTCTGTCCGCCGAGCTCGGCGGTCATGTTCGCGAGCGTCATGCGCTCCTGCATCGGCAGCGCCGCGACGGCGCTTCCGGCGTATTCCACGGCTTCGTACTTGCCGCCGTCCAGGCCCAGCCGCGCGATGACGGCGAGCATCATGTCCTTGGCGGCGACGCCGCGCGAAAGCCGCCCGCTCCATTCGATGCGGATCGTGTGCGGCACGCGCAGCCAGATCTCGCCCGTGACGAGCACGCCGACCATCTCGGTCGAGCCGATGCCGAACATGTAGGCGCCGAAGGCGCCGCCCGTGGGCGAGTGGCTGTCGCCGCCGACCGCGAACATGCCGGGTTTGAGGTAGCCGTTCTCGGGCAGCACCACGTGGCAGATGCCTTCGCCGTCGTGGAAGCGCGAGACGCCCGCCTCTGTCGCCCAATCGCGCGCGATGCGGATGATTCTTCGGCTTTCCTCGTCGTTCGCAGGCAGGTAGTGGTCGGTGGCGAGCACCACCTTGTCCGGGTCCCAGACCTTCGCGCCGAGCCGCTCGAGCATCGGCTTCACCCGCCGCGGCCCGCCCGAGTCGTGCATCATCGCGAGGTCGACCTTGCAGGTGACAATCTCGCCCGGCGTGACCGCGGTCTTTCCTGCGGCGCGGGCGACGATCTTCTGCGCGAGCGTTTGCGGCATCGTCACATTCCCAGGTACGCGCGCTTCAGCTCCGGCCGCGCGAGCAGCTCGGCCGGGGTGCCGTGGAACGCGCAGGCTCCATTCTCCAGCACATAGGCGCGGCGCGCGACTTCCAGCGACTGGGCGACGTTCTGCTCGACGAGCAGCATCGAAAGGCCTTCCGCGTTGAGCCTGCCGATCAGCGCGAACATTTCCTCGACGAGGACCGGGGCGAGCCCCAGCGAAGGCTCGTCCAGGATCAGCAGGCGCGGCTCGGCCATCAGGCCCCGCCCGATCGCGAGCATCTGCTGCTCGCCGCCCGACAGGGTGCCTGCACGCTGTGATTGCCTTTCCGCTAGTCTCGGGAATGTCGCGAATGCGCGCTCGAGGTTGCGCCCGCGGTTCGCCCGGCCGCGCCGGTAGCCGCCGAGCAGCAGGTTCTCGCGCACGGTGAGGTCGGAGAACACGCGCCGGCCCTCGGGCACCTGCACGAGGCCCGCCGCGACGATGTCGGAGGCGCGAGAGCGCGTGATGTCGCGGCCGTCGAACGCGATGCTGCCGCCGAAAACCGGTAGCAGCCCGCACACGGTGTTGTTGAAGGTCGACTTGCCCGCGCCGTTCGACCCGAGTACGGCGACGATTTCGCCCGCTCGGATGTCGAGGTCGACCCCGCGCAGGACCTCGACCGCGCCGTAGCCGCCGCGCAGGTTCCTGACCTCAAGCATGGACGGCTTTCGCTGCGCGGCGGCCGAGATAGGCCTCGATCACGCGGGCGTCCGAGGCGACCTGGGCGGGCGTCCCATCCGCGATCAGCCGGCCCTCGTTCAGCACGAGCAACCGTTCGGAGAGGCTCATCACGGCCTGCATGACGTGCTCGATCATGAGCACGGTGACGCCGGAATCGCGGATGCCGCGGATCACCGGCAGCACGCCCGAGATCTCCTGCGGGTTTAGCCCCGCGAGCACCTCGTCCAGGAGCAGCAGCTTCGGCCCGGTCGCGAGCGCGCGCGCGAGCTCCAGGCGCTTCCGTCCCGCCACCGTGAGGGCACCCGCGGGGGCATCGAGCAGCGGCGCGAGGCCCACTTGCGCCGCGACGCGATCGGCGTGCGCGAGCGCGTCCGCCCGCGAGGCGCGCGCGAGGTGAGCGCCGACCGCAATGTTCTCGCGCACGGTCTGCGCGGCGAACGGCTGCACGATCTGGAAAGTGCGCGCGAGGCCGAGACGGCAGAGCCGGTGCGGAGCGACGCCCGTCACGTCATTCCCGAGAAAGCGCACGCTGCCCGAGTCCGGAGCGAGAAATCCCGACACCACGCCGAACAGCGTCGTCTTACCCGCTCCGTTCGGCCCGATCAGCGCCGTGATTCCGCCCGCCTCGACCGCCAGGCTCACGTTGTCGAGCGCGCGCAGGCCGCCGAAGCCGATCGAGACGCCGCGCACCTCGAGCATCAAGCGCTCCGCCTCGCGAACAAGCCCGCGAGGCCGCGCGGCAGGAACATCACCATGCCGACGAGGGCGACGCCGTAGACGACGAGGCTCAAGCCCGGCACGTCGCCCGCCAGGTTGCGCGTCGCCTCGCCGAGCAGCTGCAGCACGGCGGCCCCGAGCAGCGGGCCGAACACCGTGCCCAGGCCCCCGACGATGGGCCCTAGCAGCGCCTCGACCGACACCGCCGGGCCGTAGGCGATGTGCGGATCGAGGTAGTGGAAGTATTGGACGTAGAAGACGCCGCCCGCCGCCATGAGCGCCGCCGACATCGCGATCGCGGCGAGCTTCACGCGGAACACGTCGACGCCGAGCGCGGCGGCCGAGTCCTCGCCGTCGCGCACCGCGGCGAGCCAGGCGCCGAAGCGCGAGCGTTTCAGCCACCAGGAAACGAAAAACCCCGCGAGGACGAGCGCGAGGATCAGGTAGAGGAAGGCGGCCTTGCTCTGGAACTGCATGTCCGCGACGGATTCCTTGAGTGGCAGCAGCAGCCCGACGCCGCCACCCGTGAATGCGACCGAGTTCGCGAGGACGCGGGCCACCTCGGCGAAGGCCAGCGTGATGAGCGCGAAGGTGGAGCCGCGCAGGCCGTAGCGGAAGGAAAGCGCGCCGACGAGGAGCCCCGCCGCGACCCCACACGCAACCGCGATGGGCAGCGCGAGCCAGGCGTTCATCCCCAGGTGCACCTGAAGCGCCGC
>Ga0187776_10000052_pt1 | contig 60476 bp, 56 predicted proteins | sample 0216_BV02_MP12_2_FD_132426 | JGI IMG/M metagenome (GOLD analysis project Ga0187776, IMG submission 132426) | Tropical peat soil microbial communities from peatlands in Department of Meta, Colombia - 0216_BV02_MP12_20_MG | ecosystem: Environmental > Terrestrial > Soil > Wetlands > Peat | place...
GCGATCGCGTCGAGCGCTCCGACGGGCCGCACCACGCCCGCGTTGTTCACCAGCACCGCCTTGTCGTAGCGCTTGCCGCGGATGCGTTCCTCGATGCGGTCGCAGGCTCGCTCGAGGGCCGCGCCGTCGGCGAGGTCGACCTCGAAGCGCATCCCGCCCGGAACGGGGCCGTCCGGCGCCCGCGCGAGCGCCACGAGCTCGTTGTCGGGATCGCGGGCGATCGCTTCGGCAAGCGCGCGGCCCAGCCCCTGCGTGGTGCCGGTGACGACGTACAGGTTCATGGATCGCGGCCTCCCGGGTGCGGTTATGATGCGGCGGTGAGCATCTTATCCCCGCGCCCGAAGCCGCCCGACGGCGCGCTCGTCGTGACCGGCGCCGGCCGCGGCATCGGCGCGGCCACGGCGCGGCTCGCCGCCGCCGAAGGCTACGCGGTGTGCGTGAACTACCGGTCCAACCGCGCGGCCGCCGAGGCGGTGGTCGCTTCCATCGCCGCGGCGGGCGGCCGCTCGGTCGCGGTGGCCGCCGACGTGGCGAAGGAGGCCGACGTGATGCGGCTCTTCGACCAGGCCGGCTCCGCCCTCGGGCCGGTCTGCGGCCTCGTGAACAACGCCGGCATCCTCGAGCGCCACATGCGGGTCGACGAGATGGACGCCGCGCGCCTCGAGCGCGTGTTCGCGGCGAACGTCATCGGCGCGTTCCTCTGCGCGCGCGAGGCGGTGCGCCGGATGTCCACGCGCCACGGCGGCCGCGGCGGGGCGATCGTGAACGTGTCGTCGGTCGCCGCGACCCTGGGCTCGCCCGACGAGTATGTCGACTACGCGGCCTCGAAGGGCGCGATCGACACGCTCACCGTGGGCCTCGCCCGCGAGGTGGCCGAGGAAGGCATCCGCGTGAACGCCGTGCGGCCGGGCGTGATCTACACCGAGATCCACGCGAGCGGCGGCGAGCCCGAGCGGGTCGAGCGCGTCAAGGCGAGCGTGCCGATGAAGCGCGGCGGCCGCCCCGAGGAAGTGGCGCGCGCGATCCTCTGGCTGCTGTCGGAGGACTCGTCGTACTGCACGGGCACGTTCATCGACGTCTCGGGCGGGCGATGAGCGAGGCCGCTCGCGGCGGGATCGGGGATGACGTCCGGACGGCGCGCCGCGGCGCGGTGCTCGCGATCGAGTTCCACCGCCCGCAGAAGCGCAACGCGCTCACCTCCGAGATGTACGAGGCGCTCGGGGAGGCCGTGCGCGCGGGCGAGGCCGACGAGGCCGTGAAGGTCATCCTCTTCCACGGGCAGCGCGAGGCGTTCACCGCGGGCAACGACCTCGCCGATTTCCTCCGCCGCCCGCCCCAGGGCGAGGACACGCCGGTGTTCCGCTTCGTGCGGCGGGTGAGCGCGGCGGCCAAGCCCCTGGTCGCGGCGGTGAACGGGCCGGCCGTCGGGCTGGGCACGACGCTGCTGCTGCATTGCGACCTCGTGTACGCGGGCGAGGACGCGCGCTTCCAGCTGCCGTTCACGAAGCTCGGCCTCGTCCCGGAATTCGCCTCGAGCTACCTCCTGCCGCTCGTGGCCGGGTGGCAGCGCGCCGCGGAGCTGCTCCTGCTGGGCGAGCCGTTCGACGCGGCGCGCGCCTACGAAGCGGGATTCGTGACGCGGGTCGTGCCCCCGGACGAGGCGCTCGCGGTCGCGTGGCAGGCTGCCGAGAAGCTCGCCGCGCTGCCCGCCGCGTCGCTGCGCGCCACGAAGGCCCTCATGAAATCGGCGCACCGCGCGGCGATCGAGGCGCAGCTCGGCGCCGAAGGCGAGCACTTCCGCCGCATGCTCACGGGGCCCGCGGCACGCGAGGCCTTCGCGGCATTCATGGAAAAGCGCGCCCCGGATTTCTCGCGCTTGCCCGATCCCGACTGAGGGACCGCGGCGGGAGGCCTACGTCGCGGCCGCCTCGACCAGCTCGAAGCGCCCGCCCCCGGGTCCGGTGAAGACGAGGCGGTCGTCCTCGCGCCGACCGCGGCCCCCATCGGCGATCGCCGCGAGGAAGCGCTTCTCGGTGTCGCCCGCGGGCCCGATGCACAGGCGCTTCGTCGTGGCGAGCGGCCCCAGCACGACCTCGGCGCCCTCCATCTTCCATCCGCCCGACAGGAGGTTGCAGCCGGTGAAGCCGGAAAGCCGCCCGCCGCCCACGAACTCGAGTCGCGGCAAGGTGCGCGGGTCGGTCGATCCGCCTTGCGTCACGCCCATCCAGCGCGTGCCCGCGAGCGTGGGGGGAACGGCCGGCGCGTCCGGCGCCGCGGGCGGGAGCGCGCACGCGCCGATCGCCACCAGCATTCCGAGGGCGGCGGGAGCCATCCTCACTTCTTCTTCTCCTCGGCCGCGCGCAGCAGGAGCATCCCTCCGGATCCGCTCATGGTCATCACGTCGGCCGTGATCGTGTAGCCCGAGACGACCTGGAGCACGTCGATGATGTGGTCCTCGGCATCGCGCGTGGAACGGTCGCACGAGGCGCGGCGCTCGCGATCGATGCGGCCGATCGCGATCGCCTTGGCGCCCACGGCGTCCTGGATGTAGCGGGCCTCGAAGCGGCCGCAGCCGCCGAAGCCCTCCAGGCGCCCGTCGCCGAAGCGCACGTACGGCTGCTCGCCGGAACCGGCCTTCTGGGGCAGGAACTCCCAGCGTGTGCCGAAGAAGGGCTTCGGGGGCGGCTCGCGCGGCTGCGTGGCGCAGGCGGCGAGGAGCGCGGCCAGGGCGAGGGCGAGAAGGGCGCTGCGGGCGGTCGTCGGAGAGATCATGCGATGCGGAAGAGCATGGAAAGGGCCTCGTGCACCAGGTCCACCGGCCCGGGCGAGGCGAAGCCCCCGGCCGCGTCGCGATCGAGGCCGCGCAAGCGCTGGCCCTCGAGCAGCGCGTTGATCGCGGCCTCGGGATCCACCTTCGGCGCCTGGTGCGCCTTCGCGTCGAGATCCTCGAGGGCCTTGCGCACCGCGTCGGCGTCGAGGATGGCGATGGGCGAGTGGCAGTAAGGGCACTCGGCGTCGCGCTCGATGCTCACGGGAGCGCCGCAGTTCGAGCAGCGCACCTGGGCCACGGTCGCCTTGAGGCGCTCGATCTCGGGCGGGGTGAGGCTGCGCACGAACTGCTTCTCGCGCAGGAACTGCATGAACGTCGTGAAGCGCCCGTGGCCGGCCGGGCAGCGGTAGTAGACGAAGCGGTTGCTGCGCTCGATGTCGTGCGTGAGCTGCAGCTGCGCGCGGCACGTGACGCAGCGCGTGACCGCCCCGATGGCCCGCGCCTGGCGCGCGCCCTGCGTCTCGATCGTGCGGAAGAGCGCGAGCACGCCGCCCGCGGCGAGCGCCGGGCTCTCGAAGGCGTCGAACCAGATCGCCTGGCAGTCGAAGCACAGGTCCAGGTCGACCGTGCCGGCGGGCCTGCGGTCGTAGGCCTGCGTGCTCATGCCCGCGCCGCATCCCGGGCACGCGCGCGCTTTCGCAGCCGGGGAGGCGTCCGTCACGGTTTCTCGGCGACCGACTTGAGGTTCGCGAGGCCCTGCTCGAAATCGGGGCCCACGAGGCGGTCCATCGCCGCGGCGATGTAGTGCTTGAGCGGGTTCCCGCCGAGGTCGCCCTCCTGCGTCCACGTGACGCGCGTGCCGCCCGCGGCCGGCACGAGCACGAACGAGCCCGCCGTGCGCAGGTTGAAGCCCGCGAGGTACAGGGAATACTCGACCCGGCGGCCGGGGTCGACGCCGGTGATCTCCATGGAGCCGTCGCCCTCGCTGCGGCTCTCCCACGACCACCGCGCGCCCAGCCCGAACGGCGGGCCGCGGTAGGTGATGCGCATCTGCGGATCGCGCTTCGTCCACACGCCCCATTCGGCCCACTTGCGCGGCTCGACCACGAAGTCGAACACCCGGTCGGGCGGCGCGCCGATCTGCACCGAGCGCTCCACGCGGAACGACGACGGCAGGAACAGCCCCACGACGACGATCGCGAGCGCGACCGCCCCGATCGCGGCGAGCGTCCACTGCAGCACTTTCATCCGTATCGCGCCCCCCTTTCCGGGGCAAGCTTACCGCACGAGGCTAGAATGGGACAGGTGTGCAGCCGCTATTTCCTCGACGCCGACGGCAACGTGATCGCCTACACCTTCCGGGTGCCGGTCGACGAGCGCATCCGGCGGCGGTTCAACATCGCGCCGAGCCAGGAGGCGCCGGTGATCCGCGCCACGCGCGAGGGCGGCGGGCGCGAGGTGGCGATGCTTCGCTGGGGGCTCGTCCCGTTCTGGGCGAAGGACCCGTCGGTGGGCAGCCGCATGATCAACGCGCGCAGCGAGACGGTGTCCGAGAAGCCCGCCTTCCGCGAGGCGATGCGCAGCCGGCGCTGCGCGGTGCCCGCTTCCGGCTTCTACGAATGGACCGGCGAGCCGAGGCGCCGGGTCCCGCACGCGATCACGGTCGAGGAGCGTCCCGTCGTCGCCTTCGCCGGGCTCTGGGAGCGCTGGAAGGACCGCGAGGGCCGGCCGCTCGAGACCTACACCATCCTCACGACGCCGGCCAACCGGTTCGTCGGCGCGATGCACGACCGCATGCCCGCGATCCTCGCCGAGGATGACGTCGAGGCGTGGCTCGCGGGCTCGCCCGAGCAGGCCCGGAAGGCGATCCGTCCCTATCCCGACGAGGCGATGCGCGAGCGCGTCGTCTCGCGCGCCATCAACGATCCGCGCAACGAATCGGGCCGGATGCCCGAGGCCGACGGGGATCCGATGCGTCCCTAGTCCGCGCCCGCGAAGGCGTCCTCGCGCGTGCGCGCCGCCGGCAGCGCGCGCACGGCGCGGGGATGCTTCTCCACGAAGGCGCGCAGGATCCGGTAGATGTCGGGATCGAATTCGATCTCGGCGCGAGCCTCCAGGAGCGCGGCGAGCGCTTCCTCGTCGCGCGCCGTGCCGAGGTGGCGCCACCGGTCGAAGACGTGCGCCTCCTCGAAGCGCCCGTCGGGATGGCGCTCGGTCACCAGGATGCGGCCCGGCCACGGCCAGTCGGCGACGCGCCACGGAGCGAGCGCGGTGGCGAGGCGCAAGTGGTGCATCGCCGGCGTCTCCTCGCCGATGCAGGCGCCGCGGCAGCGCCGCACCTGGCGCGCGAAGCAGGGGCCGCCGCGCTTCTCCCAGCCGAGCTGGCGCCAGCACAGCCCGTGCTCGGCGGCGAGCGCCTCGAGGCGCTCGCGCGCGTGCCGTTTCGTCGCGAAGGGCCCGTAAAGCGTCTCGCAATCGCCCGGGCGCGCCTGGCGCGCGTCCCAGTCGATGTCCTTCGCGGCAAGCAGCTCCGGCGGCCGCTCGAGGTCCGGCAGCCGCACGAAGCACGCGTTCGCCTTGCGGCGCAGGCGCTGGTTGTGCAGCGGCAGCAGCTCCTTCACGAGGCGCGCCTCGGCGAGCAGCGCCCCGAGCTCCCCCGCCGTCTCGTCCACCTCGATGCGGCGGATCTCGCTCGAGATGCGCAGGTCGTTGGCGCAGCGGTGGTCGGCGGAGAAGTGCGAGCGGATGCGGGTGCGCAGGTCCACGCTCTTGCCGATGTAGATCGGCATCTCGTTCACGCCGTAGAAGCGGTACACGCCCGGTCCCTCGGGCAGCCCCTCGAGCGCGTCGGGCGCGAGCTGCGGGGGAAGGCTCGGGATCCGGAGCAGGCGCCGCACGGCGGCCTCGATCTCGCCCGCGTCGCGCTCGTGCTCGATCGCCTGCACGAAGCGCCAGATCGCCCGCGCGTCGCCGAGCGCGGAGTGCCGGCCGGTCCGGGAACGCGCGGCGCCGGAGGAAATGTCGGGTTCCCGGTCCCCATCCTCGCGCAGGCCGTGGCGCGCGATGACCGCGTCGAGCCCGTGGCTTGCCGCCTCGGGATAGAGCCTGCGCGACAGGCGCACCGTGCACAGCACGTTCGCGGTGAAGGACTCGCCGAGGCGGCGGAACTCGCTCTTGAGGAAGCCGTAGTCGAAGCGCGCGTTGTGGGCGACGAAGAGCCGCCCCTCGAGGCGGCTGCGCACCTCGTGCGCCACCTGGGCGAAGGTGGGAGCGCCGCGCACCATGGCGTTGGTGATGCCGGTGAGGGCCTGGATGTCCGCGGGGATGCCGCACTCGGGGTTCACGAGCGTGGACCACTCGTCGAGGAGCCGGCCCTCGGCCACTCGCACGATGCCGATCTCGGTGATGCGGTCGCCGGGGGGGCCGGTGCCCGTGGTCTCGAGGTCGACGAAGGCGACGGACGGCGCGAGCATGAATAGCGTTTCTCCGGGATCGATTCTAATTCAGGCGGGGGCGGCCGGATGGCGCCGGCCCCGCGGACCGCGATAAAATGGAAGACCTTTCGGAGATCCCATGGCCCGCAACCGCGCCAAGAGCCCGCCCCGCCTCACCCGCGACGCCGAGCGCCTCATCGCCCTCGCCAACGGCCTGAACGCCTCGGGCAGCCTCACCGAGGACCGCTTCTGGGAGACGCAGATGTCGTCGCTCGTGGCGAAGCTCCTCGACAACGGCAACGACGCGCCGATCGACAGCGCCCTCGACCACCTCTACCAGACGAACCTCGGCGCCTACGACACGCTGATCGAGCTGGTGGAGAACGAGAGCGAATCGGTGGTGGCGATGCAGGGCGACCGCGCGTGGCAGGGGTTGCTCGTCGCCGCGCCCATCGTCGCGTGGTCCAAGTACTCCATCGCCTCGGGCGGCATCCCGCGCGAGGCGGCGCAGACCCTGCGCGTGCAGCTGCAGGCCCACGTGCTCGCGCAGGAGGCGCGCGCGACGCTGGTGCCCTACCTCTACTCGATCGACCAGCTCCCGCGGCACTTCTCGGAGCTGCGGCGCCTCACCGCGAAGCTTGCCGAGGCGGCGATCGCCGGCGAAGCGCCGAAGCTCGAGCTCGCGCGGCTTCCGGAAACGGCCCACCTGCTCGCCGACACGCGCTTCGTCATCGCTTGCGCCGTCGTGCCCCGCGGACAGGCGCTCTTCCGCTGGCAGGAGGACGCCTCGGGGCATGCGGGGCGCGCGGGCAGCCTCGAGCAGTGGATCGCCCAGGCGCGGCCCACCATCGCGAAGCTGCTTCCGGGCTGCGTGTTCGAGTGCCTGCTTCCCGACGCGTACTACGTGAACTGCCGCGAGTCGGACCGCCGCGTGCGCCCGTTCGGCATCCGCGCCGCGGTGGCGTTCCTCGAGAACGCCCTCAAGGTCCGCCCCGCGGACCTGCAGGCGGTGGTCGGGGGCTTCGGCGAGGAGCGCGTGGACGAATACCGCATCGCGTTCTCGCCGCAGGGCGACACGGAGGTGGCCCACGGCGTGGTCTGGCCGCTTTACGGGCGCGAGGACGAGACCGCGCGGCCGGGCCCGATGGACGAGGTGGTCGCGCAGCTCACCGAGTGCGGCGTGACGGAGGTGAAGAAGCTCTCCGGCACCTTCACGCCCGAATACTGCGAGGACTGTGGCGCGCCGCTCTTCGCCAACGCGGAAGGGGAGATCGTGCACGCGGAGCTCCCCGAAGAGGCGGACACCCAGACGGCCCACTTCCACTAGGAAGCCGTCCGAGCCCGGGATTCGCCTAGGGGACAGGGCCGAAAAGGGACCTGACCCCATTTCGCTATGATGCGCGGCTATGGACGCGCTTTCCGAAGTCCTGCGCCTCGCGCGCTTCACGGCCGACGTGACGCTCGACGCGGCCGCGCGCGCCCCGTGGTGTGTGGCGGTGCCCGCGGCGCCCTCGGTCGCCCGCGCGCACCTGGTGCTCGAGGGGGAGTGCCTGCTGAAGGCGGGGCCGGCCGAGCCGCTGCGGCTCGCCGCGGGCACCCTCGCTTTCGTGCCCGGCGGCGAGGCGCACCTGCTCGCGAGCTCGCTCGACGCGGAGGCGGTATCGCTTTCCGCGCTCCAGCGCGCCCCGCTCGCCGGCGAGCTGCTGCCGGTGCGCGTGGGAGGCCAGGGCGTGGGCACGCGCTGGGTCTCGATCGCGGCCTCCTTCGAGCGGCACCTCGCGCAACCCCTCCTCGCCTGCCTGCCGCCGGTGCTCCAGGCGGACCTGCTCGGCGCGCCGCCACTCAACTGGCTCACGGGCGCCCTGGGGCTGCACCTCTCGGCGAGCGACGCGCCGCCCGTGGGCGGCTCGGCACGGCGCGAGCGGCTGGCCGAGCTCGTCATGATCGAGGCGCTGCGCCGCTACGTGCAGTCGCTCCCCGCGGGCGGCAAGGGGTGGATCGCGGGACTCAACGACCGCTTCGTCGGCCGGGCCCTCGCGCTCGTCCACGGGCGCCCCTCGGAGCCCTGGACGGTGGAGCGCCTCGGCCGCCAGGTGGGCCTGTCGAGGAGCGCTCTCGCGGAGCGCTTCAGCGACGTGATGGGCGAGCCGATCTTCGCGTTCCTCACGCGCTGGCGCCTGCAGCTCGCCGCGGAGTTCCTGCTCGCGACCCCCCGCCCCATCGAGTCCATCGCGCGCGAAGCGGGCTACGAATCGGCGAGCGCCTTCTCCCACGCCTTCCGCCGCGCGTTCCGCAAGCCGCCGTCGATCTGGCGCAAGCGGGCACGCCGGCGCCCCGCCTAGCGCATCGACACCCGGGGCCGGAACGGCCGCAGCCGCAGCATCTCCACGCCGCGCTCCAGGTCGCGCTCGAGGGTGGGCGAGTCCACGTCGGCCGCGTGGGCGTAGTACAGGACGTCGCCGTCGATCCCGACCAGCTGGAAGAAGTCGGTGCCGAGGGGGTGCGCACGGCTCGAGCGCGACGGCTTCACCACGCGGCGCACCGTGTTCCCGGGGCATTCCCACGCGTACACGCCGGGGTCGCCGCCCAGCGGGCTCACCGCGAACACGAGCACCTCGCCCACCCACGCCATCTCGCGCACGCCCCCGACGTCGCGCACGAGGTAGCCGTTCGCATAGAGGCGCGCTCGCAGCACGGCGCCGAGCGACGAGCGCGCGCGGGCGACCGGATCCTCGAGGACCTTCGCGAGGCAGGCGCGCGAGGGCGCGTAGAGCTCGGCGCCCGGTGCGGGCAGCGTGATGCGCTCGCCGTGGGCCGCGGCCACCGGTGCCGCGCCCAGGGCGAGCGCGATGCCCGCCGCGCGCCACGCCCGCCCGGCCGCGTGCGCCGCGCGCTTCGAAGGGGCCGATGGGCAGTCCACGGTCGCGGGCGCGCGCCGCTCAGCGCGTGATCGCGGGCGAGTACGTGAACGCGACGCGCTGGACCGACAGGCGCGCTTCGCCGTTGCCGGACGGGCCGCCGCCCCCTCCCGGCGCCCGCGGCGTGCTGCGGAAATCGCCGACCGTCACCTCGTGCAGCTCGAGGCGCGCGAGGACGGTCCTTCCATCGGAGGCGAGGAGTTCCAGCCGGCCCTTCGGCAGGCGATGCGGCCCCGGAACCGAGAGCCACTTCGCGAAGGAGGCGGCGCTCGTCCCGCGCATCGCGATCGCGAGCTGCGCGGGCGCGCCCGGCGCGACGGTGAAAGCGTCCACGTGCGCGATCTCGCGGCAATCGAGCGGCCCCAGGACGAGGCGGAAGCCCGAGGCGCGCCAGCGCGATTCGGGGCGGGGCGAGGCGGCCCGGGCCGGAGCCGCGGCACCGGGCGGCTCCTGGGCGAACGCGGCCCGCGCCTTGACCGCCATGAAAGCCGGGGCCCGGCTCGCCGCGTCGAGGGCGGGAAACGCGACCTCGCTCACGATCGCGTCGCGCACCTCGACGCGGGAGAGCACGACGCCGCGCTCGTCGCGCTCGGTGAGCGTGGCGGCGAGCGGCTCGCCCGCGCCGCCGAGCCCGCCGCGCACCCAGTCGTAGAACGGGGCGGGCAGCCCCGTCGCCGCCCGAACGACGATCCCCGGCCACGCGCGCGCCTTCGGCGTGCCGGGCGACGTGATCACCCGAACCGCCTCGACCCCCAGGAGCGGCCCGGACTTTCCGCCGACCTCGAGGCGATACTCGCGCTGCGCGGGCGCCTCGGGAGCGCGCGGCTGGCCCGCCGCCCGTGCGGCGCCCGGCGCGACGATCGAGGCGGCGAGAAGCGCGAGCGAGGCCACGCGCGCGATCGCCGGCTTCGCCGCTCCCATCGCACCGCTCCTCAGGGGCGCAGCGCCCGGTAGAGGAACGGAAGCGACACGTCCATCCGGTAGTCGATGTCCGAATGGTTGTCGTCGAACTCCTCGTACACGTGGGGGATGCGGCTCTGCGCGAGGCGCTTGGAGAGGATGCGCGCGCCGTACTGGATGTGATACTGGTCGCGCCAGCCGCAGTCGATGTAGATGCCCCGCAGGCTCGCGAGGCCCGCGCGGTGCTTCGCGACGAGATTCACCGGGTCGTTCGCCCGCCAGCGCTTCCAGCGCTCCGGCAGCACCTCGCCCGTCTCGAGGTTGAAGGGCAGCCGGAAGCCGTTGGGCGCGCGCGGATCCGGGTCGTAGGTGGCCGCCATGCACAGGTTCATGATGCAGTGGGCCTCGGCCATGCCGAGCTTGGGCTTGGCCCACACCGCCTCGAGGAAGCGGCGCACCCGCCCGTCGTCGCGCCCGCGGTCGGCGCCCTTCTCCATGCGGCGCACGTCGCAGGGGCCGTTGCGCGCCGGCCGCGCGCGGTACTTGGCGAGCTCGTTGAGGGTGTTGGGCCAGTCGTGCCAGTAGACGAAGTCGAAGTAGGCGTCGCCCGAGTGGTCGGCGACCGCCCCCCAGGTCTTCGGGTATTTCATGCCGTGGACGATCGCGCCGTAGCCGCCCGAGGACTTGCCGAAGCAGCCGCGGTGCTCGCGCGCGGCGAGCGTGCGGAACTCCCGGTCGACGAAGGGCACGATCTCCTTCGTGAGGTAGTCGGCGTAGTCGCCGATCGCCGAGGAGTTCACGTACTGGTTGCCCCCCAGCGCGGTGAAGCAATCCGGGAAGACGATGATCGCGGGCCCCATGCGCCGCTCGTGCACGAGGCGCGCCGCGCGCTCGGGCACGTTCTCGCTGAAGCCCTTCCACGCGACGTGCGCGAGCCCCGAGCCGGTGAAGCCCACCATGTCGTAGAGCACCGGGAAGCGCCGCCCCCGGCCCCGCGAGCCGCCCTCGTCGTACTGGGGCGGGAGCCACACCGCGAGCTTGCGCGCGTGGGGATCGCGCAAGGGGTTGTCTCGAAGGATGCGCGAATCGTGCTCGAGCACGACCACGCGGCCGGGTTTCCACTGCGCGCGCTTGAGGGCCATGGGGCGCAATGGTACATGGCCTGAAGGCGGGACTCGAAGAAAGGCGATCCAGGAAGCCAAAGGGCGCCGAAGCGCCCTTTCGCCACCGATCGGCGCCGCGCGCTACGCCGAGACGCGCCGCTTGTACTCGTGGGTGCGGGTATCGATCTCGATCCGGTCGCCGGTCGCGCAGAACGCCGGCACCTGCACCTCGAAGCCGGTCTTGAGCTTGGCGGGCTTGAGGACCTTGCCCGAGGTGTCGCCGCGCACGGCAGGCTCGGTGTAGATCACCTCGCGAACGATCGTCGTCGGCAGCTCGAAGGAGATCGCGCGCCCCTCGTAGAAGAGGGCCTCGCCGATCATGCCGTCTTCGAGGTAGTTCACCGCGTCGCCGAGGTTGTCCTTCTCGATGTCGATCTGGTTGTAGTCGCCGTCCATGAAGACGTACATCGGGTCGGCGAAGTAGGAGTAGGCGACCTCCTTCTTCTCGAGCACGAGGAGCTCGAACTTCTCGTCGGCCTTGTACACGGTCTCCGTGTTCGAGCCGGTGAGCAGGTTCTTGAGCTTGAGCTTCATGGTGGCGGCGTTGCGGCCGCCCTTGTTGTACTCGGCCTTGAGCACGACCATCGGGTCCTTGCCGACCATGATGACGTTGCCGCTGCGCAGTTCCTGAGCGATCTTCATGAATTCCGTCCGTTGAGCTTTCCTGGCGCCCGCAGCCCACATGGGTGCCCGCGCCGCATTATCAAGTGCCGCCCTGCCCGGGCGAGACAGGGCCCCTCCCATCAAACAGGCGCCTCTTGCCCGATGACGTTGAGCGGCGTCGGCCCCTGCATCGGGCCCTGGCGCGGCTTGCCTTCCGACCGTCCGCTCCAACGCCGTTCCCGCCGCCCCCACGCCCAAAAAAGCTTTTCATTTTAGCACGTTGTCGGCGAAATCCACCAGCTCCGCAGCCAGGTCCCGCCGACGGGCGAGCCGCTCGCACCACGCCGCCGCGTGCGCCGCGAGCGTCTCCCGACGGGCGATGAAGGCGGCCCAGGCCTCGCCAAGCCCGACACCGGCCGGCGCTCCCTCGGCGGGCGTGCCCTCGCGCCGGTTCCAGGCCTCCCACAGCCCGGTCACCGCCCCGGCGTGCGCCCGGTCGAGGTCCTCGGTGTAGCGGCGCAGGAACGCCGCGAGCTTCACCCAGTGCGCGCCGTCGTCCTGCGGGTAGATGTGCCAGACGAACGGCCGCGCAGCCCACTGAGCGCGCACGAAGGAGTCCTCCCCGCGCACGAAGTTCACGTCGCAGGCCCAGAGCAGCTCGTCGTAGCGGTCCTGGGGAAGGAACGGGATCCCGATCACCTCCACCTCCCTGCGCGAGCCGCCGTCGCGGCGGTTGCGCCGGATGGTGGGATGGGCGGGCTCGCGGCCCGCGAGCGCGGTGGCCGCGGCTCCCTCGGGGACCACGAGCCAGACGGGCCCCGGATAGGCCGCGAGGCTGAGGCGCAGCGAGTCGAAGGGCGCTCCCGCGTAGGCGAAGAGGCTCACCGTGAGGGCGTCGCGGGGCGGGGCGCGGCCCACGAGACGGCGCCAGAACTGCGCCTGCGCACCGGCATCGACCCGGAACGCGTCGCGCCGCTCGAGCAGCCCGCGCTCGCGCAGCAGCCCGCCCGTGCGCGGGGTGAATCCCGGGAAGAAGTAGTGCTTCACGAGCGGCAGGCGCGGGTTCGGCGACGGGAGGGCGTGGCTGCCCTCGACCCAGTCCTCGGCGCTCAGGTACTCGAGGTTGATCCAGCGCGGCCGCGGCGTGCGCCCCGCCATGGCGAGCACGTAGCGTTCCGGCGGATCGCAGCCGAAGGTCTCCACCACGACGTCGGCCACTTCGTCGAACGGGACCTGCGGATCGCGCGGCATCCGCGCCACCTCCACGCCCTCCAGCGACTGGATGTCGTACGCCGGCGCGATCTCGGGCCGGAGCTTGGCGAGCACCGTGAGGTCGTCGAGCCAGAGGCGCACGCGCTTGCCGTGGTCGACCGCGAGCTGGCGGGCGAGCCGCCATGCCACGCCCACGTCGCCGTAGTTGTCGACGACGCGGCAGAAGACGTCCCACGTTTCCGCCTCGCGAGCCATGGCGCGGATTCTATATAAGATGCGGCGATGCGCATCCTGGTCCTGGGCGGCACGGTCTTCCTCGGCCGCGCGTTCACCGACGCCGCGCTCGCGCGCGGCCACGACGTGACGCACCTGCATCGCGGGATCAGCTCGCCGCCCGATGCGCGCGTGGCCACCGTGATCGCCGATCGCGCCGCCGTGCCGTTCGCTCCCGCGGTCGCGGCGCAGCGATGGGACGCGGTCGTCGACACTTCGGGCTATCTCCCGCAGGTCGTCGCGCGCTCGTCGGCGGCGCTCGCCGGGGCCGCGCGCTATGTCTTCGTCTCGTCGATCTCCGCGTATGCGGGAGAGGGGTTCGGCGAGGAGGCCCCGCTCAAGGCGCCGCCCGACCCTCTGCCCGAGGCGTGGACGCCGCAGACCTACGGCGCTCTCAAGGCCGCCTGCGAGCTCGAGGTGCGCGCGGCCTTCGGCGACCGCGCCCTCGTCGTGCGGCCGGGCCTCATCGTCGGCCCCCACGACCCCACGGACCGCTTCACCTGGTGGCCGGCGCGCATCGCGCGCGGCGGCCGGGTCGCGGCGCCCGGGCGGCCGGAGCGGACGGTGCAATTCGTCGACGTGCGCGACCTCGCGGCGTGGATGGTCGCGGCGCTCGAGCGCGGCACGGGCGGGACTTGCAACGCGACGGGGCCCGCGGATCCGATCGCCATGGGGGCGCTGCTCGAGGGCTGCCGGGCGGCCGCCGCTTCCGACGTCGAGTTCGCGTGGCTCGACGAGGCGTTCCTGGCCGCGCAGGGCGTGAAGCCCTGGACCGAGATGCCGCTCTGGGTTCCCGAGTCGGAGCCCGGGACCCGCGGCTTCATGGGCGTTCCGATCGCGCGCGCGGTGGCCGCGGGCCTCGCCTTCCGGCCGCTCGCCGAGACGATCGCCGATACGCTGCGCTGGTCGGCCGCCCGCCCCGCGCCGCACTCCTGGAAGGCAGGACTCGCGCCCGAGCGCGAAGCCGGGCTGCTGCGTGCCTTCGACCGGCGCGCTACTCCGTCCAGCCCCCGCCCAGCGCGTTCATGAGGTCGACGGTGTACGAGAGGTAGTTCTGGCGGTTGCGGATGTACTCGAGCTGCGCGAGGTTGAGCGTGCGCTGCGCGTCGAGCACCTCGAGGAAGGGCGAATAGCCGCTTTCGTAGCGCAGGTTCGCGAGCCGCAGCGCGGAGCGCGCCTGCGCGAGGCGCGAGGCGAGCTCGCGGTCCTCCTGCGCCCCGAGGCGGATGTTGGACAGGGCGTCCGAGACGTCGCGGAACGCGTTCTCGACCGCGCGCTGGTAGACGGCCTCGGCCTGGCGCGCCTGCGCTTCGGCCTGCTGCGTGCGCGCCGCGTAGCGCCCGCCGTCGATGACGGGACCGAGGAGCCCCGCGCCGATCGACCACACCTTCGAGCCGGGATGGAGCAGCGAGTCGAGCTCCGCGCTCTGCAGGCCGGCCGAGCCCGTGAGCGAGAGGGTCGGGAACTGCGCGGCGCGCGCCACGCCGATGCGCTCGGTCGCCGCCTCGAGCTGCGCCTCGGCCTGGCGCACGTCGGGCCGGCGCTCGAGCAGCTGCGAGGGCAGGCCCGGCGGCGGAAGGGGCGGGACCGGAAGCTCGTGCAGCTCCTTCGCCGGCACCACGAGGTCGAGGTTCCCGGTGAGCACACCCAGTTCGTGCTGCACCATGGCGCGCTGGCGGGCGATCTCCTTCAGCTGCGCCGAGGAGACGTCGCGAAGGGTCCCCGCCTGGTAGACGTCGAGGTTCGAGCCGACGCCGCCCTCGAGGCGCTTGCGCGTGAGGTCGAGCGAGTCCTCGGCCGAGCGCAGGATCTCCTCCGAGGCCGTGTACTGGGAGTCGAGGGAGAGCGCGGCGAAGTAGGTGCGCGCGATCGTGGCGGCGAGCGTGAGCGCGACCGTGTCGCGCCCGTAGCGCGAGGCGAGCAGCTCGTCCTGGACCGAGCGCTCGCCCCGGCGCAGGCGCCCCCACACGTCGACCTCGAACGAGGTCGCGAGGCCCAGCGTGAACGTGTTGCCCGTGGCGTACTGGCCCGACACGGCCGCGCGCCCGCGCAGGGCCCCGGCCTGCGCGTCCACCTCGGGAACGAGGCGGATCGCGCGCGCCTCGCGCAGCGCCGCTTCCGCCTCCTCCACGCGCGCTGCGGCGAGCCGCACGTCGGCGTTGCGCCCGAGGCCGGAGCCCACGAGCTCGTCGAGCTTCGCGTCGTCGTAGAGCTTCCACCACTGCAACGGGACGGACGCCGCCGTGCCCTCGCCCGCTTCCGGGTAGGCGGCCGGCAGCGCCAGGTCCGGGCGCCGGTAGTCGGGGCCGACCATCGCGCAGCCCGCGAGCGCGAGGGCAGCCGCGAAGATGCCGCCGCGCCTCACGACGCGCCCTCCCCGCCGGCGGGCGGCGGCTCGCCCGGCCGAGGCTCCGCGGCCGGGGGCTCGGCGGCGCTTTCGCCCATCTTCCGACGGCGCGCGAAGACGGTGAAGAAGAGCGGCACGAAGATCGTCGCGATGAAGGTGGCGGCGAGCATGCCTCCCACCACGCCCGTGCCCATGGAGCGGCGCGCCGCCGAGCCCGCGCCGGTCGCGACCGACAGCGGCAGCACGCCGAAGACGAACGCGAGCGAGGTCATGACGATCGGACGGAAGCGCAGGCGCGCGGCCTGCAGAGCCGCCTCCTTCGCGCTCATCCCCGCGAGCAGCCCCTGCTGCGCGAATTCCACGATGAGGATCGCGTTCTTCGCCGCCAGCCCGATCAGCACGACGAGCCCGATCTGGAAGTAGATGTCGTCCTCCATCCCGCGCAGCGCCACGAGCCCCAGCGCCCCGAACACGGCGAAGGGCACGGCGAGCACCACGGCCGAAGGCAGCCTCCAGCGCTCGTAGAGCGCCGACAGGATGAGGTAGACCATGACGATCGCCAGGCCGAAGGCGAAGATCGAGGCCTTGCCGGCGCGCTTCTCCTGGAAGGCCTGGCCGCTCCACGCGAGGGTGTAGCCCGGCGGGAGCGTGCTCGCCGCGACGCGCTCCACCGCCTCGATCGCCTGTCCCGAACTCACGCCGGGCCTGCCGTTGCCGAGGATCTTCGCGGCGATGAAGCCGTTGAACCGGTCGATCTGCTCGGCGCCGATCACGTCGTCGACGCGCAGCAGGGCCTTGAGCGGGATCATCGCCCCGGTGGTCGTCGAGCGCACGAAGATGTTCCCGATCTGGTCGGGGCGCGCGCGGTACGGCGCTTCCGACTGCACCTGCACGCGGTAGGTGCGCCCGGCGATGTTGAAGTCGTTCACGTAGAGCGACCCGAGGGTCGCCTGCAGAGCGGCGAACACGTCGGCCACGGGCACGCCGAGCGTGATGGCCTGCTCGCGATTCACTTCCACGCGCAGCTGCGGCACCGTGGGCCGGAAGAACGTGTTGATGCCCGTGAGCCGAGGATCGTTGCGCAGCGCCTCGGCGAGCGACTCGATCACGCGGCCCAGCGCCTTCGGGTCCGAGTTCTCCCGCGCCTGCACGTAGAACTCGAACCCGCCCGCGCTTCCGAGCCCGCGGATCGCCGGCGGGTTGAAGACGATCGCCAGGCCGTCGGGGAAGGTGCGGCCCTCGCGCGAGAGGTCGGCCGCGATCTGGCTCGCCGTGCGCGTGCGCTCGTCCCAGTCCCTGAGCAGGATGAACGAGGTCCCCGCGTTGGGCTTGTTGGCCCCGCCGATGTAGTCGCGCCCCGCGGCCACGAACGCGTGGGCGATCGCCGGGTCCTTGGCGAGGATCCGCTGGAAGCTCGCGCCGGTGCGCTGCGTGCGCTGGAGCGACGCCCCGTCGGGCAGGAGGATCGAGCTGATGAGGTAGCCCTGGTCCTCGGGCGGCACGAAGCTGCGCGGCACGAACGCCAGGAGCGCGACCGCGGCGAGCAGCACCGCGAGGAAGAGGAGCGCTGCGACGATGCGGCGCGCGAGCGCCGCGTTCACGCCCCGCAGGAAAGTGCCCGTCACCTTCGCGAACCCCACGTTGAAGGGGTGGAAGAGGCGCGCCTCGTGGTGCCCCCGGCGCAGGATGAGCGAGCACATCGCCGGGGTGAGCGTGAGCGCCGTGAGGCCCGAGATCACCACCGCGACGGCCACGGTCACCGCGAACTGCTTGTAGAGCTGGCCCGCGATGCCGCCGAGGAACGCGACCGGGATGAACACCGAGCAGAGCACGAGCACGATGGCGATGAGCGCCCCGGAGACCTCGCGCATCGCCTCGACCGCGGCCTCGTGCGGGGCCATGCCCTGCTCGCGCATGAGGCGCTCGACGTTCTCCAGCACGACGATCGCGTCGTCCACGACGATGCCGATCGCGAGCACCATCGCGAAAAGCGTGAGCGTGTTGATCGAGAAGCCGAGGATGTAGAGCCCCGCGAACGTGCCGATGATGGACACGGGGACGGCGAGCATCGGGATGATGGTCGCGCGCCAGCTCTGGAGGAAGACGAACACCACGAGCAGCACGAGCACGGCGGCCTCGAAGATCGTCTTCTGCACCTCGTGGATGGAGCTCTTCACGACGAGCGTCGTGTCGAAGGGAACGAGGTACTCCATGTCCTTCGGGAACGCGCGCTTCATCTCCTCGAGCCGCGTCTTGATCGTGCGGGCGGTGTCGAGGGCGTTGGCCCCCGTCTGGAGGAAGATCGCCATGCCCACCGAGGGCTTGCCGTCGACCGTCGCGGGCGTGTCGTAGGTCTGGGCGCCCAGCTCCACGGTCGCGACGTCCCTGATGCGCAGCGTCCCCTGGGGCGCGTCGGAGCGCACGACGATGTTCTCGAACTCGTCGACGCGCGCCAGGCGCCCGCGCACCGTCACGGTGTACGTGAGCTCCTGGCCCCGGGGCGCGGGCTCGGCGCCGACCTTGCCGGCGGCGTACTGGGCGTTCTGCGCGAGGATCGCGTTGGCGACGTCGGTGGGAGTGACGCCGAGCTGCGCCATCTTGTCCGGGTGCAGCCACACGCGCATCGAGGAGCCGGAGCCGAAGAGCAGCACGTCGCCCACGCCGGGAATGCGCTTCAGCTCGTCGATCATGTTCACCGCGGCGTAGTCGGCGAGCGCGGTGGTCGTCTGCGTCCCGTTGGGCGAGTACAGCCCGATCACGAGGAGGATGTCGTTCGAGCGCTTCTGCACGATCACGCCGTTGCGCCGCACGTCGTCGGGCAGGCGGGGGAGCGCGGTCTGCACGCGGTTGTTGAGCTGGAAGGTCGCCCGGTCGATGTCGGTCCCGACCTCGAACGTCGCGGTGATCGTGAGGTTGCCGTCGGAGCCCGCGCTCGACTGGAAGTAGATCATGCCCTCGGCGCCGGACAGCTGCTCCTCGATGGGCGCGGCCACGGTCTGGGCGATGGTCTCGGCGCTCGCGCCCGGGTAGCTCGTCGTGATCGTCACCGTGGGCGGCGAGATCTCGGGATACTGCGCGATCGGCAGCGAGAACCCGGCGATGAGCCCCGCGAGCGTGATGACGATCGCGATGACGCTCGCGAAGATCGGCCGCTCGATGAAGAAGCGCGAGAACCTCCCCATGGACGGCCTACCGGCCCGGCGCGGACGGGGCGGGCGCGGCCGGCGCGGCCCCCGCGGGATGCGGCCGGACCGTCTCCCCGGGGCGGAGCTTCACGAGGTTGTCGACGATCACCTCGTCGGCCTCCTCGAGGCCGCCCGTCACGATCACGTCCTGGCCGATCCAGTTCGCGGTCCGGACCGGCTTGGGCGCCACCTTGCCGTCCGGCCCCACGGTCATCACGAGGCGCGCCTGGTCCGTCTGGAGCACCGCGGCCTGCGGGATGAGCATCGCGCGTTGCGCGCCGGCGAGCACCCGCACCTTCACGAACTGCCCCGGCAGCCAGCGCGCCCGGGGGTTCGGGAACTCCGCGCGCAGCTGCACGGCGCCCATCTTCGGGTCCACCGTCGTGCTCGCGAAGTTGAGCCGGCCGTGGTCGGCGAGGATCGAGCCGTCCTCGGCGACGATCTGCACCCGCGCCTCGCGCTGCGAGGCACGCACGCGGGCGTAGTCGCTCTCGGCGAGCGGAAACAGCACCCAGATCGGGTCCACCTGCGTGAGGGTCGTGAGGAGCGCCGAGTCGGAGTTCGCCGTGACGAGGCTGCCCTCCGAGCGCAGGGCGAGCCCCGTGATGCCGGCGATGGGCGCGGTCACGCGCGTGTAGGACAGGTCGAGCTCGGCCTCCTTGAGCTTCGCCTCCGCGGAGGCGATCGAGGCCTCCGACTGGCGCAGCGTCGCGAGCGCCGTGTCGAGGTCGCGCTGCGAGATCGCCTTCTCGCGGGCCAGCGGCTCGAAGCGCCGGGCGTCGGTCTGCGCGAGCTCGCGCTTCGCGCGCTCGAGCTGCAGCGCGGCCTTCGCGTCCTCGACCGCGAGCTGGTACGGAACGGGGTCGATCAGGAACAGCACGGCGCCCGCCTTCACCGCGGCGCCCTCGTCGTAGAGGCGCTTCTCGAGGATGCCGTTCACGCGCCCGCGAATCTCCACCTGGCGCGATCCCGCGGCCTGGCCGACGGCGTCGACGGAGACCGGGACCTGCTCGAAGTGCGCGCGCACCACCGCGACGGCGAGCGGGGGCGGGGCCGCGCCCGGGGCCGACGCGTGCCGGCCACACGCCGCCGCGAGCAGCAGCCCGGCGAGCGCGAGCGTTCGGGATACGGGGAGGCGTCGGGAGCTCATCGGCGGGTCCTGCGGGGGGATCCCCGGGATCGAGCGGGCGATTATACAATCGTGGCTGTATCCAAATCATCGCGGCGGCCCGCGCCATGCGACACTCCAGGGAGGAATCGCTGCGGACCCGGCGGCGGATCGTGCTCGCCGCGCGGCGCGTCTTCGCCCTTCGCGGCGTCTCGCGCACGACCATGGAGCAGATCGCCGCGGCCGCCGGCGTCACACGCGGCGCCGTCTACGGGCACTTCGCCGACAAGGCGGCCCTCTTCCAGTGCATGCGCGAGCAGGTGAAGCTGCCGCTCGTGGACGTGATCGACAGCGCGCTGCTCGACTCGCGCGACGATCCGCTTGCGGCCGTCGAGCGGTTCCTGCTCGCCGTGTTCGACGCGCTGCGCGACGACGCCGCCACCCGCGAGACGCTGCGCATCCTCAACTTCAAGTGCGAGTACGTGGGCGAGATCGGGCGCGACATGCAGCGCCAGGCGAGGCGCGCCGCGGAGCTCTCCTCGAGGCTCGAGCGCGCCTACCGCCGCGCGGCGCGCTCGGGGCGCCTGCGCCGGGGCGTGACGCCGCGGCTCGCGGCGCTCGAGACGACCGCGTTGCTCGTGGGGATGGTGCGCCTGTGGCTGCTCGAAGGCCCGGTCCGGCGGCTGCGCGACCGCGCGACCGCGCTCGCCCGAGCGCACGTGGCGTCGCTGCGGGCCGAATGAGCAAGATAGAAAAAAAAACGGTGTGCCCAGGGGGTTCGACCGGGGCACACCGAACCTAGTGACCGTCCTGTGAAAGACAGCGCTATGGAGCGTACACGCGCTGCCTTGCAAACGTCTGAACGTTCGCCTCGGCTCTTCGCGTGCAGGCACGATTGGAGGAAAAAGACCCGGCGGAGGGAGCCGCCGGGCCAAGCCACGCGCCGGCGAGGCCGGCGCCAGGAGCTGATGCGTCCCCATCGTAAGCGGGGCGCCGGGCCGTCGTCCCCACCCGCGCCGGTAGGATCGGAGCCCGCCCCGTCGGGCCCCGTCGGGATTCCTCCGATATTCAGGGACATGCACCGGTCGCCCCGCAGGGCGCCGCCGCGCGAAGCCCGAATGCGCGTATAATCCGGCTCGCAGTGAACAGGTTCTGTAAGCAGTAACTCCTGGTACCGTCGCCTCCGCGACGCTCTAACTTCAGTTCCCGCCTTGCGTTCCTCATCGCTGGCCCCGTCCCTGGGGGCTCCAGGGTCCTAATTGGAAAGGAAACGCAATGAGCACGGGTACCGTGAAGTGGTTCAACGACGCGAAGGGCTTCGGCTTCATCAAGCCCGACGGCGGCGGCGAGGACCTCTTCGCCCATTTCTCCGAGATCCAGGGGAACGGCTTCAAGACGCTCAAGGAGAACCAGAAAGTCGAGTTCGAGGTGAAGGATGGCCCGAAGGGCAAGCAGGCCGTGCAGATCCGGCCCATCGCCTGACGAGCACCCACCCCGGCATCGAACGGCAGCCTAGCGGCTGCCGTTTTTCTTTGGAGCGCATCGATGACACGACTCGCCGGCACGCCCCTTTCGGTCCTCGACCTCGTCACCTATCCCGAGGGCGGCGACCTCCCCGAGGCCTTCCGCGCCTCGCGCAGCCTCGCGCGCCACGTCGAGCGCCTGGGATACCTGCGCTACTGGATCGCCGAGCACCACAACCTCGAGGGGATCGCGAGCAGCGCGACCGTGGTGCTCATGGGCTACATCGCGGGCCACACGACGCGCATCCGCGTGGGCTCCGGGGGCATCATGCTGCCGAACCACGCGCCCTACGTCGTCGCCGAGCAGATCGGCACGCTCGAGTCGATCTATCCGGGGCGCATCGACCTGGGGCTGGGGCGCGCGCCGGGCACCGATCCGCTCACGCTGCGCGCGCTGCGGCGCCACTCGACGGGGGCCGAGTTCGACCGCGACGTGGCCGAGCTCGCGTCCTACTTCGATCCGCCGCAGCCGGGCCAGGCGGTGAAGGCGATTCCCGGCGCGGGCATCGAGGTCCCGATCTGGATCCTCGGCTCGAGCCTGTACAGCGCGCACCTCGCCGCGCGGATCGGGCGGCCTTACGCGTTCGCCTCGCATTTCGCTCCGGGCGACCTGCTCGAGGCGCTCCAAATCTATCGCGCGGAATTCCGGCCCTCGCGGGCGCTCGCCGCGCCGCGTGTGATGGTCGGCGTTCCCGTGGTCGGCGCCGACAGCGACGCCGAGGCCGAGCGGCTCGCCACCACCCTGTACCTGCGCTCGCTCGGCATCCTGCGCGGGCAGCGTGCGGGCCTCAAGCCCCCGGTCGATTCCATGGAGGGGCTGTGGTCCCCGGGCGAGCAGCTGGCGGTCGCGGAGCGGATGGCGCTCATGGTGGTGGGCGGACCGGAGCGCGTGCGCGAGGGCCTCGCGCGGATCGTCGAGGCGACCGCGGCCGACGAGCTGATCGTCGTTTCCGAGACCTGGGACCGCGCCGCGCGGCTTCGCTCCTACGAGATCGTCGCCGAGGCGGCAGGGCTCGCGCCGGGCTGAAGCCGCGCTATGCTGGGCCCTCCATTCCCGGCGAAGGAGCCGACCCATGAGCGAGCACGTCTACAAAGCCCTGGAGCTCACCGGCTCCTCGACGAAGGGCAGCGACGACGCAGTGCGCAACGCGATCGCGAAGGCCGCGAAGACCATGCGCAACATGCACTGGTTCCAGGTGACGGAGACGCGCGGCCACGTCGAGGGCGGCAAGGTCGCGCACTGGCAGGTGACCGTGAAGATCGGCTTCACCCTCGAGGACTAGCCAGCCGCCTCAGGCACCCGGGCCCGAGCTCGGCGAGCGACCTCGCGCCGAGCAGCGCCATGTCGCGGTCGATCTCGGAGGCGAGGATGGCGGTCGCGTGGCGCACGCCGGCCTCTCCCGCGACCGCGGCGGCGTAGTTGAACGGCCGGCCGATCCAGGCGAAGTCGGCGCCGAGCGCGATCGCCTTGAGCACGTCGGTCCCGCGGCGCAGCCCCCCGTCCACCATCACGGCCATGGCCCCCTTGGCCGCGGCGATCTCGGGCAGCACGCGCAGCGCCGAGACCGCGCCGTCGAGCTGCCGGCCGCCGTGGTTCGAGACGATGACGCCGTCCGCGCCGCTCTCGCGGGCGAGGCGCGCGTCCTCCGGGTGCAGGATGCCCTTCACCACGAGGCGCCCCATCCACCGGCGGCGGATTCGCTCGAGGTGTCCCCAGTCGAGGTGGTCGCGCTGCGTGAAATCGCGCTCGACGTGGCGCGAGAGGATCGGCGCGCCTCGCTCCGCGAACGAGTTCTCGAAGTGCGGCATGCCATGGCGGGCGATCGTGCGCAGCGCGTTGCCGAAGAGCCAGCGCGGGTGCGTGAGGCCGTCCCACGCGAGGCGCAGGCTCGGCCGGAGCGGCGTCGAGAAGCCGGCGCGGACGTTGTTCTCGCGGCTGGAGAGCACCGCCACGTCCACCGTGACCACGAGCGTGCCCAAGCCGGCCCCCGCGACACGGTCGAGGAGCGGGACGATGCGCCGGTCGTCGCCCGGCAGGTAGGCCTGGAACCATGCCGCCGGATTCTCGCGCGCGACCTCCTCCAGGCGGATGAGCGAGGAGCCGCTCATGATCATCGCGATGTCGTCGCGCGCCGCGGCGCGCGCGAGCACGAGGTCGCCGCGGTAGGCCGAGAGCGCCGCCACGCCCATGGGCGCGATGCCGAAGGGCTGCGCGTACCGGCGGCCGAAGAGCGTGGCGGCGGCGGAGCGCTTCGAGACGTCCACCAGGATCCGGTGCACGAAGCCCCACTCGTCGAGCGCGGCGCGGTTGTCGCGCCAGGCCGCGTTGGTCTCGACGGCGCCCGAGACGTAGGCGAACACCGGGCGCGGCAGCCGGCGGCGGGCGGCGCGCTCGAAGTCGTCGAGCGAGAGGATGCGGCGCAGGGACCGGGTCAAGGCGCGGGCTCTTGCGGTGCGATGGCGACCCGTACTATACCGGCATGCCCGCCCCGCCCTCCCTCCGGCGCGAGCGACTCAGTCGAGCGGCGTGGAGGCGAACTCCGGCAGCGCCTCGGCGCGCGCCGAGTACGCGGCGAGCGCGGGATAGTCCGCGGCGGGGACCTCGGCCGCGTCGTAGAACTGGCCGAAGCGCCAGGCGCACGCCACGGCGACGTCGGAGGCGCCGATGCGCCCGCCCTGCAGCCACGGCCGCGCGCGCTGCGCGGCGCGCTCGAGCTCGGCGAAGGCCGCATTCGCCTGGGAGGCCACTCGCTCGAGCCATGGCAGGTGGCGCTTCTCGGGCGGGCGATTGTCGCGCTCGTAGAGGATCTGCACGCACTTCTCGCACGCCGCCATCGCGAGCCCCACGAGCCGCAGCGCCTCGCGGCGCGCGCCGGGCTCCTGCGGCATGAGGCGGCGCCCGGGCTCCACGAGGGACTCGACGTGGTCGAGGATGAGCGTGGAATCCATGAGGACGGCGCCGTCGTCGCACACGAGCGTGGGCGCCTTCACCACGGGATTCACCGCGCGGAACTCGTCGTAGGTGCGGAAGACCGAGAGCGGCCGGTGCTCGAAAGCCACGCCCATGAGCTTGAGCGAGACCGCGACGCGGCGCACGTAGGGGGAGTCGAGCATGCCGATCAGGACCATGGGTGCGGGGGCGCCGGGCCGCTCAGGCGCGCCGGCCGACGAGCGTGAGGAACTCCTCGCGCGTGGCGAGGTGCTCGCGGAACACCCCGAGCACCGAGGAGGTCACCATCACCGAGTTCTGCTTCTCGACCCCGCGCATCATCATGCACAGGTGCTTCGCCTCGATCATCACGCCCACGCCCTTGGCGTCGATGGAGTCCATCACGACCTGCGAGATCTGCTCGGTGAGCCGCTCCTGGAGCTGCAGGCGCCGCGCGTACATGTCCACCAGGCGCGCGAGCTTGCTCACGCCGAAGACCTTCCCGTTGGGGATGTAGCCGATGTGGCAGCGGCCGAAGAAGGGCAGCATGTGGTGCTCGCACAGGCTGTAGACCTCGATGTCCTTCACGATGACCATGCTGCTCGTGTCCTGCGTGAAGAGCGCGTCGTTGATCACGCGCTTCAGGTCGCTGCGGTAGCCGTAGGTGAGGAAGGAGAGCGCCTTCGCCACGCGCTCGGGAGTCTTCGCGAGCCCCTCGCGCTGCGGGTCCTCGCCCAGCTCGACGAGCAGCTGGCGCACGAGCGGCTCGATCCTGCGGATGTCGGGTTCCATGAAGGTCTTCCTCGGGAGGTTCGGGGGCTCACTCCGCGGGCGCGGGGGCGGCCCCGGGCAAGCGCCGGGTGACCGGCCCCTTGCCGGAGTAGCGGTCGAGATACAGGTAGATCACCGGCGTGATGAAGAGGGTGATCACCTGCGAGAGCAGCAGCCCGCCCACGACGGCGAGGCCGAGCGGCTGGCGCAGCTCCGCGCCGGTGCCGAAGCCCAGGGCGATCGGCAGCGCGCCCATCGCCGCCGCGAAGGTGGTCATGAGGATCGGGCGGAAGCGCAGCAGGCACGCCGTACGGATCGCCTCCGCGCTCGACATGCCCCGCTCGCGCTGCGCCGCGAGCGCGAAGTCGATCATCATGATCGCATTCTTCTTCACGATGCCGATCAGCATGAGGATGCCGATGGTCGCGATGATCGACAGGTCGAAGCCGAAGAGCCAGAGCGTGACGAGGGCCCCCATGGCGGCCGAGGGCAGGCCCGCCAGGATGGTGAGCGGGTGGACGTAGCTCTCGTAGAGGACGCCCAGCAGCACGTAGATCACGAGCAGCGCCGTCACGATGAGCCACACCTGGCTCGACTGCGAGGCCTGGAACGCCGCCGCGTCCCCGCCCCAGCTCGTGAGGATCGAGGGCGGCATGCGGATCTCGCGGCGCAAGCCCTCGATGCGGCCGGCCGCCTCGCCGAGCGAGCGCCCCGGGGCGAGGTTGAAGGAGACGGTGACCGACTGCAGCTGCCCCGTGTGGTTGATCGCGACCGGCCCCACCTCGCGCTCGACCGTCGCGATGCTGGAGAGCGGCACCAGCGCGCCGCCCGTGCCGCGCACGTAGATCTTGCGGAACGCCGACTCGTCGCTGCGGTCGCCGTCGACCGCGCGCAGGATCACCTCGTAGGAGTCCACGGGCGTGTAGATCGTGGATACCTGCCGCTCGCCGAAGGCGGTGTAGAGCGCCGTGCGGATGTCCTGGATGCTCACCCCGAGGGCGCTCGCCTTGTCGCGGTCGATGTGCAGCTGCGCCTGCAGGCCCCGGAGCTGCGCGTCGCTCGTCACGTCGCGGAACAGAGGGTCCGGGCGCATGAGCGCCAGGAGCCGCTGCGAGTTCTCGACGAGGTCGGAGGCCTCGACGCTGCGCATCACGTACTGGAAGCGGCTCTTCGAGACCCGCCCGCCGATGCGCAGGTTCTGGATCGGGTTGAAGTACACGTTGACCCCGGGGACGGCGCGCACCTCGCGGCGCAGGTTCTCGAGCACCTGCTGCATCCCGGGGCGCTCGCCGCGCGGCTTGAGGTTCACGAACATGCGGCCGTTGCTGGTCTGGTCCGCCGACATGATGTCCTGTGCCACGGCGGGGTCGGCGCGCACGATCCGGTCGACGCGCCGCATGATCCCGGTCATCGCCGGGAACGAGATGTCCTCGACCGCCTCGACGTTCACCGAGATCTGGCCGATGTCCTCGTCGGGAAAGTAGCCCTTCGGCATCAGGACGACGAGCGCGATCGTCCCGGCGAGGGTCGCGGCGGCGACCATCACCACCGCGAGGCGGTGCGCGAGGCACACGTCGAGCAGCCGCTCGTAGCCGCGCAGCATCCACTGGAAGAAGCGCTCGAACCACCCCGTCCAGCGCAGGATCGGGTCGTCGGAGCGCTCCTGGCGGATGTAGCGGCTCGCGAGCATCGGCACGAGCGTGAGCGACACGGCGGCGGAGACCAGGATCGCGAGCGACACCACGATCGCGAACTCGTGGAAGAGGCCGCCGATCACACCCGGCATGAAGAAGATCGGGATGAACACCGCCACCAGCGAGAGCGAGATCGACATGATCGTGAAGCCCATCTCGCGCGAGCCCACGATCGCCGCCCGGAAGGGGTCCATGCCCCCCTCGATGTGGCGCACGATGTTCTCGAGCATCACGATCGCGTCGTCGACCACGAGGCCCACGGCGAGCGTGATGCCGAGCAGCGACACGTTGTCGATCGAGAGGTCCAGGGCGCGCATGAGCGCGAGGGTGCCGATGAGCGAGATCGGCAGCGACAGCGCCGGGATGAGGGTCGCCGACGGGCGGCGCAGGAAGAGGTAGATCACGAGCAGGACCAGCGCCGCCGTGATGGAGAGCGTCACCTGCACGTCGTGGATCGCCGCGCGGATGGAAAGCGACCGGTCGAGCTGGATCTTGAGGTCCACCGACTTCGGCATCTGGGCGACGATCTTCGGCAGCGTCGCCTTGATCGCGTCGTTGGTCGCGACGATGTTGGCCCCCGGCTGGCGCTGGATGAACAGCGTGATCGAGGGCTCCCCGTCCGCCCAGCTCGCGGTCTTCACCGACTCCACGCTGTCCTCGACGTCGGCCACGTCCTCGAGGCGCACCGCGCTCCCGTTGGGCAGCGTCGCGACGATGAGCGGGCGGAAATCGGCCGCGCGGGTGAGCTGGCGGTTGGCCTGGATGACGAGCGACTGGCGGGCACCGTCGAGCGTGCCCACCGGCGAGTTCGCGTTGGCCGCGCCGAGCGAGCGCGCGAGGTCGTCCAGCGTGAGGTTGCGCGCGGCGAGCGCGTCGGGCCGCGCGTTCACGCGCACGGCGAAGCGCTTCTCGCCCGCCACGTTGATCTGCGCAACGCCCGGCAGCGTGGACAGGGTCGGCGAGATGAGGTTCTCCGCGTAGCCGTCGAGCTCCGAGAGCGCCATCGTCGGCGAGGAGAGCGTCACGAAGATGATCGAGAACTCGCCGGGGTTCACCTTGCGGTACGAGGGCGGCGTCGTCATCTCCGGGGGGAGGTTGCGCGAGGCGCGGAAGAGCGCGGCCTGCACGTCGCCCGCCGCCTTGTCGATGTCGCGGTCCTGCGCGAACTCGAGGGTGATCTGCGTCTCGCCCTGCACCGAGGTCGAGCTGATCACGTCGAGGCTGGAGATCGTGGAGAACTGCTTCTCGAGGGGGGTGGCGACGGAGGCGGCCATCGTCTCGGGGCTCGCGCCCGGCAGGTCCGCGGTCACCTGGATCGTGGGCGTGTCGAACTGGGGGAGCGCCGCGATGGGGATGCCGCCGTAGGCGAGCAAGCCCGCCACCACGGCCGAAGCCGACAGCAGCCCCGTCATCACCGGGCGTCGGATGAACGGCTCGGAGACGTTCACGCGGTTCGCCTCACGCGGGCTTGCCGCCGCGCGCCTTGTCCGCCTTGCGCTCCTCGCCCTTGGCGCTTTCCTCGGCGGCGCCGGAGGCCGGCCGCTCGGCCTCGGCGACGAGGCTGCCCGGGCGCAGGTTCTGGGCGCCCTCCACCACGACGCGCGCCCCCGGGGCGATCCCGTCCACCACCGCGAAGCCGCGCTCCACGTAGGCGAGCTTCACGTCGCGCTGCGCGACCCGGTGGTCGGGGCCCACGACGAAGACGAAGCGGTCGTGCGGTCCGGTCTGGACGGCCTGCGCGGGGACCACGGTGGCGCCGCGGATCGTGCGCGGCGAGACCTGCACGGTGACGAACATGCCGGGCCACAGGCGCGCGCCCGGGTTGTCGAACTGGGCCTTGATGCGGATGGTGCCGGTGGTCGTGTCCACCGCGTTGTCCACGAAGACGATGCGGCCCGTGAGCCTGTCGCGCGGCGCCACGAGCGCCGTGGCGCTCACGGGCCCGGCGGCGAGCGCCCGCTGCAGCCCCGCCAGCTCCCGCTCGGGAAGGGTGAAGGCGATCGCGATCGGGTCGACCTGGGTGATCGTCACCATCGCGGGCGTGCCCGCGGGGCTCGCGTTCGAGGTCGGCTGCACGAGGCTGCCCGAGCGCACGTTGATCACGCCCGTGCGCCCCGCGAAGGGCGCCCGGATCCGGGTGTAGGCGAGCGCCACGCGCGCGGCCTCCACCGCGGCGCGGTCGATCGCGAGCTGGCCCGTGAGCGTGTCGACCTGGTTGCGCGCCGCGTCGAGGGCCGCCTGCGAGATGAACTTCTGGTTGAAGAGCTCGACCTGCCGCTCGAGGTTGCGCTGCGCCGTCGAGAAATCCGACCGGTCCTTCTCGACCTGCGCCTCCGCCTTGCGCAGGTTCGCCTCCTCGGTGCCCGAGTCGAGCGTGAAGAGGAGCTCCCCCGCGCGCACGCTCTGGCCTTCGCGGATGTGGACCTCCTTCACCGTGCTCGTGATCTGCGAGCGCAGGTCCACGCTCTGCAGCGCGGTCGCCGTGCCGTTGGCTTCGAGAAGCACCGGCACGTCGCGCGATTCGGCCGTGGCGACGACCACCGCCAGGGGCGCCTGCGCGCCGCGGGCGCGCTCCGGCGTCTTCGCGGCGAGCCGCCAGCCCAGCACCCCGGCCGCGGCGAGGACGACGACGGCCGCCACCAGCCACTTGCGGCCGGGCGGTCGGAGACGGGAGGCGGGGCTCTCGGTCATGGGGCGATCCGCCATGATACCGCGGGGCCCCGCGGGCTTCAGTTGCGGCGCGCGAGGCCCATCAGGGGCTTCTCGAAGTAGCGCCAGGAAAGCGCCGCGAGGGCGACCGTCGCCGCGAGCACGGCGACGAGCGAGCGCACGCCCGTCATCCCTTCGGCGTGGATCGCCCACTGGATGGCGAACAGGTGCCAGAGGTAGATCCCGTAGCTCACCTCGCCCAGCCCGTCGACCGGGCGCAGCCAGCGCAGGGCGATGGCCTGGGGCAGCTCCACGGCCGCCGCGACCACGCACAGCAGGAACGCGGCGAACGCCGTGCGCCAGAAGATCACCATGGCCGGGAAGTCCCAGTAGGTCGCGCGCGGCCAGAAGGCGCTCATCGCGAGGTAGCCGGTGGCGAGCGCGCCGGCGAGCCAGAGCGAGGCGCGCGCCGCGGAAGGCGGCGGGCCGTCGAGCACCGCCTTCGCGAGGAAGATGCCGGCGCCGAACTCGTCCAGGACGCCGGGCAGCTGGGTGACGTACCTGAAGAGCTCCCACGTGTCGTCGTACCCGTGCAGCACCACCATGCACGCGCGCCACGCCCAGGAGACGACCGTGCCGTAGAGCCAGATGCGCCAGCCGGGCGTGCGGTCGATCCAGCCGATCGCGAGCGCGATCGCGACGTAGAACTGCATCTCGATCGCGAGCGTCCAGTTCACCCCGTCGATCGCGCTGTGGGTGTCGCGCCAGAAGGTGTGGATGAAAGCGAGGTGGGTGAACAGCTGCCAGGCCCATTCGCGCGCGGGCTGGCCGAAGAATCCCTGCCACTCGAGCGCGATCCAGGCCGCCATGGTGAGCACGTACAGCGGCACGATGCGCGTGAGGCGCCGCAGCCAGTACTCCCGCTGGAAGCGCGCCGGATCCCTGCGGCGCAGGAGCACCGCGCTGTAGGCGATCACGAACCCGCTGATCACGAAGAAGAGGTCGACGCCGATCCAGCCGATGCGGAAGACCACCAGCGGCCCCTGCACGGGGAACGCGCTCCAGTGCCCGTGCTCGATCACGTGATAGACGACCACCGCCAGCGCGGCGAACGCGCGCAGCAGGTTCACGTTGTCGAAGCGGACCGGCGCCGGGCGCCGCCCGTCAGTCACCGGTCGACGTCGCCGCCCGCGCGGCCGCGGTCCCCGCGCCGCGCCGGCCGAGGCTTGCCGCCAGCCGCGCGAGCCCGCGATACGCGAACCGCACGAGCAGGAGCGCGAGGAGCGCCTCGGCCACCGTCGCCGCGAAGGCGAGGGCGGGGTTCATGCGCCCGGCGCGGCGGCGGAACTTGGAGAAAGCGCGCTCGCGGGCGATCTCGATCGAGTCGTAGAAGGTCGGCACCACGAGCAGCGTGAGGAGCGTCGAGGTGATCGTGCCCCCGATGATCGCCACGGCCATGGGGCGGTAGAACTCGCCGCCCTCGCCCACGCCGATCGCCACGGGCGTCATGCCCGCGATGAGCGCGAAGGTCGTCATCAGGATGGGCCTCAGCCGGACGCGCCCCGCGTGCATCAGCGCCTCCTCGCGCGCCACGCCCTGCGCCTCCTCCTTGCGCGCGCAGTCGAGGAGCAGGATCGCGTTCTTGGCGACCAGCCCCATCAGCATGATGATGCCGATGAAGCTCATGAGGTTGAGCGTGCCGCGCGTGGCGAGGAGCGCGAGCACCACGCCGATCAGCGACAGCGGCAGCGACAGCATCACCGGCAGGGGCGCCGTGAACGAGCCGAACTGCATCACGAGCACGAGGTACATCAGCACGACGCCCATCACGAGCGCGGTGAACATCTCGCTGAAGACCTCCTTCTGGTCGCGCGAGGCGCTGCCGAGCTCGATGCCGTAGCCCTCGGGGAAGTCGATCCGCTTCGCGAGCTTCACCGCGTCGGCGGTCACCTCGCCCGCCGAGCGGCCGTGGACGTTCGCCGAGACCGCGATCATGCGCTTGCCGTCCGAGTGCTGGATCTGGGCCGGGCCCTTGCCCATGGTGATGTCGGCGATCTGGTCGAGGGGCACCATCGTGCTGCCGTCGCCGCCGCCCACCGCGATCGGCAGGTGCTCGATGTTGGAGGCGTCGACGCGGTCGTCCGGGTGCAGGCGCACGGAGACGTCGCGCGACTCCCCCGTGGGATCGATCCAGTCGCCCACCTCGACCCCGGCGAAGGCCACGCGCAGGGCCTGGGCGGCGTCGTTCACGGAGATGCCGAGCGCGTTGGCGAGCCCCCGGTCGAGCTCGATGCGCAGCTCGTCCATGGGCTCCTGCTCCGACAGGCCCACGTCCACCGCCCCGGGAATGCGCTTCATCCTCTCCATGTACGCGGTCGTGATCGCCATGAGGCGGGCCGAGTCCGGGCCCGAGAACTGGATCTGCACGGGCTTGCGCGCGCCGTTGTTGAGGTCGTCGAGCACGGTGTACTCGGCCCCCACCACGCGCGCGACGAGCGTGCGCAGCTCGGCGGCGATCTCCACGGCGCTGCGCCGGCGCTCGTAGCTCTTGCCGAGGTCGACGTACACGCGGCCGCCGCCCGGGCGCACGATGCTGTTGGTCGCCTTGGTCTCGGGGATCGTGCGCGCGAGCTCCGCGGCCTGCTCCACCTTGAGCTTCGCGTACTCGAGGCTCGCCGAGGAAGGCGTGCGCACGTCCACCGCGATGGTCCCCCAGTCCGTGACCGGCAGGAACTCCGTGCCGCCCACCTTCGCCTGCAGGACGATGGCGGAGACGAAGGCCGTCACCGCGATCGCCGCCATCCACTTGCGGTGGTGCAGCGCCCAGGCGATCACGTCGCCGTAGCGGTCGGCCTGGCGGTCGAACCAGCCGTTGAAGCGCGCGAGCGCGAGCCGCCAGCCGCGCTTCTCCTGCTCGCGGTAGCCGACCGGATCCCCCCAGTACGCGGAGAGCATCGGGTCGAGCGTGAAGGAGATGAACAGGCTCACCAGCACCGAGGTCGCCACCGTGAGCGCGAAGGGCCGGAACCACTCGCCCGCTCCGCCGCCCATGAACGCGACGGGAATGAACACCGCGATGATCGAGAAGGTGGTCGCGGCCACCGCGAGCCCGATCTCGGCGGTGCCCGCGCGCGCCGCGCTCACGCGATCGGCCCCGCGCTCCATGTGGCGCACGATGTTCTCGCGCACCACGATGGCGTCGTCGATGAGCACCCCGATCGCGAGCGAGAGCCCCAGCAGCGTCATGAAGTTGAGCGTGAAGCCGCAGGCCCACACCGCGATGAAGGCGGCGATCGCCGAGGTGGGAAGGGCGAGCGCCGTGATGAGCGTCGAGCGCCACGAGTTGAGGAAGACGTACACCACGAAGACCGTGAGCATCGCGCCGAAGATCAGCGCGTCGATCACGTTGTGGAGGCTGTTCTCGGCGTCCCGGCCGCCGTCCTGGGTCACCTCGAGCCTCGTCCCCTTGGGCAGCGTCTTGTTGAGCTCCGCCACCATGTCGCGCACCTTGTTCGCGACGGTGACGGTGCTCGCGTCGCGCGAGCGCGTGATGGAGATGTTCACGTTGGGGTGGCCGTTGCGCAGGCTGTAGCCCGCGGGCTCGGCGAACGCGTCCTCGACCTCGGCCACCTGTCCCAGGCGCACGACCTGGTTGTCGGTGCGCTTCACGACGACGTCGTCGAACTCCCGCGGCGAGGTGATCCTTCCGATCAGGCGGATGCTCTCCTCGTCCAGCGGCCCCTTCACGCGCCCCACGGGCGCGGTCGTGTTCTGGCCGCGCAGCGCGTTCACCACGTCGGTCACGGAGACGTTGTACTCGCGCAGCCTCTCCGCGCGCAGCAGCACCGAGAGCTCGCGCGTGAGCGAGCCGTTCACGCTCACCACCGACACGCCGTCGATCGAGCGGAAGCGGTCCGCGAGCACGTCCTCGGCGAGGTGCGAGATCTGCGCGTGGCTCTGGCTGCTGGACGAGAGCCCCAGCTGCATGATGGGCTCGCTCGACGGGTCGATGCGCTCCAGGATCGGCTCGCGCATCTCCACCGGGAGCTTGTAGCGCACCGAGGCGATCGCGTTGCGGATCTCGTCGGAGGCCTCCACCATGTTCTTCTTGAAGTTGAACTGGATCACGATCTGCGCCTCGCCGTCCGAGGAGGTCGAGCGCAGCTGGTAGACCTGCGGGATGCTCTGCAGCGCCTTCTCGACCCGGTCGACGATCTCGCGCTCGACCGTCTCGGGAGAGGCACCCGGGTAGGGGATGCTCACGACGATCACCGGCATCTGCACGTCCGGGATCTGGTTCACGCGCAGGTTCTTCAGGGCGAGCAGCCCCAGGCACATGAGCGCGATGACGATCACCACCGTCGAGACCGGGCGGCGGATGCTGAAGTCGGAGAGGATCATGGCCTAGCCCGGCGAGCCGGAGGAGGAGGCCATGGAGGCTGCTGCCGGAGCGCCGGAGCGCTGCACCGCCAGCCCGTCCTTGAGCGTCGCGCCCGGGTAGCGGATCACCTGGTCGCCCTCGGCGAGCCCCGAGGCGACCGCGTAGTCCCCGGTGCGGGGGTCGCGCGGGCCCAGGGTGAGCGGGACCTTGTGAAGGCGGTTCCCCGCGACCCGGAAGGCCGAGGCCCGGTCGCCGTCGCGCACGATGGCGCTCGCGGGGATCGTGAGGCTCGGCCGGCTGTCGGTGACGAGCTTGCCTTCCGCGTAGAGGCCCGCGAGGCGCGGCTGCTTTTCGCCCACGAAGTCCACGAGGACCTCGACCTGGCGGGTCGCGGGGTTGGCCGCGGGGTTCACGCGGCGCACGCGCCCCTGGAATTCGTCGTTGCCGTAGCCGTTCACGCGGAAGCGGACGGCCTGGCCGGGGTGCACCTCGCCCACGTGGTCGGCCGCGACCAGCGCCTCGAAGCGCATGCTCGTCGGGTCGATCACCTTGAGCAGCTCCTTGCCGATCTGGGCCGTATCGCCGGGAGAGACCTTGCGGTCCGTCACCACGCCGTCGAAGGGCGCGCGCACCTCGGTGCGCTGCATCTGCTGGCGGGCGCCCACCACGCGCGCGCGGGCCCCCGCCATGTCGCTCTGGGCGTTGTTGCGCCGGATCTCGGCGTCCTCGACCTGCTGCGCCGAGGCCATGCCGGAGCCGCGCAGCGTCCTCATGCGCTCGTACTGGCGCTGGGACTGCTCGTAGGCCTGGTCCGCGGCGCGGCTCGCCGCTTCCGCCGAGCCGAGGGCGTCGCGGATCGCCGTGTCGTCGAGGCGCACGAGGAGGTCCCCCTTGCGAACCGCGTCGCCGTTCTCCCTGAGCACGGCGAGCACGATGGCGGGAACCTCGGCGCGCAGATCCGCCCTGCGCTCGGGCTGGATGGAGCCGGTGATGGCGGGACCGGAGGTGAGCGCGCTGTTGCGGACGGTGTGCAGGTCCTCGGGCGCGATCAGCACGGGAGCCGCGAGGCGGGCCTCGGAAGCGGCCGGGCCCTTGCAGGCGGCCAGCAGCGCCAGGACCCCCAGGAGGGGAAGGAGACGGAGCGTCATCGGTCTCTCTTGTTCTCTTTTGGATGCAAGAGGTTAGGCATGTCCCGGATCGGCGGGTAGCCGAATGGGACGAACTGCAGGATTCGGGGGGTGAATTGTAGTGGATCGCGCCTTTCCGCGCCGTGACGGGGTGTCACCTAGTAGCGGGCATGGCCCGGGGTGCGCGGAAAGGGGATCACGTCGCGCACGTTTCCGAGCCCCGTCACGTAGGCGAGCGTACGCTCGAAGCCCAGGCCGAAGCCGGCGTGGGGCACGGTGCCGTAGCGGCGCAGGTCCCGGTACCAGCCGTAGGCGTGGGGATCGAGGCCGGCCTCGGCGATGCGCCGGTCGAGCACCTCGAGGCGCTCCTCGCGCTGCGAGCCCCCGACGATCTCCCCGATCCCGGGCGCGAGCACGTCCATGGCCGCCACGGTGCGCCCGTCGTCGTTCAGGCGCATGTAGAAGGCCTTGATCTCCTTCGGGTAGTTCATGAGGATCACGGGGCCCCCGACGTGCTCCTCGGCGAGGAAGCGCTCGTGCTCGCTCTGCAGGTCCGTGCCCCACTTCACCGGGTACTCGAACTTCCGCCGCGACTTCTCGAGCGCGGCGATCGCATCGGTGTAGTCCATCCGCACGAACGGCTTGTCGACGATGGCCTGGAGCTTGGCGATGATCCCCTTCTCGATGCGCTCCTCGAAGAACGCCATGTCGTCGGCGCGTTCGGCGAGCACCGCGGCGAACACGCGCTTGAGCAGCCGCTCGGCGAGCGACGCGTCGTCGGAGAGGTCCGCGAAGGCGATCTCCGGCTCGATCATCCAGAACTCGGCGAGGTGGCGGCTCGTGTTCGAGTTCTCGGCGCGGAACGTGGGCCCGAAGGTGTACACCTTCGAAAGCGCCATGCAGTAGGTCTCGACGTTGAGCTGGCCCGACACGGTGAGGAACGCCTCGCGCCCGAAGAAGTCCCGGGCGAAGTCGACCTCGCCCTGCGGCGTGCGCGGCAGGTTGGCCAGATCGAGCGTCGAGACGCGGAAGAGCTCGCCCGCGCCCTCGGCGTCGGAGGCGGTGATGATGGGCGTGTTCACCCAAACGAAGCCCTCGTCGCTGAAGAAGCGGTGGATGGCCATCGCGAGCGCGTGCCGCACGCGCGCGGCCGCCCCGATCACGTTGGTGCGGGGCCGCAGGTGCGCCACCTCGCGCAGGAACTCGAGCGTGTGCGGCTTGGGCTGGATCGGGTAGGTGTCGGGGTCGTCCACCCAGCCCACCACCCTCAGCTCGGAAGCCTGCATCTCGAAGGGCTGGCCCTTCGCGGGCGAGGGCACGACGGCGCCCGTGGCCTCGACCGCGCAGCCGGCGGTGAGCTTCTGCACCTCGGAGGCGTAGTTGGCGAGCGCCGCCGGCGCGACCACCTGCAGGGGATGGAAGCAGGAGCCGTCGCTCACGTGCACGAACGACAGTCCCGCCTTCGAATCGCGCCGCGTGCGCACCCAGCCGCGCACCGTGACGGGGCCGCCCGAAGGCGCTTCACCGGCGAGGATGGCGCGGACCGAGAGCGCGCCCGTCATCGCAGCGCGGCGATGACCATCGCGGTCGCGACCGTCACTTTCCTGGCGTAGGCGATGTCGAGGAACTCGTTGGGGCCGTGCGCGTTGGAGCGCGGGCCCAGCACCCCGGTCACGAGGATCTGGGCCTGCGGAAACTTCGCTCCCAGCATCCCCATGAAGGGTATCGTGCCGCCCTCGCCCATGAACGCCGCGGGCTTGCCGAAGAGCGCGCGGGAGGTCCCGTCGAGCGCCTCGGAAAGCCAGGGGGCGAACGCGGGGGCGTTCCAGCCGCTCGCCGCCGCCTCGTAATCGAAGCGCACCACGGCCGAATGGGGCGGGTCCGCCTCGAGCGTCGCCTTCATGGTGCGCGCGGCCGATTCCGCCTCCACCGTCGGCGGCAGTCGCATCGAGAGCCTGAGCGCCGTGCGCGGGCGCTGCACGTTGCCCGCCGACTCGAGCGCGGGCAGGCCCTCGGCGCCGGTCACGGCGAGCGCCGCGCGCCACGTGCGGTTGAGGACGAGCTCCACGGGATCGCGCGTCACGGGCTGCGCGAAGATGCGCGCGGTGCCTGGGTCGCCGCAGCAGCTCGCCCAGGGAAAGCGCTGCCAGAGCGTCTCGCCGAGGATCGCGGCGGCCTCACGCGCCTGCGCGAGCCGCTCCAGCGGGATCGCGCACGCGAACTGCGCGGGCTTCACGGCGCCGGTGCGCGAATCGTCGAGGCGATCGAGGAGCTGGCGCGCAACGCGAAACGACGAGGGCACGACGCCGCCCGCGTCGCCCGAGTGCACGCCTTCGGTGAGCACGTCCACGGTGAGGGTGCCGTTCACGAGCCCGCGCAGCGACGTGGTCACCCAGAGCTGCTCGTAATTGCCCGCGCCCGAGTCGAGCGCGACCACCAGGCCCACGCGGCCCATGCGCGGGGCGAGCGCGTCGAGGTACGCGGGCAGGTCGTAGCTCCCGCTCTCCTCGCAGGTCTCGACGAGGCCCAGGCACCGCGGCCGCGGCACGCCCTGCGCGTCGAGGGCGGCGATCGCCGAGAGCGCCGCGAAGATCGCGTAGCCGTCGTCGGCCCCGCCGCGCCCGTACAGCCGCCCCTCCTCGATCACCGGCGTCCAGGGGCCCAGGCCCGCCCTCCACCCGGTCATCTCGGGCTGCTTGTCGAGGTGCCCGTAGAGGAGCACGGTCGCGTCGCTCGCGCCGTGCGTGGCCGGAGCGTCGAAGAGGATCACGGGCGTGCGTCCCTCGAGGCGCGCCACCTCGACCTTCAGCCCCGCCACGGGCTGGCGAAGCGCCCAGTCCCGCGCCTGGGCGACCGCTGCCTCGATGTGGCCGTTCTCGCGCCAGCGGGGGTCGAAGTGCGGCGACTTCGCGGGGATGCGCACGTACTGCAGGAGCTCGCCGACGATGTCCTCGTCCCATTGGCGGGCGATGCGACGCTCGAGCTGCGCGGCGTCGGGCAGCGGGGAAAGCGGCTGGCGGGCGGTCATGACCGGTCTCCGGCGGGAATGCGATCGAATGATTGTATCCTCCGGGCATGGACGGGCTGCCCTGGCTCAGGATCCTCTTCGTCTCCTACCTGGTCTGGGTGATCCTCGCCGTGCTCGGCCTGCTGATCGGCCGCCGCTCGCCCACCGCCACCCTCGCGTGGATCTTCGCCTTCATGGCCTTTCCCGTGGTCTCGGGCCTGTACTACATGGTCTTCGGGCCGCGGCGCATGCACCGCAGGCGGCGGCGCTACGGCGTGGCGCGCTCGCTCGCGGGCCAGGTGTCGGAGCACCTGCGCAACTCCTGCGCCCCTTACAGGCCCCACCTCGCGGCGGACGCTTCGCGGCTCGCCGCGGTGGGCCGGCGCCTGGGCCAGGGCGGGCCGACGCTGGCCGCGGCCGCGCACCTCTTCGACCACGGGGACGAGATGCTCGAGGCGCTGGCCGAGGCGATCGCCAACGCGCGCCACCACGCGCATCTCGAGTACTACATCTGGGAGCCCGACGCCGTCGGCACGCGGTTCCGGGACGCGCTCGTCGCCGCGGCGAAGCGCGGGGCGGAGGTGCGCGTGCTCACCGATGCGGTGGGCTCTTCCGCGCTCAAGGAGGCGTTCTGGCGGCCGCTCCTCGAGGCGGGAGGCGAAACGCGGGTCTTCAACCCGGTGCGCCTGTCGGTCGCGAGCCTCAACTTCGCCAACTTCCGCACCCACCGCAAGATCGCGGTGATCGACGGCGCCGTGGCCTTCCTCGGCGGCGTGAACCTCCACGATCCCGCGAGCGCGCGCCGCTCCGGGCGCGAGGCGTGGCGCGACGAGCACGTGCGCATCGACGGCGAGCCGGTGCGAAAGATCCAGCGGCTGTTCCTCGAGAACTGGACCTATGCCGGGGGCAACTTCCGCATGACGCCGCGCAGCGTCCCCGCCTACTTCCCCCCGGCCTCGCCCTGCGAGCCGGGCATTTCGGTGCAGATCCTCGCCTCGGGCCCCGACGACGAAAACGCCCCGCTGCTCACCTTCCTCCTCGCCGCGCTGGCCACCGCGCGCTCGCGGGTGTGGATCGAGACCCCGTATCTCGTCCCCGACGAAACGCTCGAGTCCGCGCTGCGCGTGGCCCACCTGCGCGGCGTGGACGTGCAGCTCATCGTGCCGAAGGAAGGGGACTCGCGCCTGGTGATGGCCGCCTCCAACACCTACTGCCAGTCCCTCGCCAAGGCGGGCATCGTGGTCTTCGAGTACGGCCCTTCGATGCTGCACGCGAAGACCGTCGTCGTGGACGAGACCGTCGCCCTGGTGGGCACCGCGAACCTCGACAACCGCAGCTTCCGCCTGAACTTCGAGATCGCCGCCGCGCTTTACGACGCGCGCCTGATCGCTTCTCTCGCCGCGCGCTTCGAGCGCGACCGCGCCACGAGCCAGCCCTTCCCGCTGCGCAAGCGCAATCCCCGCTTCACGGTCCTGCTGGAGTCGCTCGCGCGCCTCGCCTCGCCCGTGCTGTGAGCCGACCGCGGGGGCTAGCGCGCCGTCGCGGGCGCGGGCCGGCGGGTGGGCCGCGGATACGCCGCGGGCGAGACGTTGCCGTCCCGGTCGTAGGCCTCGACCCCGAAGAGATAGTCGTCCTTCGACACGCCCGTGAGCGTGGCGCGCGTCACGTTGCCGACGTCCTTCGCGTGCTGCCAGTCGGCGGCGGTGGTCTCGCGCCAGACGATGCGGTAGCCGGCGAGGTCGGGCTCGGGGTCCGGCGCCCAGGCGAGCGTCGTGTCGTGCTCGAGGCGCAGCGCCTCGATCTCCACGTCGCGCGGCGGGGCGGGCGCGAGCGCGAGCGAGGCGAGCGCGGCGGCGTTCACGCGCGCCACCTGCGCCACGTACCCGAAGTCCATGAACTGCGGCAGGTCGCCGTACTGCACGCCGTTCTCCACGCGCACGTCCTGGTGCTGGTGGCGCCAGTCCTCCACCGGCTCGGTGAAGCGGACGGCCGGATAGCCCTCCTGCAGGAACGGGAAATGGTCGCCGCCGCGCAGGTACCGGTCGAGGCGCCAGACGACCTGCACGTGCAGCCCCGGAACGTAGAGCGCCGCCGCCGAGGCGATGGCGCGCGCGAGCTGGCGCGTGGGCAGGTCGTTCTCGCCGCCGGTGCGCAGGGCCGCGAGCACGTCGTCGGGCAGCTCCTTCACGGCCGGGACCCCGCGCGCGAAGAGACGCACCCGCCCTTGGTCGACGAGCCCCTCCTCGCTCCTCGTCGCGCCCACGATGTCGTTGGTGATCATGCCTTCGATGTCGAGCCCTTTCGCGCGCGCGTCCTTCGCCCACGCCGTCGAGCCATAGAGGCCCTGCTCCTCCCCGGAAACGGCGAGGAAGACGAGGGTGGCGTCGAAGCGGTGGCGCGCCATGACGCAGGCGAGCTCCATGGAAACCGCCGTTCCCGAGCCGTCGTCGTCGGCGCCCGGCGCGTCGCTCACGCCGTCCACCGGATTCGACGGGATCGAGTCGTAGTGCCCGCTCACGACGTAGATGCGCCCGCGGCTCTGCTCCTGTTCGCCGGGGAGCGTGGCCACCACGTTCACGAACGTCGTGGGACGCGGCACCCGCGGTCCCGATTCCACGCGGTGCTCGTCGAAGGCGACCTGCAGCCTCCCGCCCGAGTCCCTCGCGCACTCGTCCAGCCGCCCCTTGATCCAGCGCCGCGCCGCGCCGATGCCGCGCGTCGCCGAGTCCACCTCGGAGAAGGAGTTGCGCGTGCCGAAGGCGGCGAGCGTGCGGACCGTCGCCTCGATGCGCGCGGGATCGATCTCGGAAACGATGCGCCGGATCTCGGGGTTGGGATCGCCCGGGGCGGCGAGGGCGAGCGCGGGAACGGCGAGGACGGCGGCGGCGAGGGCGGCGCGCATCTTCATGCCGCGCAGTATGGTGACTCGCGGCGCGTTCGTCCATCCGCGGGCCGCTAGGGATCGGCGGCGATGAGCCGCCAGAGACGCACGTGGGCGACGAGCGCCTCGGGGATCTCCTCCAGCAACGGCCAGTAGCGCGTGGTGAACTGCGCATTGGTCCCGTCGGGCTGGACGAGGGTGCGCAGCGCGCGCACGATGCCGCCCGCGCCGCCGCCCGCCGCCGCCTCGGATTCCGACCATTCGTCGAGCTGCGCGATGAGCGCCGAGAGAGCGCGCAGCCACTCGAAGTCGGGGTGGCGGACGACGAGCTGGAGAAGCTCCGAGGGGCCCTCCACGCGCCCGTGCTCGCGCTCGTAGCGGATCTGCTGCGCGCGCAGGAGCGCCTTGTGCAGCTCGAGGAGCGAGCGCCGCAGCTGCCTGAGGTCGGATGCCATGAAGCCTACCGCTCGTACGTTCCGACGAGCTCCGCGTGCGCGATGACGTGGCCGCGCATCGCCTTCTCGACCGCGGCCTTGTCGGCGCGGCCGAGGTCGCCGAGCAGCGTGTCGAGCGCGTAGAGCTTGAAGAAGTAGCGGTGGCGGCCGATCGGCGGGCAAGGACCGCCGTAGCCCTTGCGCTTCCAGTCGTTCAGCCCCTGGCGCGTGCCGCGCGGCAGCGCGCCCGGCGCCACGCCCTCGTCGAGCACGCCGGTGCCCGGCGGCAGGTCGTAGAGCACCCAGTGCACCCAGGTCATCTTCGGGGCCTTCGGATCCGGCGCGTCGGGATCGTCGACGACGAGCACCAGGCTCTTCGCGGCGGGCGGAACTTCGGTCCACACGAGCGGGGGCGAGAGGTCCTTCCCGTCGCAGGTGTGGACGCGCGGAATGGGTCCCTGGTCTTCGAACGCGCTCGAGGTGATCTTCATCGCGGCCTCCGTGGACGATCCGGACAGCTTACCGTCCCGATCTCGCGTCCGCGAAGGCCCCTCAGTCGGCGGGGCCGAGCGTGAAGTGGATGGTGGTGCCCTGGTCCACCTGGGCCTCGGCCCAGATCTCGCCGCCGTGGCGCTCCACGATGCGCTTGGCGGACGTGAGGCCGATGCCGTGGCCCTCGAAGTCCGTGCTGTCGTGCAGGCGCACGAACGGCGCGAAAAGCTTGTCGGCGCGCGCCATGTCGAACCCCACGCCGTTGTCGCTCACGTAGAAGACGAGCCTGCCGCCCGACCGGCGGGCGCCCACCTCGATGCGCGGATCGTCGCGCCGCCGGGTGTACTTCCAGGCGTTGCCCATGAGGTTGTCGAGGATGATCGAGACGAGCGACTCGTCGGCCCACGCCTCCAGCCCCTCGGCGACGTCGATCGCCACGTGGCGCTCGGGATCGCGCGAGCGCAGGCGCGCGGCGACGCGGTGCGCGACCTCGGTCACGTCGATGTGCTTGCGCGCCATGTGGATCCGGCCGATGCGGGACAGCCCGAGCAGGCCGTCGATGATGGTTTCCATGCGGTTCACGTGGGCTCCGATCCTTGCCAGGAGGCGGCGGGTTTCGCCGTTGACGAACGCGCCGTGCAGTTGCGAGAAGATCCGGGTGAGGCCGTCGATCGCCCGCAACGGGGCACGCAGGTCGCGCGAGACCGAGGCCATGAACGCTTCGAGGTCGCGCGCGGAGCCCTCGAGCTGGCGCCGCGCGTCGTCGCGCTCCCCGGCGCAGCGCAGGAACTCGACGTCCAGGGCGTCCATGCGGTGGATGATGTAGCGCAGCCTGCCGTCGGGCAGATGCACGGGAGTGTTCAGCGCGTCCGGCCGGCCCGTGGCGGCCACGCGCTCGAGCGCCGAGCGCAGGCTCCCCGCGCCGAGCGGGCGCCGGCCCTCGGAGCGCTCCGGAAAGGCCTCGAAGAACGGCCGGCCGACGACGGCCTCGCGCACGGAACGCGTGGCGCGCAGGTAGGCGTCGGTCGCGGCGACGATGCGCAAGTCCGGCGAAGGCTCGAGGACGACGAGGAGCGACGGTCCGCTGCGGAAAAGCAACTCGAAATCGGGCGCGGGATCCTCGACGGCCACGAGCCTGCGCTCGCGGCGGGGCGGCGCGGGAAGCGCCTCGGGGATCGGGCTCAATGCGCTCAAGTGGGCTATCCTCTCTGGGTGGTTAGCTTGCGTTAATTGACTTGCGGTGTCAATTAACGTTTGCAATACTACGCCGCGTCCCCGCTCCGGGGACCGGACCCCAACCCCCAATCAACCTACTGGAGAGGAAAAGCGATGAACCAGACCAGGACGGCGCAGGAGCTTTCGAACGACTTTGCGCGCGAGATCGAGGACATCCGGACCGCGGCTGCCACCGCGGATAGCCAGCTGCGCATCCTGCGCGACCTCGAGCTCGGATGGGTCGCCGGCGGCGACGGTCAGCCGGTGTGGCTCTGACCGGAAGCGCGAGGGCGGTGGCCTAGCGGCCGGCCGCCGCCCGCTCGCGCGCCGTGGACGACTCCCTTGCGGAAACCCTCGCCGGACGAGGCAGCGAGGCCTCGCGCGCGAGGGGACGCACGCCCATGGCCTCGAGCTGCTGCCGGGCCGATTCCGCCTCGGCCCAGACGCAGTCGGCGGTCGCGCGGGCGCGCTCGCCATCCCGGCGGGCGCGATACGCGTGGAACAGGGCGACCATGGCCTCCTGCTTCACCGGGGAGGCCCTGCCGCTCTCGCTCGCCAGCTCGTGGAGCGCCGCCAACCCCGCTTCGCCATCGCCTTCCACCGAATCGCGCAGCGCCCGCAGCAAGCTCGCCTCGCGCGCGCTGATGCCCGCGGCGCCCTTGCGCTTGAGGGCGAGGTGCGAGGCGACGCGCTCGCCGGCCGCCGTGTAGCCCCCCAGCAGCAGCAGGGCCGCAAGGATCACGGCATCCGATGGGGCGTCGACGACCATCCGCTCGGCGGCACCGTCGTCGTGGAGCATCTTCCCGTAGCCGAAGTCGCCCTTGAGGAGGGCGCGCCAGAGCAGGCGCGACTGCGCGCGGCGCGGCACGAGCTTCTCGTCGAGCGAGGCGCCCTTCAGCCGCAGCCCCGCCTCCCACACGTGCCCGTAGGGGCCGATGAAGCCGCTCATGGCGCCGAGGGCCGTGTAGAGGTCCTCCGCGAGCGCCATCTCGCCGAAAGAGGCGGTCGATGCGTCGGGGCCGGCGAGCGACGGCGCGACGGAAGGCAGAGACGGCGCTGGCCGCGCCTCCGCGGGCCGCGCGCGGTTGAGGTACCAGATCACCGCCTCGGTCTTGTTGCCCACGCCGATGGCACGGTAGAGGTTGTGGAGATACACGCGGGTGGTGCCCTCGCTGTAGCCCATCTTGCGCGCGACGACCCGCGCCGAAGCGCCCTCGGCGAGCAGCTCCAGCATGCGCTGCCCCTTCGCGTCGATGCCCGTGCCTTTCATACGAACCCCCGATCTTCCTGCAATGCGTTGACGAGCTCCTGGAACCCTTCCATCCCGGAGGCGGACGCGAGGTCCACCCCGAGGTCCTCCGTTTCCGACCGCACGAGCCGGTCGAAGGTCGCGACCAGCTCGGGATCGAACTGCCCTCCCGCCTCGCGGCGCAGCTCCGCGAGCGCCCGGTCCATGGGCGTCGCGGCGCACGAGTCCAGGCCGAAGACCATGGCGTCGTATGCGTCGGCGATCGCGCACACGCGCGCCGCGAAGGGAATGAAGCGGCCGCCCACGCGCTCCGGGTAGCCGCAGCCGTCCCAGCGGGCGTGGTGGTAGCGCACGATCTCCCGCGCGAGGAAGACCCGCGGATGGCGATCGTCGCTCAGCATCTCGGCGCCCGCGTCGACGTGACGCCGGACGATCGCGCGCTCCGCGCCCGTGAGCGGCGTCTTCTTCGCGAGGATCTCCTCCGGCACGGAGAGCATGCCGATGTCGTGGACCTCCGCGGCGAGCCCGATTTCCAGCGCGCGCAGCGGGTCGACCCCGCTCGCGATCGCGAGCGCCTTCGAAAGGGCCCCGACCCGCTTGCCGTGCCAGCCGGTCCTGTCGATGCGCATCGCGGCGCTCACGGCGAGGCGGTCGAGCACCGCCCAGCCTTCGGGCTGACGCGCCGGCGCGACTTTCGAAACGAGGCGCGCCCGCGCCTGCTCGCGCGCGTGATCCAGGGAGATCCACTCGGGTCCGCCCAGCGTGGCGAGCTCGACGTGCCCGCGCGCCCGCTCGACGGCGGACCGGTAGACGTGCTCCGACAGCTCGCCGAGACGCAGGAGGGCGCGCTCGGAGTTTCCCGCTTCCTCCTCCGCGCGGGCGAGGCTAGCGAGCGTATCGCGAAGCGCCGCGGGCACTTCCCGCGCCCGGGTGAGCGCCGCCTCGAGACGGGTCAGCGCGACGTCCGTGCGCCCTGCCGCGAGCTCGTAGGCCGACCTCGCCAGGGCGGCGGCGATGGCCGCGCGCGGCGTGCCGATCGCCTTCCCGAGCGCCGCGGCCTCGGAGACGTACGGCTCGGCCTCCGGGATTCGCCCGAGCGCCACCAGCAGCCGCACGAGGTTCCTGCGCAACCGCAGCGGACCCATGGCATCGGCGGCGCGCAGTTGAGCGGTCTCCTCGCTCTTGGCCCGCTCGGCTGACGACAGGCCTTCCCGATGGGCTCCCGTTTCGAGCTGGCTCTGCGCGAGGTTGATGCAGGCCGCGTAGCGAACGTAGAGCGGACCGGCCCCGGTCCCCACCAGATCGATCGCCCGCTGGTAGCACCGCCCCGCCATCTCGTAGTTGCCGGCGATGCCCATCGCGAGGCCGATGTTGTTCCAGATTCCGCTCGATTCGAAGCGGTCGCCGCCCGCGACCCTCAGGGCTTTGACGTAGTGCTCGACCGCCTCCACGACGTCGCCCGTGTCCGCCGCGAGCAGGCCGCAGACGTTGCACGCGCGGCGCTCGAGGACGGGGTCGTTCGCCATCGACGCCTGGAAGAGCACCGCGCGCGCGAGGGGAAGCGCGTCGCCCGACCGCGCGTTTCCGTAGAGCTCCCGGCAGAAGTCGATGGCGTAGCGCGCAGCCGTCGCAAGCTCGCCCGGGGGCAGCGGCTCGCGCAGGCGTTCGACGACCGGCGAGAGCAATGCAGCGAGCTCCGCCCTCCCCAGATCGGCGAGGCGGAGCTGGATTTCCCGCAAAGGCTCCAGGGCAGGAGGCGGGTCGCGAACGGCTGCTGCAGCGGTCATCCGAACGCTTAATTCTCGTTAACGGCCCGGATTGTACCCATCCTTCCGCCGGGAGGCTAGCCACCCCGCCGGAAGCATGGAAAGCAGCACCCCGTCCCTCAGGACGGCGTGGTGGTAGATCGCGGCCGCCGCGTGGAACCCCGCGAGCCAGAGGATCGCGTCGCCGAGCCAGCCGTGGACGGTCGCCAGGGCGTGCCCCAGGTCGTGGGACGGGCCGATCCAAGGGTCGATGCGCACGCCCGCGAGGAGCGTGAGGGGATGGCCTTCGAGCCAGGCCCCCGCGACGGAAGTGAGCGGCAGCGCGAAAAGCAGCGCGTAGAGCAGTGCCTGCACCGCCTTCGCGGCGAGCTCCATCGAGCGGGGCACGGACGGAGGCCCGGGGCGGACGTCGACGAGCCTCCAAAGCACCCTCGCCACACTCAGGGCGAGGATCGCGAAGCCCAGCGTCTCGTGCAGCTGGCGGTCGAAATCCTTCGCAGCCGAATAGACGCGCTGCTCGGAGCCGCCCGGCCCGTAGGAAAACGCGACCACCACCAGCACGGCCGTGGTCCAATGCAGGACCTGGGCGAGCACGCCGTAGCGCTCGGGCCGGGAAGGCTCGCTCATTCGGTGTCCTTCGAAGGATGCGGGGCTCCCGCCATGGTAGCAATCCGGCCGAACGGCCCCATCTGGGGACCATGGCCGCCGCCTTCCCAGGACGCCTCGTCGCGATCCTCGCCCTCCTCCACGCCTACATCGGGGTGCGCCTGTTGGCGCCTTTCGGGCCCGACGTGCGCTGGGCCGGGGCGGCCGCCCTGGCCGCCTCCCTCTGGCTCCTGCCCAAGGGCTTCCGGATGGCCCGCCGCCTGGGACCCCGGAAGCTCCTCCTGCGCTGGGGTACCGTGGGCTTCTTTTCCTGGCTGCTGCTGCTCACCCTCGCCCGGGACGCGGGCCTCGTGGTGGCCGGCCTCCTCCTCGAGCCGTCCGCGCATGCGGCGTGGACGCGCGGCTCGGCGATCGGCGCAATCGCGACGACCGCGGTCGTCACGATCGTGGGATATCTCATGGCGCGGCGCGTGGCCTCGGTGGTCGACGTCGAGGTTCCCGTGGCCGGGCTCGCTCCCCAGCTCGAGGGCTTCACGATCGCGCAGATCAGCGACCTGCACGTGGGCCCCACGATCCGGCGGCGCTTCGTCGAGAAGGTCGTCGAGCGCGTGAACCGGCTCGAGGCCGACATGGTGGCGATCACGGGCGACCTCGTGGACGGAAGCGTGACGGAGCTCGCCGTGCACACCCAGCCGCTCGCGGCGCTGCGGTCGCGCCACGGCACCTATGTCGTGACGGGCAACCACGAGTACTACTCGGGCGTGCACGGTTGGGTGCGGGAGCTGCGCCGCCTGGGCACGCGCGTGCTCCTCAACGAGCACGTCGTGATCGACCACGACGGGGCGGCGCTCGCGGTGGCGGGCGTGACCGACTACGCGGCGCACCACTTCGATCCCGCGCACGAGAGCGATCCCGTGGCGGCGGCCGAGGGCGCGCCGCCCGGGGCGCTCAAGCTCCTCCTCGCCCACCAGCCCCGCTCCGCGCCGCTCGCCGCCCGGGCGGGCTTCGACCTGCAGCTCTCCGGCCACACCCACGGCGGGCAATTCTGGCCGTGGAACCTGCTCGTGCGCCTGCAGCAGCCGTTCACCGCCGGCCTCAACCGCCTCGGGCGCATGTGGGTCTACATCAACCGGGGCACGGGCTATTGGGGCCCGCCCATGCGCTTCGGGATCCCTTCGGAGATCACGCTCATCCGCCTCGTGAGCGAGTGACCGCGTCCCGGGTGTAGACTGCCCCCGCGTGCCTTTCCAAGGAGGCCCCATGAATCCCAGGATCCCCGCAGCGATCGCGGCCGCCTGCCTCGTCGCGTTGTGCGCTTCCGCGCGCCTCGCGCAGGCCGCCGAAGCCCCGAAGGGAACGAAGGCCGAGCCCGCGAAATCCGCCCCGCCGAAAGCGGCCCCCGCGAAGGCGAGCGAGGCCCTTCCCGGCGCCGAGCCCGCCGCTCCGAAGCTGCGCATGGCCAAGGCGCACGCCCGGATCCCCGGTCGCGACCGCGACATGCGGCATTGCCTCGACCTCGCGACCGACGAGGAAGTCATCCGCTGCACGGAGGGGAAGTAGCCTTCCAGGCGGCGAGCGCCTCGGAGCGCAGCTCCTCCGCGCGGCCTTCGTAGCGCGGCGAGAAGTGGAAGGGCACGATCGAGCGCGCGCCGACGGCGCGGGCGATGGTGCCCGCCTGGCGCGCGGTGAGGTGGTTCTTGCGCGCGGCCTGGTCCGCGTCGCGGTCGAGGAAGACGCTCTCGATGTAGAGCACGTCCACGCCCGCGAGGAGCTCCCCGAGCGCTCGCACGTTCGCCTCCGTGAAGCGCAGGTCGGTCGCGTATCCGATGCGCCGCCCCGCCACCACGTCGAGGACGACGGGACGAAGCTCGCCCACGGTGCGCACGGCCCGGTGCTCGCCGTCGCGGTCGCGCCAGCGCACCTCGATCGGCGCGGCGTCGGGCGCCCCCGCGAGCACCGCCTGCTTCAGCGCCCGCAGCCACGCGCCCGGCGTGAAGCCCAGCCCCGCCACGCGATCCCGGTCGACCCTCACGTGCGCCTTCTCCTCGATCGCGAACGAAAGGCACGGGATGTCGTGGTCCACGAGCCGGCCGCGCACGCGGAAGGCCGCCTCGTCGTGCAGGACGTCTCCCGAGGGCTCGAAGATCCCGTCATCCTCGCGCTCGAAGCGCCGGCGGCTGGAGAACGAGGCGCGCCGGCCGTGGCCGTCGAGGCCCACCTCGAGCGCCTCGATCACCAGCTCCACCTCGTAGCGATGGACCACGTTCCAGGTGTAGGCGCGCAACTTGTGCTCGACCTGGTCCACGAACCCGGGACCGCCGAGGAAGGCGAGCCGCTCCTTCCGCCCGAGCACCACCGCGAGCAGGCGGTCGAAGCCCGAGAAGTGGTCCATGTGGGTGTGGGTCACGAACACGTGCGTGAGGCGCATGAGGCTGCGCGGCGCGAGCGCGCCGATGTCGCCGACGTCCACGAGCAGCGCGCGGCGCTCGTCGCGAAAATCGACATAGAGCCCCGGATCGCCGAAGGCGTCGTTCACGAGGCGAGGCTCGAACAGGTGGCTCGTCATGCGGCGCGGGTCCTCCGGCGCAGCCCCGAGTTTCGCACTGCGCAAGCGAAAGGGCACGTCGCCGTGCCCTTTCCCGGGGAGCGAGGCTAGGCCCCGCGAGAGCTCATCGCCGGCGCGGCCGCTCGCTCTTCAGCTTCTCGCGCTGCTCGGGCGTGAGGACCGCCTCGATGCGCTTGCCCGTCTCGACGGCCGACTGGAACATCTGCCGGCGCAGGGACGCCATCGCGTCGTAGGCCTTCATCACGTCGGCCTCGCTCTGCTCGGGAGCGCCTGCGCGCCGGGCGCGGGCCTGCTTCCAGGCGAGCTCGTGCATCTCGCCCATGAGCTTCCAGCGCTTCTGCCATTGCTCGTTGTGGATCTCGTCGATCTTGTCGCGCTGCGCGTCGGTGAGATCGAGGCTCGCAAGAGCGCGGGCGTAGCCGCGACCCGCGCCGCCACTCAATCCATGCCCATATCCCTGGCCGTAGCCCCGCATGGCGCCCGGGCCCCACCCCGGCCCGTGACCGCCGGCACCCCAGCAATCGCCCGGCGCGCCTCCCGCCCTGGGGCCGCCGCCGCGCGGACCCGGACCGCCGCCGGGTCCGCCCCACATGCCGCGACCGTAGCCCGGTCCACCCCACTGGCCGGGACCGTCAGCGGGACCCGGCTCCGTCACCGCCGAGCCGCTGTCCGCTCCGGGCTCCGCGCCCGCGGGCGCCGACGGCGACTGGGCCCACGCGGCGGCCGCAAGCGACGTGGCCGCGATCGCCGCCGTGATCCATGTGCGTTTCATGTCCGCTCCTTTCGAATGAGTGCTTCCATGATCGCCCCGGGGCCCTGCGGCGCGTTGACCGAGGTCAAGCGCCGGGACGCGCGGATGTATCGCGACGTTTCGGGAGCCGCCGTGGAAACGTCTCGAAACAAAGTCCCTAGCGCCGGAAGATCCAGAGGAGGATCGACAGGATCGCCGAGACGATGATGCAGGTGACGATGGGGAAGTAGAAGCCGCCGCCCTGGGTCTCGATGCGGATGTCGCCGGGAAGGCGCCCGAAGGGCAGCTTCGCGAGCCAGGGCCAGAAAAGCCCCGCCGCGATGAGGAGGGCGCCGACGATGATGAGCGCGCGTTGCATCGGCGTTCAGGCCGCCTTCGCCTCGATCCGGCCGAGCGCCTCGCGGATCGCCCCGGCATCGCGCGGACGCACCAGGCGCTCGGCCTCCACGCCGTCGCGCAGGAACACCAGCGTCGGCCAGAGCTTCACGCGGAAGGAGCGGCCGAGCGGGCGGCCCTTCCCGTCGTGGATCCTCAGGTGCCGCACGCCGGGATGGGCGTCGATCGCGGCGGCGACGAGCGGCTGCGCGGCCCGGCAATGGCCGCACCACGGGCTTCCGAACTCGATCAGCGCAGGGCCGGGCATCGCATCCACCTGCGCGCGCGAGGGCTCGGTCGCCTCGTAGCCGGTCTTCACGAGCGCTCCGCCAGCAGGAGCATGAGCTCGTTGCTGCGCTTGACGAACCGCGCGGGATCCTCGAGCTGGCCGCCCTCGGCGAGGAGCGCCTGGTCGAAGAGCAGCCCCGCCCAGTCGGCGAGGCGCTCGTCGCCGGGCTCGAGGCGGCGCAGGATCGGGTGCGCCACGTTCACCTCGAGGATCGGCTTGGAGGCGGGAACCTGCTGGCCCGCCGCACGCAGGATCCGCGCGAGGTGGGTGCCCATCTCGTGCTCGTCGACGACCAGGCACGAGGGCGATTCCGTGAGTCGCGTCGAGACGCGCACGTCCTTCACCCGGTCGCCCAGCGCGGACCTGAGCTTCTCGAGGAGCGCCCGGTGGCCGCTCGCGTCCTGCTCGCGCTTCCTGCGGTCGGCCTCGGCCGTGGCCGCCCCGAGGTCGAGCTCGCCCCGCGCCACCGAGGTGAGCGGCTTCTCGCCGTAGGAGACCAGGTTCGCGACCAGCCACTCGTCGATGCGCTCGCCGAGGAGCAGCACCTCGATGCCGCGGGCGCGGAACACTTCCAGGTGGGGGCTCGCGCGCGCGGCGCGGAAGCCGTCCGCGGTCACGTACCAGATGCGGTCCTGGCCCTCCTTCATGCGCTTCACGTAGTCGTCGAGCGACACGCGCTGCCCCTCCGCGTCGTCGAACGTGCTCGAGAAGCGCAGCAGCTTCGCGAGGCGGTCCTGGTTGGCGCGGTCCTCGGCGATGCCCTCCTTGAGCACGCGCCCGAACTCGTCCCAGAAGGTCGCGTACTTCCCGGGCTGGTTCGCCGCGAGGTCCTCGAGCAGCCCCAGCACGCGCTTCACGCAGCCCGCGCGGATCGCCTCGATGTCGCGGCTCTGCTGCAGGATCTCGCGCGAGATGTTGAGGGGCAGGTCGTTGGAATCGACGATCCCGCGCACGAAGCGCAGGTACGCCGGCAGGAGCTGCTCGGCGTCGTCCATGATGAAGACGCGCCGCACGTAGAGCTTGAGGCCGCGGCGCCGCTCGCGGTCCCAGAGGTCGAAGGGCGCGTGCGAGGGAACGTAGAGGAGCTGGGTGTACTCCTGCCGCCCCTCGACGCGGTTGTGCGTCCAGGCGAGCGGCGACTCCATGTCGTGCGCCACGTGCTTGTAGAACTCAGCGTACTGCTCGTCGGTGATCTCGGAGCGCGGGCGCGACCACAGCGCGCTCGCCTGGTTGATCGTCCCTTCCTCGCCGGTGAGGCGGTACTCGTTCTTCTCGCGGTCCCACTCGCGCTTCGCCATGACGATGGGGATCGCGATGTGGTCGGAATAGCGGCGGATCATCTGCTCGATGCGGAAGTGGTCCAGGAGGTCCCCCTCGCCCTCGCGCAGGTGCAGGATCACGTCCGTGCCGCGGCGCTCCTTCACGGCCGGCTCGACGGTGTACTCGCCGGTGCCCTGTGCCATGTCGCATTCCCAGCGCACGGCCTCGTCGGCGGCGAGCCCCGCGCGGCGCGTGACGAGCGTCACGCGGTCGGCCACGATGAACGACGAGTAGAAGCCCACGCCGAACTGCCCGATGAGGTGCGCGTCCTTCGCCTGGTCCCCGGTGAGCGACCCGAAGAACTCGCGGGTGCCCGAGCGGGCGATGGTCCCGATGTTGCTCACGACCTCGTCGCGCGACATGCCGATGCCGTTGTCGGAAACCGTGAGGGTCTGCGCGGCCGCATCGATCGAGACGCGGATCTTCAGGTCCGGGTCGGACTCGTAGAGCGCGTTGTTCCCGAGCGCCTCGAAGCGCAGCTTGTCCACCGCGTCCGAGGCGTTCGAGACGAGCTCCCGCAGGAAGATCTCCCTGTTGCTGTACAGGGAGTGGATCATGAGGTCGAGCAGCTGCTTCACCTCGGCCTGGAAGCCGAGCGTTTCCTTCGTCGTGTCGGACATGTTCCGGTGCGCTGTGACGCGGAGGAGTCTCTCGACTGAATTCTAACGCCGGCTCACCCCGCGCGGATCACCGCGATGCGCTCCGTGCCGCTCTCGCCGGCCCAGACCTCGCCGGGGCGGCCGTTGATCTGGCGCACGTTCGCGCCGGCCTCGGGAAAGCCGAAGCGCTCGAACGTTTCGGCCGCCGGGTCGAAGCGGAAGAGGGCGTTGTGGGTCCATTCGCTCACCCACACCTGGTCGCGCTCGTCGACGTAGACCGCATAGACGTGCGTGTGGCCGCCGGGCACGGGCCACGTGCGCCACGACTTCGAGCCCGGGTCGTACATGGAAAGGTTCCCGGCGTTCCATTCGCTCACCCAGATCCGTCCGCGGCTGTCGCTCCAGACCCGGCGCGCGCCCTGGTCCTTCGTCGGCGGCTCGACGATCGCGGAGGCTCCGGTGCGCCGGTCGATGCGCGCGATGAACGAGCCGGCGAGCGAGGCGTACCACACGTCGCCGCCCGGCGTGGCGGTGATGCCGTACGGCCCACGGCCGCGCGGCGCGTCCCAGACGCTCACCCGCCCCGTCTTCACCTTCACGCGGCCGATCACGCCGCTCTGGCCCGTGAACCACAGGTCCCCGTCGCCGTCGAAGACGCAGGTGTTGAGGTTCGCGTAGGGCGCGCCCCCCGGCAGCGGGAACTTGCGGATGCCGCGCTCGGGCCACGAGACCCGCACGATCGCCTGCCCGCCGCCGTCGGTGATCCACGCGGCCTTGTCGGGCCCCTGGATCACGCCGTGGGGCGCGGAATCCGCGCCGAGCGCGAGGAGCTGCACGCGAGCGCTCGCCGGATCGAACCAGCCGAGGTGGCCGCTCGCCTGCGCGGTGAACCACACGCCGCCATCGGGAGCCGGGGCGACGTCGTGGATGCCCGTGCGCGCTGGCGTCGCGAGCGCCCAGTCGCGCAGGCGCAGGGCCTGCGCGCGAGTGCGAAGCGGGAACGCGGCCCCCAGGGCGGCCGCACCCAGGGCGCCCAGCGCGCGGCGGCGGGACACGGAGATCATCGCGGCACTCCCTCGACCGAAAGGCCGACCCCGGCCATCTTAGCCCGCCCGCGGCGGGCCGGCGGTCAGCGCGCCGCGGCGCCTGCGGGCGAAAGCGCCGCCTCGAGCGCCTGGTCCACGGTTTCCAGCCACACGAACGAGAGCTGCTCGCGCGCGTCCGCCGGGATGTCCTCGAGGTCGCGCTGGTTGCGCTCCGGAAGCATCACGGTACGGATCCCGGCGCGCAGCGCCGCGAGCACCTTCTCCTTCACCCCGCCGATCGGCAGCACGAGGCCGCGCAGGCTGATCTCGCCCGTCATGGCGACGTCGCTCCGTACGGGACGCCCGGTGAGGAGCGAGGCGAGCGCGGTGAACATCGCCACGCCCGCGCTCGGGCCGTCCTTGGGGGTCGCCCCCGCCGGCACGTGCACGTGGATGTCGGACTTCTCGAGCAGCTCCGGCGCGATGCCGAGGGATTGCGAGCGCGCCTTCACGAGGGTGAGCGCCGCCTGGGCGCTCTCCTTCATCACGTCGCCCAGCTGGCCGGTGAGGGTGAGCTTGCCCGAGCCGGGCATGCGCGCGGCCTCGATGAAGAGGATATCGCCGCCCACCGGCGTCCACGCGAGCCCCGTGGCCACGCCCGGGACGCCGCCGCGCATGGCGACCTCCGCCTCGAAGCGGCGGGGCCCGAGGATGCCGGCGAGCTCGCCGGGGCCCACCTTCATCGTCGCGACGTCGCCCTCGGCGATGCGCATCGCCACGTAGCGGAAGACGTTGCCGATCTCGCGCTCGAGGTTGCGCACGCCCGCCTCGCGCGTGTAGCCGTCGACGATGGCCGCGAGCGCCTCGTCGGTGATCTCGCACTGTTCCGGCTTCAGGCCCGCGGACTCTAGCTGGCGCGCGACCAGGTAGCGGCGCGCGATCTGCAGCTTCTCCTGCGCCGTGTAGCCGGGAAGCTGGATCACCTCCATGCGGTCGCGCAGCGGCCCCGGGATCGTGTCGAGCACGTTCGCGGTGCAGACGAACATCACGCGCGACAGGTCGAACGGCACCGCGAGGTAGTTGTCGCGGAAGGTCGCGTTCTGCTCGGGGTCGAGCACCTCGAGCAGCGCCGAGGACGGGTCGCCCTGGAAGCCGCCCATGCCGAGCTTGTCGATCTCGTCGAGCATCATCACGGTGTTGTGCGTGCCGGCCTTGCGCAGCGCCTGGATGACGTTGCCGGGCAGCGCCCCCACGTAGGTGCGCCGGTGCCCGCGGATCTCCGCCTCGTCGTGCACGCCGCCCAGCGACACGCGCTGGAACTTGCGCCCGGTGGCCCTGGCGATGCTCTGCCCCAGCGAGGTCTTGCCGACGCCGGGAGGGCCCACGAAGCACAGGATCGGGCTCTTGCCCGCGGGGTTGAGCTTCCTCACCGCGAGGTACTCGAGGATGCGGCGCTTGATCTTCTCGAGGCCGTAGTGGTCCGCGTCGAGGATCGCGCGCGCCTCGGCGATGTCGATGGGCGGCCGGGGCTCCTCCTTCCACGGCAGCTCGATCAGCCACTCGAGGTAGGTGCGGATCATCGAGCGCTCGGCGGCCGCCTCGGGCATGCGCTCGAGTCGCTTGAGCTCCTTGCGCGCCTGTTTGTCGACCTCCTCGGGCATCTTCGCCTCGTCGATCGCCTTGGCGAGCTCGGCCGCCTCGGCCGCGCCCTCCTCCTCCTCGCCCTCGCCGAGCTCCTTCTGGATCGAGCGCAGCTGCTCGCGCAGCAGGTGCTTGCGGTTGGCTTCCCCGATCGACTCGCGCGTGCGCTCCTCGATCTCCTTCGAGACCTTGAGCGCCTCGATGCGGCGCGAGAGCCGGTCGAGCAGGCGGTCGAGGCGCGTCCGGAGGTCGAACGTCTCGAGCAGCTGCTGCTTCTCCTCGGCGGGGATGTCCATCATGCCCGCGATGTAGTCGGCGAGCTGCGAGGCGCCCTCGACCGCCTGGAACGCGGCGACCATCTCCTCGGGCACCTGCGGCAGGAGCTGGAGGATCTCGGCGGCGCGCTGGCGCAGCGCGTGGGCCCGGCCCTCGACGTCGGGCTCGAGCTTCTCGGGTTCCTCGACCGCGACCACGCGCGCCACCTCGTACGGCCAGCCCTCGAGGAACTGGAGCACGCGGAAGCGCTTGAGGCCCTTGCAGATCGCGTAGTGCGTCCCGTCGGGCGCGGTGATGTAGCGCAGGAGGCTCGCGCTCGTGCCGACCCAGTGCATCTCGTCGGGCTTGGGCTCGTCGATGTCGGGCCGGGTCTGCAGGAGGATGCCGATCGGGCGCTCGGCGCGCGCGGCTTCCTGGGCGGCCGCGCGCGAGCGCTCGCGCCCCACGGCGAGCGGCACGACCATGCCCGGGAAGAGCACGACGTTGCGCACCGGCAGGATGATCATGGCGTCGGCGGGCAGCGGGCGCGCCGTCGCCTCGGCGCGGGACTTGTCCTCGGGAGCGGGCGCGGCCTCGGGGCGCGCGGCGCCCTCGGTCGATTGCGGGTGCGGTTCGTTCGAAGTCGATGCGTTCATGGCATTCCTAGTCCAGCCTGCGCAGGCGCAGGATCAGGCAACCGCGGGTGAGCTCCCTCGACACCGCCTCGAGTCGCCCCGAAGGCAGCGCGATGCGGCGCTCGAAAGAGCCGTAGGGGATCTCGAGCTGGCGCACGGACACGCGCGCGGCGGCGAAAGGCAGCGGACGCTGCGCGCGAACGACGAGCGCGCCGGGCTCGGCCGCGACCTCCACGTTCTCCGGCGCGACGCCGGGCAGGGCCACGACGACCAGCACCTCGTCGGCGCTCTCGAAGACGTCGGCGGGCGGCTCCCACACGGCCGGGGCGCGTGTCGAGGCGGAGAGCCGGAAGAACCGGCGATGCATGCGCTCGGCCTGCTCGACGAGGTCGCAGGCCTCGGCCCACATCCATTCGGCGGGATGGGTCCTACGCGACATGGGCGTCGATCCATTGCATGAGCTGCGGAAGGCCCAGCGCCCCGGAGGTGCGGCCCACTTCCCGCCCGTTGCGGAACGCGATCAGGGTCGGGATGCTGCGGATGCCGTAGCGGCCCGCGATGTCGGGCTCGGCCTCGGTGTCCACCTTCGCGAGGCGCACGCGCGGAGCGAGGCGCGCCGCGGCCTGCTCGAACGCGGGCGCCATCGCGCGGCAGGGGCCGCACCACGGAGCCCAGAAATCCACGACCAGCGGCAGCTCGGTCGCGCCGACCTGGCGGTCGAAGGTGCGCTTCGTGAGCGCGACGGGATGGCCTTCGAGGAGCGGGCGCTTGCAGCGGCCGCAGGTCGCGCCGTCTCCAAGGCGGTCGCGCGCCACGCGGTTGGTCGTGTCGCAATGGGGGCAGACGACGTGCAGGGTCTCGCTCATGGGATCCTCGCCGGAGGAAGCCGGCTCGCTATCCCGACAATGAGGCCGGATCGGGGCGTTTCAAGCCGCCCGGGTGGGAGTGGGCCCCCGGGACTCGCGCCGTTTCTCCGCCGTGGCCGAGCGGCCCAGGCGCTCGCCCATCTCGAGCGAGGCCCGGGTGAGGGCGGCGTCGAGCGCGGCCTGCGAGGCGCCGTGGTAGCGCCGCCCGGCGGGGGACTCGGCGAAGGCCACGTAACGCTCGAGGTCCTCGTCGGAGAGCGCGCGGTAGTTGTAGGCATATGCCCGAATCGCCTGGTCCGCGTACTCCCGCTCGAGCTGCGGGCGCCGGGCCTCGAACTCGCGGCGCAGCGAATCGAGCAGCTCGGCGCCCGGGAGCTTGCCCGTGACCGCGGCGCCGTACAGGATGGCGGCGGACATGTCGATCACGATCCGCGCCGCCGCCTCGCCGGCGCGCGCCGACTCGGCGAGGCGCCTGCATTTGTCGAGCCGCTCGGGCGAAAGCTTCGCGAGCACCGCGGGCGATTCCTCCTCGAAGCGGCGGGCGGCCCCCGAGGCGCCGCTCTCCTCCTCCAGGCGCGTGATGCGCTGCCCGAGATCCGACGAGAGCCACGCGAGCGCGGCGTCCTCGTCCTCGACGCTCAGGGCCGCGGCCATCTCCCGGGCGACCGAGGTGCGCAGGCGGTCCGGCGCGAACGCGAATCCGATGGCGGCGACGACGCGGGCGAATTCCTCGTCGGTAAGCGCCGCGCGGCCGCTCCCCGCCTGCGCCTGCCTGCGATAGTCGGCCACGCCTTCCTTCACCTGGGCCTGGAACTGGCCGACCTGCACCCAGAGCCCGGACTTGTGCATGAGCTCTTCGATGCGCCGGCCGTGCGCGGACGGGTCGGCCGCCGCGGCGGTGAGCGACGCGCAGGCGAGCGAAAGCAGCAGCCAGCGGGCAATTCGCCGCATCGGACCGGTCCCGGACATGACGAGGACCAAGGTAGCACGGAAGGAGCCGGGCGCGCGAAGCGCTACGCGGGCGCGGCGCGGCCGATCGGGTGCCGCGTCCAGAACGGAGCGACTGCAACCGCCACGCACGCGAGCGAGAAGACGAAGCTCGCGCGGTATCCGCCCGTGAGGTCGTAGAGCACGCCGGATGTCCAGGAGCCGAGCGCCGCCCCGACCGACATGCCGGCGTAGATCGTCCCGTAGACCGTGGCGAACCCGGGACCGCGGAAGATGCGCGCCGTGAGGCTCGCGACGATCGGCCCGCGCGCGCCCTGCGAGATGCCGAAGAGGAGCACGAAGGGCACCACGAGCCAGCGCGCCGGGTGGTAGGAAAGCAGCACGAGGAAGCCGATGCCGAGCGCGGTCGAGACGAAGCTCGCGGTGGCCGTCGCGCGGAATCCGACGCGGTCCGAGGACCACCCCGAGGCGGTCATCCCGAGCACCGAGAGCAGCCCCGCCGCGCCGAACGCGGTCGCGGCCTCGATGGGGCGCAGCCCGACCTGCACGAGGTAGGCCACGATCTGCGCGAGCATCGCGTACATCGCGATCGCGGTGAAGGAGAAGACCTGCACGAGCTGCCAGTAGGCGCGCGTGCGCATGGCCGCGCCCACGCGCCAGGCCGGCGGATCCTCCTCGTGGGCGGCACCCCTGCGGGCGCCCGGCAGCTCCCCGGCGATCCGTCGCCAGGGCAGCAGGAGGAGGACCGGGACCAGCGCGAGCAGCGCCGTCCCCATGAGGCGATAGGTGTCGCGCCACCCGTGGGCGTCGATGAGGTGCTGGGCGAGCGGGACGATGAGGAGCGTCCCGGTCCCGAAGCCCGCGTAGGCGATGCCCATCGCGGTGCTGATGCGGCTGCGGAACCACCGGCTGATGAGCATCGAGGCGGGGACCATGCCGAGCATCGACACCCCCATGCCGTTCAGGATCCCGATGCAGGCCTGGAACTGCCACAGGTGCGAGAGGTGGCCGGCGGTGAGGCATCCGGCGCCGAGGAGGAGCATCCCCGCCGGATAGAGGAAGCGCGGGCCGTAGCGGTCGAGCAGCATGCCGGTGAGCGGCGAGACGAGGCCCGTGAGCACGAGGTAGATCGAGTAGACGCTCGAGACCTGCGCGCGGCTCCATCCGAAATCCGACGACAGCGGGAGCAGGAACACGATGAACGTGTCGCCCGTCCCGCGGCCGAGCATGTTGCAGGCGAAGCAGAGGAGGAGGACGAGCGCCGCGACCGCGGCCTCAGGCATTCGCGTAGCCCGAGACGAACGGCTTGGCTTCCCCCGTGGCGAGGTCGAAGACGTGGCGCCGCACCTTGCCGATGTCGGCGCCGTAGGAATGGATGCTGATGGAGACGCGGTCGTCGAAGGCGTTGCTCACGCGGTGGATGTCGCCGATCGCGGGCGAGACCGCGTCCACGTCGCCCGGACGAAGTCGGACCTCGCCGCCTTCGGGCACGATGCCCGCGCCCTCGCGCCGGAAGCGCGCGCAGGTCTCGCCGCCGCGCAGCATCCCGATCACGCCCCAGACCGTGTGGTCGTGGACCGGCGTCTTCTGGCCCGGCCCCCACACGAAGCTCACCACGCAGAAGCGGTCGCGCGGATCGCGGTAGAGCAGGTACTGCTGGTAGTACTTCGGGTGCGGCTTCGCCATCTCCTCCGGCAGCCAGTCGTCCGCGGCGACCAGGCGCTTCATCGCCTCGCGGCAGCCGTCGACGATGCGCGGCTCGCGCTCGCCGGCGTCCGCGAGGGACGTCATGGTCGCGACGAATTGCTGCAGGCGGGCGGGGAGCGGCAAGGCAGGTCGCCGGCGGAATCGGAAAGCTCCAGAAGCTACGCCATTCGCCCGGGGGGCACAAGCGCGGGGCCCGGCGGCGCGGGTTCGCTCCCCGCCACCTTCCGTTCGCGCCGCCGCGGCCGCGCTTCGTCGGCGGCCCCGGTGAACGGCGGCTCCCGCGTTGCTATCCTTGCGGCCATGAAATCGTTCTTCTTCGTCCTGCGCCACGCCTTCCGCTGGGGCGCGGCCGCCCTCGTCGCGGCGATGACGCTGCACGGGATCGTCGGCCGCGGGCTGGACTGGCTGCTCAACATCGTGGTGCTGGCGGCGATCCTCTTCGCCGTGGTGCGCGCCTTCTCCCACGTGCAGCGCGTGCGCCTCATCGCCGACCGCGTGGACGGGGCGACGCTCGCCAATCGCCACCGCCGGCAGATCGAGGTGCCCTTTCCCGCGGGCGAGGCCTTCGAGATGGTCGAGGCCGCGGTGCGCGAGCTGCCCTACGTCGAGAACGTGGAGAGCGCGCGAGACAGCCTGCAGGTGCGCGCGCGGGTCCGGCGCGAGAACCCCTACCTGCGCGCCCTCGGGGCGCGGGCGAAGGAGCGCGAGGGCCGCCGGCGACGCAACCTCGTGCTCGCCACCGTGAAGCCCGCCGGCAACGCGAGCTCCCTCACGCTCGTCTGCGAGCCCGAGGGCGGCGCCTGGATCGACTGGTTCGTCGTGGACGACGGCACCAACCTCGAGAACGCCGAAGCGATCACGC
>Ga0187776_10000053_pt1 | contig 58837 bp, 56 predicted proteins | sample 0216_BV02_MP12_2_FD_132426 | JGI IMG/M metagenome (GOLD analysis project Ga0187776, IMG submission 132426) | Tropical peat soil microbial communities from peatlands in Department of Meta, Colombia - 0216_BV02_MP12_20_MG | ecosystem: Environmental > Terrestrial > Soil > Wetlands > Peat | place...
CCCCAACGTAGATGACCGGGTTTCCTTCGCCGGCTGCGCGGGCATAGAAAATCCTGTCGCGCTGGACAAGGCCAAGAGCGAACGCATTGACTAACGGATTCTGCGAATAGCAGTCTTCAAACTTGGTTTCGCCGCCCAGGTTGGGTACGCCAAAGCAGTTGCCGTAATTGGCGATTCCGCTGACCACGCCTTCCAGAATGCGGTGATTGCGATGGATGGTCTGCTGATCCGCGCGGGCCCTGGTATTCGCGCGGCTGGTGATCGGACCAAAGTGCAACGAATCCATTACGGCAACGGGATGCGCGCCCATAGTGAAGATGTCGCGCAGAATGCCGCCAACACCCGTCGCCGCACCCTGGAAAGGCTCGATAAACGAGGGGTGATTGTGCGACTCAATCTTGAAGGCACAGGCCCAGCCGTCTCCGATGTCGATGATGCCGGCATTTTCTCCCGGGCCCTGGATTACGCGGCGGCTACGTGTTGGCAGGCGCTTCAGATGGACGCGTGAGGACTTGTAGGAGCAATGTTCGCTCCACATCACGCTGAAGATGCCGAGCTCGGTGAGGGAGGGCTCGCGTCCCAGCAGGTGAACGATTTTCTGGTACTCGTCATCTGTCAGGCCGTGGTCGCGGATGACCCCGGGAGAGATAGCAGGCGCGATTTCAACGTTGGGCATGAATTTTGCATGGCACGATAACCCAGAGGGGCGCCGTGGCGACACTTTTATTTTCGCATGTTTGAGTCTGCCTGGGATGCACCAGGATTGGGCATTTCGGGTATATCTTCGGGTATATGATGGAGCGCTATGCCGGGCGGGCGAACAAGCGAGCAGTGGATCGCGCAGTACGCTGCCAGCCATCAACATCCGGTCAATCGTGTCTGTCACACCTTTGGCATTCCCACCATCGTGATCTCGCTGGCACTGTTCGTGGCCAGCATTTTCGCGCATTCGATACTGCGATACGCCATCGCCCTGTTCGTGATCGGCTGGGCCCTGCAGTTTATCGGGCACGCCTTCGAGCGCAAGGAGCCGGAATTCTTCCACGACTGGCGATTCCTCTTCGTTGGCTTGCGATGGTGGTTTGCCAAGATCCGTGGCCGTGCGTGATCTTCTAACGTTCCGATTACAATCGAATCAAGTAACGCTTACCCGATACCTATGAAGTCCGTCATCGTAGGGACTGCCGGACATATCGATCACGGCAAGACCGCGCTGGTCAAGGCGCTGACGGGGATCGATGCCGATCGCCTGGAAGAGGAAAAGCGGCGGGGAATCACCATCGATATCGGCTTTGCCCATCTTGAGCTGAAAGCCGAGAACGGCGAATCTTTGCGTTTGGGGTTTGTAGATGTTCCCGGCCACGAGCGTTTCGTGCGCAACATGCTGGCGGGAGTCGGGGGGATCGATGTGGTGCTGCTGGTGGTTGCGGCTGATGAGGGGATCAAGCCGCAGACCGTCGAGCACTTCGACATCTGCCGTTTGTTGGCGGTACAACGCGGAATCACCGTGATCACAAAAGCGGATACGGTGGATCGCGACACTCTTGACGTGGTCCGCCTGGAGCTGGAGGAGTTCCTGCGAGGCTCCTTTCTTGACCCTGCATACTCGCTCATGGTGGCCGTCAGCTCCCTGACTGGCGCCGGGCTGGAAGATCTGAAACGTGAACTGGCGAAGGCAGCGCTGGAGGTGCCGGCCAAGGACTCCACCGCCCTGCCGCGGCTTCCGATCGATCGCGTGTTCACCATGAAGGGATTTGGGACGGTGGTGACGGGAACCCTGATCGCCGGCACGGTGAAGAAGGATGAAGAGCTGGAAGTGTTTCCTTCCGGGCGGCGCGTTCGCGTCCGCGGGGTACAGGTGCACGGTCAGGCGGCCGCGGAGGCTATCGCTGGGGAGCGCACCGCACTGAACCTGATCGGAGCGTCTGTCGAAGAGCTCGCGCGAGGCATGACCCTGGCAGTACCGGGCCTGTTTCACACTACCCGCCGGCTGGACGTGTCGCTCTCGTTATTGCCCTCTGGCAAGCCTCTTCGCAATCGCGCGCGCGTTCACCTGCACGCGTACACCAGCGAGACCATTGCCACGGTCGTGCTCTATTCCAATCAGCCGATGCAACCCGGGGAGAGTGGCTTCGTGCAATTGCGGCTGGAAGAGCCGGTGATGCTATTGCCTGGCGACCATTTCATCCTGCGTCAGTTTTCTCCGGTAGTGACGATCGGCGGCGGCGTGGTTGTCGACGGGTCGCCTCTGAAAGGCGGACGCCGCAAAGCCTTGGTCGATCCAGCAGGCGGATCACTGGATTTGCTGATGAAGGGCTCGCGGGAGCAAGTGCTCGCAGCGCGGGTGGCGCGCCGGGGCACTCAAGGATTGCCGCTGGCGGACATCATCGGGGAGACGGGATGGCCACCCTCGATTGTTGCGAGCACGGCGTCGGCGCTGGTCTCTCCTAAAGCTGCTCCGGAGCTGAAGCTCGTGCGCACTGGCAGTGTGCTGCTTTCGCAGAATGCATTCGATCGAGCAACGAAGGAAATGATGGCGGCGGTTTCTGCCTTTCACGACCAGAACCGGCTGGTTGAGGGCATCAGCAAGCAGGAGCTGCGCGAGAGGCTGCAACTGCCGGCTGACGTGTTCGCGGGCGCGCTGGACCACCAGGTCAAGCAAAAGAAGCTCGAGGTCGTGGGAGAGCTCGTTCGCGAAGCCGGCCGTGGCGTGGCAATGAAAGATGAAGAGGCGGAAGCAAAAAGAACCATCGAGCAGGCCTTCGCGAGTGCAGGTTTGCGGGTTCCCGCGCTCAAGGATGTAATGGCGGGATTGCCGGTCGATAAAATGCGGGCGCAGAAGATTGTGACCCTTCTGCTGCGCGACCGCGTGCTGGTGAAGGTTTCCGACGAACTGGTTTTCCACCACTCAGCGCTCGAGGAGCTGCGTAAAATGATGGCAACCTACAAGTCGAAATCGGTCAAGATCGATGTGGCAACCTTTAAGGATCTGATCGGACAGACGCGCAAATATGCGATTCCGTTGCTCGAATATCTGGATCGGGAACGCGTCACCAAGAGAGTTGGCGATGAACGAGTGATTCTGTAGCAGAGGGAGGAAACATGCAGGCAATCGAGATTCTTCGCGACATGGTGAAGAAGGTTCCAGAGCGGCTGCGTTCACTTTCCGGGGACAGCGGCACGCGCAGTGGTCCGGACGGGTGGTCTCGGAGAGAAGAACTCGGTCACTTGCTGGATTCCGCGGTAATGAACCACGTGCGACTGATGCGCGTCCAGACCGAAGACGCGCCGCAGTTGCCAGGCTATGATGGCCCGCTTTGGGTACGGGCGCACCACTATCAGGATCGCTCGTGGGACCAGCTCATCGAGACCTGGCAGCTATTAAACCAGCACTTCCTGATGGGGGCCGAAGGAACACCGAGTACGGCGTGGCAGCGGCGATGCGTGCTCGAAGGCTCGCAAATGACCCTGGAATTCCTATTCACCGATTACGTTCAGCACGCGCTGCATCACCTGGAACACATGGGCGTTCGCGTGGACGATTTCGAGATGGAAATTCCCCCGGCGCGCACCGCGTGAGATTTCGCGCCTTTGGCTCGATGCCATGAGGATTAATTGAGTCCAGTGCCCCAGGCAAACCACCCCGGCCCGAGCGTCACAGCAAGCTGCGAACGCCCGGAGCTGTTATCTCGAGTGATTCAGCTTTTCCAGTGCCTCGAAGACTTCTGCATTGTCAGGCTGCTGATCCAGCCGGTAGACCTTGGCAAAAGCGATCTTTCCCTGCTTATCGACCACGAAGACCGCCCGCTCATTGATTCCCGGAATGGGCTCGCCTTCACGAAAAACACTAAATTTCTTCGCGACTTCGCCGTGAGGATAGAAATCGCTGAGCAGCGGATAGTCCATCATGCCAATTTCTTTCTTCTGCCAGGCGATGTGGCTGGGAATGGTATCGGCGCTGATCCCAAGGACCTGCGCGTCGTAGCGGGCGAATTTGTCCTGATCAGCCTGATAGGAAGGCATTTGCGCGCCACAGACCGGGGTCCAGGCGGCAGGGTAAAAAGCAATGACGACATTCTTTTTGCCGCGATACCCGCTGAGGGTAATGTTGGTTTTCTGGTTTCCTATAACTGCGGGAAGAGTAAAGTCGGGGGCCGGATCTCCTACTTTTATGGCCATAGGTTCCTCCGCTCACGTTATGAAGCTGAATTAACAGCCCACATCCACTGTATTTGATTCTAAATGGCGGACTTGGGTGTAACAAGTTGGGCGGGACGACGGCAAAATGCATCTCAGTGGAGGGCTACAATAGTCACCAAGGCACGCCAGTTTGTCCCCCGGGCTACTCGCGGCTGGTAATGCTGGGAGGTTTCGATGTTCGGCTTGCGACGCTATAACTATGATACTTTCAGCAGCGAACTGATGTCTAAAAAGGACTTGGCGAGGTTCTCGGGCGGGCCCGAGCCTGGCGATCCCGCCCCAGACTTCGAAGCCTATAACCTCGATGGTGAAAAGATCGAACTGCGTGATTTTCGCGGTGAGAAGAACGCTGTTCTGAGCTTCGGATCGGCAACTTGCCCTTTCACTACAGCCGCCATCGGTCCGCTGAATGAGCTTTACGAGGAGTACAAGGACAGCAACGAGGTGGCATTCCTGTTCGTGTATATCCGTGAGGCTCATCCTGGAGAAAGGTTGCCCGCGCACCAGTCTTTCAAGGAAAAAGTGCGTGCGGCTGAGCTGTTCAGGGAGGAGGAGGAAGTCGACATCCCGATCGTGGTGGATACGCTGCACGGCCGCATCCATCGTATGTACGGCAAGGCTGCCAATCCCACTTATTTGATCGATAGATCAGGACACGTTGCTTTCCGCTGTCTGTGGACGCAAGCCGACATAATCGCCGACGCGCTCGAAGAATTACTGGATAGCGGCACTGAGCAGGCGGTGGTGCACGACGGCGAGGACACGAGAATGCCAGCCGCCAAGGCGGTCGTGCACACGCATCGGGCATTGAAGCGCGGGGGCGAGAGAGCAGTAGAAAACTTTCGCGAGCAGATGGGCCGTCCCGGGCGTCTCGCGGACACGACCAGCCGGGTAGTGGGACCGATCGCCATGCATCCAGAGCGGGTGATTGCCGGCGCAGCCTTAGCTGCCGGGGTGATCGCGGCCGGACTGTTTGCCGGTTTCCGGCTGCGCGAAGCATGGCAGCGTCAGTCGCATGATCCCTACCGCTATGCGCGAGAAGGCTCGCCGGATGACTCCAATGGCGGTTATGCGGTTGGAATTTAGCAGGCAGCTGATTACAGCTGCGGCGGGTTCGGGTCGTTCGATACCCGGATCGGGGCCATCGCCTCGCTGATGGTGCTTAATCCCAGGTTAGCCAGCGTAAACGAGACGGTGGAAACTCCAACGACTACCCAGACAGCGGCGTTGGTCAGGGTCCAGGCCACGCTGAGGTAGTGGAACAAACGCGAGCTGTCGGTCATCGCGTCCGCGGCGGCGGCCAGGGCTGTCATGGGGTTGTTCATCATCCTCATCCCGGGGTACAGGGGCATAATCGGGCCGAAGGGCCAATGCGGGCAATATCACCGAAGTAACAAGCCAATCGAGGTAACCCAGCGGGTGAAGGTTCAAAAGGGTGGGCTAAAGCCTTTTTGCGACGATACCTCAGAATTCCAGATGCAGGCGGAATCCAGGGACTACGACTGGCCCGCGGTCTTTGTTGTAGCCGGGATTGGTTGCGTATTGCACAGCTGGGCCGAGGTAAATGCCGCGCCAGACATGAGCCGTGTAGTAGCTCTCCAGGATCTTCTCGCGTCCGTAGGTCAGGGCGCCATCACCCAGGATGAAGCCGAGGCCACCCAGGGCCAGGTATTGGCTGTGGTCATGGCAGATTCCGTTGGAAACGAAGGCGACTCCAGCACGGTCCAGCCGACGTTTCCAGCGCGAACCGGCAAATCCAACGCCGAATAGCACAGTCTGGTCCACCTCCGTGTAGGCGAACGATTCGGTCTTGCCGTTGTTCCAGCCAAATCTGCCGAACCCTCTTATCCACGAATTGAGCGACTGTTCAAAGTTGAAACCGAAACCGTATTTGCGGGTGGTCTGGGGGGGATGGTTGGTGATGTCGGGAGTGGGATCAAGGCCATCCAGGAAGCGCTGGTTCTGCACCCGGTAGATGCCCATGTTCGCGGTGTTGATGTAGGAGAGGATGCGAATGATGCCGTCCAGGTGGGGCAGGAACTGCTTGCGAAGTTCGAATTCGAAATTCTCGGCGTGTGCTTTGCGAAGATTCCATTGCAGGTCGATGCCATTGGCCAGCTTGGGCAGGAGCAGTTCGCCAAAGCGAAAGCCCCACCGCGGGTTCTGGTATTCAGCAATGAGACCGATGGTGTAGCCACGAGTGTCGGCCGCATAATCGTAGGCTCCGTTGTTGTCTATGGTCCAGTTCATGAACTGGAAGTGGCTGTCGGTGCCCACCGAGTTGAGGTCAAAAAAATCCGCGGTCGAGAACTTGCCAAAGCGGATTTCCACCCGCCTAAGCGGCAGTTCGGCGAATCCGGAGAGGGGATTGCGATCTACCTCCACTCTCTCCTCACTAAGCGCGAAGACGTAGTGGAAAATCCCGCGGGCTATGTATGGAGCCTGCCCTATGGTGGGATTGCGAACCACGTCGAGATTGGTGAAGCCGGCCATGCCGAGGGCATTGCTGAGACCCTGGCCCCCGGATTCCTCGATGTCGAACAGCAGTTCAGCAGAACTGTTCAGTCGCACCCCGGTGTAGAGGGTGAGAACACGCGAGGTGGCTTTTTCGTAGGTGTTGTGCAGACTGTTCGGGCCACTGTATTTGGCGTCGAAGGGGGGATGGGTCTGGAAGATGAAGTTCGCCTGTCCGGAGAGCCAGAACCGGCTGCTCGGATTGTGGGGAAACATGGTGCTGGCCTCAGCGTCGGAAGGCTGGGATTGATCTTGATCTTGCGGCTGATCTTGCTTCTGATCCTTGTGTTGCTCGGAGTCTTGTGAATGCAGGGGGAGAGCACCGGCGAGAAGAGCAAAGATAAGAAAGATGAGGGCTGGGCCGCAGAGGAGGAGACAACGACGTGCAGATTTGAAATTGAAATTCATTTTCGCTTTGGCCAAGGATCCGGGCCTGACCCCAACCGGCACCGCGGTTCCGCCCACAGTGTCGCGTGATGAAGGGCGCCGCTCGCGCGGCCTGCCAGCCATTGCTTGCCACAACGATGATCGGGCAAGCGCCGCTCAAGTAAATCTTTCTTTATGCCATATCATTGTTGCATTTCCGTGAAGAGCTACAGCTAGAGCGCGTTTCTGCAACGCTCGGACTTCGCGTGAGCGTCCTCACAACCGGTGATTTGCTCGGATTGGTAAACTTACTGCGCACCCACAGACAAACGGCTACTGGCATGCCACGAAACACGAATCAATCGCTAGAGTTGCAAAAGCGTGCCGAGAAGGTGATTCCCGGCGGCGTGGATTCGCCGGTGCGTGCCTTTCGCGCGGTCGGTGGCGATCCGCCGTTTGTAGTGCGGGGCGAAGGTTCCCAGATCTTCGACGCTGATGGCAATCAGTACATTGATTATGTCCTTTCCTGGGGGCCGTTGCTGCTGGGTCATGCTTTTGCGCCGGTGGTTCAGGCGGTGGAGGAAGCTGCCCGCCGGGGGACCAGCTTTGGCGCTTCGACTCCGGCAGAAATCGATCTGGCCGAGGCCGTGCTCGAAGCTTACCCCGCCATGGAGAAAGTTCGATTCGTGAATTCGGGCACCGAGGCCACCATGTCGGCGATCCGGCTGGCCCGCGGATACACGCATCGCAAGTACATCATCAAATTTGAAGGCTGCTATCACGGACACAGCGATGCCCTGCTGGTCAAAGCTGGTTCGGGAGTGGCAACGCTGGGCATTCCGGGCTCTGCCGGAGTGCCGGAGGAATTCGTTCAATTCACCCTGGCGCTGCCCTACAACAATTTGAATGCGGTGGAAGAAGCATTCCGCCGCTACCGCGATCAGATTGCGTGCGTGATCGTTGAACCGGTGGTCGGCAATATGGGTTGCGTCCCTCCGGCCAAAGGATACCTGGATGGGCTGCGTTATCTGACTTCACGAGAAAATTCGCTTCTAATTTTCGACGAAGTCATGACGGGCTTCCGGCTGGCTTACGGCGGAGCAACTGAGCTCTATGGGACCCGGCCTGATCTGGTAACGCTGGGGAAGGTGATCGGCGGAGGGCTGCCGGTGGGGGCGTACGCGGGTCCGGCTGAAATTATGGACATGATTGCGCCGCTGGGCCCGGTGTACCAGGCGGGGACACTCTCGGGTAATCCGCTGGCGATGGCAGCAGGCATGGCCATGCTCAAGCATTTGCGTGATCACCGCGAAATCTATGGCCGGCTCGAGCGGCTGGGCGCGACCCTAGTGACCATGGTGCAGGAGGCAGCGCAATCGGCTGGAATTCGGGTGAGCGCAAATCGCGTGGGCTCGATGTTCACCTGGTTTTTCGCTGGCGGGCCGGTGACCGATTGGGATTCTGCCGCTAAGTGCGACACGCAGGCATTCGGCAAGTTCCATCGCGCGATGCTGGATGCTGGCGTCTATCTGCCGCCCTCGCAGTTTGAAGCAGCCTTTCTGAGCGCTGCCCACACTGAGGAAAATGTCCGCGAAACCATTTCGGCCGCGCGAGAGGCGTTCGCCCTGGTGGCAGCGTGAGGATCCTCGCTTGCAATATTCATCGGCAGGACATGGTTCGGGTGGAGCGAAAGGCCTGCTGCACCTGTGAATAATCTAAGCTAACTCTTCCTATGCGCGCTGTTGTTCAACGTGTAAGCCGGGCCTCCGTGCGTGTGGGCACGGAAACCGTGGGCGCGATCGGACCAGGACTGCTTGTGCTTCTGGGCGTGGCGCAGGAAGACACGGAAGCTGATGCTGACTATCTGGCAGACAAGATCGTGGGGCTGCGCGTTTTTGAAGATGGGGGCGGGAAGATGAACCTGCCGGTCACCAGCGTTCCGCGCGGAGCAGTGCTGGTGGTGTCGCAATTCACGCTGTTTGGAGATGTCAGGCGGGGGAAGCGGCCATCGTTCGACGCTGCTGGTGCGCCTGAGCAAGCGCGCAGGTTATACGAGTACTTCGGGGATAAGATTCGCGCCGCCGGCGTCCGCTGCGAAACCGGTCGCTTTCAGGAAATGATGCAGGTGGAGCTGGTCAACGATGGCCCGGTGACGATCCTGCTGGACTCGCGCAAGCTGTTCTGAAAGAGCCACGGATTGGACGGATTTTCACAGATCAGAAGGGCCCAAAAAAGCTTAAGAAGAGACGCAGAGGGTGCGTTTCAGTTTCGTCGTTATCCCGAGCGCAGGATTGCGTCTGCCATCGCGGCCGCCTCCACTGCAGGTTTGACGTCGTGCACGCGGACAATGTGCGCCCCCTTGAGAATCGTGATAACCATGGCTGCGAGACTGCCATAGAGGCGGTCGTTCGGCGAGGGCATGAGCTGGCCATTGGCCAGACGGTGAGCGATGGCTTTTCCCACAAACGATTTGCGCGACGTGGCAGCCAGGATGGGCAGGCCCAATTGCTGTAACTGGTCGAGGTGTGCCAGCAGGGGATAGTTCTGTTCGTAGTTCTTGCCGAACCCAATCCCGGGATCGATGACGATGCGATCACGCGCAATGCCAGCGCGTTCCGCGGCACACACGCACTGAGCCAACTCACGTTTCACCGTGCCCAAGACGTCGTCAAGGGGTGGCAGGTGACGCCAGTTGTCCGGCAATCCGCGCATGTGCATCATGACCAGGCCGCAATTCAGCCCGGCGATTTTTTCTGCCATCGTCTGATCCCACTGGAGGCCGCTAACATCGTTCACGATGTCGACGCCGGATTCCAAAGCGGTTTGTGCCACAGGAGCCTTGTAGGTATCGATGGAAAGGACGGCATGCGGACGCAAGTGCCGAAGTTCAGTGATAACCGGCATCACCCGTTTCAATTCCTCTTCCAGGCTTACGGGTTTTCGCTGTGGATCGGGAGGAGGTGATGGAACTGCGTGCCGGCCTCGATTGACCGGTGTCTCTACCCTGGTACCGGGGCGCGTAGATTCACCGCCGATATCAATGATGTCGGCGCCTTCGTCGAGCAGGCGCAGGGCGTGCTCGACGGCTCGTGCGCGATCATGGTGCTGTCCGACATCGGAAAAGGAGTCCGGGGTGACGTTCACGATGCCCATAACCAGGGTCCGTTCGCCTAGTTCCAGACTGCGATTTCCCAGGTTCCAGCAAAAATGCGGACGCATGGCACATCGATTTTAAACTCAGGAAAGATTCCATCTGCGCCAGGCAACGCTAGACTCAATCGTGGGAAGGACGGCCGCACCCAATGATGGCGGTCTCTTCTTTGAAACTGGGCGAGGAATCTCCATTTCCGTGATGTGAAAATGCTAAAATGCGTCCGCCTCCATGTACGGAATGCGCGGTGCCGCTCTTCGTCGGGTCACTCTAGTTCTGACCCTCCATTTGGCGTTGTTTGCTGTCGCCAAGGACAAGAAAGTCAACTCTTCCCCTTCTGCGCTGGCAGACCGGATTGACAAGGTGCTTGCCGATCCGGATGTGGCGCGTGGCTTCTGGGGCATTGAGATTATTTCGCTCAAGAAGAATCAGTTGCTGTACTCGCTGAATGGGGAGAAGCTGTTCACGCCAGCTTCCAACACCAAGTTGTTCACTACCGCAGCGGTGTTGGCGCTGATCGGCCCGGACTACAAGTTCCGTACCACCATCGAAACGAATGGGCAGATAGACCGGCACGGGCGTCTGAACGGCGATCTGTACGTGGTGGGCCGCGGTGATCCGAACCTTTCCGGACGCACCCTGCCTTACAACCTGCGAACCGAGCGCAAGCAACCGCCCATGTGGGTGCTGGAGCAATTGGCCGATCAGTTGACCCAGAAGGGAGTGAAGTACGTCGATGGAGACGTGGTCGGCGACGACTCCTACTTTGCCTTCGAACGCTACGGGGAAGGCTGGGCGCAGGACGACATGGTGTGGGAGTGGGGCGCTCCGGTTTCGGCACTAACCCTGAACGACAATGTGGTGTTCGTGAGCATCCTGCCGGCTGATCTTCCCGGCGACAAGGCTTTCGTGAGCGTAAGTCCGGCATCTGGATACTACCGGCTGGACAATCGCATTATGACCACGCCGCCCTCGACGGGCCCGCGGCGAATTTACATTACGCGCGAACCTGGGGCCAACGTGCTCACGTTGTGGGGCAACATTCCGGCCGACGATCCTGGGGCAAACGAAGCCCTCGCGATTGAGGACCCGGCTGAGTTCACGGCGGAGATGTTTCGCGAGTTGCTAGAGCGCCGTGGAATCGTCATCAATGGCCGGGCGCGAACGAAGCACACGGAATTGGCATCGCTCTCAACTTTCAGCGTGACCACGACTGCGCCGGCAGGCGGTGGCGAGGATGTACGGCGAACGCCGCAGCCGACTCCGCATGCGGTCTTGGCCAGTTACGACTCGCAGCCGGTGCTGCAAGATCTGCGTGTGGTAAACAAGGTGAGCCAAAACCTGCACGCCGAGCTTATGCTGCGTCTGCTGGGTAAAGAGAAAGGTAATGCGGGGACGATCGAAGCGGGACTGGAAGTGCTGCGGGGATTTCTTGCCCAGGCTGACATACGATCGGAAGAGTACGTGTTCTACGATGGATCGGGACTATCCCGGCAGAATCTGGTCACTCCCCATGCGATGGTGAAGCTCCTGCGCTATGCCGATATGCAGTCCTGGGGAGCGAAATTCGAAGACACACTTCCGGTCGCCGGAGTAGATGGCTCGCTGGCAGACCGCTTCCGTGGCACGAACGCGCAAGGACGGGTGCAGGGCAAGACCGGATCGCTTGGTCATGTAAACTCGCTTGCCGGCTATGTCACGACGTTAAGCGGGGATCGGCTGGCATTCTCCATCATGGCCAACAACCACAACCTGCCCAACAAGCGAGCGCTCGAGACCCTCGACCAACTGGTGGATGTGATGGTGGACGATCGCCCCAAAAAGAGCAAATAGTCGCTCATCAGATGCTCGCGGCACTATCAAGATAACGAGAAATTCAGTCGCGTGATCTCCGGGCCGCTGGGATGCGGATAGCGGGTTGCGGACACGCTGGAGCGAACCAACTGCGGATTGACTACCTCGTGGAATGGCGAGGGATTGAAGCGGAAAACTCCATCCACAAATTGCAGCTGAATTCTGCAGCCAGCCAGCGTTTGCGGGAATTCCACAGCTTCCTCGGCGCCGCAACAAAGATAAAGCGAGAGGACATCGCAGAACTGAAGCACGTTTACCAGAGCCTCGATTTCCGCGGCACTGAGGGGAATGTTGCGCTCGAGCCGCCGCTGCCGTGAATTTTCGAAGTCCAGAAATTCTTCCAGGCACCTGGCGTTGGGGTCATTGTCAACCCGAGCCGCGAGCCGGCCCTGGCCTAAGCGGTAGAAATGGCCGCTGACCATTCGTCCTGCAAGAGGCGAGATTCGCCCCGCATTGTCGATGGAGCCTTTCCACGCCTGCAGGAAGTCCTCCGGACCGAATTCGAGAAAGCTCATGGGATGGCCGGCGCCGCTGACCGGCGGATCGAGATCCAGCGCTGCCTCGAAAGGAAAGGCTGACCAACCCGAGTCGTGCTGGCCGATTGCCTGTATGGCGTCCGCGGTCAAATTCGGGAATCCGCCGCTACGGAATTGAGTCGCTAGTTCCCCTGAGAGAGCGGCGTGGTCAGGCTGGCGAATCAGGCAATAAGACGGTGCAACCAGCGTTTGTCGCCTGGCGACCGCTTGCCAGGCGGGCAGGAAACTATGGGTTGTGATTTTGTGAGAAGTAATGAATTCGTTGGGAAGGCTGAAGCCGTTCGGAATTGGCGATTCCCGGAGAGCGTCAGGTTCGGGGCGAATGACCATCTCACACTACCGACTCTGCATGCGAGCCCGGGAGCGTCCCGCTCCTGCTTTCACCGGTCCGGTGTTCGACGGAGGCTTGCGCATGCCCTCCAGCAGTTGCTTGAGGACGGTTGCGTTATTTTGCTCGCTGTTACGAGAGGCAAATACTAGAGTCAGAGTCTTTCCACTCCGCAGAAGTGCGTAAAGACGCTCCAAAGCCTGGGTAGCCTCCGGGGCGGAGAGCTCGTCAAGGTACTTTTTGCGGAAGGCAGCAAACTGGTCTGGATTCGCGTGGTACCAGCGGCGCAACTCATTCGACGGCGCCAGATCCTTCAGCCATTCATTGATGCGAACATCACTCTTGTTGAGGCCGCGCGGCCAGAGTCGATCCACCAGCACACGCACCCCATCGGCCGGAGCCGGCTTCTCGTAGGCGCGCTTGAGGGCGACGGGCATCGGTCTGATATTTTACTCGTTTAGAGTCCAATCATGACCCGTTACACCGGCATCATCGCGGCAACTCTCATTTCCGCAGCAATTGCGGTCGGCTTGACAGCCTGCAGGTCGTCAGACCAGGGAAAAGGTGAGGTACCGCTCGGCCCGGCACAGGCCCGGGGAAAAGAAGTCTTTCAGGAATACTGTGCGCTTTGTCATCGCGAGGGCAAGCAAGGTCCAGAGCTGACTGGCATATTGCGCAAGCAATACCTTCCCAGCGGGACTCCCGCCAACGACGAGCGCGTTCGCGATGTCATCACCATGGGACGCGCGACCATGCCGGGTTTCGGTCACACTCTTAGCGACACGCAAGTGAACGATCTGATCGCGTACCTGCATTCCCTGTGAACAGCAAGGCTTGAGCTAGCGATCGAGGCTTCGAGGCTGCGCGGGTTTCTTTTCTTCGGGAGCGGCAGCCTTGGACTCTTGCAGTGCGGCATTGTTCCAGATGCTTCGCGCGATCAGCCAGGAGCCATCCGGCTGCCGCTGCAGCACTCGGACCACTTTGTAGTTGAGCTGGACTTCACGATTTTCAGTCGAGGCTGGCCGCACGCGGCTGGAGATTGTGCCCCATTCCCACGCCCAATCGCCGGAGATGCGAATTTCATTCCACTGCTCGTCGAACGAGAGAATCTCCTCGGTAGGATTCTGTTTGCGGCTGTTCTTGAAGTACTCCAGGCTGGCTTCCCGGCCTACGACCGGCGCTGCGTTTGGGGGAAGGGTCACGACGTCCTCAGTCCACAAGGAAGAGATTCCGTCGAGGTCGTCGGCGGCGTTGTAGCGGATGTCTTTTTCATGGAGCATTTCGATCGCGCGCTGATCATCCTTCTGATCCTGCGTCAGTGGCCGTGACTTTGGAGCAGGCGCTCGCGAGGATTTGGTCTGTGGCCAGGCAATGACAGCCGAGGCGAGAGTGAAAAACACGACCAGTAGCGCAAGTAGAATGAGGCTGTATCGTCGCATATAGTTCCTTCGGGTTGTAAGAAGCTACCTCATAGTGAACTGAATGGTGCCTCAGGGACTGAAGCCCAGTTTTGCAATCTCTACGGACGGCCTGAAGGCCGTCGCTTTCAAGACCATTCGCGAGAAGCGAGTTTTTCCGCAACCTGTGAAGCCGAGCCCTGTCAAAACCGATTTGTGAGATAGCTTCCAAGTGCTGCGAACTAGCCTTGGGCGAGCTGCTTTTGCCCAAGCAGGTTATCTAATGAAGTAGATGCGGGCCAAGGCATGGCCGTAATTGGCCCACGCATCGTAAAATAACTCATTGTCATGTCCACCCAGTCGCAGCTGGTGCAGATCGAGATCGGCCCCCGGCCGCGTACGCCCAAGCCCGAGTGGCTTCGCGCCCGCGCTCCGATGGGAGAAAACTATCACGAGCTGAAGAAACTGGCTCGTGGACTGGGGCTGCACACCGTCTGCGAATCGGCGCAGTGTCCCAACATCGGAGAATGCTGGAATCATAAAACCGCAACTTTCATGCTGCTGGGCGATTTGTGCACACGGCGTTGTGGTTTCTGTGCCGTCCCCAAGGGCAAGCCCGAACCCATTGATTGGCAAGAACCGGCGCGAGTCGCCCAAGCAGTGGCGATTCTGGGGCTTAAGCACGCGGTGGTTACCAGTGTAAATCGGGATGACGACAATGTTGGCGGAGCGATGATCTTCGCGGAGACCATTCGCGAAATCCGCCGACAGGCGCCCGGATGCCGGGTGGAGGTGCTGATCCCCGACTTTCAAGGCATCGAAGAGTGCTTGCGCATCGTGATGGAGGCAAGGCCGGACATCCTCAATCACAATACCGAGACTGTGCCCCGGCTGTATCGCGCGGTGCGCTCAGGGGCACGTTATGAACGCACACTGGACCTGCTGGAGAGAGCGAAACAGATTGATCCTGGAGCCGTTACCAAGAGCAGCCTGATGGTGGGAATTGGGGAGGAAAGCGGAGAGTTGATCGATGTTTTCCGCGACCTGGCGTCGCGCAAGGTGGACATCCTGACGATCGGGCAATACCTGCGGCCTTCGAAAGATCAACTGCCGCTTGCGCGTTTCTACACACCCGATGAATTCCGCTGGCTGAAAGAAGAAGCGCTGAAGCTCGGATTTCGCCATGTGGAATCAGGTCCGCTGGTGCGATCCAGCTATCACGCACACGAGCAAGCCGACGCCACTGGCCTCAGTGCCAACCTGCCACTCCAGTAACAGATCAGGAAGACAATCGAGAGAGCACCGCCGCGGGCGGGGTCACGGGCAGAAATACGGATAGTGCGGTTCCCATCCGCTGGCCCTGACGGCTACTCTTCAGCCATATTTTTCCGCCATGCTTTTCGGCGATGTTCTTGCAGAGCCAGAGCCCAAGGCCCGTTCCCACTTCTTTTTTCGTGGTGAAGAATGGCTCGAAGACCTTCTTCATTTTTTCGCGCTCAATTCCCGAGCCGGTGTCAGCGATGGTGGTACGTATGCCGGCTCCGGAACGCGAACTCCACCTGGAGATCTTCACGGTTAGGGTGCCAGCTTCGTTCATGGCATCGACGGCATTGGCGATCAAATTGGAGAACAGTTGCCGTATTTCCCCGGCGAAAGCAGTGACTTCGCCTTCATCCTGGTAGCGCTTTTCCACGCGAATACGCTTGGAGGAAAGCTTCCGCATGTAGAGCCTGAGAACGTCGTCGATGGTTTCGCGGACCTTCAATTTTTCCGGAGCGGTGCCGTCGCGATAGAAGCCGAGCGTCTGGCGAGTGATCTGCGCTGCTCTCGCCAGCTCCTGCTCGGCCTGTACCAGGTAGTCTTGCGCCGTCTTGCTGAGTGAGGAGTCATTCCTGGCCAAGAAGAGCAGGTTCATGATCGCTTCCAGCGGGTTGTTGATCTCGTGGGCAATGGTCGCTGCCAGGCGACCGGTAGCAGCCAGTTTTTCAGCGTTACGCAAACTCTGCTCGGCTTTCTTGCGCTCGGTGAGATCGGTGATAAACGTCACATAGCCGCGCACCTCGCCCTCCTCGCCGAGATCAGGAATGCACAGACTGTGGACAAAGCGATCGCCCCCATGCCGGAAGGGCACCAAGCCTTCGTACTCGGAGATGTGACCCCGCAAAGCTTCTTCGCGGTGTGGCCGCAGCACTTCGTAAGCTTCGGGACCCAGCACCTCGATGAGGCCCCTGCCCTCGACTTGCAGGTCCTCGCCCATCCACAGCCTATAGGTTCGATTGGCGAACCGGTAGCGCTGATCGCGATCGACATAGGCGACCAGGCTGGGCAGCGCGTCGATGACCAGGCGCAGTTCGTTTTCCCGCCGCCGCAGGCCCTCTTCAGCACGCTTGCGCTCGGTGATATCCATGGCTACGCCAACCGCATGAATTGGTATGCCGCGCGAGTCGCGCAACGCTTTGCCGGTGACCTGGACCCAGCGAACCTCGTCGTCGAGGCTGTTGATCCGAACTTCGTCCGTTTGTTCGCTCTCGTGCTTCAGCATGCGCTCAACCGTGGCCAGAAGCCGGCTGCGGTCGTCCACATGAACATGCTGCATCAATTCCTGGAAGGTTCCACGTGAGGCGAGGTTCTCGAGGGTTGGTACCTCCGCCGACCAGTGCACATCGTTGGCCCGCAGATCCCAATCGTAGGCACCAACTTTGGCGGCGGCCTGGGCTCGGCGAAAGCGCTCCTGGATCGCACGCAGGTTTTCTTCCGATTTCTTGCGCTCGGTGACGTCCATGTTGATGCCAGTCATACGCAGCGGCGTACCTTCGGAGTCGCAGAGGACGCGACCGCGGATTACCAGCCAATGCTCACTGCCATCCGGCCAGATGACGCGATATTCGGTCTCGAATTCACTGCGGGTTGCCAATGCGTCTGCGATGACAGCCTTGACTCGCTCCAGATCATCGGGGTGAACAGCCTTGCGCCATTCGGAGGGCGGGCTCAAGGTGGAAAGGGGACGCCCGTAGAGTTCGGCTCCGCCCTGGTCCCACAGGAGTTCATCGGTGGCGGCATCCCAATCCCAGGTCGCAGCGTTGGCGGTGGTTAGCGCAAGCTGCAGGCGCTCGCTGGTTCTGCGGACTTCGTCCAGCGCCTGCTGCAATTTCTGCTCGGCCATTTTGCGGCGGGTAACTTCCGATGTGACGCCCAACACCCGCGATTGTCCTGATTCGTCGACATATACGCGTGCCTTACTGTGGAGCCAGTGGAGTTTGTCATCGGTGCCGTGGATGCGGTAGTCGAATTCATATTCTCCCCCATTTCTCATCCGATCCTGGATGACGGGGAACATCTTCTGCCAGTCCTCGGGATAAATGCGGTTGTGCCACTCGGTCGAGTTTCTCGGGGGCTGGCCTCCGAAAGCAGGCAGTTCGCCGTAAGCGGTAAGAGCACTGCTGGAGACGTTCCACTCCCAGGCAGTTGCTTCGGCTACATCCAGGGCCAGCGAGAGGCGGTCCTGGCGGCTCTTTAGCTCGTCGCGTACTGCTTTGCGATCGGTGATGTCTTCCAAAATACCGATGGCCACCGGTTTCTCTGCTTTCCCGGATGGCACAAGGGAAAGTGAGAGCCGTCCCCACATGATGGAGCCGTCTTTGCGCCGGTAGCGCTTCTCAATGGTGTAGCTTCTGCACTCGCTGCGGATGAGACGCTGAAAGAAGATCGCGTCTTTGGAGACATCGTCCGGATGAGTGACGCCGTCTACACCCAGGCGCACCAGTTCTTCCTGCGAATATCCCAGCATTTCCTGCAACGCGGGATTAACTCCCAAGACCTCGCCGTCGGCGGCTACCAATGCGATTCCAATGGCGGCATTCTGAAATACCGCCCGAAAGGCCTCGGGGCTGAGCACGCCGGAAGGCGGCGAGGGTTCTGCTTCCTGCTGCAGAAAAGCGCCAGATTTTTGTGCGTATTCCATGTCCCCAACAACACGAGTGGCTTGACGACGTTTGGCTGGGCCGCGGCTGGTTGGAACATCATACAGGAAATCTCATTGTCCGCTCATCTCTGCTCGGCGGAGATCGAGCCGTGATGTGGGATAATGTTGTTGACGCTGCGTCAACGGGCCGTTTGTGCTCTTCGAATCAAGGCTGCGCGCCCGGGCATCTAATCGGTATTCATCATGGACAAAGCGAAATTTTTCTTCGATCACTACGGACTGGTGATTTCGGACCTGGAGCGTTATCTGGCGGCTGCACTTTCAGCCGGCGGCGATTACGCTGATCTGTATTTTGAGTACCTGACCACAACTTCGGTCAGCCTGGATGAATCTCTGGTGAAGTCAGCGTCGCGCGGAATATCGGCGGGTTGCGGTGTGCGGGTAATTTCCGGCGAGCGCACCGGCTATGCTTATACGGACGACCTGGCTCCTGAAAAAATCCTGCGCGCCGCCCGGACTGCGGCATTGATTGCGAGCGGGCCTGCGAAATCACCCACCGTCAGTCTTAAGGAAAATGAGGATCGTAATCTCTACCCGGTGACCCTGCCGTCAGTGGAAGCGGTAGTCGAGGAAAAAGTAGATCTGGTGATGCGGGCCGATCGTGCCGCTCGTGTCTATGATCCCCGCATACGCGAAGTTCGGGCCCTCTATGCCGACGAGATGCGGCGCATTTTTGTGCTGGCCTCCGACGGGAGCTTCGCGGAGGACTCTCAGCCGCTGGCGCGCTTAAGCGTAACCTGCATCGGCCGCGACTCCAAAGGGCAGTCTTCGCGGGGAGCGTCCGGAGGCGGAGGGCGTGTCGAGCTGCAATATTTTCAAAGCGAAAAGACTCCCGAATTTTTTGCCGAGGAGGCAGCGCGCCAGGCCATCATTCAACTCGATGCGCGTGAAGCGCCGGCCGGCGAAATGGAAGTGGTGCTGGGCCCGGGCTGGCCCGGCATCCTTTTGCACGAAGCCATTGGTCATGGGCTTGAGGCTGACTTCAACCGCAAAGGAACATCAGCGTTCACGGGCCTGATTGGCCGACGGGTTGCGAGCGACAAGTGCACGGTGGTGGACAACGGAACGGTTCCTTCGCGGCGTGGTTCCCTCAATGTGGACGACGAAGGATCGCCAACCAGCAGCACGGTGCTGATCGATAAGGGCATTCTGCGCGGCTATCTAAGTGACAAGCTCTCTTCCCGGCTGATGAAGATTCCCAACACGGGTAACGGGCGGCGCGAAAGCTACGAACACATTCCCATGCCGCGCATGACCAACACCTACATGCTTGCGGGTGAAGACGCACCCGATGACATCATCCGTTCGGTGAAGCATGGCGTTTATGCCGCTAATTTTGGCGGCGGACAGGTGGACATCACCAACGGCAAGTTCGTCTTCTCAGCTTCAGAGGCCTATCTAATCGAAGATGGCAAGATTGGCGCTCCGCTTAAGAACTGCACTCTGATCGGCAATGGCCCGGACGTGCTTACTCGCGTGTCCATGGTGGGTAGCGATCTGAAGCTGGACGAAGGTGTGGGTACTTGCGGCAAGGAAGGCCAGTCCGTGCCGGTGGGGGTAGGCATCCCGACTCTAAAAGTCGACCGCATCACGGTGGGCGGAACGGCGCGAAGCGAGTAGAGACTGCCGCCATGACTGACTACCTGCGCCTGCCCATCGGCGACCAGCATCCGGAACTGGTCAATGCGGTGATCGAGATCCCCCTGGGCGAATCGAATAAATACGAGTACGACAAGGAACTGCAAGTCTTCCGGCTGGACCGCCAACTCTATTCACCGGTTCACTACCTGGGAGACTACGGCTTTATTCCTTCGACTCTGGCTGCCGACGGCGATCCTCTCGATGTGCTGGTGCTGGTCGACATTCCAAGCTTCTGCGGATGCGTGATCGAAGTTCGCCCGATTGGGCTGCTGGAAATGCTGGACCAGGGAGTGAATGATGAAAAGGTGCTGGCCATCCCTCGTCACAATCCACGCTACGAGGAAGTGCATAATTACACGCAGATCTATCCGCACGTGATGCGGGAAGTCTCGCATTTCTTCTCCATCTACAAAGATCTGGAAGGCAAGCGCACACAAATGCAGGGCTGGCGTGACGCTCCAGTTGCGCGCAACGTCATTGTCGAGTGTTCTAAGCGCTTCCGCGAACAGAAGAAGCCAGCTGAACCCAAGCCAATGCTGGCAAAGCGTGTCCGGCACTGAAGGATCCAATGTCGATGGAAATTATGGAATTAAGGGAAATCGCTGTCGAAGTTGTAAATCGTGCCATGAATAGTGGCGCCAGCGCCGCCGAGGCGGTGGTGCGAGAAGGCAACGAATTTGCCACCGTGGTGCGGATGGGCGAAGTTGAGACCCTGAAGGAATCGGGCGCGCGGATCATGGGAGTGCGTGTCTTCCGCAATCAGCGTGCAGCCAGCACCTACAGCAGTGATCTCACACCAGCCGGTCTGGAGCAGTTGGTGGACTCGGCGCTGGCTCTCTCCCGCATCACCTCCGAAGACCCGGCTGCAGGGCTGCCCGATGCGGAGCTATTGGGCTCGCACAGCGCCGATCTCGACCTTTACCACGAAGATGTTTATTCGCTTTCCGGGGAAGAGCGCATTGATTACGCCCGCCGCGCGGAAAGGTCAGCCACCTCCGCCGACCCGCGCATCCAGAACTCGGAGGGCGGTTCTTTTGACGCGGCCGATGGCAACAAGGTGCTCGCCAATTCTCTCGGATTCGTCGGCCAGTTTCGCCGGTCGTACTGCTCGGTGAGCGCCGTTCCGGTGGCACGTGACGAAAATGGCGCGATGCAACGCGATTACTGGTTTTCAGTAGCACATTCGCTGAAGTTATTGGAGTCGCCGGAAGAGGTGGGGCGGATTGCCGCACAGCGCACCTTGCGGCGTCTGGGCGCCCGCAAAGTGAAGACCGCACGGGTGCCGGTGGTGTTCGATCCGCTGGTCGCGCGCTCGCTGCTCGACAATATTGCAGACGCAGTAAACGGCGACTCGATATATCGCGGCGCCTCATTCCTGGCAGGAAAGCTGGGAACTAAAGTTGCCGGAGAAAACGTCACCGTTATCGATGACGGCACCATGCCAGGCGGCTTCGGTACCTCGCCATTTGACGATGAAGGGGTTCCTACCCGCCGCACGGTGGTGATCGAGAAGGGCGTGCTCAAGTCGTATCTGCTGAATACCTACACCGCGAAGAAGCTCCATTTGCAAACCACGGGAAACGCTTCCCGGGGTTTGGCAGGCACCCCGGGCATCGGAGTTGGCAATTTCTTTCTCCAGCCCGGGCCCGTATCTCCCGAGCAGATGATCGCTGCCATTCCCGACGGGCTCTATGTCACCGAGTTTCTCGGATTCGGCGTCAACCTGGTGACCGGTGATTTCAGCCGCGGGGCATCTGGATTGTGGATCAGAGGCGGCGAACTCACTTATCCTGTGGAAGAGATCACGGTAGCGGGAAATCTGCGAGGCATGCTGAATAACATTTCCGAAATTGGCAGCGACCTAGAATTTCGCGGCGCGGTGGCGTCTCCCACGCTGCGGATTGACGGCCTGATGGTGGCGGGCGAGTAAGGCCGGCCGATTGTGCGCTTTTTGTTGAGTTAGGCGCTGCACCACTCACTCAATTGACGCCCTCGCTCATGCACGCGAGAATCAATCATCATGTCTGAACTAGGCGGACCGTTCCTAAAGCCGCCGGTTGAAGAAGAGGGCGGGCGCTGGATTCCTGTCGCCATCGGCGCGGCCGTCCTTCTGATCATCGTTGGGGCCGTTTTCTTTTTCAGCCGCAAGCCGGCACAGTCGAGTGGCCCCGTGCCCGAGGCTCCATACGCGGCCACGTTGCAGGTCAGCGATCTCAAGCTAAGCCAGGCGCATAACTTCGTTGGCGCCATAGTGACCTACCTGGAAGGCAAGATTGCGAATTTGGGAGGTAAAAGCGTAGTCGACGCGACGGTTGAGGTCGTCTTCCGCAATTCGCTGGGCGAAGTAGTACAGCGGGAGGCGCAACCGCTGCGGCTGCTACGTGAGCGACCGGGATACAACGACACAATTCCGCTTTCCGACGAGCCGCTTACTCCCAACGCGAACCGTGAATTCCGACTTACCTTTGAGCACATTTCTGCAGATTGGAACCAGGGAATCCCGGAGATCCGCTTCATCAAGATCACGACACAATAGAAAGTGAGCGTGGGTGGGCAGACGCTTCGGTCGTAAATCAAGAAAAAGCAGGTCCCTCGACTACGGGATCCTTGCGCCGCGAACGATCCGGCCCGCTCGGGATGACAGATTCAAATATTAAGGTGCCTCAGGGGTAAAAGCTCGAATTCTCGCGGTAATGACGACGGCCTGGCTAAACTTCAAATGCTCTGCTCAGGCGGCGCGTGCGACCGCAGCAATCTGCTTCCACCAATTCTCGAAGGCTTGTAACGCACGCTCACATTGCAGATGATGACGGTGGCTGCGGTCGCGGACTCTCTCCTCCAATGGCGGGAGGAGATCGAAGGTAATGTTGGCGGGCTGAAAATTCCTCGGGTTGGCGTTGGCTATGTAATGAACCAGGGATCCAAATGCGCTGACACGCGGTGGTGGGATTGGCTCGGAGTCCTGGGTGAGCATGGTTGCGTACACTCCAGCCATCAACCCGGTAGCAATGGATTCGACATAGCCTTCGACGCCGCAAATCTGCCCCGCAAAGAGCACGCGCGGATGCGCCTTCATCTGCAGCGCCGCGGTGAGGAGAGCCGGTGAGTTGATATATGTGTTGCGATGAATTTGCCCGTAACGCAGGAATCTGGCGTTTTCCAGCCCCGGAATCAGACGCAATACACGGGCCTGCTCGCCATATTTCAGGTGATTCTGAAAACCGACGATGTTGTAGGAATCCGCTCGCAGGTTCTCCTGCCGCAATTGCACCGCCGCGTATGGCGGCTTGCCGGTGCGGGGATCCTTCAGGCCCACCGGCTTCATCGGGCCGAAGCGGAGTGTGTCGCGGCCACGGCGCGCTATTTCTTCGATCGGCAGACAGCTCTCAAAATAATTCAGCTTCTCCCAAGTGTGACCCTCGACCGCCTGGGCCGCCGTCAGCGCATCGTAAAAACGGTCGTATTCGTCCTTGGTGAAGGGACAGTTGATGTAGTCCGCCGATCCTTTATCGTAGCGCGCTGCCAGATAGACGCGCGACATGTCGATGGAGTCGGCTTCCACGATCGGGCTGATGGAGTCGTAGAAGAAAAGATGAGAGTGCCCGGACAGGCGCGATATTTCCTCGGAAAGGGCAACTGAGGTTAGCGGGCCTGTGGCGATGATGGTGATGGCAGCGTGCTCGTCGATATTTGTCACCTCTTCGCGATGCACGCGGATCAGCGGCTCGCTCGAGATCGCCGCGGTGACCTTTCTTGCAAACGCATCGCGATCCACCGCCAAGGCATGTCCGGCGGGAACCTGGGCCTCGAGCGCGACCTGCATGAGCCCGGAGTCCGCGAGGCGCATTTCTTCTTTCAAAAGCCAGGGCGCGCTATCAGGGCTGTCGGATTTGAGGGAATTAGAGCAGACCAGCTCAGCGAAGTAAGCGCTCTGATGCGCCGGAGTAGATCGCACTGGCCGCATTTCGAAGAGATCGACCGCAACTCCTCGGCGGGCGCACTGCCATGCTGCCTCTGATCCGGCTAGTCCGGCGCCGACGACCTTCACTCTGGTGCTCATGCGAGAATTCCGGTGGAATGGTTTTGATTATTATACGAACAGGATTAGGAGCGGAACTTAGGTGGAAGTTCAGTGATAGATTTTCCGCGACCCAGGCGACCTCTTGCGAGTCTCATCAGGGGCGCGAGTAACCAGAAAGGATATCGATATCTATGTCCCGGATCTCCTATGTCGAGCCGCAAAATGCCAGCCCTGAAGTACAACAGATATACGAGCACCGTCTGGGGGGAAAGCCAGGCAATATCTTCAAGATCATGGCTCACCAGCCTGCGGCCCTGACTGCTTTCCTGGCGTTTTACGCCAGCGCGGGCAAGACCCTCCCGAGGCGCCTGTACGAGCTGGTTTACATACGCGTTTCCATGCTCAACCGCTGCCACTATTGACTGCAGCATCACCTTGCTTCGTCGAAGCGAGCTGGCGTGACGCCGGAAGACTGGCAGGCGTTGAAGGATCCCTCTTCCTCGAGCTTTACGGATGCAGAGAAGACGGCTCTCGCCTTTGCCGAAAAGCTCACTCGCACGCCGTGGGAAATTGGTGACGCAGACATCGCATTGTTAAAAAAGCATTTGAGCGAGCCGCAGATTGTGGATCTGGACTTGCTCATTGGCGTGATTAACCTTACGAACCGCTTCACCGATCCCCTGGGAGCAGAGCTGGAAACACCGCCGGAGAAGATATAAGCGCTTTCGCCGACCGGTCAGAGTTAGTCCGAGAGCTAGCGGGCACGGGGTTCGTAGGCAGGGATAAGAAAAGCACATCCCTCGACTGCGGGATCGTTCGCGCGGCGAACGATCCTCTCCGCTCGGGATGACAACCGGGAGTTATTTCGCCTCTTTTTGCATCTCGTCGATGAGATTGAAGAGTTGCTTGCGGTCCACCACTTCGACAAAAGGTGGCCCGCTGCGGTTGTTGCTGACCACATAGATGGTCGGGGTGTGCTGAATTCCCAGCGCCGTGCCCTTGTCCTTGTCGGCGCGTACCGCATCCGCTAGCTTGCCCTGCGGATCGACCACGAAGGGGAGACTCATCTTGTGCTCCTGCGCGAACTTCTCGACAAAACTGCGCAGCTTGTCTTTGGTGACCTGGGCCTGGTTGCTGTAGATGTACAGGCGGAAAGCGCGTTCCAGATCGTTGGTCTTGGTGCTCTTGCTGCGGAAATAGTGGGCATAAACCGAGGCGTCGAATGCCCATTGATGCTGGGGCAGGGGGAAGTCATATATCACGAGTGGAATCTTGTAGGTTTTTTCGGCCTGATCCAGCAGCGGCGCCGCCCGGCCACAGTCAGGACACTCCAGGTCGGCAAACTCCACCAGCGCCACCTTGGCTCCTGCGGGAGGCCGCAGCAGGGTTGCCGCTACCGCCGCATTCTGCGCCCGCAGGGGTGGGGAGCTAACCACAGCCAAAAGCAAAAAGATGAGAAAAAGAACAGGACGGAACCGTACAGTTTTCATCAGTCTGGATGCGCTCTCAACAGGACGCCACCAGCACGTCCACCGGGATCATTGCTTTCCCTCATAGTACCGGAAAGTGCCAGGAAGGGCGATGTGGGGGCCAAACAGTCCCACCCTCCGCCAAAGGGCGGCAAGGGTGGGGCAAACGTTTCCAATTCTTGACGCCACCGGGGTTCATAAGCCTTGCAGCAGTCAGGGTGGCGTGGCGCGCTCGACAGGTATTAGCGGCCCACGATATCGGACTTCAGCCCGCGGATGGCGCTCAGCACCTCCGATCGCTCGCGGTCAGGAAATTTGAACTTATCCAGCGTGGCGTTGAGGTCCTTGACACCTGCTTGCCAGTCTTCCTCGGTGATGTGCAGCCCGGTGTGAGCGGTCTTCATATCCTGGCCGTGATACATGCAGGGGCCACCGGTCGCCTGGCATAGGAAATCGACGACGTGCTCGCGGATGCGGTGCAGAGATCGCTCATTGAAGCCGCTGAAAAAGCGCTTCAGCTGCGGATCTGCGGCCATGCCGGCGATGAAATCGTCGGTCACCGCGGCCAGGGCATCAAAGCCCCCGAGCCGCTTGTAGAGAGTCTGGTTGCCGCTCGCAGTTTGCGGTGCGGCCCAGAGATTCGCTGCTGTCGCCAGCAAGATCATGCCGGCGCAAAGAGAGAGAACCTTTTTTTTCGTTCTCGTCAAAGTTTCTCCTCCAGAAAGTTCAGCCTTCGATGAGCAATACGTTCTAAGGGGCCGAGGCGGATTTTCCGAGGCGCAAGAAAGTTTAGCTCGGCGGTGATTTTGCCACAGGTGCGCGCCCAAGCGTGCGGTTGTCGCGACAAGAGGGCAGAAGGGTGGGCCACCCAGAAAAAGTTATGCGCAAGAAACTGCCGCACAGAGATCTTCTTCGATAGCAGGATGAGTCTCTAAAGCCAGCGTACTTGCGAATATAATGGCCGGCGGGAATGGCTCTCGCCTCCAGTACCAGACTCGGGCCATACGAAATTCTCTCGCCGCTGGGTGCGGGCGGGATGGGAGAAGTGTATCGCGCGCGCGACACACGTCTGGGCCGTGACGTGGCACTGAAAATTCTTCCTGAGTCATTCGCACATGATCAGGAGCGGCTGCGCCGCTTTGAGCAGGAAGCGCGAGCAGTGGCCGCGTTGAATCATCCCAATATTGTTGCCATCTACGATGTTGGGCAGAGCAACGGCACTCCTTTTCTGGTTTCGGAGTTGCTGGAGGGCGAATCGCTCCGCACGGTGCTAGATCGCGGGCCCATGACGCAGCGGAAAGCCACCGAATTTGCCGTCCAGGTGGCGCAAGGGCTGGCCGCAGCGCACGAGAAGGGAATCATCCATCGCGATCTAAAACCCGAGAACCTGTACCTGACTCGCGATGGGCACACCAAGATTCTGGATTTTGGTTTGGCTAAGCTCGCGCGCGGCAGCGGAGAAACGGACGCGGACAGCGTAACGCTAGCGAGTTCCCACACGGCTCCGGGTATGGTGATGGGAACAGCCAACTACATGGCGCCTGAGCAGGTGCGAGGGGAGGCGACCGATGCGCGCACCGATATTTTCGCCTTGGGCTCGGTGCTATTCGAGATGCTCTCGGGTGAAAGAGCCTTTCAGCGCGATACTCCTGCGGAAACGATGACGGCGGTCCTGAAGGAGGATCCACCGGAGTTGTCGGATCCTGCGCGGCCGGTGTCTCCAGCTCTGGAACGGATTGTTCGGCGCTGTCTGGAAAAGCATCCCGGACAGAGGTTTCAGTCCGCCAAAGACCTGTCGTTTGCGCTGAGTGCGCTCTCAGGAAGCGATGTCAGCAGCGCTGCCCGAACCGTCAACGCTCCGCGGGGGTTTCCACTGGCGGTTGCAGCAGCCGTAGCGGCGGCTCTGCTGATCGGGGCGGGAGTGAGCTGGATAGTTGCAAGACGTCCGGCTGCCTTGACGACTTTGCAGTTCGCCATCCCGGTGCGCGGAGAGGTGAGCCATATGGCGCTCTCGGCGGACGGTTCCATCTTGGTGTTCGTCTCACCGGAAGAAGACTCCGGACTCCCGATGCTCTACGTTCAGCATGTCGGGGCTGCGGCAGCAACGCCCTTGGCTGGAACGGAAGGCGCAAGCTATCCGTTCCTGTCACCTGATGGAGCGTATGTTGGTTTTTTTGCCAACGGCAAACTGCAGAAAGTGGCAACTACCGGCGGTACGCCGCAAGTACTGGCGAGCGCTCTGTCGGCTCGTGGCGGAACCTGGGGCCGTCGAAATGTGATCATCTACGCGCCGGACGTCGGGGGCGTCGGGCTGTGGCGTGTCAACGCGGATGGCAGCGGGGCAGCTCCCCTTACAGAGGCAATTCGAACTGCTACTGAAAATACTCATCGCTGGCCTGTTTTCCTGCCTGACGGCAGTCATTTTCTTTTTTGGGGAGGTAACTTTTCCAATGCCGCCGACGACCGCACGAGCGGTATCTATGTCAGTTCGCTGGATGGGAAGGAACGAAAACTCGTGGTCCTGTGTCATTCGAGTTTTGCGATCGATTCTGGCCACTTGTTCTACGCGGATGACGACCGGCATCTGGTCAGCCGTGCATTTGAACCCTCGTCTGCGACAGTCTCCGGCGCTGCGACGGTCATTTCGGATACTGTGGGTTATCAGCCTTCCACTTACTGGGTGGCTTTGACGGCTTCTGAAAACGGAACGCTGGTGTACAGCACCAGAACCGGGGCGGATCTCTCGGTGCTGACCTGGGTGGACCGCACGGGCAAAGAAGTATCGCGTATGGGAGAGCCCGCAGTGCAAGCGAATCCAGCCATTTCGCCCGATGGCAGCCGGATTGCCCTGGACATCAGCGATCAAAAGGCAAACAGCATCAACGTGTGGCTGGAGAATGTGAACCAGAAGGGCATGATGCGTTTTACGTTCTCACCCAGCGAAGTGGTTGTGCCGGTGTGGTCGCGCGACGGAAGCACGCTGGCTTACCGTTCGAATGTGGCCAACTCCACTCTGTTCACCAAGCGAGCTACGGGTCTGGAACGCGAGCAGATGAGACTGGAGCTTAGCGCCAGCGATGATATTTTTCCCAATTCCTGGTCAGCGGATGATCAGCAGATTTTGTGCGAACACCAGGGATTGTCCGGGCATCAACTGCTGCTGGTTCCGGCTAAGGGAGGATCCGCAGTTCCTTTCTTGAACGGCAAAGGAAATCAGACGAACGGGCAGATTTCTCCCGATGGGAAATGGGTGGCTTACGCTTCCGATGAATTGGGGAGCTGGCAAATTTTCGTAACCACGTTTCCTACCGGCGCAGGGAAGTGGCAGATCTCACGCGGAGGCGGTACCGAACCACGCTGGCGCGGAGACGGGAAGGAATTGTTCTACATCGACCCGAAGGGTACCCTGACGGCAGTGCCGGTCTCGTTCGACGGAACCTTTTCCAGCGGTGCTCCGACGCCTTTGTTCCAGGTACACGCACGGGCCCAGGTTTCTTCGACTGATGTGTTCACCTACGACGTGACCAGGGATGGAAATCTGTTTCTCATGAACCGCTACTGGAAGCCAGCGTCGATTGCGCCGCTGATGATCGTGTTGCACACGAACTCGAGTTCGCCATCTGGCAGGTGATGGGTAGTGGGTCAGTTTGAAACTAGGCGTGTACTCTGGTTCGTTGGGGACTGACCGGAGCCGAATGGCAGACGTTAGGGTTGGGGTACTGTCCAAACAGTGCATCTCCCATCGGTCCCCACACTTCTTACACCCGCTTCTTGTAAGAGCCACACTTTATCGGTTTCGACACAGGGAACAGGGCAATCAACCGCTCCATACGTAGTAGCTCAGGCAGCATCCATCGCTAGCATCGCGCACAGCGTGTTTCAAACTAAACCCTCTGCCCGGTGACGCCCACCGTTGAGGCGTTTTTTTTCCTGTGCTAGGATCACAGGTTTTGCAGGCTCCCCGCGGTCTGCTGTTAAGTTCTTGCCTCCGGGATTCTCATCCCGCGCGAGTCCTCGGGGGCCAAATGCGGTTCCGAGGTGAATCAACCCATGAAAGTTTACGAAGGCTCCAACGTCCGGAATGTCTCCCTGGTGGGACACGGGGACGCGGGCAAGACCTCTCTGGTCGCAGCCATGCTCTACACCGCCGGCGCCACGCCTCAGTTGGGCCGGGTTGACGCTGGCACCGCGCCCACTGATTTCGACGAGGAGGAGCAGTCTCGTGCCATGTCGATCTCGAACTCGCTGGCTTTTGCCGAATGGGGCAAGTCCAAGATCAACCTGATCGACACGCCCGGCTTCAACATGTTCGTCCACGAAGCTAAGCTGGCCATGCCGGCGGTGGAGAGCGTGCTGGCAGTCGTGGATGGCGTGTCGGGGGTGGAGGTCTCGACAGAAAAGGCCTGGAGTTACGCGGAAGAGTACGAGATGCCGCGTGTAATCATCGGCGGACGGATGGATCGGGAACGGGCTGACGCCGACCGCATGCTGCACTCGGTGATCGAGGCTTTTGGCCGGGCGGTAATTCCGGTGCAGCTTCCCATCGGCAAGGAGAAGAATTTCTCTGGTGTTGTCGATCTGGTGAAGATGAAGGCCTACCAGTACGACATGGGGGGCAACGGCAAGGGAAAGGAAGTGCCTATCCCTGGCGATCTGGCGGAAGCCGCCAAAGCCGGCCATGAAAAGCTGGTGGAGATGATCGCCGAGGGTAACGACGCGCTGATGGAGGAATTTTTCGATAAGGGGACCATTCCCGACGAGCACCTTATGCCCGGCTTGCGTGACGCGATTCGCGAGCACCGAATTTTTCCGGTGGTCTATACCTCCGGGCTGGGAAATGTCGGGGTCGATCGCCTGCTGGATTTCATCACAGATTTTTTGCCGAATGGCACCGATCGCGGCACGGTGAAAGGCCAGCCTTCACCGAACAATGGCGAACCGCCGTCGCGCAAAGTGGCGGATTCCGAGCCGCTGTCAGCTTACGTTTTCAAGACGCTGAACGATCCCTTCGCCGGCAGAATTTCCTATTTCAAGGTTTATTCGGGTGTGCTTAAGAACGATGCCACGGTGCAGGATTTCAATCGCAATACCTCCGAAAAACTGGCGCATCTCTCGATCATGCAGGGCAAGAATGCGGTTCCGGTGAATGAGCTCCATGCCGGCGATATAGGCGCCGTGGCCAAGTTGCGTGAGACGCTCACAGGAGACACACTGGGAGATAAGGGCGCCCCAATTCGCTACCCCGAAGTCGGATTGTCCGAGCCGGCAATTACCTTCGCCATCGAACCCAAGACCCGCGCCGATGAAGACAAACTCGGCAACGGTGTGCACAAGCTGATGGAAGAAGATCCCATGTTGCGCTTCTTCCGCGATGAGCAAACCAAGGAATTCCTGATCGCTGGAACGGGCCAGCAACACATTGAAGTTGTGGTTTCCAAGCTGAAGAAGCGCTACCACACCGAAGTCGTGCTGAAGGCACCGAAGGTTCCGTACCGCGAGACCATTCGCGGGCGTGCCGATGTCCAGGGCAGGCACAAGAAACAAACCGGCGGGCACGGCCAGTATGGCGATTGCAAGATCAAAATGGAGCCGTTGCCGCGCGGAGGTAAGTTCGAGTTCGTCAACGAAATCTTCGGGGGCGCGATTCCCAAGAACTACATTCCTGCGGTGGAAAAAGGCATTGTGGAAGCCGCCCAGCGTGGGTTCCTCGCCGGCTATCCGGTGGTCGACTTCAAAGTGGTTCTGTACGACGGCTCCTATCATGAAGTGGATTCCAACGAACTTTCGTTCAAGACAGCCGGCCGCATCGCCTTCCGCAAGGCCATGGAGCAGGCCAAGCCCACGCTGCTTGAACCGATCATGAAGGTAGAGATCACGGTTCCGGATGAGTTTGCCGGCAGCATTATGGGCGACCTCAACAGCCGGCGCGGACGCATTCAAGGCATGGACAACAAGGGCGGGAAGACCGTTGTCAAAGCCGAGGTTCCGATGGCGGAGATGCTCAGCTACGGCGTGGATCTGACCTCGATGACGCAGGGCCGTGGCAGCTTCAACATGGAGATGGATCACTACGACATCGTGCCTGCGCTGCAGCAGGAGAAGATCATCTCCCAGGCTAAGGCACAGCGGGGAGAGGTGGCGGAAGAAGAGGAGTAGCGAGAGCGTTCCGTCCGAAACTCCTGCAAGAAACAGTCAACAATAGTCGAGGTCTGCGCCTCAACCTCCTACGCTAGCCAAAAGAAGGCCAGGATGGGTACCCTGCGGAACCAACGGAAACACCAGGTCTTTCGACTCGGACGGGGATCTTCTGCCCCGTCCTCGCTCAAGATGACAGCTTCTGAGAGTCGGCTGGTTTCCCCGAGGAACCAAACAGTTAACGGACATGTCCTTTAGTACGCTATTGCGCGCAGCAAGCGCTTGGGAGAATATTCCTCTCCCCCGAGGGGCTGGGTACCCGCCTCGCGCCGCTGCCACGGGTAGAGCCGCCACTTTGCACGGTTAAGTTGCGCGCTGTCTGGCCGCCAGAATTCGCTCGCGGAAGGAAATGGCTATGGCTCGCTTTCAGCAATACGAGATCATGCATCAGACCGGCAACCGCTGGGAACTTCTGGCCACCTTCCACGATTTCGCGCTTGCCCAAGGTCTGGCGCAGAGCCGCGGTAGCCGCGTCCGCCTGATGCGCGTTACCTACGAAGACTCGATTCCGGTGGAACAGGAAGTGATCGCCGAAGTCGGCGCCATCCGCACGGAACCGTAGAGTGGCAGGGCAGGATTCTTCTCGGCACCCGAGTAGAGCCTTGCTGTTTAGAAAACAGCGGGTCCTTTGACTCGGGCCGGGGGCTATATGCCCGGCCCTCGCTCAGCATGGCAGGCTTGTCCGAATCTGCATTCTCCTGAACAGGCCGTGGTCGCGTGTAGAACCTAATAGCTCGCGATTGCCTCCAACGGAATTTCAGCTTAGTATCGCGCTGAGTGTCTCCCTCGATCTCAGACCAGGAAAACCGTGAACGAATCGTTTCGGCCGCGCCGGTCGAAGACGACGCGTCTTTTGATCTCAAGCTTCGTCCGCAGAGGCTGCAGGAGTTCATCGGGCAGGCCAAGCTGAAGGAAAACCTAGCGGTTGCCGTCCAGGCGGCGCGCTCCCGCGGCGAAGCTCTCGACCATGTGCTGCTCTATGGTCCGCCGGGGCTGGGCAAAACCACGTTGGCGACCATCATCGCCAACGAGCTGGGGGTGCCGTTTCAGCAGACCTCAGGCCCAGCGTTACAGATCAAGGGCGACCTTACAGCGGTGCTCACCAACCTACGGCAGAAGCAGGTGCTATTCATCGACGAGGTCCACAGGCTGCAGCCGGTTCTGGAAGAGCTGCTGTATACGGCGCTGGAGGATTACAAGCTCGACATCATGATCGGCCAGGGGCCAGCAGCGCGCACCCACACGATGGAGATCAAGCCCTTTACATTTATCGGAGCCACTACCCGCGCTGGGCTAGTTTCTGCGCCGCTGCGGTCGCGATTCGGTATTGTGCTGCGCCTGGAGTTCTACACGCACGAGGATTTAAAGATCATCGTGAAACGCTCGGCAGAAATTCTGGGCGTCAGCGTTGATGAGGCTGGCGCTTTTGAAATTGCTTCCCGAGCGCGCGGGACGCCGCGAATAGCCAACCGCCTGTTGCGTCGCGCCCGTGATTATGCCCAGGTCCGTGGAGCTGGCAAAATCGACCAGGGCACGGCCCAGGCGGCCCTGGAAATGCTAGAAGTGGATAAGCACGGCTTCGATGCCATCGACCGCAAGCTGCTGCTCACGATCATTCAGAATTACCAGGGAGGACCGGTGGGGGTGGACGCGCTCGCCGCAGCCCTGGCAGAAGAGCGCGACGCCATTGAAGAAATCTATGAGCCTTTTCTCATCCAGATCGGTTTTCTTAACCGCACGCCCCGCGGCCGGGTGGCTACCCATTTAGCTTACGAGCACTTCGGCATCAAGCCCGGGCAGCGCCAGAACACACTGTTTTGAACTTTCCAATTCTGCGCCAATTCTGGAAAATCATTTTGGCCCATCTCTATGAGCCGCACCGCTAAATTCTGGCTTGCTGTTTTGATCGTGGTGGTTGGGGCGCAGCTGGTCCGTCCGCGCAAGACCAATCCGCCGGAGGATCCTGCCCGTACCCTGCTGGCGCATACGCAACCGCCGCCTGATGTGGCTGCCATCCTGAATCATTCGTGCCGCGATTGCCACTCGTACAAGACGCGCTGGCCCTGGTATTCGAATTTTGCGCCGGTTTCGTGGATTGTTATCGACGACGTGAATGAAGGGCGCCGCCACTTCGACATGTCTGATTGGGCCAAATACGATTCGAAGCGGGCCTCCGATAAGCTGGGGGACATATGCGACCAGGTTGCCGACGGCGGCATGCCCGAGCGGTCCTATACCTGGGTGCACTCGGGGACCGCGCTCTCAACCGCCGAACGCAATGCCATCTGCCAGTGGACCCAGGCCGAGCGCGAGCGGATAGCGAAAAATCAGGGAACCCCCGGGACGGGGAAGTGACGGATGAGAAGGAAGGAGAGCGTTGATTGCGAATGCCTAGTCAATTTGCGACAAACGCTCCTTAGGACGCGAATGCTTCCTGGAATTCCTCGGGATCGATGCCGTGATACGTCAACGTGTGTTTCAGCCGATTGCGGAGATCTGCGGGCGTAGCCTCGATGAACGCTCGCACTGCAGTCTCCATCGCTACCTCGTCCTCGCCCTCTTCGGTGGTCTGCATCTCAGCCCGCGAGGTTGCTGACTCGCGCACCGGATCGCGCTCCGGCGCCGGCAACTCGCGCAGTAATTCATCAACAATGGCGTTGGCTTCATCCGTCCAAGTCATAATTCACCCCTCTGATGGCACTTCCCGCCGGGTGGCTTCCAAATCCTTAGCCACGCTGTCCAACACACCATTAATGAAGTTCACTGACTCCGGGGTAGAAAACTTACGCGCAATTTCCAGCGCTTCGTTGATGACCACCGGACCTGGTGTCGCGGGAAAGCCGACAAATTCGGCCACTGCCGCACGCATGACATTGCGATCGACGGCGGTCATTCGCTCCATCCGCCAGTTTTCGGCGTGCTTCTCGATCAGGCTGTCAATCTCTTCGGCGCGATCGCTGGCCACGCGAAACAGATCATCGGCAAAGCCGCGAACCTCACTTTCGGTGTCGTTGCGTTCGGCCCAGAAGGTCCGGCGCACCTGCTCCGGTGTCTGCTTGCCCATATCCGCCTGAAAGAGCATCTGCAGAGCCAGTTCTCGGGATTTGCGCCGTACTCCCATCCACCATTCCTATTTACGGCTCATTTTTATGCCAAGGGCTGGCATCGGGTTCACCGGCTGAGCACTTTCTTTTTCAACCGTGCCATCTCCACTGCCGCAAGCGCGGCTTCAACTCCCTTATTTCCGGCTTTCAGCCCGGCCCGATCAATGGCCTGCTCCAGGGTGTCGCAGGTAAGGACGCCAAACGCATGTGGCACTCCCGTTTCCTGGGCTGATTGTCCGATCCCCCGCGCGACTTCGTTGGCGATCACCTCGTAATGCAGAGTGTCGCCGCGCAGCAGGCACCCAAGGCAGATCACAGCGTCATATTTCCCGCTCTGTGCCAGTGTGCGGGCCGCGTTGGGAATTTCAAATGCCCCGGGCACCCTGACGATTTCAACATTATCTTGATTGGCGCCCATGCGGTGGAGCGTGTCCAGCGCACCTGCCAGCAGACGTTCTGTGATGAATGCATTGAAACGACTGAGCACGACTGCGAAGCGCAAGCCGCGCGCGTCCAGCTCGCCTTCCAGGGACTTATTTCGGTGCGCTTCTTTATACGAAAAGATGGCCAGTCTTCCGGCTCCTGCCGGCATTTCCAGCAAGAACAGACGCGCTCCCCACTCGACGTCAGAAATTTCTTGCACCACAGGCAGTCCGCGCCGCTGGGCGATGTCGTAGGTGACATCCGCGTTATCCACCTCAATTACCAGATCCGCATCGGGAAAGCCCCGCCCGAAACCAACCTCTACACCTCCGTCAGGCGCATTGAACTTGCTACCGCGGCTGCGTTCACCGTCCCAGGTTTCGCCGTTGAACACGCCGAGCGCCTCGAAGAACGCCGTCAAAGCGCGGTAGTCTTCGTGGCTTGTGGCTACCAGCAATTTGTGGATCGATCGGATCATGAGTCGAACATGGGGTCGAAACCGAGGTTAGCCGACCTGAAAATCGTGCGACGTCCGGGCACAACACGCCTCAGACTCCATAACACAATTACCAGATTTTCCGGTTATTTTCCTCGGAACTGTGGGGCCCGCTTCTCCAAGAAGGCGGTCGTCCCTTCTTTCTTGTCTTCGGTCGCACACGAGACAGCAAACAGCGTGGCTTCCAGGAAAAGACCTTCTGCAAGCGTCATCTCCATCCCGCGGTTCACGGCCTCCATGGCGTATTCGATTGCCAGCGGAGCATTCGCAATGATCTTGTGAGCGACCGCCTCAGCGCGTGGGATCAATTCCGCCGCCGCGACCACCTCATTTACCAGTCCCATCCGTGCGGCTTCTTGCGCAGGGATCATCTCCCCAGAGAGTACCAACTGCATGGCGCGACCTTTTCCCACCAGCCGTGGCAAGCGCTGCGTCCCGCCATAACCGGGAATGATTCCCAGCTTCACCTCCGGCTGACCGAGCTTGGCATTCTCGCTGGCGAAGCGCATGGTGCAGGCCAAGGCGATCTCACATCCTCCACCGAGAGCGAATCCGTTGATACAGGCGATCACCGGCTTGCCCAGATTCTCGATCAGATCCAGCACGGCCTGGCCGCGATGCGTGTATTGTTTCGCTTCTACGGAATTATTTTTGGCAAGCTCGTTAATGTCCGCACCCGCGATGAACGCCTTCTCGCCCGCACCGGTCAAGATGGCCACCCTTACCTCAGGATCGTTCTTGATGGCGGTAAATGCTGACCTCAGTTCCTCCATGGTTGCCATATTCAGCGCGTTAAGCACCTTAGGGCGGTTCACGGTGACGTAGGCAATAGCGTTTTTCTTTTCGAACAGCAGATTTTCGTACGTGACAGCCAGCACAGCAGTAGCCATGTTCATCCTCGTTCAGTGATTCCGATTCTCAAATCGTAGATCAAACTTCTTAATGCGTACTTTTCTCAGTCTGCCGCGACTCCGGCCTTCTCCTCTGCCAGGCCGCGCAGCGCCGCGTCCTGCGGGAGCGGTTTTTCCGGATTCGCGTAATCGTAAAATCCTTTCCCGCTCTTGCGCCCCATCCAGCCCGCCAGCACCATGCGCTTCAACAGCGGCGGCGATGCAAAGCGCGGCTCCTTAAACTCGTCGAACATCACGTGGGTGATGTAGTACGTCGTATCCAGGCCGACGAAATCCAGAAGCGTAAATGGACCCATGGGGTATCCGCATCCCAGCTTCATGGAAGTATCTATATCGCTGATCGATCCAACTCCCTCTTCGTAGGCGCGGATTGCGTCGAGCAGATAAGGCACCAGCAGCCGATTTACGATGAACCCCGTGCGGTCACTGGTGCGCACCGGCACCTTTCCCAGCTTCTGCGCAAACTGGTACACGATTTCGTAAACTTCGGGATCGGTAGCGATGGTCCTGACCACTTCCACCAGTTTCATCAGCGGCACAGGATTGAAGAAGTGCAACCCGACGAAGCGCTCCGGCAGCGGCGTGGCTGTCATCAGCTCTGTCACCGAGATCGAGGAAGTGTTGGTGGCCAGAATCGCATCCCGCTTTACGATTCTGCTCAAACGCTCATAGAGCTCTTTTTTTTCCAGGATGTTTTCGATGATGGCTTCGATCACCACGTCGCAATCGGCAAGATCCTCGGCTTTGGTCGTGCCGCGGATGCGACGGCGAATCGCATCTGGCGGCTCCTTGAGATTGCCTTTGTCGGCAAATTTTGCCAAAGATTTCTCGATTCCAGCAAAGCCCTTGTCCAGGAATTTCTGTTCAGTCTCAAGCACGGTGACATCGAACCCCGCCGTTGCGCAGACTTGCGCGATGCCTGATCCCATCAAACCGCAGCCACAAACGGCAACCTTTCGGATGATCATGAATTTCTCCTAAGCAAAAAAACGCTTACCATAAAGGACACGAAGGATCACAAAGGTGAATCGGAGCCTTACTGGATCGCCTCCACAATCATCGCGATCCCCTGTCCTCCGCCGATACACGCAGTGGCTAAGCCGTACTTCTTCTTACGCCGGCGCAGTTCGTTGAGCAGGGTGATCACCAGCCGCGTACCGGTCGCGCCCAGCGGATGCCCGAGAGCGATTGCGCCGCCGTTGACGTTTACGCGATTGCGGTCAAGGCCCAGTTCCTTCTCAACCGCCAGGTATTGCGCGGCGAAGGCTTCGTTTAGCTCTATGAGGTCGATATCCTCGAGCTTCAAGCCTGCCTTCTGCAGCGCCATTCGCGTTGCCGGCACCGGACCGCGGCCCATCAGCTTGGGTTCGACTCCCGCAATACCCCAGCTCACGATGCGGCCCAGCGGCTTCAGGCCTCGCTTCTGTGCTTCGTCCAGCTTCATTACCACTGTGGCCGCGCCGCCGTCCACGATTCCGCTGGCATTGCCTGCGGTTACCGTCCCATTCTTGGAAAAGGCTGGCTTCAGCTTGCTCAGGCCCTCGATGGTTGTCTCTGGGCGACGATGGTCGTCCTCGGTGAACATCTCACCCGTGGGCTCGCCCCGCTTGTTCTTCAGCGGAACCGGCACCAGCTCTTCCGGCAGCCGCCCTGCGCGATACGCTCCTTCCGCCAGTTGCTGTGAACGGAGCGCCAGGCAATCCTGCATCTCGCGCGTGATGCCCTGCTGTTCGCCCAAAAGCTCGGCGGTGTTCGCCATGGTCAGGCCGCAATAGCTGTCGAGGAGAGCCACCATGAGTGAATCTTCCAGCTTGCCTTCGCCCAGGCCAACGCCCCAGCGCATGCCGCGGATCACATGCGGCGCCTGCGACATAGATTCCATGCCGCCTGCCAGCACAGTTTTGGCTTCGCCCAGTTGAATCATTTGCGCTGCGCTGACCAGCGCCTGCATTCCCGATCCGCACAGCCGGTTGACGGTCAGGGCCGGCGTGTCAGTCGGCACGCCTGCCAGCAAGCCGACGTGGCGGGCACCATAGATGGCGTCGCCCGAGGTCTGCTGGGCATTCCCGAAGATTACGTGGTCAATTTCCTGGGGCTCAACGCCGGCACGTTCGAGTGCGCCTTTTGCAGCGATGGCACCTAATTCCTGAGCCGTGAAATCCCGCAACTTCCCGCAATAACGTCCCATCGGCGTGCGAGCGCCGCTAACAATAGCAATTTCAGTTGTGTTTGGCATGTAATCCTGGCCTGCAAGAGAGGAACTGATTTTTCGAACGCTCGTCCGAAACAACAATTCAGTGTATCAGCCACGGCTGAGCGGAGACAACCAGGGCAGCGCGGGCGATAGCGAGGGAGCGAGCGATAATCACGCGCTCATGTCAGCCGTATCGAGGTTGGCTGAGAGAGCGTGCGCCTTGTTCTCGCCTTCGTGGCGCGCCAGTTCCAGAGCATCCTCCACGCGGTTGATGGCTTCAGTGACGATGTCCACTGCGTCGAAACGTGGCTGCATCACCGCTTCGGCAATTCCTGCATTCACCACTACTGACTCGCCGTTTGGCAACTTCACCGGCGCCAGAACTTTGCGCAGCTTGTCGAGGATCAGGAACGCAGTCTTCTCGCTGGTATCGGTTACGATCAGCGCTATGGTGGTCAGGTCGTAGCGTACTGGGACATCGTTCTGACGCAGGTGCCCAGTGACCACTTGTCCGACCTCCTGCATTACCGACTCTACCGCCGGCTCGCCAATCTCCTTCACGAGGGCTCCGGCGGATCCAATATTGAGCAGGATGACGGTTACGGGAGAACTCTGCTGCAAGCCGCGCCGCACCTCGGACAACAGCACATCCAGATACGAAGACCGTTTCAGCAGACCTGATTTTTCATCCGTGACCGCCAGCGTCTTAACCAGGCTGCGCAGCTTGGCGTTGTTGACCGCCATGACGATCTGCTCGGCGACCGTCTTCAGCACCACGTCGTCCACGGTGCGCCAGGTACGCTGTGCATCGCACTGTTCCAGGATCAGGATGCCGACATGCTCGTTGCCATCTATTAATGGGACTGCCATGAGGGATTGAATGGTGAGCGCGCTGACGAAGTTGCGGATGGGCTCCAGTTCCGCCGCAGAATCGGCATCGACGATCGCCACGCTGCCTTTGTGCTTGACCGCCAGGGCTTGCAGAGTGGAGATCAGTTTCACCAGCGCCATGACTTCCGACTGCTTCACCCCGGGAGCGCAATATTCGATGGCGGCCGATGGCGGCTTCCCTGGAGAGCACAACCCGGCGACACATCGGCTCACGTTCCAATGACGGCCGGCATCGTTTACCGCCGTGAACAGAACCGCCTTGACACTGCCCTGCCGTGAGATGTTGCGCGTGATCTCGGTCACACGCGCGAAGTTGTCGACCGCGTTTTCATCCGCTCCGCCGGTTGGGGCAGGAGGAGCGCCATTAGTTCCGGCAAGCACTGCCTGCGATTCGTATTTCGGGACAAAACCCGCCGTCATGTATAGCTGGCGGAGTTTTTCCCGTGTCTCTTCTTCCCGCGGAAACAGCTTATTGATACGCTCCAGTCGCTCCATTGCGCGCGATCGCATGGAGTACTGCAGGAAGATCTCCGCCTGCAGCATCAGATCCTCGATTACAGTCGGTTCCTGCTCGGTCGGCGGCGGGGGAGGCTCGGCTTCGCTACTATCTTCCTCGATTGGTTTGGACGCCTTAGCTGCCACTGCCAGGCGGTTGGCGATAGCGTTGAAGCGGTTGGCATCTATCTTGCCACGCAGAAGTTCCAGGCGACGCTCGTGGCCGGGCTCGTAGGCATCCACTTCAGCGGCCCGATCGAGACACTCGGCAGCCTTGCCATAATTTCGGGCGGCGAAATGCAATTCGAAGAGCCGCAGCAGGGCTTCGCAGTACTCTGGTTCACGATTGGCAGAGTTGTACAGCTCCACCATGTATTCCAGGTACTCGACGCCGGGTGGATGCTTCTGCGTAATCTCCCGTACCATGGCCAGAAACTCGCGGACGCTGCCGGCGCTGTGCACTGATTCCTCCAGCCTGCGGGTCAGGGCCACTGCCTGGCGGTCTTTCTTCTGGTCGAGATATTCGCTGAGCAGCCGTCCCACCAGCGGCATTCCGGCCTGAGAATCCTGTTCATAGAGCGCCCAAACGATAGGTTCCGCTTCCTCCAAGCGCCTTTCTCCCAGCAGGGCTTCGACGTACATCTGGCGCAGTTCTCTGGGCGCATCGGGATAGTCGGCGAACTGCTTCAGTGCAGCTCGCGCGCCCTCGTGATCTCCGCGGTTGAGCAGCATCATGCCTACCGCCTGGGCAATCTCGGGATCGTTGGGATTCAACTTGTAGGCGCGCTGAAACCAGCTATCTCCATGCCGCCCGTTGCGTTCCTCCAGCTGGCCGAGCAGCAGGAAGGCGATCGCCGCCTCGGCCTCTTCGCCCAGTTGCGCCGCCAATTCGCCCTCGCGCCGGAGATTCTCCGCCGAGGGGTCCAGGGTTACTGCGCGACGGATGGCCTCGAGGGCCTCCTGCTTCTTGCCAGCGCCGATCAGCTCGTTGGCCACCACGCTGTAGGTTTCCATGGCTTCGCGCGGATCTGAGGCTTCCAGCAACTCCGCGTATTGCAATGTGCGGGCATGCGTGGCGCCACCCATCCGCAGCAGGCGTTTGTAGCTGTTAATCGCCTCCGCTACATGACCGCTGGAAACCTGGCGATCAAACAATTCCGCCTGCAGGTTGATGGCTTCGTTCGGTTGGTTCAGCGATAGACAAACATCCACAGCGCGCTGGCGGATGGAGTCGTTGTCAGGATCCTCCTCGAGAATTGCCTGGAATTCTCCCAGGGCCTGGGAGAGTTTGCCTCTCTGCAGCAGTTTTTCCGCTTTTTCCAGGTGCTTAGCCGTGTCGGACATGAGGGATTCGGCCAGAAAAGACGAGTTTACCTCTTTGGCGGCGATTCTACCCGAGCCAGCGTATTGTAAGCGGAGGTAACTGCCGCGGCAATGCACCGAAGCTTCACCAAGGTGCGACTTTTGCCTTACCCCTTTGTTGCATGCCGCGGCTTAGTTGTGGCGTTGGTTCGAGTGGCTTTGCGGGTTCTGCCCTCCTCACTAGAATGCCTCGGATGCCCGATCCGCTGCTGCGCTACCGGACCGAATTCCCTATCCTGGAGAAGACCACCTACCTCATCAGCAATTCCCTGGGTGCGATGCCGCGAGGTGTTTATGAAGCGATGCATGGCTACGCCGAAACATGGGCCACGCGCGGAGTCCGAGCCTGGGAGGAAAGATGGTGGATGCTGGGTGCAATTGTGGGCAGCGAAATTGGCGCGCTCATGAACGCACCTTTGGGATCTGTTTCCACCCACCAGAACGTTACTACCTGCCAGGCGATCGTTGCTTCCTGCCTGGATTTTTCCAGCAGTCGCAATAAGGTTGTGTTTTGCGATCTGAACTTTCCCTCTTTGATGTACTTCTGGCATGCCCAGCAATCGCGCGGGGCGCAGGTGCATGTGGTTCCCACCGACGGCATTCATGTGCCGCTCGAGGCCATGCTCGACGCCATCGACGAGCGCACTCTGATCGTTCCGATGTCTCACGTCATCTTTCGCAGCGCCTATATCCAGGACGCGAAGGCCATCGTGGAGAAGGCCCACCGGGTGGGGGCGATGGTGTTGCTTGATATCTTCCAGTCTCTTGGATCGGTGCCGATCGATATCGAGGCGCTGAACGTGGATTTTGCCTGCGGCGGCGTTCTCAAGTGGCTTTGTGGCGGACCGGGTGTGGCCTTTCTTTATGTCCGCCCCGATCTCGGGCGCCAACTCGAACCTAAATTCACCGGCTGGATTGCTCACGCCGATCCCTTTGCGTTTGAAGTGGGCCCACAACGCTATGCCAACACCTCGTACCGATTCATGACGGGAACCCCGAATATCCCGGCACTTTATGCTGCTCGCCCTGGACTCAGAATCATTCTCGAGGCCGGGATTCCCGCGATCCGCGCCAAGTCGAGGCGCCAAACCGCCGAATTGATTCGCCTCGCTGACGAGCGCGGCTGGTGCGTCATGTCGCCACGCGATCCCGAACATCGCGGCGGCACCGTTTCCATCGACATGCCCGACTCGAAGCGCGTTTGCGAAGAACTCCTTAAGCGCGATGTGCTGGTGGACTGGCGACCTTTCGCTGGCGTCCGCATGTCGCCGCATTTCTATACCCGAGACGAAGAGTTGCAGATCGCCATCGAAGCCGTCGAGCAGATCCTGGCAACACGCGCACCGCGGACTCCTTGAGGGGTGCTTTCCTAATCGCAACGGGTTTTGGTGACGCCCGATGGGTGGCAACGGGCATCTGCCTACGCACGAGTTTTTTCATCCAAAGATTGACTTTCGCCTTCTCTTCGCTAATACTTTGCACAGAATTCGGGCAAGGGCAGAGGAATCGAGTATGGCTCTCACGCGGCGGCAGCGGCAGGTATACGACTTCATCGCAGAATTTGTGCAGCAGCATGGCTACTCTCCCTCCTTTGAGGAGATCGGGGACGGATTGCGGCTCAGCTCGCTGGCTACTGTGCACAAGCACATCACCAATCTGGAGAAAAAGGGACTGCTGCGGCGCGATTACAACCGCAGCCGGTCGATTGACCTGATTCCGCCGCGCGGCCGGGTGAAGCAATCGATCGTTGCCAGTGCGTTGACGCTGCCGCTGGTGGGGCGGATCGCTGCCGGCAGGCCGGTTGAGGCCCTCGAAAATCCGGAGACGCTGTCACTTTCTGACTTCACACAGTCCAAAGATGTTTTCGTTCTGCGGGTTACCGGCGAGTCGATGCAGGATGAACACATCGTGGATGGTGATTTTGTGATTGTCGAGAAGGCCCAGACAGCGCGCAATGGTGAGATCGTGGTGGCGCTGGTGGATGGCTCCGACGCTACTTTGAAGCGCTTCTACGCTGAAGGAGAGAAAATCCGACTCCAGCCCTCGAATGTCCGCATGCAGCCCATCATCGTTCCCGCCGCAGCGGTCCAAGTGCAGGGGAGGGTGATCGGAGTGCTGCGCAAATACTAGGCACGAATCGGATTCGCTGGCATCGCAAAAAAACCCAGCCAATTCTGGCTGGGCTCGATGTTTGTTATGAGGGTCCCCGGCAATTACGCCAAATGCTTGTCGATAGCCTTCTGGATGGTTTCTTTGGGCACGTAGCCCACGATCTGCTCGGCAACCTGTCCGCCCTTGAACAGCAACAGAGTGGGAATTCCGCGCACGTTGTAGCGCTGGGGTGTGGCTACGTTCTTGTCCACATCCATCTTGCCGACTTTGATTTTGCCGGTATAGGTATTGGCCACTTCGTCAACGATAGGCGCCAGTGCACGGCACGGGCCGCACCAGGCTGCCCAGAAATCCACTACTACCGGCTGATCCGATTTCAGCACCTGCTGATCGAAGTTCGCGTCAGTGACCTCAAAAATCAACTCATTCGCCATATTCTTCCTGAACTCTCCCAATCTTCAAATAATTGCGCCATAGCGATAATTGCGCTTAATCCGTGTTCCGAGCCACCAAATAAGAGCCTGGGGGAACCGGCTAGTATCGTAACCTATATGATGCGGATTGCGTAAGAAGGTCGCAAGCGGCCTGTGGGCGCAGGTTGCAGCCCCACCCCGTTTTGGGACATCCAACAACCGGAGAGATTTGTGTCGATTACGAGTGAAGAAGAGCTGCAGGGAATGCGAGCCGCCGGAGTGGTTGTTGCCAAGATGCTGCTGGCGATGAAGCAGGCAGCACGTCGTGGCGTCACCACGGGGGAGCTGGACGCGATCGGCGCCAACGTCATGCGCGAGGAAGGCGCAAAGTCTGCACCCGTGCTGGTTTACGGCTTCCCTGGATCGGTTTGCATCAGCGTGAATGATGAGGCGGTTCACGGGATTCCCGGCAACCGGCCTTTGCGCGAAGGCGACCTGTTAAAGCTCGATGTTACCGTCGAGAAGGACGGCTACATGGCCGATGCCGCCATCACCGTGGCCGTGGGAGAGACCAGCTCAGTGGCCCGCCGCCTGGCCCATTGCGCCGAGAAGGCCTTCCAAAAAGCTTTGGGTGTTGCCCGAGCGGGACAGCCAGTGCGGGAAATCGGGAGGGTTGTCGAAGAAGAAGTACACCGTGCCGGATTCTCCGTAATTCGCGACCTCTGCGGCCATGGCATCGGGCGCACTATTCACGAAAAGCCGTCGGTACCTAACTACCCCGATCCAAACTCGAACGAGCTGCTGACTGAAGGCCTGGTGATCACGGTGGAACCGATCATTTCGGCCGGGACGGGCGATGTTTTTCTCGGTCAGGATGGGTGGACGGTGCGGACGCGGGACCGCAAGCTAAGCGCCCATCACGAGCACACTATCATGATTACCCGCAGTGAGCCGGTGATCCTGACGAGCGCGGCATAGCTGGCAATTGGAGCGCCGGAAGCACGCCAAAAAGCCGGCGGAAGGGTGGTTGACTCACGCAAGGCGAGGCCGCTCCAGATCCCCAAAAATTAGAAGCGCCCTGGACCTTGCGGAACCAGGACGCCACGGCAGCCCTCCCCCAGAACTGCCTAACAACGGGGCCATTCTATGTACGCTCGGTCAGGGGTGTAAATGTCACTTCGGTAACAGCGGGAGTAACGAGCGGTAACCTGGGGCTTGTCTCGTCAGGGCAAGGTCAAAGTTTCGGGTGGGGCACCCTCAGGGTTGTTTGCTCTGGAAAACACATAGGGCCTTCGACTCGGACGAGGTGGACAGGCGAGATCGCCTGTCCCACACAAACTCTACTGTCCGCGCTCAGGATGACGTCCTAAGAATTTGTCGAAGGAGTCGAGGCTGCGCCTCGACCTGAACGGACGAGGACGTCCGTTCCCACGTGGTTCGTTCCGGGTGGTTCGTTCCGGGTGGTTCGTAAATTATCCCACCCTAGTCAAAAGCAGCGGGGATTGCTGCTACAGCCGGAAGAGTTCCCGCAGACGCTTGGTCTGGGCCCGGCTTACCGGGACCTTCGTCTGCTTTTTGTCATCCATGCGCAGCATGTAAGAGCTCTTGAACCAGGGCACGACCTCGCGGATGCGGTTGATGTTCACCAGGTAGGAGCGGTGAGCGCGCCAGAAAAGGTTGGGATCCAGGCTATCGAACAGTTCTTCCAGGGTACGGCAATTGGATTGACCTTCCATCGCCGGAGTCACGACGGTAATCACGCCATCCTCGATAGAAGCGAAGCTGATGTCTTTCTGATCGAGCAGGAAGAGGCGTCCTGTAGATTTCAGCAGAATCTTGGCAGGTGTCTTCTTCTTGTCCTCTTCCTTGCCCTCGAGCATTTTGAGCAGGGCATCGACGCGATCGGAAGGTGCTACAGCTGCCTGCAGTTTCTTGCGCGCGCGCTGTACCGATTCAGTCACTCGCTTCTTGTCGAAGGGCTTCAGAAGGTAATCGACGGCATTCACTTCGAATGCCTTAACCGCGTACTGGTCATAGGCCGTAGCGAAGATGAACTGGGGAAGACGAACTTTCTTATCAATCAGCTTCTTGATTACCCCAAAGCCGTCGAGGCCGGGCATCTGCACGTCGAGAAAGACCAGGTCAGGAGAGTGCTCCTTGATCAGACTCACGGCTTCGACACCGTTGCGGCCCTGGGCGACGACCTCGAGGTCGTCGACGGATTTCAGCAGGAACGCCAGCTCGTCGCGGGCCAGCTGCTCGTCATCCACAATCAGGGTAGAAAGCGACATTTCGCACTCCACGTCAAAGTATATCGGCGGCTTTTCAGGAGCGTCAAACCTCAGGCCAGCGGGGAACTTCGGCTAGCAACACGCCCTCCTATGATTACAATCACATCATGTTCGCGCGCAAAGTGCGGATCGAGTACGCAGTGGACGGTCAGCGCCATACCGCACCTATCAAGTGGCTCGACAGCTTCGCGATGCGGAACTTCACGAACGACCCGGTATTCGACGATACCCTGCCGGTCGCTGACGGTGAGATGCAGATTGGGGCGCGCGTTTCCGTGGATCGGCTGAAGAGTGCGATGGAGGATTGGTTTCGTAGGAAGGGCTATCTGCCTAGCGGCGCGCAGTTGGTAGTAGAAGAAATAAAGGTGTCATCTTAGCGAAGATCCGTAACGTCCTTACTCCGCCCGCTCCTTGGTCACCTTCATGACTACCAGCACCTTGTCATCCACGTGGGTGCCGCCGGCGGCGAAGTTGTTGAGTTCCTTCTGAACCGAAGCGATGATCGATTCTGCCCGCTGCTCACGATGCGCGGCCACGCATGCGCCCAGCCGATCCGCGCCGAACGTTTCCCCTTGTCTACTGGTCGCGTCCACCACTCCGTCGCTGCAGCACACGAGGACATCGCTCGTCTCAAGCTTCGCCGTCCCCTTGGCATACTCCACCCCGGGAAGGAGCCCGATCGCCGATCCACCAGAGGCGAGCTTCGAGGACTGGCCGGTTTGCCCATTAATCAGCAACGGGGGCACATGTCCGGCATTGATGAAGTGCAACACGTTGCGCCGCGTGTCGACGAGCCCCAGGAAAATGCTCAGGAACTTTTTCGACCGGCTGTCGTTGAGGATCATCTCGTTGAGCGACAGCATCACCACTTCGAGCGAATGCAGATGCATCACCAGCGCGCGTAGGGAGGCCTGTAGGTTCGACATCGCCAAGGCAGAGGCAACGCCTTTACCTTCGACATCGGCTAGTACCAGCAGCATGGTCTGTGGACCGAGGGTCAGAAAGTCGTAATAGTCTCCTCCAGCATCCGCGCAGGGTTCGCTGGCAACTGCCAGGTCATAGCCGGGTATGACCGGGGGAGCCTCCGGCAACAGGCTGCGCTGGATTCCGCGCGCCATCTCCAATTCCCGGTTCGAGCGCTGCTTCTCGAGAGCATCGCGATGCATGCGGGCATTTTCCAAGGCCATCGCCATATGACCGGAGAGCTTGGCGAGGAACTCCTCGTCTTCTTTGGTGAATTGTCCGCTGGTCTGTTGGTTGAGCAACTGGATCACGCCCACAATGTGTCCGGCAGAATGTCGAATGGGCAGGCAAAGCAGCGATTTGGTGCGATAACCGGTTCGCTGATCGAAGCTGCGTTCAAAGTAGTCGAGCTCGTAGGCATCCTGGACATTAATGGTCTCGCCAGTGACTGCTACGCGGCCGGCGACACCGCGCCCGAAGGGAAGGCGAATCTCCTGATGATCCAGGCCCTGAGCCACAATCGACCACAATTCTCTGTTCTTGCCATCCACCAGGAACACGCTGCCCCGATCTGCCTTCACCTCGGTGCGCGCGATTTTCAAAATCAATTCCAGCAACTCCGCCAAATCGAGGGTGGAATTGAGCAGCCGAGTCGCTTCGAACAGCAGCGCCAACTGGCTGATGGTTTTCTGATTCTCACGATCGGTGAGTACCTGCTGGAGGCTGGCGGCGCCAATTTGCGCGCAGAGCTCCCACCACTGCAGCAGGTCCTTGTCCACCGGCTGTAGCGTGTAGTTAGCCGAGACCCCGATAAACCTGCCGCGCGCGATCAGCGGATAGGCAGAAACATGGGTCAGTCCGGTACGGATGGCGAATTCCCGGTCATCGTCTCCGGCCGTGACCAGCGGGGCATTGTAGAGTGGCTTCTGCGAGCCCACCGCCTTGCCGATCGCTCCCACGCCTGACGTGCTGAAATCGCGGCGATGACTGCCTTCCCGTCCGGCCGCGTTGGTGAGGTAAGCGGAGCTGGACGATTCGTCCCACAGCCACAGTTCCGAGCGGACGGCATCAAAGTTGGCCACCAGTAAGGAGGGCATGTGCGAGAAGATGTCCCCTCCCGCTGCAGGCGTGCCAAACAACGCTACTGCATTGGCAAAGGCGCCAATGTAGTCTTTTGCGCTTCCCGTTTCCGTGGGCGAAGCCGTTGAGGGTGTTTCCATGGCAGATCACTCCGCGGGCACATGACGCTGGCCTTAATGAGCGCGAGGCGATAAAAACGTCCCGGGAATGATTCACTATATGAGGACTGAGATCGCCTGCCAATAATTTTGCTGGTCAGCGTAAAGACGAGAGTGCCATGTCCGGAAGGACAGTCTTGGGAGAAGGGGGGCGAGTGGATCCGCAGCTACTGATCGTAGTGCAGCAGCGAAATCACCTCATGTGGCGCCAGGCGAGCGCGCCCTTTCAGGAAGTCCAATTCTACGATGAAAGCCAGGCTCTCCACTTTCCCCTCCAGTTGCTCGACCAACTCAATGGTTGCCAGGGCGGTGCCGCCGGTCGCCAGCAAGTCATCAACGATGATTACCCTCTGTCCCTTCTGGATGGCGTCCTTGTGGACTTCCAGCGAATCCTGCCCGTACTCGAGCGCGTAGGTGACTTTGGCAGTCTCAGCGGGCAGCTTCCTGGGCTTGCGCACGGGAACGAACCCGGCATTGAGGCGGTAGGCTAAGGCCGGACCGAAAATAAATCCTCGCGCTTCGATGCCTAGTACCAGGTCAACGTGGCGTCCAATGTATTGCTCTGACAGGGCATCAATCACTTTGGCGAAGCCCAGCTTGTCCTTCAGCATGGTGGTGATGTCGTAAAAAAGAATGCCCTTCTTGGGAAAATCGGGCACACTGCGGATGAGTTGCTTCAGATAGTTACCATCGAATTGTGCCGGTCTGGGTTCTGCTGTCAACTTACCAGGCTCCTTCAATACGAAAGGTCTTAAGATCTGTCGACGCCGGGGCTTCGAACTCTTGCACATCATCCACTCGGGCCGCCCGCGGCCCCTCCCGCAGTTTCCCACGTAAGGCTGACAATTGCTCGCGAGTGCCGACCGCCAGCACTTCCACGCTGCTATCGGGGTTGTTGCGCACCCAACCCGCGATGCCCAGCGCCTGCGCCTCTCGCTCCACAAACCAGCGGAAGCCGACTCCCTGCACGCGGCCGCGAACGACAAACTGTCGCGCTTCAGTCTTTGTACGTTCCATGCATGCCATCTCGAGATCGGGAAGACGTAGTTTCCTTACCTAGGGATTTAGAAGCTATCTCATAAAGAACCGAGGGGCAAACGTCCGTTTCCCTCAGGGGCTTAAAGCCCAGGAATTATGCGGCTCTGGACGGCGCGGCTGAAGCCGCGCCCTTTCAAAACCGATTTTTGGCATAGCTTCTTTCTTCGGTTCCGCCTCATGCCCGCGACAGGTAGGCGCCTTCCGAAGTGTCGACCCGGATCTTCTCCCCCTCATTGATGAAGGGTGGCACCTGCACCACCAGGCCGGTCTCCAGCTTCGCTGGTTTGGTAACGCTGGATGCGGTGGCGCTCTTTAACCCCGGCTCCGTCTCTACGACGGTGAGTTCCACTGTCTGCGGCAATTCCACTCCCACTGCCCTGCCATCGAAGAACTCCACCTTGATCTGCAAATTGGGGATCAGGTAATCCACCGAGTCTCCGAGGATATCCCGAGTCAGATGCAACTGTTCATAGTTCTCGGTGTTCATGAAGTAATAATCGTCGCCATCGCTATACAGGTACTCCATGTTGACTTCATCAACTGTAATCTTCTCGATGGCGTCAGCGGAGCGGAAGCGATGCTCGAACATGGCTCCAGTGCGGAGATTGCGCAGTTTGGCTTGAATAAAGGCGCGCAGATTTCCGGGGGTGCGGTGCTCCACGCTGAAAACGGAATGCAAGTCATTGTTATGTTTAATCACCATCCCGGGACGCAACTGGGTGGCTGGAATCGCCATCGGTAAGTCTCCTTTATGAATTCAAAATAAGAACAGCAGGCTGGTTGCGCTCGGCCAGTTCGGCAGGACTCGAGCACCCGGATTTACAGTCCTGCAGTACCGTTCCCGCTGCAGATTCGATCCGAGCGCAAGACTTCTGCCAAGAATGCCAGGGGTCGCAGTTCCTAACGCAACTCGATTCTACAAAACCCACAGGCAGAATGGGAATTGCCCGCGCCTAGGGAAGGCTGCTTACTATTCAGCGCTAGTCGAGCGATTCTCGGCGGTTCATGATGCGGTCTACGGTGTCGACGACACTCGGCAGGAAGTTGTTCTGTGCCTTTTCCTGGTTGATGTTGGTTAGCGCATAGTTCCAGTTGCTCGATTCTTCGAACTGGCTGGCTCGCCTCCGCTCTGGCTCCGGCAGCAGCATGTAAACCACCCAGATGGCTGCCGCCAGCGACCAGCACATTTCGTTAATCGAATTGCTCAGGGCCATGCGCTGTCCGCCAAACAGATAGACCATGGTAGAGACCACCAGTTGGGCGGCAGCATAGATTCCAAAGCCGAGAACAACCCCGGAGACGTGATGGCGCGGAGTCAGCCCGATGTGCGGGCCAAACAGAAACAGGAAGATCACCAACCCGCACTGCATCAGTCTGATACTGCGTCCCAGGGTCAAGACCAGGGTGCTAATGGTGATAGGTTCGGTCTGCGAGGAGGAAATGGCCATTACCAGGGCGATCAGAACCATGACGATCGACGCCCAGCGATACAACACATCACCCAGCTTCTGCAACGATTCGAAAGGCCGGAAGAAAATGCGGAAGATTTCGTGCAGAACGGCAAATTCCAGACTGATGCTTACGATGGTGAACGACCAGTAAACATAGAAATAGCCGCGGACGGAAAAGAAGCTGACAGGGAACTCGATCAGGAAGGTGCATACATCAAAAGCGACGAAAATAAAGAAGATGGGAAATTCTTTGCGCAGTTTGCGTCGGAGCATGATTCCGACAAGGAGGGATTCCAGCAGGACAGACAAGACCCAAAAGCCGTAAACGAGGGCGCGCATCTGACCTTCCTAAAGCTGCCTAAGGTACAGTTAGCTGGGCTGCACTAGCGAGCATACCTATCCCTCGGCCTGCCCGCAAGAGCTTTCCAGGCGCGCCCCTCCGTTACGTCAGTAATACAGTGTTAGTAACAGCTAGTTAACAATTGGGCAGCCGAGACATCCGGGCATAGGGCCGCCTCTCGCCCCGGTCTGGTTAACCGGGGTGGCAGCAGCCGCCAAGAAACCGGCCATCATCAAAGCAATAACGCAAAGCCGGACTAAGCTTTTCATGGGTCCTCCTGGGAGTCAGGGGTTCGTACCGAGTTCTGGGTATCCGAGTTTGGCCTGGGAGCCCTAACCCCTCTTCCTGAAGTCGTCTGGTGACGGCAGCAGGCGAGGGACTAGCGGAGAGGGTCAGGCTGTGGTCCTCCCGTGCGACTGGATGTGGCGAAACGAACAGGGACTGCGAGACGAGAGACAAAAAATCGCCCGCGGACATCAGTCCCACAACCAGCCTGGGAGGCATTGGTCACGGCCTGAATCTCCTTGGACTCGGGTCTAGTACAGAGGCCGACAGTGTACCTAAGAAATTACTTGGCAGAAAAATATTTTTACATTGTTGCGATTGCCCCGCGTCTCCAGGGCCGGCGAGACTTAACATTCAAGTAAACCCAGCAGTCGGGCTCTGCAAGATGGGGCAGACAAGGAAGCGAATGGTTGTGCGGAAAACTCAAAATTTGGATTATCAGGAAAGTTAACCGACGGCGACATTCCCACCCTGAAATTGCCGGCTTTAGTGGAAATCAGGTTCTTGCGGCTGTTTTCAGTCTTCTTCCGGCTCGAGAAGCCTAGCCAAAGTCTTTTTATGTTTTTCTTGTCTCGCCGCCTTCTTGGTTTCCGGCTCGCGTCGTGTCGGGGGAGGAGATCCAATTAGTTCTCGTGCGATCTCCCTGACCGTGGTCGCGGCACTGAATTTTTTCTTCTTCCTCTTTCGGGTCATGGTCATTCCGTGGTGCTGCGGGTTGCTTCGCTATCGTGAGTATGAACTAGAATCGGCGACTGGAGTTGTATTTCCCATGCTGGATGAGCGGGACTTCTTTGACGAACGGCCCGACAAGCGAATGGCTACACTCAATTGCCCGCATTGTCACCAAAGCGCGGATTATGAATTGGCGTGGCTAGTGCGAACCAAGAAGCGTCAATTGCCGCCGCGGGCCGACGAACGCGATCGCGCTCGCTTTGCCAAGGCTCGTTCTTACATGGTGCGCCGCGACGACCTGGTGGCGTGCAAGAACTTGCGGTGCCGCAAGCGTTTCGAGGTGTCCGGCGTTCAGTCAGTTGCGTTTCTGGACTAGCGGAACTCGCTGGGCGCGCTCATTTATACTGACCTGTTTGTCCTGCGATCAGGTTGTGACAAGGATTGCGCTCGAACACACGCGGGAGCCCAAGGAGATAAAGTGAAGATCCTGGTTTGCATGAAGCAGGTGCCGCAAAAGGACGCCCCTCTCAAGCTGAACGAGAGCGGCACCTGGATTCGCGAAGATGTCAGCTATGAAGTGAACGAGCCCGATGCCTACGCACTGGAAGAGGCCTTGCGACAGAAAGAGAAGCATGGCGGTGAGGTAGTGGTGATCACTTCGGGGCCGGCGCGGGCGCAGCAGGTTTTGCGCGAAGCGCTGGCAAAGGGGGCCGACCGCGCCATTCATCTGGAGGATGACAAGTTCGTCGCGCTCGACGCCTACAACACCGCTCGTGCCCTGGCCCAGGCGATTCGCGACGAGCGGTTCGATCTGATCTTCACCGGTCTCCAGTCCGATGATTATGGGTTTGCGCAAACCGGAGTGGTGCTGGCGGAATTGCTGGGGTGGCCGCACGCAACCATCATCATGCAGATCGAAAAAAAGGATGGCGGCATCCGTGTAAAGCGCGAACTCGAATCCGGCTTCTTCCAGTTCGTGGACATGCCGCTGCCTGCCGTGCTCACGATCCAGTCCGGCATTAATAAGCTGCGATATGCAACTCTGATCGGCATCAAGCAGGCGAAGAACAAGCCGCTGCGCAAGGTGACCTATGCCGAGGTTGCTTCCGCGCTGAGCCCCAACTTGCAGCAAATCCAGCGTCTTTATATCCCACAAAAAACTAAGAAGACTGAAATGTTGGACGGTCCGCCGGCAGAGATCGCAAAGAAACTGGTGGACAAACTTCGTAACGATGTCCGCGTGTTGTAGCGCTGGAAGGAAGAATTAACGAACTCATGCCCAATACAATTCTCGCCATAGTTGAGCAGCGTGAAGGCAAGCTGAATCGAGTCTCCTGGGAAACGATAACGGGCGCGCAGGCCATTGCGGCCGAAACCGGTTGGACCCTGGAAGCCGCTGTGGTCGGCAGCGGAGTTGGAACTGTTGCCGGCGAGGTCGCTACGAAGAAGCTTGCCAAGGTGTATGCGATCGAAGCCGCGCAACTCGAGCCCTACACCCCTGACGGCTATGTGGCTGCTCTGAAGTCGTTCATCAGCGAATGCAAACCGCAACTGGTGCTCATGCCCCACACGTACCAGGTCCGTGATTTCGCTCCGAAGCTGGCGACGGCGCTTGGGCGCGCCCTCATCAGCGACTGCATTGGTTACAAGAAAGAGGGTGACAAGCTGCTCTTCACACGCCAGCTCTTTCAGGGGAAGTTTGCCGCAGATATCGGATTCGTTAGTGACGCTCCCTGGCTTGCAACCTTCCAAACCGGCGCCTTTCGTGGAGATCAGGTGAAGCCTGGTGATAGCCCGGCGGCTGTAGAAACTGTCTCGGCGCAGATTGGCGATGGCGCCATCCGCACCAGGCCGGAGGCTCCCTTCAAGGAGGCCAAGCAGGCAGTTGATCTCACCCAAGCGGAGGTCATCGTCGCGGTTGGGCGTGGTATCAAGGAGCAGAAGAACATCGAAATCGCCAAACAACTGGCAGATGCATTAGGCGGCGAGATCGCGGCCTCGCGTCCCATCTGCGATGCGGGGTGGTTGCCGATGGACCGCCAGATCGGATCGTCCGGCCAGACGGTAGCTCCCAAACTGTACATTGCGCTGGGGATTAGCGGCGCGATTCAGCATATTGTCGGCATGAAGGGCGCACGGTCGATACTGGCTGTTAATAAGGATGCCGAAGCGCCGATTTTTGAAATCGCTGACTTCGGTGTGGTGGGCAACCTCTTCGAGGTGATTCCTCCGCTGGTGGAAGAAGTGAAGAAGGCAAAGACGGGATAGTGCGCGAGCAGACCTTGGTAATTGGCGGTTCCCGGGCTGTCTTCTCATTGGCATAAATCTGCGCTAATCTGCACGTACACCGCGTCAGATCGAAGTGGCGAATGCCGCCCTGTGCTTATCATCGCCGCTCCTCTGTTGTTCCTGCTCTAGTACTGGCTATTTTCTTGTTCTGGCTGTCCGGCTCCATCGATGCCGCAAGCCTTCCTCCTCCTGTTCCCCAGGCTGGCCCGAATGATTTCCAGAACGCCACCATCGTCGACGTGCAGCGATCGAAGCGCATTGTGCCCAACGGGCGCTGGTTCGCGGTTCACCAGTTCACTATCGAACTGACGGTAAAGATGGGCGGTCAGAATTATGAGGGCGAGTTCGACACGGTGGTCGTGGATCTGGTGCACGAGCTGGAATCGAGCAAAGGGCAGACCGCGCAGGTACGCATCAAGGGAAAAGAGATGGAAGTGAAGCTTGTTTCCGGACATAGTCTGAAGGCACACCTGATCTCCAAGTAACAGCCCCAAATCAGGACAGCGAGTTGCCGAGTTCTTACCGATCTTCTTTCGTTCCAACTCCTGATGCTATTCTGCATGGTGCTCTGTATGCTCGGTTTGATCTCAACTGTGGTGACTACTCTGGTTAAAATCCCTTGTTCTGCCATTTTGAACGAGAACCGGATTGGAAAATCCCGGCCCCAGTCGAGAGGTCTTGCAGTTGAACTGCAGATTCCTCGCGGCCTGGAGGCCGCTCGTGATGACAAATCATGGAAGGCTGTTCTTCTATGCTGATTTTTCGCAAGCCTCTGGAGAATATCGAACGGCCGCAGATGGAAGCCGATGTGGTAATCGTGGGCGCCGGTCCTGCCGGTTTGGCTTGTGCCTTGCGGCTGGCGCAGCTCATCGATCAGCACAACGCCGCTCATCCTGACGCGCAGCTTTCCAAGGACAACATCTATGTCCTAGAAAAGGCTCGTGAGCTTGGGCAGCACTGCTTGTCGGGCGCGTTGCTCGATCCCCGCTCCATGCGCGAATTGCTGCCCGGATTTGAGAAAGAAGCTCCCCTCGACGCGCAGTGCACTAAAGAAGCGGTGTACTTCCTAACCGAGAAGGGCCAGTTCAAGCTGCCCATCACGCCGCCTCCGCTGCGTGATCACGGAAATTACGTCATTTCCCTCAACCGCTTCGTGAAGTGGCTGGGGGAGAAAGTCGAGCCCACGGGAATCACCATCTTTACGGGGTTTGCCGGCTCTGAGCTGCTCATCGAGGATGATCGGGTGATCGGAGTTCGCACTGACGACAAGGGAGTGGGCAAAGATGGCGAGAAGAAAGACAATTTCGAGCCCGGTTACGACCTGAAGTCGAAGATCGTCATTCTTGCAGAGGGAACTCGGGGGTCGCTAACCAAGCAACTGGTCGCACGCTTTCAACTCGGCAAAGATCGCAATCCGCAGACCTATGGCGTGGGCGTGAAGGAACTCTGGGAGGTGCAGCCCGGACGGATCGCCCCCGGTGAAGTGATCTACACGATGGCGTGGCCGCTCACCAGCAAGGAGTACGGCGGCGCCTGGATCTACGGCAGTAAGGACAACATTGTGTCGCTAGGCTTCGTGACTGGACTCGATTATCCCGATCCGCGCCTCGATCCCCAGACCGTGCTGCAGAGTTTCAAGCGGCACCCGCTGGTCAGCAAGCTGCTGGCTGGAGGTAAGCTGATTCGCTATGGCGCGAAGTCCTTGCCATACGGCGGCTGGTGGTCGATTCCGCCGGTTGCGGGTAATGGCTGGATGCTGCTGGGAGATTCGGCAGGCTTCCTGAATTCGCAGCGGCTGAAGGGCATTCATCTAGCCATCAAATCGGGCATGCTGGCTGCCGAAACCGCTTTCGAAGCGCTGCGCGATTCAGATTTCTCGACTTCGCGCCTTGGCACTTTCCAAAAGCGTGTTGAAAATAGCTGGATCAAGCAGGAACTGTGGCCGGTACGCAACTTCCACCAGGGATTCGAGCACGGCTTCTGGACGGGAATGTTTCACGCCGGCCTGCAACAGTTCACTGGCGGACGTGGCCTGCGCGAGCGTTATGCCTCCACTGCAGGGCATACGCGGATGCGACCGCTCAATCAGTTGGTCAGCATTGGCGACCACCGCGAGCAACTTCTGGATAACGCCAAGGGGGACGGCAAGCTCACTTTCGACAAGCTGACCGATCTTTATCACTCGGGGACAAAACACGAAGAGGATCAGCCGGCGCACCTTGTGATTCACGATACGAATATCTGCAATACGCGTTGCGTAAAGGAATTTGGCAGCCCCTGCCAACATTTCTGTCCGGCTAATGTGTACGAGATGGTGGATGCCGCGGATGCTCCGCACGGTAAGCAGATCCATCTGAATCCTTCGAACTGCGTGCACTGCAAAACCTGCGACATTATGGATCCTTACGAGATCATCACCTGGGTGCCCCCAGAGGGTGGCGGCGGGCCGAACTACGATGGGATGTAGGTATGAAACGCGCCCTGCTTGTTATCGACGTCCAGAATGAATACTTCACCGGCAAGCTGCCGGTGAGCTATCCACACAATTCGCTGCCGAACGTTCTTCGCGCCATCGATGCTGCCAATGAAAACAAGACCCCGGTAGTTCTCATCCAGCATGCTGCGCCGCAGCCGGATAGCGCTGTATTCCGCGAGGGGAGCGCGGAATGGCAACTTCGTCCCGAGATTGCCGCGCGCCCGCACCAGAGGCTCATCCATAAGAATCTTCCTGGCAGCTTCACCGGAACCGAGCTGGAATCCTGGCTGCGCGAGCGCGGCGTCGACACCGTGGTCATCTCCGGCTACATGACCCAGCTGTGCTGCGACACTACCGCACGCCAGGCACTGCACCTCGGCTTCAACGTGGAATTTCTCTCAGATGCAACCGGTACGCTGGATATTAAGAATGAAGCAGGCGCAGTTACCGCCGAGGAATTGCATCGCGCCATCCTGGTGACGCAGCAGATGCGGTTCAGCAAAGTGCTGAAGACGGAGGACTGGATCGGAAATCTCCAGCGCTCAGTAGTTAGCCGCTGAGAAGAGTAGAGATGGTTTGCTCAGCATGAGCATAAGGCATTTGAGGACCTGCAGATCTCGTCGGACTCACGTCCTCCTCGTGATGACGACAAAACGGATGGTTCACTTCCGGCTCAGGAGCCTCAGGCCCGGCGAATACGGATGCGAGGTGATCTGGCCGCCGAACTTCGCGTCCCAGTGGCCTGGAATGCGAGTGTGACATTTCGGGCATTCGCCGGTGGATGTCAACTTGTACTTCACGATGTAGTATCCGAAGCGTTCGATCAGCAGCTGACTGCACGTTGGGCACCAGGTATTTTCCAGTCCCTCCACTTCGCCCGGCAGATTTCCGGCATAGATGAATTTCAACCCTGCCTCGTGCCCGAATTGTGCCGCGCGCAGCAGGGTCTCCGGCGGCGTGTTCGGGGTATCTTCCATCTTGTAATCAGAGTGGAATGCCGTCACGTGCCAGGGAATTTCCGGTGAGACGCTCGCCAGGAATTCAGCCATGCGCTTCAGTTCATCGTCGGAATCGTTGAAGCCGGGGATCAGCAAGCTGACAATCTCAACCCAGAAGTCCATCGCCTTCAGGCGGCGAATCGTGTCCAGGATCGGCTGCAGCCGCCCGCCTAGCTTGCGGTAGTGGTGATCATCGAAGCTTTTGAGATCGACTTTATAGAGATCGACCCAGGGTCGCAGGAATTCCAGCACCTGGGGTGTGCCATTGCCGTTGGAAACGAAGCCTGTCTTCAGTCCAGCCGCCTTAGCCTCCTTGAAGATGGCTACCGCCCACTCGCTAGTGATCAGCGGCTCATTGTAGGTGCTGACCAGAACCCGCGCGCCCTGGCGCAGCGCTTGCTGAACCAGCACTTCCGGCGACGCCCCCAGCGGAGGAGTTACCGCGCCAGGATCGCGAAGCGCCTGCGAGGTCACCCAGTTCTGGCAATAGGAGCAGTGCAGGTCGCATCCCAACATGCCGAAGCTGTAGGCCAGTGCACCCGGATAGGCGTGGAAAAAGGGCTTCTTCTCGATCGGGTCGCACTGCACGCCGCCGACATAGCCCCACGGGACATACAGGTGCCCGCCACGATTGAAGCGCACCCGGCAGACCCCAGCCTGGCCCTCGGGGATGGGGCAGCAATGTCCGCAAGAGAAGCAACGCAGCCGGCCTTTGTCGTCCAGAGTCTCGACTAGTTCGGG
>Ga0187776_10000054_pt1 | contig 58360 bp, 42 predicted proteins | sample 0216_BV02_MP12_2_FD_132426 | JGI IMG/M metagenome (GOLD analysis project Ga0187776, IMG submission 132426) | Tropical peat soil microbial communities from peatlands in Department of Meta, Colombia - 0216_BV02_MP12_20_MG | ecosystem: Environmental > Terrestrial > Soil > Wetlands > Peat | place...
CAGGTCCACGAAATTCTTGAGCGCATCGGCGGCGTGGATGTGAGCCGCGCCGCCTGTATGAGCGCCTGCGCCGGCACGCGGTCCCGCCGTCTTCATGGAAGACGCCGCGTGCACATCACCTCCGACCGAGCTGCCGTTTTCCTCCGGCAAAGCGGCAATCGGCGACTTGGGGCGCAATCCCTCGAACAAGATTCCCTGCTGGCCTTCGATGAAGCGCAACTGCAGCCAGCGGAAGATATAATCCATAATCGACTTGGCGTAACCGATGTCAGCGTTGGTGGTCCAGCCGCTGGGCTCGAAACGGGTATGCGAGAACTTCTCGCACAAGAGCTTGAGCGGCACGCCATGTTGCAGGGCGATGGAAATGGCCAGGGCGAAGGAATCCATAAGGCCGGAGATGGTCGATCCTTCCTTGGCCATGGTGATGAAGATTTCCCCCGGTTGGCCGTCGGGATAGAGGCCCACCGTGATGTAGCCCTCGTGACCGGCAATGTTGAACTTGTGGGTGAGCGAGGCGCGCTCCACCGGCAGATGATGACGCACCGCGCGCGGTGGCGACTGCGCATCACGCTCGTCGATTGGCCCGGAGCTGCGCTCCGGCTGGGCGGCTTGTCCTGCGTCTTCTTTCTTCGACATCGCTGTGGCGGTGCCCGCGGCTGAAAGCGGCTGCGACTTCTTGCAGCCGTCGCGGTAGATAGCCACCGCCTTCAGACCCAGGCGCCAGGCCTGCATGTAGGCCTGCTCGATCTCTTCGATGGTGGCCGACTCGGGAAGGTTCACGGTCTTCGAGATGGCGCCCGAGATAAATGGCTGTGTGGCAGCCATCATGCGCAGGTGTCCCATGTAATGGATGGAGCGCGTGCCCTTCGCGGGCTTGAAGGAACAGTCGAACACCGGCAGGTGGTCTTCCTTGATGTGCGGAGCTCCCTCGATGGTTCCAGTGGCGTCGATGTAGCCGACGATGGCCGCAGCCTGTTCAGTGGTATAACCGAGCTTGAAGAGCGCAGCCGGAACGGTGTTGTTGACGATCTTGATCATGCCGCCGCCGACCAGCTTCTTGTACTTCACCAGAGCGAGGTCGGGCTCGATGCCGGTGGTGTCGCAATCCATCATGAAGCCGATGGTGCCGGTCGGCGCCAGTACCGTGACCTGCGAATTGCGATAGCCGAACTTCTCTCCGTGAGCCAGGGCTTCGTCCCAGGTGGACTTGGAAGCGGCGATCAACTCCGGAAGCTGCGAGCTTTTCACCAGCGACGTGGTCGAGGACAGCGAACTGCCCACGCTGTTCACGGAAGCGCGGTGCATGCGGATCACGTCAAGGAAGGGCTCGCGGTTGAGGTAAAAGCCCGGACAGGCTCCGCCGGAGATCAAGCCCGCGTTTTGCGTGAGCAGATCGGTGGCCGGTTCCAGTTGCGGGCATTGCTCGGCAATGATCGATGATTGCTTGTAGGCCTCGCCGCACATGATGGCGGTAACGCAGGCAGCATAATCGCGGCCGCCATCGGAGTCGTAGGGCAGACCTGCGGCCATGAGCAGCGCGCCCAGGTTGGCATAGCCAAGGCCTAGCGGGCGATAATCGTGCGAGTTCCTGGTGATGGCTTCCGTGGGATAGCCGGCAAAATCCACCAGGATTTCCTGCGCGGTGATGAGCACGTCCACCGCGTGACGGAAGGCCGCGATGTCGAAGGTGCCGTTGGGGGCAAACTTCATCAGGTTCAGCGATGCCAGATTGCACGCGGAATCGTCAAGGAACATGTACTCAGAGCAGGGGTTGGAAGCGTTGATCCGCGCCGTATTCTTCGACGTGTGCCAGCGATTGACAGTTGTATCGAACTGCATGCCGGGATCGCCGCATTGCCAGGTGGCTTCGGCGATCTTGGTCAGCAGGGCGCGAGCCTTGTAGGTCGAGACGGTCTTGCGGTCTTTGACGGTCAGAGTCGAAAAGTCGGCATCGCGCTCGACGGCCAGCATGAAGTCGTCCGTAACGCGAATCGAGTTGTTGGCATTCTGGAAGAAGATGGAGCTGTAGGCTTCCGAATCGGGCGACGAGCCATCGTAGCCAGACTGCACCAGTGCCCACGCCTTGGCTTCCTCCTTGGCCTTGCAGTCGATGAAGTCCACGATGTCGGGGTGATCGATGTTGAGGATCACCATCTTGGCAGCACGGCGGGTCTTGCCGCCGGACTTGATCACGCCGGCGAAAGCGTCAAAGCCTTTCATGAAACTCAGGGGACCCGAAGCCTGGCCGCCGCCAGACAGGTTCTCCATCGACCCACGCAGTGGCGAAAGGTTGGTGCCTGTTCCCGATCCCCACTTGAAGAGCATGCCTTCGGTTTTCGCCAGGGTGAGGATGGAATCAAGAGAATCGCGAACCGAGTTGATGAAGCAGGCAGAGCACTGGGGATTGCGATATCCGGTGCGAGTGAACTCGACGCGCGCGGTCTCGCGATTCCAGTGCCAGTTGCAGGCGTCGGAGTTGGGTTCGATGCGATCGCAGCCCACGTTGAACCAGACCGGCGAGTTAAAAGCCGCCATCTGATAAAGCAGGATGTGAGCCAGTTCGTCGTGGAAGACACTGGCATCGTCGGGGCTGCGGAAGTATCCGCCCTGAAGGCCCCAATCGCGAATAGTTTCAGCCACGCGCGTAATGAGCTGGCGCACTCCGGTTTCGCGCTCCGGGGTATCCAAAGGTCCGTGCAGGTATTTGCTGGCTACGATGTTGGTCGCCGTCATCGACCAGTCTTTGGGGACTTCTACGTTCTTCTGCTCGAAGATGGTCTTGCCATTGGCATCGGAGATCTGAGCAGTGCGCAATTCCCACTCCACCGTGTCGTAGGGCGAGACTCCGGCAGTGGTGAACAGGCGGCGGAACTGCAGGCCGGGAGCACGCTTGCGGTCGGATTTCTCTTTCTCCGGGATGCGGTCCTGGATGCCAACAGCGGGAGAGGAGTTGGTTTCAGAGGTGATGGCGGATTTTTCTTTGAGTTCGGACATCTTTGGTCTCCTGAATCCGATGGCAATTCTGCCCAGCTCACCGGCAATCGCTGCGGGGGCACAGCATCCATACCGGGAAGGAGTTCAAGCCAGATGGAAGCTCAAAACTCGCTATGGGATGCTGAAAGTACGCCCGTATGTTGGGCCTGTCAAGTACCTCATACTATATATTGTACATCTGTTACTTAACCTGGGCGATTCTTACCCGTAATGGGACTTGACAGATTTGGCCGCTGAAATCCGCACATTCTCTGAATTCAGCTATTTACTCAATGGTAAATCCCGGATTAATTTCCACAACTGGAAGACCGAAACAAATTTTGCGGCAACTGACCCGGAAGCTGTCCGGCTTCTCGGGTGATGCCGCCAGGCTGGAGGCGAATCCCCCGGGGTCGCGCCTGTAGTTTGGCGCTAACCTCGGTGCGATCCAAAACTCATCTGCTTCGCAATCTACGAACGGGCAGCAGGAAGGTCAATTCAAGAAATGCAGTGCTCACTATGATTTCTGTGGAACTCCTGTGCGGAAAGAAGTGGCGCTGTGCAGAAGTTCGTCCTACGCCGCATCGTGGAAGATCAGGCCCAGAGTGAAGCGGGTTCCGGAACGCACGCGGCTGACACCGTGACGCAGATTGAGGCGATAAAAACCGCGGCTTCCTTTGGCAGGGCGGTAACGCGTGGTAAAGATCAGAATTTGTCCCTGCTGGGGCACAATGACTTCGGGACGCGATTGCGCTCGTGGCTGCTGTTCGACCAAGACGAACTCGCCGCCGGTGTAATCCACGTCTTTGCGACTGAGAAAGCAAGTCAGCTGCAGAGGAAATGCAATCTCGCCGTAGACGTCCTGATGCAGGCAGTTGTAGTCGCCGGCTTGGTAGTGGAGGAGGAGAGGCGTGGGCCGTGTCTGTGCATGTTCCGCGCACACCTCGAGAAACTCCGGCAGAGCAGCAGGAAAGCGGGTTGCGATTCCGAGCGCTTCATGCCAGGCATTGGCGATCGGGGCCAGCGGTGGATAGGCGGACTCGCGAAGCTGTTGAATGATGGGCGGAAGCGGGTAAGCGAAGTACTTATAGTCGCCCGAGCCGAAGCGATAACGCTTCATGACGATGTGACTGCGGAATTGCGAGTCGTCGCCATAAAGACCTGTGAGTTCGCCGCATTCTTTTGGCGTGAGGACTGCCGGAGTGAGGGCGCAGCCGTCATTCCACAGATCTTGAAGGATGCGATCCCAATCGAGCTGCGCCAGACGTGCCTGGATCGAAGGGGCCTCGGCTCTTTCTGAAATACCTGTGCTTTGAGAAATGCTTCCTGATCGCGTTGCAGCCATAAGTGGTGTATAAGACAGCGTACCGCGATCCCAACCGCAGCAATATCCATTTCTTGCGATGGCATTCAGCGGCTCAGACCAGAATTCGCCCCGTGTAAATGGCCATTCCGACAATCGCATCAATTCCCTGCTGATGCAGTTGCTCGATTTCCGCCTGAGTGCTGATGCCGCCAGCCACCATGAGTCTTCGTTTGGCAGCCGCGGCCAACTCGGGAATCACCTCCAGGGGAAAGCCCTGCATCAGTCCTTCGGTGTCCACGTGGGTATAGAGGAAGGCGCCACAGTAATCGTTCAGGGCGCGCATGGCAATCGCGGGAGAAAAATCGGTGAGCGTGCGCCAGCCATGGATGGCGACGCGGCTCTGCTTGCTATCCACTCCAAAGGTAAGCTTGTCGAGACCGAGGGCGGTGGCGAGTTCGGCGGCAAATTGATGTTGAATGGCGCCATCGCGGAACAGCGCCGAGCCGATAATGACCCGGCGAGCACCCAAATCAATCGCCCTCCGCGCACCCTCAAGAGAGCGGAGCCCGCCCCCAACCTGGCAGGGGAGGCGCGACAAAAAGCGGGCGATCAGGTCCGCGTTATTTCCTGTGCCGATGGCAGCATCGAGATCGATGAGCTGCACCAGTGGATAACGCGCGAATCGCTCGATCCAGTATTCAAAGTCATCGAAGGCGAGCGCCTTCTTATCGCCTTGCACCAGCTGGACGATCTTGCCGCCCATCAAATCGATTGAAGGAATCAGCATGCGGAGTAAAGCGACCTTTCGCCAGGACAGGCAGCAACCTGGTCCGCAAATTCAGGCACAACTTCTTTCGATTGGGACGGGATTTGTGTACCCGTCCTTGCTCAAGATGACATTCCTAGACCGGCCAGCGCATGGCAATGCCAGCAGCCTGGATTTCGCGCTTGAGGTCGCCGATGGAATGAATGCCGAAATGAAAAATCGAGGCCGCTAATGCGGCGTCGGCATGGCCATCTCGGAAGACCTCGATGAAGTGCTCGATCGAACCAGCGCCACCGGAGGCAATTACCGGAATTGAGACCACGCGTTCCACCGCGGCCGTCAGCTCGCAGTCGAAGCCCTCACGCGTGCCATCGCGATCCATGGAGGTAAAGAGAATTTCCCCCGCACCGCGGCTTTCGGCTTCTTTGGCCCAAGGGAAAAGAAGCCGGCCTGTCGGCTTGCGGCCTCCGGACACATAGACTTCGGCATCGCCCAACAAATTGTGGCTCGAAGCGAGGTCGGCATCGTGTCCCTGATGGGTTTCAGAAGAGCCTTGCCGGGTGGGCGGACGGTTGACGTCAGTGGCCAAACGCTTGGCATCGATAGCGACCACTACCGCCTGCGAGCCGAAGCGTTCGGCGATCTGGGTAATCAAAGACGGGTCGGCAACGGCTCCAGAGTTGATGGTGATCTTGTCTGCTCCCGCGTCGAAGATCGCGGCCGCGTCTCTCAGGGTGCGAATGCCTCCGCCTACGGTAAAAGGCACAAAGAGCACGCGCGCGGTGTGGCGAACGGTGCTCACCAGGGTTCCACGTCCTTCGTGGGTGGCGCTGATATCGAGCAGCACGATTTCATCGGCGCCGGCTTCCGCGTGTGCAGCAGCCAGTTCCGCCGGATCTCCAGCGTCACGGAGATTCATGAACTGAACACCTTTGACCACACGTCCGCGCGAGCAGTCGAGGCAAGCGATGATGCGTTTGGTCAACACCGGATCGAGACTCGTTTGTTCAGAGACCTTGCCGAGGACCTGCGAATCAGGCGGCATCCTCGAGCATGGCGAAATTGTCCAGGATTCGCAGTCCCGCCTGGCCAGATTTTTCAGGATGAAACTGCACACCAAACAGATTTGCTCTCTCCACCACACCGGTGAACGGCGTCCCATAGTCGGTCTTGGCAACGGTTGCTTCCATCACCGGTACGCGGTAGGAATGCGTGTAATAAACAAAGGCGCCGGAAGGTACGCCTGCGAGCAGCCGCGATGGGGCAAGCATTTCAATCTGGTTCCAGCCCACGTGAGGCGACTTCACGCGGCTGGAAAACTTTTCCACCTCGCCGCGAAACAGGCCCAGCCCGGGCACTCCCGGCGCCTCCGTACTGGATTCGAACATCCACTGCATGCCCACGCAGATGCCGAGGAAAGAGGCGCCTTGTGCGAGCGCCTCCCGGATGGCCTCGCGTAATCCGACCTCAGTGAGCCGCTGTGTGGCAGTGAAGTGGCCGACACCGGGAACCACCAGACGGCGAGTTCTGCGCACCAGCCCGGGATCCTCGGTAATTACAGTTTCGTGGCCGAGATGCTCGAATGCCTTGCGCACCGAGGCGAGATTCCCGGCATGGTAGTCGACAATGGCAAGCTTGGTCACAGCAACCCCTTCGTACTGGGCAGAGCTTTAGCCAGTTGCTTGTCGCGCGCGCAGGCCACGCGTAGTGCGCGGGCAAACGCTTTGAACAGCGCTTCCACCTTATGATGATTGGAACGGCCATAGAGCACTTTAAGGTGGATGTTGGCGCGCGCGCCGCGGGCAAAGCCGTCAAAAAAATCGTGCACCAGCTCCGACTGCAAGTCCCCCACCAGACGTGTACGAACCTTGCTCTCGACGACCACTGCGGTACGGCCGCTCAGATCAACCGCGGCCAAGCCCAGAGTTTCATCCATCGGCATGAGGAAGTATCCGGCGCGGTTAATGCCCTTCTTGCTGCCCAGAGAACTATCAAACGCTTCGCCCAATGCAATGCCGACGTCTTCCACGGTGTGATGCTGGTCTACATCCAGATCACCGCGGCAGGTCAGCTTGAGATCGAAGCCGCCGTGACGAGTGAACAGCTCGAGCATGTGATCGAGAAAACGGATCCCGGTGGACACGGAATATTTTCCTGAGCCCTCGATGACCAGTGCGAGACGGATATCGGTTTCCGTGGTTTGCCGGTGCAGTTTCGCCTTCCTCATGCGCTCACCCGGTTGGTGACCCCGATATCCGCCAGGGCCAGACGCATAGCAGCGAGCAATTGCTCGGTATGCTGGCGGAGTCCGATGGTGATGCGCACGCAGCCGGTGCAACCCGGCTCCGAGCTGCGGTCGCGCACCAAAATGCCACGGCGCTCAAGCGCTGCGCTTAATTGCTGGCTGCGTGGGCCCACACGCACCAGAACGAAATTCGCCTGACTTGGCCAGTAATGCAATCCGAGATCGTCGCAGAGCTGTTGCAGGCGGGCTCGGCCCTCTCTGACCTGTTCGACGTAAGAGTGCACGAACTCCTGATCCGCCAGCGCTTCCCCAAGACAGGCGAGCGCCACCCCATTCACATTGAAGGGCGGGACAAACCGACGAATCAGATCAACCTGCGTTGCAGCCCCGAGGAGAGCGCCCAAACGAAGGCCCGCCAGCCCATAGGCCTTGGACAAGGTACGGGTGATGAAGAGATGGTCGAAATCTGGAAGCTGGTCGAGAAGGGTTTGCCCGAAAAACTCAAAATAGGCCTCGTCCACGATCACTGCGGCATCGGGAGCTGCCTGCAAGACTCGAAGCAGGTCGGTGCGCGGCACTGTGGTTCCAGTGGGGTTATTGGGATTGGCGATGGCGATCAGGCGGGTGCGCGAGTTGATGGCCTGGAGCACGCGATCAGTCGGATAGGCAAAATCTTCGGCACAAGGGATCTCAACAATGCGCGCACCGGTGGCTTGAATGTAGATGGGATACATGGTGAAGGTGGGAGCGATCAGAATGGCCTCGTCGCCTTCTCCGAGGTAGGTTTCAGCCAGCAGGTGCAGAGCTTCGTCCACCCCGTTGGTCAGTAGAACCTGCTCAGGACTCAATCCCAGGAAATCTGCAACCAGGCGCTCTCCCTGCTCGCGCTCAGGATATCGGGCGATGTCCAGGGTAGTAAGCGACTTCAGGCGTTGAAGGACGCGGGGCGAGCAGCCGCCAGTATTTTCGTTCAGGTCCAGATTCAGGCCCGAGCGGCCCGCAGCCGGGGCGTGATATGCGCTCAGGCAGCGAATTGACTCGCGGGGTTTAAGCACGGCTGCACCTCACACGGACGGAATCAGCGTGCGCTTGCAGGCCCTCCGCCCGCGCCAGGGTTTCGACCACAGGCGCGAGACTGCGAATGCCATCGCTCGTCGCCTGCTGCACGGTGACGATCTTCAGAAAATCCAACACGCTCAGACCGCCACGAAAGCGCGCCGCCCCGGCGGTGGGCAGAACATGATTGGGGCCGGATGCGTAGTCGCCCAAGGCCTGCGCAGTGTAGTCACCGATAAATATCGATCCCGCATTGCGAACATCTCCGAGTTGCGCCTCGGCCACGGTGAGGTGCTCGGAGGCGATCGCATTGGCAACTTCCATCGATGCTGCCGGCGACCCGGTCAGAAAAATCAGTCCGTTCCTGGCGAGCGATTGCGCAGCCGCGGAATTGGTCTGCGCTCCCTTCTTCAGTTCGACGGCCAGGGCTTTCGCGAGATCAGGCCGAGATGTGATGAAGACAGCGCGGGCATCGGGGTCATGCTCCGACTGCGCCAGCATATCAGCGGCAATAAATGCGGGGGTTCCGGTGTCGCTTACCAGGACAGTCTCCGTAGGTCCGGCGAGAAAATCGATGGCGCAATCGAATGCGACGAGTTTCTTGGCGGTGGTCACGAAGCGATTTCCTGGACCTACGATCTTCCGCACGGCAGGAATGCTCCGGGTTCCATAGGCCAGAGCCGCAATGGCCTGAGCGCCGCCAATCGCATAGAACTCGTTCACTCCGAGCAGGGCTGCCGCAGCGAGCGTCTCGAGCGCAGGTCGCGGAGATGCCACCGCGATCCGCCCGACACCGGCCACTTGGGCTGGGATGACTGTCATCAACAGCGACGAGGGCAAGGGATAACGGCCACCGGGGACGTAACATCCTACCGATTCCAGTGGCCGAATGACCTGTCCTACTGAGATGCCAGGCTGAACCTCGCGCAGGAATTCCTGCGGCTTCTGCCAGTCCGCGAATTGGCGGATATTGCGAGAGGCGCTTTCGAGAGCCCGGCGGAATTCGGGGTTCACCGAAGTCAGCGCGCGCTGCAGTTCTGTCTGCGTAACCCGAAACGGCTGCTGCCGCGAGAGGCCGTCGAGCCGTTCGGCATAGCGGCGAAGCGCGACGTCACCCTGGCTTCTGACATCGCGGACAATTCGCGCCACCACGCGCTCGGTTTGCGCGGCGAACAGCAGACGGCGAGATTCCAGATTCTTTAGTTGTGCGGCAATCGCCCGTCCTTTGATTATGCGCATTGCGCTGTTCCGATTTCGAGCCGGCTTGGCAAAATCACATCACAACCTTATTTAGAGGGTACTCCACGATCCCCTGCGCTTTCGCTGCCTTCAATCTCGGGATGATGTCGCGCGCGGTGGTTTCTTCGATGATGGTGTTCACCGCTACCCATTGTTCGCCGTCATCGGCGGCGAGTTCAGAAATGGTGGGTCGCTTCAGAGCGGGAAGCACTGCGAGAACCCCTGCCAGGTCATCCTTGCGCACATTGAGCATCAGCCCGACCCGACCCTGAGCGGCGATCGCTCCGGTCAGCATCAGCGCCAGGTTCTGGATCTTCTCCTGTTTCCAGGGATCGGCGAAAGACTTCCTGTTGGCGATCACCTGGGTATAGGACTCCATGATGGTGTCGATGATCCGTAAGCGGTTGGCGCGCAGCGAAGAGCCTGTTTCGGTGACTTCCACAATCGCGTCCGCCAGCGTCGGCGGCTTGACTTCGGTCGCGCCCCAGGAAAAATCGACTCTGACATTAATGAGCTTGCCGGCGAAATATTTCTTAGTGACATTCACCAGTTCGGTGGCGACCACGCACCCATCCAGGTCCTCGGCGCGGTGGAAGCGCGAGTCCTCGGGAACTGCAAGCACCCAGCGAACCTTGCCGCGGCTCTGCTTGGCATAAATCAGATCAGCGACCGCCTCGACTTCCAGGCCGCTTTCGATCAGCCAGTCTTTTCCGGTGAGACCGACGTCAATTACTCCCTGTTCGACGTAGCGCGCCATTTCCTGCGCACGAATCAGCATGCAGTCGATCTCGGGATCATCGGCGACAGGAAAATACGATCGACCGCTGACATAGATTTTCCAACCCGCGCGTTCGAACAGTTGCACGGTGGCGTCCTGCAGCGAGCCTTTGGGAATGCCGAGAGTGAGTTTTCGGCTCATCGCTTCGTCTCCCCAGGGGGGAGGGTCAGGTCGCGCGTAAAGCATGAGCGAGTCCCCTCGTGGCATACGAGTCCGTCGCCTTCTACGGTCACGCGGTAGAGCACTGTGTCGTAATCGCAGTCGGTGCTGGCGGAGAGAACCCGCAGGCGATTGCCCGAGGTCTCGCCTTTGGTCCAGAGCTGATTACGGGTGCGGCTGAAGAAGGTCACGTAACCTGTGCGCATGGTCAGTTCAAAAGCGTCACGGTTCTGAAAACCCACCATAAGCACTTCGCCATCGGAGGCGTCCTGTACCACGGCCGGGGCCAGGCCCTGCATTTTGTCAAAGTCGATGGTCACGGTGTTCATTGCATGGTCACCCGAAAAACAAAAGGCCCGCTGATTTTAAGCCAGCGGGCCTCGGAATCCTGATTTGCTATTGCGTTATCCGCAGACCTCCGCTGACTTGGGCGCCGAATGGTGATGATGGCGATGGGTCAGCGAGATCATAAGAAAGGCAAGCATATGTGTTTATTGACCCCGATGTCAAAGGAAAGTTGCGGCCATTACGGGCTGGGCATTGGGTAATATAGAGCTCAGTCCAGGAACGATCATGCCACAGCTAAGCCAAAGAGCCGCGCACATAAGCCAGTCCGATATCCGCACTATGTCCGTGGAGTGCGAGCGCGTACGGGGAGTGAATCTGGCGCAGGGTATCTGCGACACGCCGGTGCCGCCCGAAGTTCGGGCAGCGGCCGAGCGGGCTATCGAAAGCGGACAGAACCAGTACACGCGACTGGACGGCGTTGGCGCACTCCGCCAGGCGATTGCCGAGAAGATGCGTGCGTTTAACGGAATCGAAGCCGATCCGGAGCGCGAGATCGTGGTCACGGTGGGATCCACCGGCGCATTCTATTGTGCGTCTCTCTCGATGTTGAATCCGGGCGATGAGGTGCTGCTGTTCGAGCCGTACTATGGCTATCACGTGCACACGGTGGAGGCTGTCGGCGGCGTGCCCCGTTACATCACGCTGCGGTCCCCCGACTGGAAATTTGAGCGCGAAGACCTGCAGCGTGCCATTAGCCCACGTACACGCGCCATCGTAGTCAACACCCCCGCGAATCCATCGGGCAAAGTATTCACTCGCACCGAACTGCAATGGATCGCGGAGGTCGCGCAGGAGCACGATCTTTTCGTCTTCACAGATGAGATTTACGAATATTTCGTGTACGACGATGCTGGCCACATCAGCATCGCCACGCTGCCGGGGATGGGTGAGCGAACGATTACGATTTCTGGCTATTCGAAGACCTTCAGCATCACGGGCTGGCGTATCGGTTATGCGGTCTGCTCGACTTGCTGGGCGGGTGCGATCGGCTACTACAGCGACCTGGCATACATCTGCGCGCCGGCGCCGCTACAGCACGCGGTAGCAGCCGGAATCAAAGTACTGCCAGAAAGCTTTTACGCAGGTTTGCGCCGTGACTACAAGAGGAAGCGCGACCTGCTCTGCCGGGCATTGGCCGAAGCGGGATTCACCTGCGGTATGCCTGCTGGGTCTTATTACCTTTTGGCGGATGCATCCCGGCTGCCGGGCAAAAACAGCAAAGATCGAGCGATGCACTTGCTGGAAACCGCGGGTGTGGCGGCGGTTCCGGGCGGCGCGTTTTATCATGACAAAGCCGGTGAAAACCTGCTGCGCTTCTGCTATGCCAAGACCGATGCCGACCTGGAAGAGGCTTGCCGCCGCCTGCAACGGGTCCTGGTGCGCAGCTAGACTCGGGGTGGGACAACTCTCTTTCTTTCTGAGGAGCGGGGGAGAGAGAGCGGACGCCAGGCGCAGATGGCGCAGTGATTCCGTTTCAAGCTGGATTTTGATTCTCTCGTGCCTTTCCTGTGCAGCGTTGGCACAGAGTCCGTCACGCGCACGAGCCACTACGGGAGCTGCAACCAGCGACTTCCAGTCTGCGCCCGCAGCTGAATTGCAATCCGCTCTCACCCGGGCGATGGCCGGCCGTAGCGGGAGCGCGGTGGTTGTGGATGTAGATTCGGGAAAGATCATCGCCGCGCACCATCCTGCTGCGGCTGCTCGCCGCCTGGCCCGGCCGGGTTCAGCAATAAAACCGTTCGTCTTGTTGGCGTTGTTACGGAACGGCAAAACCGGCGCTGATACGCGCCTGATGTGCCGGAGGACGGTTGAGGTCGGCGGGCATCACCTCGACTGCACACATCCCGAGACGGGAGTGCCGCTGAATTCGATCGAGGCACTGGCATACTCCTGCAACTCCTGGTTCATTCAAAATGCGGCGCGGCTGACAAGTGCAGAGTTGCGCGACGCACTCGTGCAAGCAGGACTCACTTCCCGAACCCGAGCGGTACCGGACGAAACAACCGGCAACGTGAACGAGGCGGGCACGCTGGAGCAACGCGAGCTGCAGTCGGTTGGGGAGTATGGAATTGAGGTCACGCCTCTGGAATTGCTGTGGGCTTATCGTGGGGTGGCGCAGGCCAGCAAGTCTGGAGACCGGGATAGTTCGCTGAAGACAGTGGCCGCGGGACTCGAAGCTTCCATTCGCTACGGCATGGCACAAAAGGCGAGGGTTGCGGGAATGGACCTAGCCGGAAAGACGGGGACCGCACTGGCCGATGAGGGATCGTGGACGCACGGCTGGTTTGCGGGATACGCTCCGGCTGATCGGCCCGAAATTGCGCTGGTGGTTTTCCTCGAGCGAGGCCGCGGACCCACGGACGCAGCGGCGATCGCAGGGCAAATATTTTCAGCCTATTTTGCTGGGCACCAAAAAATGAGTTCAAGTAGGAACAGCAACTGAAGACGAAAACACATTGGTGAGAATCCGTCCCAATCCGTGGCCGGTTTTTCCGCTTCTGCTGTTGCTTTTGATGGGCAGCGCCCGCGCCGAGCCGCGCTGTGTCCGCGTGCGTCTGTTCTGGCTGCATCCGCCGACAGCGATAAAGGTCATACCCATGGCGAGGGCAGGCGTAGTTGTTCATCCAGAAAGCGCTGCTCAGGCTTGCACCTGGAAGGAGGCCATCGCGTTTTCGGCGGACGGCGACCGCCTGCGGGCTTCGGGCCGGCTTTGGCGGCGGGGAGAATTTTTCGGCAAAATTCGCGTGGAGGGAGAAGGCTTCGCGCCATTCGAGGTTTCGGGGCCTCTAACGATCTCCGGGTATCACGGCCATTTGCGATTAACCGCGAGAATGCCGCTGGAGGATTACGTGGCCGCGGTGCTGGCCGGTGAGGCGGGAGGATTCAAGTCCGATGAAGCGTTAAAAGCCATGGCGGTTGCGGCTCGCACTTACGCGGTGAGATTCCTGCCTCGGCATGCAGCTGACGGATTCGATTTCTGCGACACGACGCATTGCCAGGACCTGCGGCTAGGAGTGGAGCCCGCGCGGGTGCGTGCGGCAGTGTCCGCGACCGAAGGTGAATTACTCTGGTACGACGGGCGGCCCGCGGCCACCTACTACAGTCGAAGCTGTGGCGGGATGATCGAGCGCGGGAGCGTTCTCGACGCTGCCTTGGAAGCACCCTATCTGCGTGAGCATGAAGACCAGTTCTGCCTGCGCAGCGATCGCGGCGAGTGGCACGGCGAAATCAGCAAATCGGAACTGGGACAGGCGCTCGCTTCCGCTGGATTGAAGGTGCCGCCTCGGCTGCGCACTGTTGCTGTCGAAACACGCCTCCCCTCCGGTCGAGTGGAAACGTTAAACATCGACGGGGTCAGCATTCCGGCTGCAAGCCTGCGGTTCGCTATAGGGCGCGCACTTGGCTGGGATCAATTGCGCAGCGATTTGTATGAGCTTCAGGATGACGGTGACCGCATTATCTTCCACGGCCGGGGTCAGGGGCACGGGGTGGGTTTGTGCCAGTCGGGCGCGGAATTGATGGGAGCAGCCGGTAAAAATTATCAGGAGATTCTGGCGTACTACTATCCGGGAACGCTTCTGGGGATCAATGCACAGGGGTTGCGCTGGCAGGCATTAGGCGGCGAGGAAGTGGAGGTGGTGACTACGCAGCCAAACGCGGACCGCGAGGTGGTAATCGCTTCCGAGAGGGCGCTGAAGAAAGCACGACAAGCGACGGGGTGGACGCCAGGCACGAGGCCCCAGGTGAGAGTCTTTCCGACTGTCAGTATCTATCGTGACACGACAGGACAGCCGGGATGGGTGGCGGCGAGCACACGCGGCCGGGTGGTTAGAATTGAGCCGCCGTCGGTTCTCGGCGAAAAGTTGGAAGCAACACTGCACCACGAATTTCTGCATCTGCTGGTCGAGAGCCGGGCCCGTCCCGATCTGCCCCTGTGGTTTCGCGAAGGACTGGTCTTGTGGCTCGAGCAAAATCAAACCAATACACGCCGACGCCAAATTGACTTGATTCAAGTGGAACGAGATCTGAGATCAGGTGAGCAGGAGAAGCTGCGGGCTGCATATCCCCAGGCGCAAAGAGCGGTAGGCTCACTGGCAACCCAATATGGCAAAGATTCGGTGTTGAACTGGGTGACGACAGGGCTTCCGCCGTCGATTGCTGACAGCCAGATTATCGGGATGCGCTGAGCTTAGAGCAGGTGTTGCTGCGAACTAAGGATAAGGTTCACCGGTGATGCGTGAACCTTTTTCTTCAGGCGGCTCGGCAACAGGCTCGGAGACCGCAACCTCCTCCGGCGGCTCCGCTCTCTCCGCTGTGAGCCTGCCCAGCGCAGAAGCAAGCAGCAGCCACGCCGTGAGCAACAGCAGATATCCTACGAAGAAGCGCCAGCCCGCGCTGGTTGCCTGCTCGCGCAGTGTTCCGGAATCGTTCCAGCGGGGAAACCTCTTCGCCAGCTTCCATGGCACCCATATGCCAGCCAGATAACAGACGGCATACAAGATCCAGAATCGCAGGCTAAAGAAAACCCGAAGAGCGCGAGCGAGGCTGTGTCCTACAAAGCCGCGGAATCCACGGGCCGCCACTTGTGTGCCGATCGGCAGCAAGAGAAGTGGAATCAGGAACCAGAAAATGAAAAAGAATAGCCATCTTCCGAACCTGGCGGCTTGCCGCGGGCTTACTGACGAGCGCACAAATTCCGGCAATAGATGACGGACGTAGCCCGCAAGCTGGTCGTTATAGGTTCGCGCAACGGTCACCAGCCATAGTGCCACCGCGAAGACGATCAAGCAGAACAGAAACGCGGGCAGATGGCGCAATGAGCGTCGCCAGGCCGAAGCCAGCGATGCCTCGGAAAGCTCGTGATAACTCTGAAAATATGTGAGTGTGCTGGCGTGCAGCCAGAGCGTCAGGAAAAGGATCAGCAGCCCGGCAACCACGGTGAGCAGAATCTGGCTGGCGCGCTGATCCGGAATGCGCAGCCATGCAAAAAATGCGGCGAACAAGGCTGCATTCAGGAAAAAATGCAGCAGCCAGAGCCGCTTGGAATTACCAAGTGCAGTCGCGGAATCTACTTCGAAATGTTCCATCTGAACGCGATCCATTATTTGCTTCGCTTCACATTGGGGTACGAATGCTCTCCACAAATGCACTCAAAATTCCATCCCCGCGGTTCACTTCACTTCTACCTCCACCGGATCACTGGTGGCCCAATACTGGGGTTGATACATGGGCTCGATCTTTGCCGGGCTGACGCGGAATTTCCCTGGATTCACTACCTTCAGCAAGTAATAGAAATCGTGCTGGCCGGCGGAGAACCCAGTCTGGAAGAAGGCAGCGCGATCGTCGTGAAATTCGCGGCGCGTAAACCAGAAATCCCACCAGGACGGTTTGTCCTTGACCTCATACAGGTCATCGCGCTGGATAAATTCGGTGCCTGCGGGAATCGGGTCTTCGATCATCATGTAGCGCCAGTTGCTGCCGCTGGCGGTCAGGCGAACGGCGAGGGTATCTCCCGGTTGCACTGGTCCGGAAAGGCTATCGGCCTGATAAACGATGCGCTCGCCCTGGCGGGTCGGCGTCAGTTTGAAGTACTCGCGCGCCAGAGTCAGTGAGAAGCTGCCTACATTGGTCAGTTTCTTTTCTGCAGAGTAGTAATCGCCATTGACGGACCAATACAGCCGCCCGGTTCCGGTTTTGCGAATGCGGACATGGTTGGTTGCTCCCACATCTTCCGGCGGCAGGCTCAGGCTCGCGGGAGCAGGCAAGAGCGCGTCCGCTTCGGTGAACTTCCTGGTAAGAACGGTTTTGCCGTTCGCCACGACTTCGACAGTGAAATCCGGCTTCAGTTCACCGCTGCGCTTGAGGAAACCGGTCAGGCCATAGATGACCATCGCGGTTTGCTTGGTGGAATACCAGTAGTAGCCATCGTTGCGGTGCGTCACCAGCCACACGGCAGCCTTGGGTACCAGCGGGCTATCGGGCTTCACCGTGGTCAGGAATTTCAAAGCGTAGGCTGTGGTCTCGGGACTAGTGTCTTCGTAGAAGTCCATGAGATAGTCGCGATCGCTCTCCCACCAGGCCTGCTGATCATCACTCTTAGCCTGGTTTTCCAGGTTGGTCGCCAACTCGCCTGTACGTGCGTCGCCCAGCTTGCTCATGGCCAGGCCCAGAAAAGCCAGGCCGTGGGGCGTGAGGTTGGAGCGCTGGTTCCACACGGAATCGAGAGCGCCGCGGTCATTGAGTCCGCTCTCGACCAGAGCGTAAAGCATGTAGGCACGCAGATCGGCGATGATTTTGGGATCCTTGTCGAACTCGCTTTTCATCCAGGTGCGAGCGCGATCAATCACGCCCGGCTTGATGGCATAGCCTGCCTGTTGCGCCTGGCTGAGTCCGGCGAGTACGTACGCAGTCATGAAGACGCCGCTGTCATCGGTCTGCCACCAGCCCCATCCTCCATCTTCATGCTGGAACTGGTAGAGGCGATCGAGCCCGGCGGCGATTTTCTTGGCCAGATCCTGGGGATTGATGTTGGTGTTGATTCCCAGTTCCCGCGTCGCCTGGGCCACAATGATATTGGGCAGGAAACTGGACATGGTTTGCTCGGTACACCCGTAGGGATAGGTGACCAGGTACTCGAGTGCACCAAACACGGCGCCGGCGAGGGAAGGAGAGGCTGTAATGGTGAGTGCGCGCGAGGTAGGTTCGGCTTTTTCGGGGAACACAACGTCCACCGGGGTGTCGGCACTGTTCTCGGCAATGGAACCTGACCGGGCGAGGCTGAGCTTCACGCCGTAGGGGATTACCGGCAGAGTGATTTCCATGGCATCGGATTCTTCGGTGGTGAGAGCCTTGCCGAGCAGATCGGCCTGGCGAACATTCGCCGCGCGTACGCGCCAGTCAACCTTGGCGTCACCGCGGCTGGGGACGTCCACATCGCGGGTCGAGCCTTCCAAAATATCGAGTCCTTTGACATCGAGCGATACGCGGGCGGTCTTCGCGTCTTTGAGGTAATTGTGAACGATGGCGGAGACGGTGACTTCGTCTCCCTGGCGGAAGAAGCGGGGCAGCGCCAGTTGCAACATGATGTTCTTGCGAACCACAACCTTGTCGGTGGCGCTGCCGACCTTGGAATCCTGCGTAATCCCACGAGCAGTGGTTCGCCACGTAGTCAGCGAGTCGGGGAAATTGAAGCGCACCTGAAGGCGTCCGCTGGCATCGGTGCGTGCGTCCGCCACCCAGAAAGCAGTATCGGGAAATGCCTTGCGGATACGCGGCTGCACCAGGCGCTCGGGTTTGAGCTGCGCCAGAGCGCGGGTGGTCGCCACGGCGGCAAGCTGCATCTGCTTCTTGCCGGCTTGGCCATAGAAATAATAGGCGAGAGAGCTGTCAGTGCCCACGCGGTTGAACGTGCGCCCATAGAAGAACTTCATGATGTCCTGAGTAGCATCAGGACGAATGGCATAGATGGCTTCATCTACCACGCCGAGACTGAATTCGGCGCCGGAAACCAGTTTCCCGCTGGAGTCGGCGGCAGTGAGGGTATAGGTTGCCGCTTCTCCCGGCTGGAACTGGGGCTTCGAAGGCTGCAGCTTCACATTGAGACGGAACTGGTCAGGCGGAACGTTGAGGCTCTTTGAGCCTTGATGCAGTTTGTTGTCGTGCAGAAACGCGGCCACCACAAAAACATTGGGTGCGTATTCGGCTTTGATCGGAACATCGACGGCGGCGGTTCCACCATTGGTGTGCACGACCTGGCGGCTAAGGATAGTAGCGCCTTCCGTGGTTACCAGCACGTGAGCCGCGCCCTTTCCGGTCATGATCAGCAGGTGGGCCACGTCGCCGGGCTGGTACGACTTCTTATCGGGAATGATCTGGAGTTGCTCGGTTCGCGGTCCCATCCAGGAAGCCTGATAGTCGGGCAACCAAAGCATGGTTTGCGTTTCGAGTTCACGCAGCTCGGGCGTAATCGCAGTCACGGTCACGCGAATCTCACCGCTGCGATTACCTAGCGGAAGACTGATTTCAGCGTTGCCGTTAGCGTCGGTCTGTCCATCGGTGGAATAGAACTGCGGGCAGGTCTTGCGATTCCAGACGTAGGGACAGGCGGCCAGATGAAATGCCGTTTGCACCGGGTTATTGTCGTAATCGCGAGCCTGCACCTTGAGTTTGGCGGTGTCGCCTGCCTGGTAGACATAGGAGTTGGGTTCGACATTGATGCGGAAGCGGCCATAGGTCGCCAGCACGTAACCGTGACCGGCGATCTCGCGATTGGCCTCGTCCATGACGCGGGCTTCAATGCGGTAGTTGATGTCGTATTTATGGGGATTGACCTTGGTGGGAATGGTGATGTCGAGGCGTCCATTCTGATCCAGGCGGGCGGTGACTTCCTCAGTCTGCTCGCCGGCGTAATAGCCGCCTTCTTCGCCCTCCCCTTCTTCGTCTGAGGAATACTGCTGTTCTTCCTCATCCCCGCCAAAACCCCACGACCAGTAGCGCGCCTGGTGCACCACCCAGGTGACCTTCGCATTCGCCACTGGTTCGCCGAAGTAGTAGCGGGCGTCGATGGTGGCGTGGATGGCTTCACCTTGGAGGACGCGAGGTTTCTCAGGGGTGACGCGTACTTCGTATTCGGGCTTTTTGTATTCCTCGACGTAGAAGCTGCCCCCTTGCAGGTAGGCATCGGCGGCGTGCAACTGAATAAAGTAGTTACCGAGAGCCGCACCGGCGGGCACAGCAAACTCGCCGTGGAAGGTACCCATCGGCGATAGAGTCATCGCCTTGGCGAAGACAGATTTCCCCTCAGGATCGAGAATTTCTACCCGGTACTCGGTATTGGGCGGCATGGTGTAGAGAACACCGGGCCGCGCGCGCAGGATGGCTTTGAAGTGCATCGTATCGCCGGGCCGATATACAGGGCGATCGGTATAGACGTAGCTGGTGACAGTTCGCGCCGGATCGCTGCCCAGGTACCAGGAATACGGGGCATTCACTGCGAAATCGTCAGGCGTACGAGCCATCACCAGCACTTGCTCAGGACGATCCTGCTGGATGACGGTCTCGGCGAGACCACTGGCATCGGTTTGCTGCTGCGCGACCTGCGCTCCGTTAGACCAGAAGCGCACAGCGGCTCCGGCGACCGGGGCGCCGCTGCCGCGGTCGGCAGCAAACACCAGGATGTGTCCGGGTGCAGTCTTGGTGATGATCGCCAGGTTGCTGATCATCACGATGGTGTAGGCGCGAAGCTTGCCGTCCGTGACTTCGATCAGGTACGTGCCCTTCTCCGAGATGGGCAACGAAACCTGCTGCGACTGCCAACGATATTTGGATTCGCCGAAATTCTGGCGAAAAGTGGCAACCAGTTGGTCGCGATTGATCAGCGGAATTTGAGCAAAGATGTCGGCGCCAGGGTGGCCAGCAACGGGCGGTGGAGGAGCTTTACCTCCGGCGCGCCACTTGCGAATGATTTCGCGGTTATTGGCGGTGAATTGAAAGCGGAAGAAGTCGCGAATGGCAGCGAAGATTCGATATTTCCAGTTGTGAAAGCGCTCAATCAGGGTCTGGGTGTGCGGGACCTTGGGGGCGCGCCCCCCGAAGCTGTGAGTGTCGCGCAGTTCGGTGAAAAACTTCACCGGATCTTTGACCTTGTAAATCCGAAACTCCAGCATTTTCTGGTTCTGGGCCCAAACATCGATGGTGGGGTTCTGGCCTGGCGCCCAGGTGCGGTTGCTGTTGACCGAGAAAAACGATTCGCGGTTTTGGTCTTCCTGCGGGGTTGCCGGCAACGGCAGCAAAAGGCTCAAGAGCAGAGTGAGAGCCGCAATGGGCCTCATGTCAGTCCGCCTCCCGCAGAATGTTCCAGCGAAACACACCCAAGAAGGCGGGATTGTTGGGCAACGGGCGCCAGCGGGTAAAAGGGAAATTCAGTAACTCCTGCACGCTGAAACGGCGGAGTTCGCCGCTCGTGTGGCCGCTGGGGCCGGTGTGATAGACCACCCACTCCTGCGGCCCGCTCGAGAACTGGCTCTGGCCCAGGTAGATCATGGCGTGCCAGGGAGAGCGCTGATCGGGCTGGTGAAAGAAGAGCAGATCACCGGGACGAGCGCGACGAATTTCCCGCGAAATGAAGTGCGTGTTGAATTTCTGCAGCTTGTCGGCATCTGCGAACTGGCGGAATGCGCCGGAATTCAAGTCTTCCGGGCGAAATGGACCGGGGACGACGCGGAAAATGGCTGCCCCCAGCGCAGTGTGCGGATAGTTGTATTCCGTGATCGAAGGAAGCGCCGGCACCACGGGCAATCTTAATTCTGTGGCCCAGGGTCCATCGTGCTTGCGTAGAGCCTCGCGATAGGCGAACCGCAGCAAAGCGGCACAGTCGGTAATTTCCGGAACGCGATTCTGCGGCGGCGCCACATATTCCGCCTCGGCGAGGAAAGTGAACCAGCGAACAAACGCGTCGCGGTCCGAGGGCTGGCGGAGACGAAGCTGGTCGGGAGTACCGTCGGAAAATGTATCCGTGAAATCGGGGATTTTCGCGCTTGGGGAGCCTGCGATGCCAAAAGCCGCAGTTAAAGCGAGGAAAGCGGTTGCCGCGAACAGGCGACGGCTGGAGATCAGCTTGCGCAAGATTCTCTTCCCGAGCGGAGCGGGTGATTATAGCGCGGGGACTTCGATCTCGGATGAATCTTCCGGAGGTTCGCTTCAATAGAGATTTAGTCGGGACGATTGCTGAGAATGTATTTGCCGCCGCTGTGAGCCAGCTCAAATGTCGGATTTCCGGCCAGCTGAGGTGCTTCGCGCACGTCGGTCCAGAGAAAAACGCGAGCAGGGCTGTTCCAAAGCTGAAGGAACGATCCGTCGGTCTCAAACACATGAGGGGCATCCGGGAAGCAGGAGCCATACCACAGATTGGCGCTGCGCTCGTGAAGTATGTGCACGGGAATTCTGGTATAGAAGTTAAGCGTTGAGGCGGATTCATATTCGCCGTTGATGACGATGATGTCTCCCGGGCGGTAAGCCTTCTCAACGGCAATGGCGAGGTCCTTCGAGCCCAGGATAGGGGCGAATTTCCGCAAAGCGAGCCAAACGGCGAACAGAACTGCCACCATCATCAGAGCGAGTACGGCATTGCTCTTCGCGGGCTGGCGGCGGTGGCGCATCCACCAGGCCAGACCAGTACCCAACAGGAACGCGATTCCAACCAGCAACAATTCAGGGCGAAACATTCCCAGGGCCTCAGGCGTGAGATCGAAGACGTGTCCCAGGGAAAGAGCGTACTGTTCAGGATTCTTCTTCAGCAAATCTGCGAGTTCAGCGCCGGCGGCAGGACGGCGAGAGAACAGAAGCAGGCTGGTAGCGGCGATGAATACTACTATTCCCAGAATCAACAGGCCGAGTGCTGAAATGCGGCCGGCGCGTAGCGCAGAAGAAGCGGACACATCGGATGCGTCGCTCTCCCGTGCCAGCCAGGCGCCAATCAACAGCGCCAGCGCCGGAATCGCCGGGATCGTGTAGTACTCCTGCCGGGTGGAAAAGCTGAAGAAGACAAGAATTACCAACGCCCAGATGGCAAACAAGAGACTGGCTTTGTGAGGGCGATCGAGCCTGGAGACGAAATCTCGCAGGCGATGCGGCACCTGCGCCAGCGACTGGGGAACAAATGCGCACCAGGGCAGCAGCCAGACCAAAACCAACCCCCAAAAAACTAGAAGAGGAACCGTATCGTAGTCGCGCGGCACGCGTTTATTGAGATAGCGCAGGAAGTGCTCATTGACGAAATAGAACCAGAAGAATCCGCGAGCCTCGCCGGCAGCAGGATTGCGAATTCCCGCCAGAATGTGCCAGGGCGCGGCGATCAGCAGAAACACAACAAGGCTCGAAAGCAGACGCATGCGCAGCAGCCGCCGCAGATCATGCGTCAGCAGCAAATACAAGAAGATGATGGCTGCGGGAAACACCAGACCAATCAGGCCCTTGGTTAAAACGTTCAGCGCGGTCGCTGCTGCCAATCCCCAGCACGCCGCCCGAGAAGGCGATTCCTGTTCGAGGATGTGAAAGAAGAAGTAGAAGCTCAGCGTGAGCCACAGGCCCAGCAGGAGATCTGGAATCAGGATGCGAGTGAAGATGTAGGCCCCGAGGCTGGTAGCCAGCACCAGCGAGCTGTAAAAGCCGGCCTTCTCTCCATAAGCCCGGCGGCCGAGCGCGAACACGGCCAGCATAGTTGCCAGCATGCCCAGAACCAGCGGCAGACGCGCCGACCATTCGTGAACGCCGAACCCCCGAAAGCTGGCTGCGATGGTCCAGTAGAGCAACGGCGCTTTTTCGAGATAGCGAATGCCGTCGGCGTGCAGCGTGACCCAATCGTGGCGGACCAGGATCTCTCGCGCGGCTTCCGCGTGCACCGAATCCGCATCGTCAAAGAGCGCGGGGGCAAACAGTCCAGGTACATAAATCACCAGCCAGAGCAGAACCAGGGCGAGGAGATAAGTCCGGGGGCGCGGCTGAGGGGTCTGTGCGAGCACGCTGGTCAGCCCAGACCCTGTTCGATCTCCACGTTTTCCCGGACGATGAGCCGGTGGGGCGCCATTTCGCGAAGAGTAGGCAGCACGCGTTGTATGTGCTCTTCGGTATCAATGAAGGTAAGCAGGATGGGAAGATTTCCACCCGCATCCACCAGGTGGCTGGTGTGGACCTGCTGCCTGCCAGTAAAGCCTGCAACTGCGTGCAGGACAGTGGCGCCCGCTACATTCTCCCGCCGCAGATAATTCAGGATCTCTACATGCAACGGCTTGTGGTGCCACTTGTCGGCTTCGTTGAGATACATGGTAACCTGCACACCCATGAGGAGCGGCATTTTATAGCACCCGCGCCAGCGCCGCACCGGCGAGGACAGCCGCCAGGCAGAGAAGGTTGCTGGCCAGAATGTTCAGCGCGAACAGCGTCCACTGGCCCTGCTCGAAATAGGCCATGGTCTCGAAGGCAAAGCTGGAGAAGGTCGTGTACGCGCCGCAAAAGCCTACGGCAATCATCAGCCGCCACCGAGGATCGGCGAGAACGCGTTCCGTGGTCCACACCAGGAAAAATGCCAGGACGAAGCTGCCGCTGATGTTGATGATCAGCGTGCCCCAGGCAAATGCCGGCGACCAGACACGTGCCACCCAACGGCTGAGAAAGTAACGGGCATTGGCGCCCAGAATTGCGCCTAAGGAAATCCAGACGATCGCGGCCAAATGGAGTTCTCCAAAACGAGTTTGGTAGGAGTTATCAGCTCGTGTGCGGAGCGGTTATGGCGAACTCCATCGCCGTCCGCGAGCCAGTGTAACAGCCGGACCCCGGTCTTCCAACCCGTGAGTCGCGTCACTGGGGCCAGTGACGATCCGCACAGTGAGTGCGGACTGCCGGAGCTAGCGTTAGAGGGTCGGGAGGTGGGCGCATGGCGAATAATTCAGCGATTGACGTGATGTACTTCCCGCCTGCCCGCCAAGGCCTGGTGGAAGCCGGTGCAGGGGAGCCGCGATGTCACGAACCGGTAGAGCGGGCACTGGAATTGCTGAACCGCGCTGGCCTGGAGAAAGTCCTGATCTCCCAATGCAAGCGCTGGTCCTGCGAGCGGCGCTGGATGTGCGAAGATGCCGCTCTCGACGACGTCCTGCGGTATACGCTGCCCTATCCTCAAAAATTTGTCGGCATTGCCGGCTACAGCCCGCACAACATTTCGCAGAGCCTGCAGGAAGCGGAGACTGCAGTGAAGCTGTATGGGTTCCGCGGAGTGCACGTGCATCCGGGAAGCTTTGGACTCTCGGTTAATGACCGCCGCATGTACCCGTTATATGCCAAAGCGGCGGAGTGGCATGTTCCAGTCATCCTCGATATGCGGCACCTGCGCGACTTCAGCGATGGGCTGACGCCAGCGGCCATGGCGCGGGTATTGTGGGATTTCGAGACGGCGACGTTCGTAGTGGCCCAGAGCGGCTGGCTGGCAGCGGATATGGAGCGGCTGGCAGAGCGCTGCGAGAATGTGTGCTTCGCGTTTGATTCCCACGCGCTGAGGAGAGAGGATCTTCGCGAGCTCGCCAGCTTGCCGCTGCTAGATGGGCGCTGTCTCTGGGGCAGCAACGGCTATCCGTGGGAAGTTTGTTTGCCTGTGGTTCAGACCATGCCGTTCCCGAGCGAAGTCCGGGAAAAGCTTCTACGTGAAAATGCCAGGCGGATCTTCGGTCTGGAAAGGCTGGAGTTTGTGATGCCGCGCGCCTGGCAGCCTGCTGCAGCGGGCAAACCGATTGTGGCGGAACGCTGATCTTGCCGTTAACGAAACCACAAAGACCAAACCACATCGACCAGGGTATGGGTGGTGCCTGACGTCAGCAGGCGCCTGCGGTCGCGCCAGGCTCGACCGTAGAACAACCCCGCAATCGTCGCCAGCAGGACATAGCGCCAGTTGAACGGTAAGGGCTTGTTGAAGTGTGACAATCCGAAGATTACCGAGGCGGTCACCCAGGCATTTGCGCGTCCAATCCGCGCTTCCAGCAGATTTTGCAGCAAGCCGCGGAAGAAGAGTTCCTCGGGGATGGCGACAAAGAAGAATGTGATCAGGAGGGCGGACAAAGCCTTCGAGAGAGGCGGCCAGCCGGCATGAAACCGGATGAAGCCGAGAGCCAGGCCCAGCCCAATCGCGATCGGGGCGTAAAACGTCCATTCCCTCAGGCCGATCGCGAGATCGCGCAGACGTGGCCGAAAATCGAAGCCCACTCCCTCCAGCCTGCGGAGGACGAGGAAGACGTAGAGCGCGGAATCAACCAGCAAGATTTTGGGCAGGGCACTGAGGCCGGAGTGAGGCCATGATCCCGCGAGCAGACGAAACTCCACCGGAAATCCCACCACAACCAGGGCCACAACATCCTGCCAAGCGAGCCGGTTGCTTTGCGGCGGCACAAACTCGAACAAGGCGGCCAGTCCGACGGGAATGGCAACCAGAATCACGGCATAGAAAAACCGAAATTCACCCCGCGGCAAAGCGAATATCAAGTAGGGGATCAGAAGCACCGCCGGCGCGAGCACCCGGGAAGCGGGGCTGAACAACCTGTGACGCAGAGTCTCGTCCAGTCCAAATCCAAAAAACCAGTAAGGAGTGAACAACAGGGCAAAGCTGGCGAAGGTGCTGGGCAGGTGGCCGCCGATGCGCTCTTCCATATTGAAGTGCTGGGCGGCAAACCAGAAAGCGACGAGAGCGAGCCCGTAGAGCAGCACAGCGGCCACAGGGATCGGGGACTGCCGGCGGTGGTGGTGGATCTCGGTTGTAGTCTCGTCGGAAGTAGATTTCAGGTGCATTGTTTGATCCCAAGTCCTAAGTGGGGCAAATAGCGCATTTTCCCGGAGAATTTTGAGTATCTGTCCCCACGTTCAGCTAGTTGAGCCCGCTAAGTCACAGAGAATCAGCAGCACGGAGTCACGCATGCTGGTATGAGCCGTGCTCTCCATCAATAGAATGGCCACGAGTGAAGCCCAGATCAGTTTACCCCCGTGCCGGGAAAAGGCGATGCCAAGGGCGGTCCCGGCATCCGGCGCCGAAATCCGCGAGGCTGCTTCGAATCAGCCCGAAATCTCGGTCGTCATGCCTTGCCTGAATGAGTCCTCGACGTTAGCCAGCTGTATTCGTCAGATTCAAATCACGTTTGCGGCACATGGTATCGAAGGCGAGATTATCGTGGCAGATAACGGGAGTACAGACGGCTCACAAGGGATCGCGGAGTGGATGGGAGCCCGAGTAGTGCCGGTAGCGTCGCGCGGATATGGCAGCGCTCTGATGGGAGGTATCGCTGCGGCGCGCGGGACCTACGTCGCAATGGGTGATTCCGACGCCAGCTACGACTTTGGAGATCTTCCCAAGTTCCTGACCGAGCTGCGGGGCGGAGCGGACCTGGTCATAGGAAATCGATTCCGCGGCGGTATCCGGCGCAATGCCATGCCGGCGCTGCATAAGTATCTTGGCAATCCGGTACTGACGGGAATCGGACGCTTGCTCTTCGACAGTCCATGTGGGGACTTCCATTGCGGACTGCGTGCTTTTCGCAAAGACGCCTACCAGCGCATGGATCTGCAGACAACAGGCATGGAGTTCGCCAGTGAGATGGTGGTGAAAGCTACGCTTTTCGGCATGCGCATCGCGGAGGTAGCGACGACCTTGTCTCCTGATGGACGCGACCGCGCGCCACATCTGCGGAGCTGGAGCGATGGCTGGCGCCATCTGCGTTTCCTGTTGATGTACAGCCCTCGCTGGCTCTTCCTGTATCCTGGCGGGCTGCTGATGCTGATCGGTGCACTCACCGCGCTGTGGCTGCTGCCGGGACCGCGTCACGTGGGCGGCGTCACTTTCGACATTCACACGCTGCTTTATGCAGTGCTGGCGGTGCTGGTGGGATTTCAGGCGGTGCTGTTCGCGGTCTTCACGAAGGTCTTCGCGATCACGGAAGGGCTGCTTCCCGATGATCCCCGCTTCGCAAATCTATTTCGCTATGTGAAGCTCGAAACCGGTCTCGTCACTGGAGCCGTTCTTATGGTGGCCGGATTCGCCACAGGTATCTATTCGCTGCTGCGCTGGGATGCGATGGGCTTTGGCTCGCTGGATCCAGTAAAGATAGTGCGGCTGGTGGCGATCACTATGCTGTCAGTAACGCTCGGCGTGCAGATTTCCCTCTCCAGTTTCTTCTTGAGCATACTCGGTCTGCGCCGGCGGTGAGCTACTCTGGGCGCCGGCAAAGAATCTGATATTGGCCTCCCAGCGGCAACTTCGACAGGACAGGTTCGAGGAAGCGCAACGGCGCCAGCGAGCTCGGGAAAAAGAAGAGGAAGTCAGTGGCGAGAATTTCGAATCCTGCCCGTTTCACCAGCCGCTTTGCTTCCCAGTGAGTAAGAGGGATCGCATCTTCATCAAAGGCGCATTTCGACATGACGTAGCGAGTTCCGGGATTCAGCGGGTTGTTTTCCCAGAATCCAAACAACCCTCCCGGATGCAGTGCATGCCAAACTGTTGAGGCCGCCTCCAGCCGCTTCTCGGGAGGAATGTGGTGAAAGACGCCATTGCAATAGGCGGCGTCCGTCTGCCCGGCGGGGAGAAACTCATCCAGACTGATGAACTTTGCGTGCCCTGAACCGTAGAATCGCCGCGCCTGCTCGATCTCCTGTCGCGATATATCAACCCCGAGCAGCGAACTGGCTCCCGTGAAGTGCAAAAGGATGGGAGCGCTATTTCCTACTCCGCATCCGTAGTCGAGCACCGCTTGCGGTGCTCGGCCCCGGCGATGCAATTGAGCTGCGAACCAGGAGATGCGACGGGAGGCAAAGTAGTCGGCATTTTCTCCGGTAACAGAAAGAGCGTCTCCCAAAACCTGCTGATAATTCTCAGCATACTGATCGAACCCATGACCGGCAGCAACCTGGCAAGAAAATCCACTCATCTGGGTCACCTCTTAATTCCAGGGTAGGGGAGGAGTTGCGGAGGACGCGCGTCGGCGTTGAGCAGCCAGACGCGGCGTGTGGGGTAGTAATTCAGCAACTCGCGGTTCCACATCGGACCCATATCGTGCGCCCACACCACCGCTGAGGAGTCGATGCTCGCAGCGTTGTAAATCCACTCCTCGGCTTTGTCATGATTGGGCGTGTAACGCACGAGAACCAGATGTTGTCCGCCTTGTTGCTTGAGGTCGTGAATCATCTGGGCGCGTTGGTAGCCGTAGTTGGAATCGTTCAACTCGATGGGGTGAGGATCCGCGAAAGCCAGTACGACAGCCACAAGCACCAAGGCAGCCACCACGAGTGGACCGATTGGAACAGCAATTCCAGGCAAGCGCAGCCTGGACAAGCGCCGCAGAGCCAGAGTCAGGAGCAAAAAGTACAGTGGCAGGCTGGGGCTGATGTAATTGCTGTTCAGCCAGGTAGGAAAGAGAAGCGCCATGAAGAAGACGATCGAGAGCAGCAGCACGGGCCGAAGCCACCGTTGACGCAGGGCGGGCACGATGGCAAGCATTGCCAAGGCCACGAAGTCACCCACCCACCACACAAGAATGAGCGGCCGCTTCAGCAGGATTTCGGCGCCGCCCCGAGCATGAATGTCGTGGTAGCTGTCGAGCTCCCATTGATGAAACATGTAGATGTTTTCGTGACGATACTCGGGCATGTGCTGTGCCGACTGCAGCCAGAAGGAAGGAGCCATGTCATACTGCCGCAAGTGCTCGGCATAAGGCAGACGCCAGAGGGACCCGGTCACGCGCCAGTTGTAGTAGCCCATCGCTACCACACCGGCGGCGAGCAGGACTACCGCGAGCGGCGATAAGCGGAGCAGCGCATGATGATTTCCCTTCCCAATGAGCCATGCGGTTGCCGCCAGCGACAACACGGCGCCTTCGTAAGGACGAGTATTCGCCAGCACGATGATGGCGATGGCAAACAATGTCGCGTCACGGCTGGTGGGGCGACGCTCAAGCCGCTTGGCCGCGCCTAATAAGAGCGCGCCGGCAAACACCCCCAGATTGCAGCACAGGTAGAAGCGGCTCCAGGCCACGATGATCGACTGGACTGCCGCGAGTGCGCCGCCCAGCATTGCCCATCGAACAGGCATCCACCCCATCAGCATCCAGGTCACGGCGGCACAGGCGAGCGTCGTGGTCAGCCATATTCCCCAGATCGGGGATCCGAAGATCCCCTGGCCCAGGGCGAGGAACAACGCTGGTCCAGGCGGATACTTTGAGGTGTAGGAAGGCTTCATCAGGACATGCAGAGTTTCGAAATGAACCCACATGGGATGAGTTGGATTGGTGACGCGCCCGTGGGCGAAGGTATCGGCAGCTACCAACGCGCTGAATTCATCCATGTTCGAGGGCAGCGGCATTCTGCGGATCGCGCCCTGCACCGCAAATGCGAATGCGAACAACGCGACCAGGCTGATTGCGGTTGCTCGGTGGAGAGTGAGCCAAAGCAACAGTGAACTTTGCCGGGTGGATTGCAAGCCAACCACCTGAGGCTCCGGGATTGCGCTGGTCCCGGCGACACCTGAGCGTCCGACTTTGGCAGTTCTGGCCATCCTTTTTGGAATCTGCGCGGGCGCTTGCGCCTGCGAAATTGCAATTGGGGAGTGCATCCAAAATGCCACTGCGATCGACGGTGGAGCATCAGCTTAGCCGACAGAGGTTCGATGACAAACGCGTCAAATCACCCGGCAACGAGTGAGATCGCCCAAATTTTCCCCAAACCGGTACTCACAACCAACGTGCCAATCCTGCGCAACCCTTGTGTTTTCTTAGCGGCGAAATAGCACGTGAATTTTCAGAATTGGTACTCAGGATGCCCTACACAAATGCCGGGGGCAGGTGGATCTCTGCGCTCCCAGGCTGAGGAGGTTCGATGGCGACCAACGAGGAACCGAGACGAGGATCGGGGCAGACCTGGACCAGCACGCAGGCTTACGTGCTCTCGATAATTTGCCTGATTGCCGGAATCGCTGTCGGATATCTGGTCCGCGGCTCGGGTTCGGCTGCAGTTACGACGCCAGCAAGCACTCAATCGGCGGCAGCGCCCGCCGCCATGCCTGCCGGACAGCAGGTTACCCCTGAGCAACTGGCACACATGGCGCAGAAACAAGCGGAGCCGCTGTTGGCTAAGCTCAAGACTGATCCCAAAAATGCGGAGCTGCTGGCACAGATTGGAAACGCTTACTACGACGCGCAGCAGTATCAGGACGCCATCCCTTATTACCAGAAATCGCTGGCGATTCGGCCGGATAACGTCGATGTCCGCTCGGATATGGGAAGCTGCTACTTCTATGGCGGCGATTCCGACCGCGCCATCGCAGAATTCGAGAAGGGTCTCAAGTACAAACCCTCGCACGCCGGAACTCTTTTCAACATGGGGATCGTGAAGTGGCAGGGCCGCATGGATCCGGCAGGAGCGCTGCAGGCCTGGGAAAAGCTGCTGCAGACCAATCCTGATTATCCCAATAAAGCCAGGGTCGAAGAACTGATCGCCCGCGCTCGCCAGCACGCGCAGGGTGGCATGACCGGCATGGCGAAAAACTGATCCAGCAACTGCCACGGATCTCACGAAGCGCACGAATCACAAGAGATTTTTCGCAGTATTCCGAAGGGTTGAGCAAGAAGCCGGGCCCTTTCTTCAGGCATGTCCGGTGCAACCTTCCAGAATTGTTCTCGGCGCTTCATAGTTTCGTCGAGACGATTCCATCGTGCACAAACGGCCTCGTTCTAGCGCCACTCCTACAGGCTTTCTCCTAGATAGCGCTCCCGCCTGGGCAATTTTTCCGTTTGGGTGCATGGCTCTCATTCCTGGCCCTCAGGAATTCACATTCCTTTAATATTCGCGGTTTTTTGGGTGGCATCGCGAGACTGCCGGTTGGCATCGCAAATCTGAACGAAACCTTTGTTGGCCAAAGGAGTATCGAATGCGACGCAAACTAAACAAGGTGGCTGACCTGGCATTGGCCATCGCATTATTGAGCTTGTTGATAGTGGCGGCGTGCAGTTCAGGATCGAAGTCACTGCCGAGCGCCTCTCAGATGAGCAGCAATTCCAATCAGGTCATTGGAGCGGGAAGCACGTTTATCTATCCCGTGATGACGCGGTGGATCAGCGATTTTCAGAGCTCCCACCAGGGAGTTCAGATCAACTATCAGTCGATCGGCAGCGGCGGCGGTATACAGCAATTGAAGAAAGGCGTGATCGATTTCGGCGCCTCCGATGCAGCTTTGAAGGATGATGAGCTGAAAGAAATGCCTCCGCTGGTGCAAATTCCCGAGAGTGCGGGGCCGGTTTGCATTACTTACAACCTGCCCAACGTGAAAGGCTCTCTCAAACTGAGTCCAGATACACTGGCGGGAATTTATCTGGGGAAGATCAAGACCTGGCAGGATCCCGCGATCAAGAAGGACAATCCGGGTGTGGCATTGCCTGACAATGCCATCGTGGTGGCGCATCGCTCCGACGGCAGCGGCACGACCAACATCTTCACCACCTACCTGGCGAAGGTCAATCCGGAATGGTCAAAGCAAGTGGGTGCCGGAATTTCTGTGAACTGGCCCGTGGGACTCGGTGGCAAAGGCAGTGAAGGCGTCACCGGAGTGGTGAAACAGACCCCCGGCGGCATTGGATACGTGGAGCTGACCTACGCAACGGAAAATAAGCTGCCAGTGGCTGCGATCCGAAACCGTGCAGGCAGTTGGGTTGAGCCAAGCGCAGAGGCAGCTACGGCGGCCATCAACGCTTTCAACTCGGAGCTTGCCAAAGACGTTCGCACACCAATCGTTGACCCGCCGGCTTCGGCCAAAGATGCCTATCCCATCGCGGGCCTAACCTATCTATTGATTCCCAAGGAGCCCAAGGACGCGAATAAGGGGAAGGTGATCAAGGATTTCGTCGAGTACATCGTCACCCAGGGGCAGAGCCAGGCAGAGAGCCTTGCTTATGCGAAACTACCAGAGTCGCTGCAACAGCAGGATCAGAACTTGTTGTCGCAAATACAGACAGAAGGGCAACGCACACAGGCGCGCAAGTAGCGGCGCAGAGTGGGGCGAGTACATCTCGGTGAGGATAAGCAAATGGGGCGGGCGAGATTGCCTGCCCTGATTTTTCTTCGGCACTTCAGGAATCTGGCCAGCCCCTGAGGGGTTGCTTGCTGATTGCTGATTGCTGATTGCTGATTGCTGATTGCTGATTGCTGATTGCTGATTGCTGATTGCTGACTGCTGAGTGCTGAGCGCTGACTGCTAATTGCTCGTTACCGCTCGAACACCACCGCCTGGCCGTCTTCATAGGTGACGCGAAATCGCGGGTCGAGGCGCAGCAGCGACGTAAGCGGCTGGCTGGGATTGGCGACCACGACTCGCGCCGATAGCAGTTCCGGATCGCTGGCCCAGTCGCGCACACCGGACCAGACAGCCATAGCGCGCTCAACTTGCAGATCACTGTGCACACTGGTGCGGCTGTCGAGTGAGACCTGCATATCTGGTACGGTCCATAGCAAAAACCCGCCCCAGGTAAGATCGCAATATATCGTTCCGCGAGAGATGTGCTGGCGCACATAAGCAGCAGCTTTCACGGGAAATTCGTCGGCGATGTCCGCTTCCAGCCCTGTCTGAGATAAGGGATGAAGCGCTCCGACAATCAGTGTTCCCACGATGACGAGGCTTGCCGTCACCCAAGAGTAGAGCGGCAGCCGCTGAGCTGGCCCGCCCGCGGGGTCGACCGTGAGATCGCTGTTTGATTCGGGCCGCATCGCACATAGACCGGCCAGCGCGGCAAGCCAGATGTCGCGAACCTGGCGGAATGCCACGAGACAGCCACAGAGCAGCAAGACTGTCTGCCAACGCCAGACAGTTCGGTTCCGGCCCACCAACAGCCAGGCTGCGAAGATCCAGAGCAGCAAGACGTAGCTGTTCAGGCTGCGAAAGGTTGGCGACTGCAATTCCTCGAGATAGCGCCATTGCCCGTACTGAGTGGCGAATCCCAGGATGGTGGAATAGATCTTCAGGCCGAAGGGGTTGATCAGCGTAGCGACGACGCAGCCCAGAAGGACTGCCGATCGGGTTCTCAGAGCCGGCTCCTCAGCAGACTCGAACCGTGGCCACAGACGATGTGCCAGCGGCGCGGCGGCAAAGAGTCCCAGGGCGGCCAGTCCATAGATGAATTGCACATGCACATTCGCCCACAGCAGGTATAGGGCAGGGAGGACGGCCAGGCCTCGCAAGCTTCCGGACTGCGAAACCGATAGCAGAAGCCATAGTTGAACCGCGAAGAATAAAACGCTGATCAGTCCGGGGCGGGGGGCAAAAATGGGCGAGATCGCCACGAGTACGGCAGCCGTCGCTGCCAGCGATGCAGCCGGTCCAGTCCGAAGCCGGCGCACCATGGCCACCGTGACCGCCGCTATTGCCAGCGCCATGCTGACCGGATAGAGAACGAATACTCCAAAGTAGCCGAAGTCTCGGTACAGCAAGGCCATGACGACATCGAAGGTCCAACTATAAGGAACCCACGATTTTCCTCTCAGCGTGGAAAAGAGGTCCAAATGCGGAATGCTCTTGTGTTCGAGGATCCACTGTCCGGTGCGCAGGTGCCACCAGATATCCGGATCGTAGACACCGCGATAGTGAATCGCGAACCAGACGGGATAGAGAATGATTAGCGCCAGCAGAAAGGAAAATAGAAGACGGCGCGAGGCCGGCAGCGGATGAGGAACTGCAACCGGGTCGGCTCGCAATGCCCGGCCTTCATCGCCGGCTTTCGGTTTGTGTTGCTTGCGAGTTTTCGCGATGGCCGGCATCGACTTCATCACTCATCGCACATTGGTCTTATAACGGAGCGGTGATGTCCACTGGCTGGTTCCAATCGTAATACTTGATAAGGATGCCGCCAGTTCCCATGACCACCTGCGCCGGCAATTGAGTGGTGGTATCGATGCAGATGGTGTAACGCATATTTCCCATGTGACCGCCCGCCGGTTTGCTGCCGGGATGCCCAAAGGCAACCTCCCATTCCTGGCAGGGCGAACTATTCACTACGACGAGATTGCCCGCAGTGACGGTGGCGTTGGCTTTGGTGACCAATTGCGCCAGGGAACTGCTCATATCGCGGCCTTCGTTGAGGATGGCCCAGGGAGCGGAGGCGCCCGGGTTGTCTCCGCAGGGATAAACATCCGGCGGGACCGGGCTGGTGACCCACTTGCCTTGATCCATCACATAGCTGGTGTGGCCGATGCGGAAGGCCTCATACATGGGGCGATCACCGAGCTTCGCGGTCATCCGTAATTTATCGGGACACGATACTTCTTCCACGGTGATGAAGGGGTCGCCGGGATGAAGGCGCATTTCCACCTGCATCTTGTAGCTCTTGGCCGCCGCCTTGGCCTGACTGGAGCGAAGGATCGCTTTTTTGCCTCCGGTGAGACGGGCGTTCAATCCTGCTTTAAGGCGCACCCAGGTGCTCAGCTCGGCGCCGTTTTGCGGATTGCTACCGCTGTTGGAACAACCAAGGCCGCACAGTAAAGATGAGATCAGAAGCAGAAATACCGGTCTTTTCACCGCTGTCCTCCGCGAATATCTGCGTTTTTTGAGCATAGGGCCGGGCGCGATGTTTGCCATTCGCACAAATCACCCAAGCCTGTGATCACCATCACAGGAGCGTCTGTTCCGGTCCCGAGGCAGTTCTCGAACTTCTTACTTCGAACTTCTGACTTCATACTTCTGCTCAATGGCTCTTCACCATCGTAGTTGCCGGCATCGCCGCGCTGGCGTTCGCCGGCATGGTCCAGCCGGGGGGCAGCGGATAAGGGAACCCCGTGTGGTTGACGCCGTGGCAGACCAGCGTGCAGGTGCCTTGCCCGGGCGCGGTCCGTGTCCAACTGGGAGTCCCGCCCACCACCGTGGTATCAAAGTTCACCAGCATCAGCGCTCCCGATGCGTGCGGAGAATGGCAGGTGCTGCAGGCAGCGCCCGCGATCTGCATGTGCTCTCCATGAAGCGGGAAGGTGGTGGTGGTGCCCATCACGATGGTCAGATCGTGGCATTTGTCGCAAAGCCGGAAATTGTCCTGGCTATAGGCTCCGAGTCCGGGCGAGGCTGCGCCGGGCAATCCGGGAGCGGGCTCCATCAGGCTCGATCGCTCCAGCAGGTGCGGGAAGTTGGAACCATGCACTCCGGAAGGTCCGGTGCCGCCATCGATGGTCTGCACTCCGGTGTCGTTGTTATGACAATCCGTGCAAAAGATGGAGCTGTTCATGCTGAGGGGACGGCTGCCGATGTTGTTGCCGCCCTTGGAGATCATGAACGCACGCAAGCTTGGCACCTGGGTGCCGGGTACATTCCCTGGCATGGTGACCGGATGCGACGAAATGCCGTTGGCAAATGAGATGCGGAGGTTGTAAGCGTTGGGACTGCCCACATCGTACTGGCGCTTGGCATTTCTCCCGTATCCGAATCCAGCGGTGCCACTATCCGTGCTCTGCGGTTTGTTGGCACTGTCGGCGTGGCACTTGAAGCAGATTTCGTATTCGTTGACTGCCTGCGGCAGAAAGGTGTTGGCGGACGACTGGCCGCGCACGCCGCGCAAGGGCGGGGTCACTCGCGGAGCCTGAGGCGCGTAGCCGACAGGAGTTGCCTGGGCGAAGTGGCTGTTGTGGCAATCCATGCACTCGGCGTGGCGCGGAGTGCCCGGGGCGTTCTCCGGCAAGGGAAACTGAGCCGAGTTCGGACCTTCCGATTCGTCGTGCACCGAAGGGGTCAGCATCACCGGATGCTTGTACTGCTTGGCGAATTCATTCTTGACGTTGAGCGTGGTTACGGTGCCGTCATGGCACTGGAAGCAGACATTTTCCTCGGGAAACTTGACCAGCCGCTGCCCCACCTGTGGGGAGTGCGGCTTGTGGCAGCTCTCACAGCCATTATTGGCCACGCCAATATAGCCGGTATGCGCACCCTGGTTGCTGGTGTAACGGGCATCCTGCACGGGATCGGGCGGACTCTGATGTGCCGATCCGATCCAGCCGTTGGGCTTGTGACAGGTTATGCACATTGCCGAAGCGCGGTTGTTCTTCACCAGAAACATGCCCATGGTGGGGTCCTGATTTTCGTTGTGCGGCTCATGGCAGGTGGTGCACTGGACTTTGCCGGAAAACATCTTCACCGGATCGCCAGTGGGCGGCGGCTGCATCTGCGGATTGGCGAGATTGGGTGAAAAGGCAAAAGGATGATCGTCGGTGAAGCCGTATCCTGAATATCCTGCCAGGTTCGATGGGCTGCTCGCGGGCAAACCATTCTCGTATCCGGAGACGAACATGATTTGGCCGTTGCGCACCGTGTCTCCGAGCGCGATGGTGCCATCATGGCAGCTCAGGCACAGCTTGGAAGGATCGGAAGAGGTGACCGGCGGCACCGTGGACTGCAAGGTGGTGCTGGTGTAAGTGGCAAAATCCCGCGTGCCCATGGTCTGGTTCCAAAGCTCGGTGCCGGGATTGGAGTTGTGTGGGGTGTGACAGAAGATGCAGAGCTGCTCTCCGGCATCGGGGAGGGTTTGCGCGGCCTTGACCGTCGCGGTGGAAGTAACCCGGAAATCATGGCGGGAGTTCACGATCGCCATCTTGTCGGCGGATCCGCCGCGAAGCTGGGCGACCAGGCCGGCAGCCAGCAACAGAGCGGCCGCGATGGTGGCGCGCCGCATCAGTTCCCCCCTCGCGAAGGCATTTCCGCTAATTGCGCATCGGGGCGGAGATGGAATATCTGCACCCGCCGGTTGTAGCTGTCGGCGACGTAAATGCGATCGTGCTCGTCGATGGTGATTCCGGTGGGCAGGAAGAACTGGCCTTCGGCGGGCCCGGTTTGCCCAAAGTAGAAGCGGATACGGCCTTGCGGCGTGTACACCTGCACGCGATCGCGGAAGCCGTCGACGACATAAACATTGCCCCGGCTGTCGAGGGCGATGCCCTTGGCCTTGTCAAATTCGCCGATGGAATCTCCCAGGCGGCCGAATCCGTTTACCACCTGAAAGTTCGCATCGAAATGCTGCACGCGGAAGTTCAGCGAATCGACTACCCAGAAGCTGCCATCGGGGGAAACCGCAATCTGGGTGGGAAAGTTAAACTGGCCGGCTTCCAGTCCGCGCTCGCCGACGCGCTGAATCAACTGCCCGTCCAGGGTGAGGACGATCACCTTCATGGCGACCGTGTCTACGACGTATAGCCGCTGACGCTGGCGATCGATGGCGATTCCGGTGGAGCGCTTGAAGATGCTCTCGTTCTTGCCCAGCGCCCCGATCGTGCGCAGGAACTTGCCTTCGGGATTGAAGACGAAGATGCGCGAACGAATGGAGTCAGAAACGTAGATCAGGCCGTTCGCGTCCAGGGCAATGGCGATGGGCGAGGCAAAGGGGTCGCGATCGGGAGCGCGGAACGTGCGGTACTTGTGGTGCTCGGGATCGAAGACATGAACCAGCCGAGCGCGCGTGTCCACCACCAGCATCCGCCCGCGGGAATCGACTGCGATTCCGTAAGGGGCCAGCATGGCGCGCTGGCGGTCGTCCAGGCCAACGATTTTCTTCATCAGCCACTTGAAGCGCGATTCCTTTCCGATGACGTCGGCGGCGTTGCGCACCGCTCCCACCCACTCCAGTTGCGAGGGAAGATTCCGCGGAGGCTGACGATCGACGGCTTCGATGCGCGGTTGTGCCAGTTCAAAGCAGAGGATCACAACGACCAACGTGAGGGAGAAGCCCAGAACTTTCTTCCCCACTGTTTTCTTGCCCACATCTTTCCTGCCCGCCTTGGAAGAGAACGTCACGTTAGTCGCCTCGTCAAATGCCTCCCTTAAAACAGGGTGAAGGCCCGGGTGATGCGGAAATGGAAGCGGTTAAATAATGTTCCACTCAGGCTGTTGCCGCTCCCCACGTTCAGCAGGTTCCTGGTATAGCCCGCCTCCAGCGTTACCTTGCCCAGCGTATAGCGGGCCTCGATGTCGACGTTGTTGTAGAGCTGATTGGTCTGGGAGAACACATCAGCCTCACGAGTGAACGATCCAGAAATCAGCCACCGCCGCCAGTTGTAGTAGCCCGTCAGTCCAGTAGAGGTTGTGTTCTTGTCCAACAGCGGCGAACTCACCAACAGCGAGACCGGAAGCACCACGATATAGGACCCGGTATTCAACGTGGTTGGGAAGATCGATCCGTTGCCGTTGATGTGGGTGCGGTAGAAGCGCAGGCCGTAGTGCTCGCGCGAGGCGCCGGCGTTGAAGCCGAAGCCCCCGGCATTGAATAGGCCGCCGATGGTCAGGGCGTTGTTTTGCGTGTAATCCATCCCCGCAGTGAGCCGCCAGCCGTCAAAATGGTCGCTTTCCGCTGTCAGTGACGCTTTACGGACATCGCTGTACTGCCCGACGATCTGCGGCAGCACGCTGTGGTTCCCCTGGTAGCCCGCTGTCCAGCGTATTGCCTGCACACTGCCGTGGGAAACGTGCGCCCCGGCCTCCCACGAAGTCGCGTTGGCGTCGCGGCCCAGGTCGCTGACCGTCATGTTGTAGCCCACCCGGCCGTTAGCGCCAACGTCGAAGCTGCCCCACTTGTGCTGCAGTTGTGCGCTTACGAAGGGGGTGACCGTCTTCTCCAAGGTCTCTGTCGTCGAAGGCACCACCGTGGAGGAGTAGCTCACGCCTCCGCCCACCGTCAGCGAATTGGAAAGCTTGTAGTTGGTGTTCTCGCTCAGGGCGGTGTAGGTGTTGGTGGGAAGGACAAAAATCTGCCCCGGCGTGTCCGGCGACTCCACCAGGCCGTTCTCAAATTCCTGGTACGCATACGAGACGCTGGTAGAAAGCTTCTCTGTCGGCCGGTAAAACACCGAAGCGTGATAGCCCAGCAGGTTGAAGTCATTGGTGCCCAGCGATCCCACCTGGCGGTCGTGTGTGCCCTGCTCGCCCGCCGTGACCGTCAACGCGCCATCCAGGAAGTTGCGCTTGATATCGAAATTCTGGTTCCAGGCGTGATCGACAGCAGCTTCCGGCAGAACGGTGGCACCGACGGTGCTGACGTCCTGGTTGATGCGCGAGTATCCGCCCATCCACTCCCACCCGAATAGCCGGTCGTTGGCTGTGGCCTGAAACACCTTCTGGGTGTTGTTGGTCTGATAGAGGGACGTGGGAATTGCGACGTTGGAATCGGTGTCGCGGTAGTTGAGATAGATGTTGCGGACGTGCGGCAGCCGGGGCCGCCAGTCAAATCCGTACTCCTGCGTTCCCTGGTTCTGGTGAGTCAGGTTCGACACGATGCCGCTATCGGTGTGCACGAAGTGAACCAGCAGGGGCATGCCCCGCCCTTCCAGGATGTTGGCGTAGATGCCGTAGCTCAGCGCACCGTTACGATTTTCGTAAGCGGGCAGGGGTCCGCTGCTCGAGGTGGTGCCGCCAGACTGGAGATCGCTGACATTCGCGGTAAAGTTCAGGAATTGAGGATTGAAGAGGTGGCCGGAGAGGGTCGCGTCCACGGTTCCGCCGAACAGTGTATCGGTGGTGTTTCCGCTCTGGCCCAGCGTCTCGGTGTCCAGGCTGCCGTGGTGAAAATCGAAGCCAATTGCTCCGGTGAGGCGCCAGCGCGGCTGCTGCTCTTCATACCAGGGTACGTACTGGGCGATCAGCGGCGCGCTGGTGATCACCACCGCCATCAGGATCGCGAACTTCTCCCAGCGCCGCCTCACTGCCACCCTCCGCGTTGAATCTGACGAACACGCGCATCAATTTCAAAGATGAGGAAGGCGAGAAGTCTCGCCTTCCCCGAACTAACTACTAGCCTGGGTTCTTTGTGCCATCGCTGTGGCAGTACAGGCACCAGGAACCATTGGTGGCCGTGTACACGGCAGCGAAGTTACGGAACAGCAAATGGCTGTTGGTGTGGGGCTCATGGCAGGTGGAGCACTGCATCTTGCCTGCATAGAGCGGAACCACAGCATTGCCAGTGTTGACGTCAACGCCGTTCGGCCCAGCCGGAACCTTCATCCCAGCATTGGAAGCCAATGTGGCGTCGTAGGTGAAGTTGACCGGGTGGGTCTTGTTGGCATCCGCGGGGTTAATGACGCGGGTGGTTGGCAGGGCATTGATGGCTCCAATGGCCCCGGTGTAGGTCGAATTCAGGGCGACCGTGCCGTCGTGGCAGCTCATGCACAGGATGCTGGGGTTGGTAGTGTCAGCATCCGTGCCAGTTGCCTGCAGCGACTTGAGGTCGGTGGCCTGTTGCGTCCAGCTCGTGTACGCGGTGTAAGCCGTGGAGGAGCTGAGCGTGTGGTTCCACAAGAGTTGGGCGGGGCCGTTGGGTCCGAGACCGCCATCAGACGCAAACTTGTGCGCGATGTGGCAGTAATTGCACAGGGCATAGCTGGCGCCGGTGGAGCCGGTGGCAACACCGCCGCTGCCGGTGGCGCGCAGGTCGTGGGGACCGTTGATGATCAACGCCTTATCGACCCGAGCGAAGCTCATACTGGTGACAACCATGACCACCAGTATCAGCATCAGGACTACGCGTAGATATTTCATGAAGACCTCCTGATGATTGGTACTGCTTTACCTAGGTAATAAACATTGGTAGCCGTTACAGCTTCTGCTTGCACGCGAGTGCGCACAGAACTCCTTAATTGCTGCCCAGGAACTGAAACACCTGGACGCGTCCGTTGAGCTGATCGCCCACGTACACGCGGTTGTTCTTGTCGATGTAGAGTCCATTGGGCAGCTGAAATTGTCCCGGTCCAATACCCGGGCTGCCCACAAACATGCGGACATGCCCGGCAGGATCGAAAATCTGAAAATTGTTGAACGCTGCATCCGCTACCCAGATATTGCCTTCGCTGTCGAAAGCAATTCCTTTGGGCCTGACAAAATTGCCCGGCGACATCGCCTGCTGGCCAAAGCGGCGCACGAATTTGAAATTGGCGTCAAATATGCGCACCGAGCAGCTTCCGGTGTCGGTAATTGCGAAGCTGCCATCGTTGCGGTTTACCGCGACGCCTACGGGATACTGAAACTCATCGTCTTTCTTGGATCCGAACTTCCCCACCTTGCGAATGAGCGCTAGCGTCTCCGGGTCGTAGACGAACACCGCCTGCGCCCGGGTATCGGCGATGTACAGCCGGTGCCGCTGCTCATCCAGCGCCATGTATGCGGGAGTCTGCATGCCTTCGTCCGAGCCAAAGTTGGCAACCATCCTCATCTGCGGGTTGAACTTCATGACCAGGTGAAGCTGGGAGTCGGAGATGAAGACGTTGTCCTTCTCGTCAATGACGATGCCCACCGGGCTGCGGAAGTACACGCCGTTATCGCCGTTGATGCGGAGCAGCAGCTTCTTCTCGCGATCGATGACGTAAAGCACGGCGCGGCCGACGGAGACGATGTACACGCGGCCCCTGGAATCGGTGGCGATGCCGGCGGGCTTGCCGAAGTCCTCGGCAACATTCTTCTCGGGGACGCCGGCCAGTTTGTCTGCCCAGGTGCGCTTGCGGATGGGTTCGACCTGCAGGTTGTTGTCCCACTCTTCGATGAAACGGACGCGCGGCTTGTCGGGCGGCATGGGCCATACCAGGGTGGCGGGATCGATCTTGGGCGCCGGGTCCGGCTTCTTGCCGGCGAAGGCGGGTTGCGAAACAGAGCCCAGCCCCAGACAGAGGAGGAGCGCTAGAGCAGCGATGAAGATCGCGAAATTGCCTCGTTGGCTGGGCATCTTACTGTCCATCTCCCCGGCTTTTTGGCGTTGGTTTGCCGGCATCGGGATTCTTCTTCTTCAGTTCTTCCATGCGCTTGGCATCGATAACTTTTCCCTCGGCCAGCGCCTGCTCTTCTTTGGCCGTGTCCACGACCAGGTGACACTGGGTGCAGATGTCGCGTCCTTCCTTGTCCAGTTCGGGGAGCAGCTTGGCTTGGGTCGAGGTGTGAGTGGCGTGGCAGCTGGTGCAGGTCAACTTCTCCGTCGGCTTCATCGGGTTGGGCACGCCCAGCGTGGGGTGCTTATCGATGGGGTGGCCGGACCTGAGATCGAAACTCAGGTAAAGCTTGGGAATCTGCTGGAAGTCGTCGCGGCTCATCTCCTGCGACTTGAAGATGGCAACCTTCTCCGGGACGTCTTTGCGCGAACTGTGGCACTCCAGGCAGAAGCTGGCGTTCAGATCGGCGCGCAACTGCTTGGCATAATCGCTGACGTGCGGATCATGACAGGTGAGGCATTGCCCCTTGTCGTAGGGACCATGCTGCGTGTCGCTCTCCTTGGCGGTCTTGGCGTGGCAGGTGAAGCAGAGCTGATCCTTGGGCTGGTTGAGGTTGACGGTGGTGACGTCTTTCTCCGTCTTGACCTCGTGACAGGCGGTGCAGCCCATGGAGATGGCGGTGTGAACATTCTTGCCCTTGCTTTTGTCCTCGTGGCACTCCAGGCACTTGGCGGCGTCCACGTTGGCTTCGAGAGGCACAGGATGCTCGCCCGGCCAGGCGCGGATGGAGAAGGCGAGCAGCAGGAGAACCGGGATGAATTTCGGCCGCTTCATTATGAATGAGTCCAGCAGGGTGTAGTGCACGCGCCATGCCGATGAGCTGTGATCTGTCGATAAGCATGGAAATGGCTGAGCCGGAGCGAGTTGAGTGCGAGAGGATGGGTTGGAAAGGGGCGCGGCTGAAGCCGCAGATTGGGCCTTCTGCCGCAGAAAGAAAGGTGAAATCGCGCAGCCAGTAAGGGCTTTCAAAGACTGCGATATCCGCCGGGTTTTGCTTACGCGTGGCACGTTGCTTGTCGCTGGAAGAAGGCACCGCGGGCCCGCCTTCCCGCGTGGGAATCTCTAATGACACTCAATGTCCGATAACTGCGGGCCGAGGGGTTATGACCTGGCGCACGCACCCAGGTGATCCTCCTCACAATTGTTGAATCTTTCAGCCGGACTTCACGACTGCGTGGTAACCATCAGAGTAATGCGTGATATGGCCCAAGTGAGGCGCGTGCAGGCTGAGTGCGTATCGCGTAAGGCTTTGATCTGGCAGGATCAATTGCCAGGAACTCTCTGGTACGGCGCTTGCACTAAGTGCCGGAGGGGGAAGCGCATGGCCTTCTCAACCTATGTGCAGCGGGTGTATCGGATCTTCGCTTCAGTCAAAACTGGAATCATTCTGCTGATCGTGCTCGGGATCGTGGCGGCCACCGGCACCTTCATTCTGCAGAGGCCGATCACCGACCCGCAGCAGATCGAACGCACTTACTCCCCGCAAACGCTTTATTGGCTGGACAAGCTCGGGCTGACGGATGTTTTTCATGCCTGGTGGTTCCTGGCGCTGATGACGCTTCTGGCCATCACGATCGTCTGCGCTTCGATCGACCGCTGGCCGCAGGCATGGAAGCGATTCGCGCACTGCTATCGCTATCCCGAGCCGCATTTTCGCGCGGTGTTGCCGCTGCAGCAGAAGATTCCCATTCACAATGCCGATTTTGCCCTCGATGTGGCGGCCCGCGCCTTTCGTCAAGCGGGACTGAAGCCGCAACAGGTAGTCACCGAGAAGCAGCGGTCCCTGTACGCGGAGAAGAACCGTTTGTCAGTTTTCGGGGTGTATATCGTGCATGCCAGCCTGCTGCTGATCCTGGCGGGCGGAATCGTGGATGGACTGGTGGGATACAAGAGTTTTGTCGCGCTGGAAAAAGGACAGAGCACAAATGTGCTGCAGTTGCGCGACGGCAGCAGGAAGGCGATTCCCTTCAGCTTGCGCTGTGACGGCGCCGGGCAAGAAAACTATCCCGACGGCTCGCCTCGCAAATGGTGGTCGAAGCTGGTGGTGCTGGAGGACGGCAAGGAAATCGAGCGCAAAGAAATCGTAGTGAATGATCCGCTGGTTTATCGCGGCATCCGCTTCTATCAGGCCAGCTATGGCAGCACTGGGCAATTGGAACGGCTGGTGCTGAAGGCGTGGCCTAAGTCCGCTGTCAGCGAGAAACAGCAAATTACATTGGCCAAAAATGAAAGCGTGGCTCTGGATGCGAAGACCTCGGTACGGATGCTGAACTTCGTGCCTGATTTCGTGATCCGCGAAGGCGAGATCTACACGCGCTCGGAGCAGCCACGAAATCCCGCCATTGAGTTGGAAGTAACTTCGAAGAATTTGCCTCAGCCTGCGAAGGTGTGGCTTTTCCCTGAAGTGGCGAATGCTCCCCACTCGGAAGAATCGCCGTACGAGTTCAGCGTGGTTGATTTCGAGATGGGAGTCTTCACCGGGCTCCAGGTTTCCTACGAGCCCGGGCAATGGATGGTCTGGGCGGGTTGCCTGCTGATGGCGCTTGGGCTGGGCTCGGCGTTCTACGCTGTCCATCGCCGCTTCTGGGCGGTGGCAGTGAGAGCGAATGATGCCGCCGCCGGCAACGGACTCGTGCTCTGGCTGGGCACGCAGGCCGATAAGAATCGCGAGCATTACGCGGAAGAACTCGAGCGGATTGCGAACGCCATTCGCCACGATCTTGCAGCTAGGGAGAAGGACTCGAAAGTTCCGGAGAACAAAAAGGAGCACTCGCTGGCCGCAGTCTAGGCCGGAGGGGAGGAACTATGGCGCGCGCAAGGGTGGAACAGCATCCGGGAACCACCGGCAACACGCTGCTGGTGGCGGTGGGACTGGGCATCCTGTTTCTGCTGTTCATGGCGTTTCTGAACGTGGTGAAGAGCGGGACGCTGTTTAACGAGAGCAACCTGCTCTACGTAGCGCTGATCCTATATGCGGGCGCTGCCGCGCTGTATATCGGGTTTGGCGTAACCGGAGTCCTTAAGTACGTAAAGTATGCCTCCCGCGTCACTATCGCCGGATTTGTGGCTAATACCCTGGCTGTGGGTCATCGCTGGTACGTTGCCGGTCACCCGCCGTTTGCCAACATATACGAAATGCTGCTCAGCTTTACCTGGACCATCGTTGCGCTCACGCTGATTGCCGAACGCAAGTATGGAGTCAAGGTGATCGGCACAGTGACCATGCCACTGGCTGTAACTGCCGTTGCCCTGATGCAACTGTTGCCGTCAGACGTGCGGCCACTGGTACCGGCATTGCAGTCCACCTGGTTGCACGTGCATGTCACGCTGGCCATGTTGGCCTACGCTGCATGCGCCCTGAGTTTTGCCCTGTCGATGATGTTTCTGATCCAGGACAAGATGAAGACCGAGACCTTCATGGCTGCCACTTCCGCCTTCACCACTTTGATTTACATCGGAATCCTGACTCGCTTCGAAAAATGGGGCGGCTTGAGCGTGGCGGCCTACGACCTGCAGAACAGAGAAGAAATCATGATCTCGCGCGGGGTGCGCCTGATGGTGACGATCCCGGATCTTGGCTGGCTTTTCGTGCTGGTGTTGCTGGCGGTAGCTGCGCCGCTCGTGTTTTACATCTGGGCGCGGGTCAGCGGCGATGAGAGCAAGTACCTGATCGGCAATCGTGCGGTGTTTATTGGCATTGTGCTACAGACTCTGGCGCTGGGCGCCTTCGCTTATCGCTCAAACAACGGCTTCTACGCATCGCCCGATGCCGAAGGTCTTTTCCAGACCAGTCTGAAAGCAAGCCCGTTCATTCTGTCAGGCCTGATCGGGGGAATCTTCGCCTCCCTGCTCTACCTGATGCTGTTCTGGCGGCGCAGCGATCTGGAACAACTGCTGCCCAGCGCCGAAGTGCTTGACCGCATCACTTATAAGACCATTGCCATCGCATTTCCGCTGCTTACCTTGATGATCGCTGCCGGCGCCTACTGGGCTAACCGCACCTGGGGATCGTATTGGAGTTGGGATCCAAAAGAGACGTGGGCGGCGATTACCTGGCTCGTATATGCCGGCTATCTGCACATGAGAATTACGCGCGGCTGGCGTGGGCGGCGGGCAGCTTATTTCTCGATCCTTGGCTTCGCGGTGGTGATGTTTACTTTCTTTGGAGTGACCTATCTGCTCCCGGGATTACATGCCTACGCTTGAGATAGAAACGCGGTCGCTTGCCGGTCGTGAGGTCCTCATGGATCCGCCTTCCCCACAAACCGTAGCGCCGGTCGAGGAACCGAAGTCACGGGTCCGCGTGAACTGGCAGTTGAAAACGCTGCTTCCAGTGATTGCCGTGCTGCTCAACGGCATCCTGTTGTTTATCCTGGCTAGTGTTTCGATCGAGCGGGGTGAGCGCAGAGTCTTGCTGCTGGTAGCAGCCGGTGGCGGAATCGCCATTGTAGCCGTGCTGCTGGTTACGCTGGAGTTCGTGATAAGGCGTCCGGTGAGTGAACTGCAGGAGAAAATTCAACAGGTACGCGATGGCGACTTGTCGGCCGAGGTCAGCTTCGCGCGGCGCAGGGACGATATCGGGGACCTCGGACGCAACTTCAACGCCATGGTCGCGCGCCTGAGTGAGAGCCTGGCGGAGATCGAGCGGCTGCACAATACGCAGATGTCGCGAGCCGAACATTTGGCGACTATGGGAGAACTTGCCGCAGGACTGGCGCACGAGATCCGCAATCCTCTGGCCGGTCTGGCCGGTGTAATGGATATCGTGCGCCGCGATTTGCCATCTTCGAGTCCTGCGCGTGAAGTACTGAAAGACGCGCGCGATGAAGTTACCCGCATCAATCGCACTTTGAATGATCTGCTGGAAACCGCTCGACCCAAGACGCCCAACGTGCAACTGGCGGATCTGAATGCCACGGTGGAGCACGCGGTGATCTTTGCGCGCCAGAATGCCCTCTCCAAGCCTATCGAAATCGAGCTGGAAAAAACCTCGCGACGCATGCTGGTGGAGCATGACACGGGCCGGATTCACCAGGTTCTGCTCAACCTGATGCTGAATGCAATCCAGTCCATCGAAAATGGCCCCGGGGCGGTAAAAATCGTGGTTGCAGAGAAGAGTGGAATGGCCACAGTGAGCATCCAGGACACCGGCCGCGGAATTTCCCCGGAGAACCTGCCGAACATCTTCCGTCCATTCTTCACTACCAAAGGCCACGGCACCGGACTGGGATTGCCGCTGGCCAAGCGTACTGTGGAGGACCATGGTGGACGCATACTGGTGGAGAGCGAAATGGATCGCGGCAGCACCTTCACTGTTATGCTGCCGCTGCGGCAAGGCAATCCGCAAGCATAGGCCACAGAACCTCCACATCGCGAGTGGTATGCGGCCCTTTGCGACATGGCCGCCACCCTTCGCCAAAAGACGAGGGAAGGGCAGGGTAATCCCTCTTCCAGTTTTTCTTCGCTTTGACTGCAAGAAAAGAGCGGCGGCCTTGGCCGCCGCTTCGGTTGAGATGCCAGGTTAGAACCTGACGCGAACGCCTAACTGCACCTGGCGAGGTGAATAGGCGAAGTTGCTGTTGGCGTTGGTGAGAGAGCCAAACACAGCGCTGCAAGGATTGGCGGAACCGCAATATGTCATGGTGCCACCGCCGGCTACCGAGCCACCCAGTAAGTAGCCGGTTGTGGCGAGGCCGGTATAGTTGACGTGATTGAAGAGGTTAAAGCCTTCTCCCGAGAACTCGACGCTGTAGCGCTCCTGGAAAGTGAACGTCTTGGAGAGCTTCAGATCCATGACGGCGGTATTGGGTCCGCGGAAGGTGTTGCGGCCGACAGCAGGAATGAAGTTAAAGCCGCTGAAATTGCCCTGGGCAGAAGTATATCCGCTGCCTGTGCCGCTGCCGGTCAGGCCGCCCTGCGCTGTGCCCGAGGGGCTGCCACTGGCTTGAAGGGAGAAGGGCAACCCATTCTGCCATTGAAAAATCGGAGCGATCTGCCAGCCATTGACAAGGTAACCCATGGCTCCGTCCTTGTGCCACGGCGACTGGCCGACAGCTTGGAACACAAAGCGGAGTGGAATATCGTACTGCGATCTTCCGTACGATGACTTGATGGTCCCATCAGTTGGGTACAGGAAGTCGTTGACATCGGTGAAGGTCTGCTGATTCTGGGCGTAATCAAGAGCGCGCGCCCAAGTCACGTTGCTGGCGAACTGGACGTAGCGGCTCATCCGGTGTTCAAGCTGGAAGATCAGGGCATTGTAGTTGGAGTTCACGCCACTGAAGATATCGGTTACCGCCCCATAGTTTGCGTTCAAGCGGCTGGTGTACACCGGCAGAGTGAGGGTGCCGGAGAGCGGCCCTTCATGGTTCGCGTCAATGATTTTGTAGGTGATATTAGCAGTAGGCGCGGCGAGGTTGGTGTCGAGGAAACTGGGAAGATGCCGGCCGAAGCTGCCCAGGTAAGACAGCGACACCACCGTGTTCCATCCCAGTTCGTGCTGCAAGGAAAGATCTACCTGATTAATCTGCGGCAGCTGGAAGTTGGAATCGAAATAGGTCGCGCTCGGCTTGACTCCGGGGCAGGAGGGGGCGGCCGCAAGGATCTGCGGGAACTTCGGCAGGCAGGGAGCACTGGCAGCGCTGCTGGTGCTGAGGTTAAAGGTCAGTTGCCCGGCGGGGACACCCGTCGAGATTAGCCCGTTGTAGATAGTGGAGTTGATCACCCGGCCGAAGTAGATGCCATAACCGCCGCGCAGAGAGGTCTTGCCGTCTCCCCACACGTCCCAGGCAAATCCGACGCGCGGACCGAAATTGTTCTTATCGCTTGGGAACTTTCCGGTTTGCGGAAAGTCGGGATTTATGAGGTTGCCAGAGGGATCGGGCAACTTCTCGTACTCATAGCGCAAACCCAGGGACAGAGTGAGACGCGGAAGCAGCTTCCAATCGTCCTGGGCAAAGAAGGCTATGTCGTTGGTGGAGAAACTGAAACCCAGCGGTCCAAACGCCTGCTGATAGCTGGTGTAACAAGGCGAGGTGTGAGCCGTGCCGCAGGAGTTGGGTTTGAACAGGTCGGAGAGGTAGTTCACGATCGTGGAGTAGCTAAAGCTGCCGAACTGAAAACGGAGATTCTGAGTATCGTCGTGAACGTGGCTGTAATCGCCGCCGAACTTGAAGAGATGTTTGCCGTGGACCCAGGACACGGTATCGGCCACCTGGTGACGATACTCGTCAGGGTACTTGGGGCGGGTCAGGAAAGTGGGAACGCCCATATCAAAGCCATTGGTGATAAACACGTCGGGAGGAAGACCCAGGGGATTGGTGTAGCCGGGGAAATTCGGTGAGGTAACGAAATTGGCCAGCTCGAATGGCGTCGGCGCCTGCGGGTTCTCGAACTCAAAATCCCGGCCGTATTGATAGCGCAGCTGGTTGGCCACATTGGGCGTAAACGTGCTGTCCAGGCGAGCCACTCCCCAGGTGGTCTTCACGTAGTCGTTGCCAAAACTGGCGATGCCGAAAGTGTTGGTGGCCTGTGTCTGGATGCCTGCCGGCGAAGACCAGCGCATGCGGTTGGCTTCCAGGGAGAGGCGGTGGTTGTTGGTAATCTGCCAGTCTAACTTGGGAAACCATATGAACTGCTCACCTTCGCGGGGCACGGCGCCGTTCTCGCTGAGCAGGCCAGTCAGCCCGGTGTTGTAACAGGCGGAAGCCGAGCCGCCGCAGGTGGACACCGAAGTACCCAAGTTCGCTGCCAGTGTGGCGAGGGTCGCAGCCGAAGGAGTTGTGTAAAACCTGGTGGGTGAAGTCGCCACGGAGACGCCCGGGAAATTGCGCTTGTACCAGTCGAAGGCAAGGAAGAAAAACAGCTTGTCTTTCTTGATGGGACCGCCAACGGCAAAGCCAGACATCTTGCGCCAATCTGTCGGCTTATATGGGTTGGTAGTAAAGACGCCGGGAGCGGTCTGGACGGTAAGAACGGTAAATGGATTGGTGGCGCCCCAATCGTTATCGCGATCGTAGAAATACATTTCGCCGTGGAGGCTGTTGGTTCCGCTCTTGGTGACGGTGTTGACCACGCCTCCCGCGGAGCGGCCATATTCCGCGGAGTAGTTGGAAGTGTTGACCTGAAACTCCTGGACCGCGGCCTTGGCACTTGAATAGCCGGCGCGGGTACGGCCGCGCTCTTCCGAGAAGAAGGCCTGGTTATTGTCGGCGCCATCGATGGTGTTGTTGTTGAGCAGCACGCTCATTCCGCGAAAGCTGACCAGGCCGAATCCATCACCGTTATTCACCACGGTAGGTGTAAGCAGAACGAAGTTGGACCAGCGGCCGCCGTTAATCGGAAGATTGCTGATGGCGACATCGTTCAGAACCGAAGCATAATCAGCCGAGGTCGTATTGATCTGGGGCGCTTCCGCGCTTACGGCAACGGTCTCGGCAGCGCTGCCGACGCCAAGCTTTGGCGATATGTCAGTCACCGTGCCTACGTTCACGATTACCTGCTCGAGTTTGTAGGGTGCGAAGCCGGTGGCGTTGACGGTAACCGTGTAGACAGAGGGGGCAAGGTTACCAACGCGGAAGTTGCCGGAAGGGTCAGTCTTGGTGGTCTGCTCAGCGTTTGTAGCGTTGTTGCGTACCACTACGGAGGCATCCGACACGACGGCGCCAGTGGTATCTGACACGGTACCGCTGATCGCGCCCTCAGTGGTGGTTTGAGCGAAAGCCGTCAGGAAATGAAAAGTCAGGACAGAAATGAGACATAACCAAAACAGAGGTGCGCGGCGCCGGGAGCGATTCATAGGCCTCTCCTGAAAGAATTTGCCGACCTGGAAGCTATCCTTCTTGTAACCGCCTCGGAATATTTGTGCCGAGTCTCGGCAGGTCCTCCCCCAACTCGAATCCCGATCCTGAGCAGATGCTCTGTCGGCAGTCGAGAGGATCGAAGCTTTCTACCTGTGCAAGAGCGAAGGCGGCTCCTGGAAGCGAAACGTAGTAGCTTAGAGCATCACATGTTCAACATGCCATTAGAAAGATCGTGAAAAATAGTTGGGGCGTCTACGAGGTCCGAAACGGTCCCGGTCAAGAAGAAGGCTTTCCCCCCTGAAAGACGAATGACATGGCTGAAAGCAAAAACGGCTCAATAGCGCTATCGATATTGAGCCAATTTTAGGAGGCTAGCACCGTGATGTGCTAGTAAAGTTTGCGAATTATGACATACCTCCAGCCCGTTGCAGCCCGTAATTTGGAACCAATGTGGAGGTACTTTTAGCCGGAAGACATTATTCCCAGCTGAATCTCGAGAAGACGGCTACGAGGGTATACGCGTGCCATCAAGGTGATTCGAGGGTCCCGTGGTGCGGAATAGTTGTGCTTTTGACCCCGATCCTCAGCTGGACCTTTATCCTCTAAAACACAACAACTTGCGTCCTCCGGATTTTGATAGATTTTCCGCACACAGATATCGCCGGTTTGTGTCGGTTGGAGGTCGACTTGCCGAGGCCGCTAGAACTTACAGATTTCCGCGCTGTTCGTATCGTGCTCGAACCTACGGACTTCGCCGTAGATTACGACATGCCAGAAGAACCGCCATCGGATGTTATCGAAAAAACCACTTGGAACAGCCTCATGATACTTCCCGATGATGTTGCGATTCGTACTTCTGACCACCATGGCGGCGAATTGAGAGTGCTTCATGACCTCTGGAGCGCCTTAGTTGAGGCCAGTGGTGGAAAAAAGGACGGGCTATTTGAAGTTCTGCTCGACGGAGCGGACGATTTTCACGGAGCGACTTTCAATGCCCTCTGTGGCTTCTATCGATTGTCGTTCGTGTCGCTCCGAAGCGTAGTTGAGCTGATTACGATAGGGACATTCGCCCAGATTTCTGGGAGACTTGCGGAATTGAAGAAATGGCGGAATGGGCACTTGATAATTCCATTCGATGCAGCGTGCGCTGCAATCAATGGCTCTCGTCGATTAAGTGTAATCAAAGACTATTTGTATTCGGAGCTCGCAGATAGCCTATTCGATTCAAAACGTGGACCTCAGGAATCAGGATGGGCTAGACGGCTATATTCGACCTTGAGCAACTATTCGCATGCTCGACCCGGGTATGCTGATTCAGATATTCGGCAAAGCAACGGTCCAATTTACGTTCCCGGTGCGTTCGTTCAAGCTGTGAAAATGCATTTGGAAGTGGCAGCCTTTACATTCATCATGATCAAACTGGCTCGCCAAGAGTTTGTGTTGCCAGACGGCGGGAGAGCGATCTTCCAACCAGGTCACCCGGCGATTCCGGAAATCGCCCGTGCATGCTGGAGAAAACTGGCCTGAATATGCTGCTTGGGAGCTTAGCTACATCGTACCGCCTGACTGAAGTGGGATACAGACTTGAGAACCGTAAAGCGAGAGGTCTTTTATGACTATCTGGTATCGAGCCGCGTGCCGAAAATGCCTGCCCAATAAGTCTGCAAGGTCACTTAGGAAGACCCTTAGGCATCACTACAAGCAATGGGGCGAAACCACAGGATTTCCACACAATAGCGGGTCAGGCTCATTTGTGTAATCGCATTTATCACCAGTTATTTTAGAATCGATGCCCTGAACAGTTCATTCCACCGGATTTCCGCCTCGACGCAGTTTCTCAGAATCTTCTCAGCCAGATTTCAGGATTGCCAAAGGACATTCGCACCGGTGCGCCGCTACTCTCGTACCATCTCGTGGGAACCTGGGCCCAAGGCCAGGTCCAAAGGAGGATGGTTAGTATGGCAAAGCGCTTAGCGGTATTTGCGTACGGGCTGGTCAGTTACGTGGCGTTCTTTCTGACGTTCGTGTATGCCATCGGGTTTATCGGCAATATGTACGTCCCGCAATCCATGGACTCAGCAGCCCGCATGTCGTTCTGGCCGGCTCTAGTCATCGATGCTCTACTACTGCTGATGTTCGCAGTGCAGCACAGCGTCATGGCGCGGCCTGCGTTCAAAGAGGTGCTGACTCGATTCATCCCGGCGGCCGCCGAACGCAGCACCTACGTGCTGTGTTCCAGCCTGTTGCTGATCGCGCTGTTCGCATTCTGGCAGCCTATAGGTGGTGTCGTTTGGAATGTCACCGACCCCGTGGTTCGGAACATCATCAACGCGGTGTTCGGCTTAGGTTTCGCCCTAGTGTTCATTGCCACGCTCTTGATCAATCACTTTGACCTGTTCGGCCTGCGGCAGGTTGCGCTGTATCTCGCCGAGAAGCCGTACACGTACCTCGAATTCCGCACGCCGCTGTTCTACCGGTATGTGCGTCATCCGTTGTACGTGGGTTGGTTGATCGCGTTTTGGGCTACGCCGACGATGACCGGCGCGCACCTTCTGTTTGCGGTGCTTACGTCCACCTATATCCTCACCGCGATCCGCTGGGAAGAGCAGGACCTGGTCATCGTTCACGGCTCGAAGTACCAGGATTATCAGAAGCGTGTGCCGAAGCTGATCCCATCCCTGGCTCCGTATCGCGCCTCTGACGAGCGCATCGTGCGAGCTCCCAGTTCGGTCGCGTAATCCCGGCCAAAACGAAAAGGGGCGGTTCGCGCCGCCCTTTTCATGTTTGAAACGTGCGACACCCGCTCACGAGGCCGAGGTTCCCCTCACTCGTGCCGCGGGTTCCTATTGCCAGCCCATGAATGCGGAGAACTCTTTGACGAACAGCTCCCACGCAGAATCACCTGGCGCGACCATATGGCTGCGGCTAAGCAATTCGACAAAGCGCGCGCCGTGGATTCGTGCTGCGATCAGCTTTCCTTCTTGCACCGGAACCGCGCCATCATCGCGCGAATGCAGCACCAGCGTGGGGCAGCTGATCTTCGGCAGCATATCGAGGATTTTGATCTTGGGAAACTCCGCCATCATGCGCGCAGCATTCTCCGGCGACGACGAGATTCGCTGCAACTCGTTGTGCCAAGCCGTTTCTCCCGAATCCGCGTCTGGTCGGAACAGCGTCGTCCACAACTGTCGGAAAGCTGGATTGTCGCGTCCCCAGCCAGAACGGATCAGAGTCAGCATCGCTTCCAGCTGCTCCTCCGCGCCTGGGGCTGGCGCGGGCCAGCCGTTCGCGAATGCTCCGTTGATAATCAGCTTCGTTACCCGCTCCGGATGGCGCACCGCGTACGCAATTCCCACTGCGGCGCCCTGACAGCCGCCCAGTACGGCAAATTTCTCCAGGCCGGCCGCGTCCACCAACTCCTCGAAATCCTGCACTGTCCGTTCGAACGAAAAATCACTGACATTCCAGTCCGAGAGACCGCTGCCGCGCTGGTCGTAGCGAACTAGCGTGTTGTGCCGCATGATCTCCGACAGCCACTGCTGCAGCAACGGGCTCTTCCACTCGAAGTCCAGATGATTGAGCCAGTGGATCGTTCGCACCAGCACCGCCCCTTGTCCTCCGATCGTGTATGCGAGGCGCACGCCGTCACTCGTCGTGAAGAATTCGATCTCTTGATCCGGAGCATCGGGTGGTTGCACCGATCGTTCCAATTGGACCAATCGGCCATTCGGCTTCGGCGTCGCTACCTCGGCAACGAATCGGTAGCCGTGCCGTGGTACGGTCTCGATGTACTTCGCCGGATGCAGCAGTTTCCGCAGCTGCGAAATACAATAGTCCAGGTTATTGTCTTCGACGACAGAGTCCGGCCATACGGACTCCATGAACGCGTCCTTGCGGACGAGCTTGCCAGCGTTCTCCACCAGTACCCGAAGAGTGTCGAACAGCTTGCCGCGCAGACGAATTTCCTCGTTATCGCGAAGCAGCCTTCGCTCGTCTACATCGAGGAGATAAGTGCCAAAGAGGTACTGGGCCATTGTCAAACCGCGGGCCGACGTCAGTGGGCGCACAGGAAAGCCACAGTTCCCCACTTGGCTCGTTATTTTACCAGCGCATACGGGTCCAGCCCGATTCGGCTAGCCAAACTACAGCGAACCTCGCCTTAAGGACAGTTGTACTATCCTCCTATTGCTCTTCCACGGATCAATAGAACCCACGGTTGGCGCCGCTAGGATCGACCACCGCGGCAAGGTATGGCTACTATGCCTGGAACGTACCGACGTATTTATCTGGATTTCAATGCTAGTACTCCGGTTGCGCCAGAAGTCATCGATGCGATGAGGATCGTTCTCGAAGGGCCCTATGGTAATCCTTCGAGCGGCCATTGGGCGGGCATTCCAGCAAAGCAGGCGGTCGACAAAGCTCGAATGCAGGTGGCTGAGCTTCTCGGCTGCAAAGGAAATGAAATCGTATTCACGAGTGGAGGAACCGAAGCCAACAATCACGCTCTAAAAGGTGTGTTCTTCGCAAGTGGAAGAGCAAATGCGCACATCATTACGACCCAAGTAGAACATCCAGCGGTTATCAATCCCTGTCGGTTCCTCGAACGGCTTGGTGCCACCGTAACGTACCTGCGAGTTGATGGCTTGGGACACGTCGACCCTGACGATGTCCGCCGGGCGCTGCGAAAGAGCACAGTCCTTCCGTAATGCATGCCAACAACGAAGTTGGCACTATTCAGCCAATCGAGGAGATTGCAAAGATTGCGCACGAAGCTGGGGTCCTTCTACATAGCGACGCCGCGCAATCGATAGGTAAGATCAATTTCACTGTTCAGGCCCTCGGGGTCGATTTGTTATCGATCGCAGGTCACAAGCTCTACGCGCCTAAAGGAGTAGGCGCCCTCTATATCCGAGACGGTATTTCACTCGAACCGCTGATGCACGGCGCGAGCCACGAATCCGGCAGGCGGGCTGGAACAGAGAATGTGCTGTTGGATATGAGTTTGGGAGCGGCTTGCGAGGTGGCCCGTACGTGGAGAGGTATGGATTCAGTTCGTGACCTTCGAGATCTATTCTGGCAGCTGTTGCAAAACAAGTTTGGAGATCGAGTGGTCCTGAATGGCCATCCAACCGAACGGTTACCCAACACTCTCAACGTCAGCTTCGTAGCCCGGGCCGGAGCGAAGATTCTCGCACGACTGCCCGGAGTGGCCGCGTCTACCGGTTCCGCGTGTCATGCTGGATCGGTGGAATTGTCTCCAGTCCTACGGGCCATGGGAGTCGCACCTGAGATCGGAATGGGCGCGATTCGGTTCAGTCTAGGCCGTACTACAACGAGGGAGGAGATCGAAGCTGTGGTCGAGAGTCTTTGACGATTAGCTTTCAAGCTATGTCCAAACTGGCTTTCGTTAGCCAGGTTTGGCGACTTGACTCGCGTGTTCAGCAGGGTCTAATTTCGGCTATCGGGGAGAGGCAGTGCCTCCATGGATGTAAAGACGCATTGGGAAAAGGTCTATGCAACCAAGACACCCGAATCGGTCGGTTGGTACCGAGCGCATCTTGAAACCTCCCTCGCACTGATCGAGCGCGCGGCGGAAGCACGGTCAGCCTCAATCATTGATGTTGGCGGCGGCGAATCGACGTTGGTTGACGACCTCCTCCTTCGGGGATACAAGAACCTCACCGTACTGGATGTCTCGCAGACCGCGGTCGAGTCACTAAAAAGAGATTGGGCTCAGCCTCGGAGCAGGTGCGCTGGTTGGTCGGCGATATCGCCGAAATCGAGCTGGATGCACATGCCTACGATGTCTGGCATGACCGCGCGGTATTCCATTTTCTTACGACGCAAGAGCAACGTCTTGCCTACGTGCGGCAGGTTATTCACGCTGTCAAGCCAGGCGGCCACGTGATTGTCAGTACCTTTGGCCCGGAAGGCCCTACGAAATGCAGTGGACTCGAGGTGACGCGCTATGATGCGGAATCTCTTCATGGCGAGTTTGGTGGGAGCTTCCGCTTGCTGGAAAGCTCTAAGGAGTTGCACCAAACACCACTTGGAGCCACGCAGCAATTCCTCTACTGCTACTGCCGGCTGGAGTGAAGTCCTCTCTGCGCCGGTCGTGACGAGGCTACGAACTTTTCCAAGAGCCGCTAGTCGCGAAGGATTTCCCCAATAGAAGCCAGGAAGGCGAGAACAACGGGCATTCTCCCATAATTGGGACGTGAAAGATCAGGCCGTGGTAGGCTGCAACATTCTTCTCCAGGATACAAGAGGTTCTATGATTTTCAAACAGTACTACCTTGGATGTCTCGCCCACGCCTCTTATCTCATTGGAGATGAGGCTAGCTCTACTGCCATCATTGTCGATCCGCAGCGGGACATCGAGCAGTATCTGGCCGACGCCGACAAATTCGGACTCCAGATTCACCACGTCTTTCTCAGCCACTTCCACGCCGACTTCGTAGCCGGGCACCTGGAGTTGCGCGATCGATGTGGTGCGACCATCCATCTCGGCTCACGCGCCCAGGCGGAATACGCCTTCGTAGCTATGAAGGACGGCGACACTCTGGATTTCCCGGGGTTGCGCCTGCAGACAGTCGAGACTCCCGGCCATACCATCGAGTCTATCTCGATCCTGGTTTTCGACCTGCAGAAGGACTCAGCAAAACCGTACGCCGTCCTCACCGGAGACACCCTGTTCATCGGTGACGTCGGTCGTCCCGATCTGCGCGCTTCGCTAGGCTGGAGTGCTAGCGAGCTGGGTGGTCACCTTTTTGAGTCGCTTCACAACAAGCTCCTGCAGCTTCCCGACGAGACCCTCGTATATCCGGCCCACGGCTCCGGTTCCCTGTGCGGTAAGAATCTTTCCTCCGACACGGTCTCTCCATTAGGCGTTCAGCGGCGGATGAACTACGCCTTGCAGCCGATGACGAAACAGGAATTCATTCGTCTGGTCACAGCCGATCAGCCCGACGCTCCGCCGTACTTCACCTACGATGCCATTCTCAATACGCGCGAGCGGACTCTGCTCGACAAGAATCTCGAACAGGTTCTCCACCCCATCGAACTCAACGAGGTCCTACGGATGGGAGATGACGGAGCTCAGATTCTCGACGTTCGTGATCCCGCCGAGTTCGCCAAGGACCACCTGGCTGGCAGCATTAATATCGGACTTGGGGGCCAATACGCCACATGGGCAGGCACGGTCCTGGACCGGGCCAAACCCATTGTGATTATCGCCGAGCCCGGACGCGAGCAGGAAGCTGCTCTGCGCCTGGGCCGGATCGGTTTCGATCACGTCAAGGGCTGCCTGGGCGGCGGCATGGCGGCGCTGGCCGACCGGCCGGACCTGGTCTGGCCGACTGAGCGCGTCAGCGCGCCCGCCATTGCGGAGGAACTGGCGGCCGAAGATCCGCCG